>WNFT01002541.1_pt1 | contig 19150 bp, 20 predicted proteins | sample 5400191 | NCBI WGS metagenome assembly WNFT01 (sample SAMN13153359, study PRJNA577476) | soil metagenome | isolation source: 80 cm saprolite under Madrone tree | place: USA:California | collected 2016-06-14 | reverse complement strand
GCCGTTCACGGTGCGCGAAGGCGAAACGATGTTCGACATCGCCCGCGAACTCGAAGCAGCTAAGTTCATGCGCGCGGGCGATTTTCTCTATGCCGCGGGCGATCCCGCGCTGATCCGCGACTTTGCGCCGGGCGCGCGGACGCTCGAAGGATTCCTCTTCCCTGCCACCTACGAACTTCCCAGACACCCGGCGGCCAGCGAATTGACCGCGGAAATGGCGCACAAGTTCAAGGAGCAGTGGAAGCATATCGTCTCGCAACCGGCGGGTGGAGCAAGCGAAGAAGGCGGCCACCGGGAGGTGAACCGGGTTGTCACGCTGGCGTCGCTGGTCGAGAGGGAAACGCCGAAGCCGGAAGAACGGCCACTGGTGGCGGGCGCGTTTGAAAACCGCATGCGCAAGGGCATGCGCTTGCAGTGCGACCCCACGGTCATCTATGGAATGGAGCGGCTGGGAAAATATAATGGAACGCTGACAGGAAAAGATTTGAGCTTCGATTCCTTATACAACACGTATGAGCACGGCGGGCTTCCTCCCGGGCCGATCGGAAATCCCGGGGAGGCCTCGCTGCGAGCCGCGCTGCATCCGGCACAGACGAACTATCTTTATTTTGTGGCCAACACGCAGGGCGGGCATTTCTTTGGCGCGACGCTGGTGGAACACAACAAAAATGTGGTGAAGTACCATCGGTTGCTGGCAGGGCTGCCGGCGGATCCACCTCCACCACCGCCGCCTCCCCCCTCCAGCCACAAGAAAAAACACGCCAAGCAACAGCGAGGCAAAGCGCGATGACCGAGGATTTGAAAACGAAGAAGGCGCTGATCCTGGAGACGGCCCGCGCGATCAAGGTGCAGCAATGGACGCCTGCGGAGATCGATCAGTTGCGGCGCCGGCTCGTGGCGGAACATGGCGAGGCCGGCAAGACGGGAATGGAATATATTGCGGACGTGCTGAAAGACGCGGGACAAAAAGTAATCATCAACCAGCAGGAAGAAGCCGAGGATCAGTACGAGGAAGAATTCGAGGACCTGCTGCACTTCAAGACGCTGGTGGATGCCGAAGTCAGCATCATGCGGCTGGATGAGTTGATGCGCAAGTTTCGCGCGCATGGCGAACACGCGGCCGTCGAGCGCGTTTTGAACGTTGCGCGGCTCGGCAAGCGCCGCGCCGAGATGATCGCGCGCAACCATAAGGTGGAAGCTCAAAAGCGCGTCGAAAAAGAAGAAATCGCCGGCTGGTTCCGCATTTGGCTGGAAACGCCGGACGCTTTCTTCGACTGGCTGGACGTTCGCAAGCAAGCGCCGGACTTTCGCGCCAAATTTCCAGAGTTGGAGTCCGAAGAATGAGCGCGCCGGGAACTACCGCGCCGGGAAGCGGTGCTCTGCAATTGCCGCCCTTTTCCCTGGATGTTGGGGCGGTGGACCTCGGCGGCGAAGTGAAAGCGGTAGGGCTTGAGCTGATCGAAACCCAGAACCGCGAACCCGTTCGCGGAAAGGATGCGGCGGAAATTTGGTCGGCGGTCTTCCCTGCTCTTGCGCGGGATGAATCGTACGCGGTGGATTTTTTCAGCCACATCGAGAGGGTGCAGGAGTTTTGCAGGGTGCGGGAGATTGCCTTGCGCGAGGCCGCGGAACGCTGCGTCGTGCTGCCGCAGCCGAATCGAGAGCAGTTGCAGCTGATCTTTGAGCGATTCCAAGGCGAGACATTCGGTTTTAGGGCGGGAGCAGCGTCGCAATCCGCGGATGCCGTGCTTGAAGGCGACCTATCGAAGCGCGGGTTGGACGCCTACCAATCGGCCTATACCCGCTATTCGTTTTGCGCCATTTGCGAGCCGGAAGACGGCTGGATGACACTGCTGAGCGAGTCGCTCTGGCCCAGCGAAGTCATCCGTCGAGTGCGGCCGGCGGTTCAACCATTTGACATCTACATTGCGCGGCCCAATTGAATGACTGCTCCGGCTGCGACCTGCACTGGTTGAGTGGTATCGAAGTGGTTGCTGGATTGCTTTATTTGTGTGAGTGAGAACGGAACTGATTGATGCTACGCGTCAAAACGTGCCTGATTCTGGCGACACTGGCGGCTATTCCCTTCGGTTGCGGACATGGGAAAGTGGTGACCGGGCACATAGTAGTTCCGCAGGCGGTTGCAAAGGATGCCACTCGTGAGGAGCTCCTCGAGGCTTACAATTTGATCGCGCGCAACACAAAAACGGTAAACGCTACCGTAGAACTAAAGCCGACCGCGGGATCGAAGTACAGCGGTGTCATCGACGAGTATCACGAGGTTAAAGCGTTTCTTCTCGCTGCGCGGCCTGCGGAGATTCGGGTTATCGGGCAAGCGCCGGTGGTTGGAACCACGGTGTTCGACATGGCCAGCGACGGCGCTACGTTTCAAGTATCAATCCCCTCGAAGAAAAAATTCCTCGTTGGGGCGGTGGCCGCCGAGCGCGCGAGCAGCAAGCCAATCGAGAATCTGCGGCCGCAACACCTGCTGGATGCGCTGCTCTGGCCGGAAATCCGCAAGGAAGAAGCGGTGACCTTAAGAGAGTTCAACGACGAGAATGCCAGATACTACATCTTGACTGTTCTGCGCGGCGGCCATCAGCTGGAAGTTCTGCGGGAAATCTGGTTTGACCGCTCGGACCTGCAAGTCACGCGCATGCTGAATTTCGGACCGAAAGGCGTTTTGCTTTCGGATGTCCGGTTCGCAGACTGGCAACCTCTTGATGGCGCCGCTGGGCAGGGCGGTTCCGCCACGCCATCAAACGGCGCAGCCTCGTTTCCACGCACGATTCGAATTGACAGGCCGCACGATGACTACAAGCTCGATTTGCAGGTTACGAAAGTTTCGATGAACGAAGAGATTCCTGCCGAGCGATTCAAGCTCGAACCACCGGCGGGAGCGGAATTGGTGCACGTCGGCGAAGCAGCGGAGAACAAACAGCCATGATGGGTGAGCTGATCGCCCGCAATTTGCTGCACCGCCCGCTGCGCACGCTGATTGGCGCCATGGGAATTGCGGTGGAGGTCGCCCTGGTCGTTCTAATTGTCGGACTGACTGGCGGCCTGCTGACCGAAACGGCCAAGCGCATTGAGGGCATCGGGGCAGACATCGCGCTGCAGCCGCCGAACTCATCCTATTTGTTTGCCTTTGGCAGCGCGCCAATGCCCATCAAGATTGGCGACAAGCTTGCGGAGCTGAAATACGTCCAAGCGGTTGCTCCCGTGTTGTTCCAGTTCAACACTTCGGGCGTGGAAATCGTCTACGGAATTGACCGGGAAAGTTTTCGAGCGGTCTCTGGCGGATTTGTATTCCTTCAGGGGCATGACCTGGAAGGCCCGGACGACATTCTAGTGGACGACATTGCGGCGAAGACGAAAAAGGTACGGCCGGGAGAGACTTACCGGATCTTCGAGCACGATTGGCACGTTGCGGGAATCGTCGAGCATGGCAAGGGGTCTCGGCTCACGCGCCCCGAGCATACCGAAGACGTTATGGAAAGTATGCGCAACCTCCTTCCCGGCTACACCGTCCGGCCACTCAAGGACTATCTCTCCTTGATGACCTCCACGAGTATCCCGGGCCTGGAAACGTTTATCAACGCCATGATCCTCCTGGCCGTCACCATCGGGCTGCTGGTCATTTTTCTCACCATGTACACTACGGTGATCGAACGCACCAGGGACATTGGTGTATTGAAATCGCTTGGCGCCAACCACTGGTTTGTCATCCGGGCGCTGCTCTCGGAATCGGCGGCGCTCTGCGTGATCGGAATTGGCGCCGGAATCGGTCTGAGCTATCTGGTGCGGGCCGGGTTTATCTGGAAGTTTCCGACTCTGACGATTCTCATCACTTCGGGATGGATTCTTCGCGCAGCGGGCATCGCGCTTCTGGGCGCGCTGTTCGGCGCGAGCTATCCAGCGTGGCTGGCGAGCCGCAAAGATCCGGTGGAAGCGTTGTCGTACGATTAAGGCTCAAAGAAGGGGCGCGGAACGCGCCATGAAGTCAGCGAAAACAAATAAGCAAAGAAAGGCCGCGAGGCAAGCGGGATGGCTAGGCACGGATGGCAATCGCAGCTACAATACCAGAATTCGCCGAAGGGCTGATTTTCCAGGGAAAAAGCAGCGTGGAGCCGATACTCAGAACTGAAAATTTGTGGAAGCTTTACCGCGCAGGCAAGGTCGAGGTCCCAGCCTTGCGCGGTGTGAATTTCGAAGTCCTGCCCGGCGAATCCGTCGCGGTGATGGGGCCATCGGGTTGCGGCAAGTCTTCGCTGCTCTACGTGATTGGCGGCCTGGCGCAAGCCTCCCGAGGCAAAGTACTGGTCGATGGGAATGACCTCACGGAATTGAGCGATGCCGCGCGCACCAAACTGCGCCGCCACAAAATCGGCTTCGTTTTTCAGCGCTTCAATCTGCTCCCCACGCTGACAGCCAAAGGGAACATCGCCATCGCGCAGTTCATTCATGGTGACGGTTTCGATCCGCATCGCTTCGACGTTGTAACGCAAATGCTTGGCCTGGCCGGGCGCCTTCATCACAAACCCTCGGAACTTTCCGGCGGCGAGCAGCAGCGGGTAGCGATCGCGCGGGCCATCATCAACGAGCCGAAAATTCTTCTCGCCGACGAGCCCACGGGAAATCTGGATTCGAAAAATTCGGAAATCGTGTTGCAAATGCTGCGGCAACTGAACAAGGATTTAGGCCAGACTATCGTCATGATCACGCACAACCCGGAAGCAACCACCTATTTCGACCGTGTCGTGCACATGCGCGATGGCGTCATCGTCGACGGGGTGCCTGCGGATTGATATGGCAAGCCTCAGCCAAATTCTTTCCCGGACGTTTTTCTGGTCCTACGAGCGCGGCACGTGGCAATACGACCTCGCGGTCATCCTGATTTTGGTCTTCGTGCTGCTCACACCGCGGAACTTGTTTCATGATAAGCCGCAAAGCGGAGCGCCGGTCACCCCGGGGCAGGTTCAATTTATTTCCAAAGAGGGAAACCGGACGAAGTATCGCGTGGATGCGCGCATCCTGGCTCCTCCGACAAAGCTCGCGCTTCAGAATGACTTGCACACCGCTTTGCAGGAAGCGCTGCCCGAACTGCACAGCGGAAATTTCTCGATCGCCAATATCGAACCACTGCGCAATGACCAGGGCACGGTAATTGCGTACCAGGTAGAAGTTCACCATTAACCGCGGTTCTGAATCGAACACAAAAACTTGCTCCTGGGTAACACCGCAGTTCGCCCGCGCATCTCAATCTATATGTTAGGATTCCGGGGGCTTGCATAAGCCACCGTACCATCCATGGATCGAGGCCACGTTTGAGACGTCTACCATTTGTTGCCATCGCGATGGTTGGTCTGTGCAGTGCCGCTCTCTGGGCCCGAACCCCGGGCGCGCAGGCAACTTCAACCTGGACCCTTGATGGCGTCCTAGCCATGCTGGATAAGTCCGCGCAGGACTTTCACACCCTCACTGCCGATATCGAGCACATCAAATACACTGCGGTGGTGAAAGACAGCTCGACCGAGAGCGGGCAGATTTTCGTGCGCCGCGATGACAAGATGCGCATCGACTTTCTGAAGCCCGATCCGCGGACCATCCTTCGAAGCGGCGATTCGCTCTTCGTTTTCACGCCCAAAATCAATCGCGTCGAGGAGTACAACATTGGAAAGCACCGCTCGGTTGCCGACCAGTATCTGGCGCTGGGATTCGGAACGAAAGGCGAAACGCTAAAGAAGAATTACGTTGTGACCCTGATCGGCGAGGAAGAGTTCGACAACCGTAAGACCGTCGTGCTGGAGTTGACGCCAAAGTCCGACCAGGCACGCGCTCAGATATCCAGGATTCGCATGTGGATCGACGAAGCGTCCTGGCTGCCGGTGCAGCAGAAATTTTTCGAAACCGGCTCCGACGACTACTTTTTGTCCCATTACACGCACGTAATGAAGAATTTGAAGCTCGGCGACGGCAAGTTCAAGCCCGACTGGCCGAAGAGTGTAAAAGTTGAGAAGCCCCGAGGGTAGTTTCCAGACTGCAGTACTCGACTGATTCTCGCGGGCTTCCAGGTTTTCGCGCTCTAAAAATACGACTCGCTAATTGGCGATTGTGCGTTCCTGCGCCAGCAATTGTTCTTTGCGCGAAAGCCCCCAGCGATAACCGGCAAGCTTTCCGTCCTCGCGTATAACGCGATGGCACGGCACCACGATGGACACTGGGTTCGTGGCGCAGGCTCTCGCAACCGCGCGCACGGCCTTGGGTTGGCCGAGAGATCGCGCGACTTGCGAGTACGAGCGCGTCCGGCCGCGCGGAATCCGCTGCAGTTCCTGCCACACGCGCCGCTGGAACGCTGTCGCCTGCAGGTCAAGCGGGAGTTCCATTCGAGGCTGCTTGCCTTCGATGCGCTGCACAATTTCTCGCACCCAGCGCTGGAATGAATCCGCGGCCGGCACAATTTCCGCGCGCGGATATTCTTCGCGCAGTTCGGCGATCATCGCATTCTCCGCATCGCCTAGATATACCGCCGAGACGCCGCGCTCCGTCGCCCCCACCAGAACTTTCCCTATTGGCGATTTCGCTATGCTGTATCCGATCTTCATACCCTTTCCTCCCTTTTGATAAGTCGCCGGCGTCATGCCGAGCTGCGCGTTGCTGCGCTCGTAGACGCGGCTGGATGATCCATACCCGGTTTCGTACAGCGCATCGGTAATACTTTTCCCCGCACGGAGCATGGCCTTGAAACGCTTGATGCGCAGTGCTTCGGCCAGTTCACGCGGTTTCAGCCCCGTCACCTGTAGAAACGCGCGCCGCAACGTGGCCTGCGTGGTTCCGAGAATTCTCGCCAGAGCCCCCAGACGAACGCTTTCTTCGGAAGACTCGGCGAGTTGGCTTGCGGCGCGTTGCACCAATGCCACCGGTCCGGCAATCTCATTCGGGCGGCACCGCAGGCATGGCCGGTATCCATGCTTCTCCGCTTCTTCTCGCGTCCGAAAGAAAGTCACATTCTGCCGCAGCGGCCGGCGCGCCGGGCACGATGGCCGGCAATAGATATGCGTCGAGCGCACGGCGAGCACGAAGCTCCCGTCCGCCCCGGAATCGCGTGCCAGCGTCGCTTGCCAGTACCGCGCGGCTGCGTGCGCGGAAATGCTTTGTGCAAGCTTGGTTTGTGTGTGGCTCATATTTAACAAACTAAAAGTAGCGCAAGCTCAAAAGCAAATCTATCCGCAAAGTGTGGGTCAAACTAACGGGGGTAAAGAGGTGACCGCCCGCAAACTGCGACCCTCGGGCCAGCAGTAGCCCTGGCACGGCTTCATGGTGTCTTCGGCTTGTAGGACTGGCAGTCGCATTCAGGGAAGCCGCATGGTGTGCGGCCGTGCTTTGGTGGCTTGTTCGCGCTGCGATGGAATCCTTTGGCGTGGCCGCATTCGCAGAATTTCTTCTTTGGTGAGTGTCTGCGGGGCAAAGTTGTGGCTCCTTCCCGAGCGGCGGTTTTGTGATGGAAGCGTGGGCCGTTGTGGTTGAACGTAATTATGCCGATGTCCGCGGGGATGCGCCACTGCCCCATCCGGTCAGATCCAGCAAAGCAACGAACGGTTAGGCAGCGAATAGACGGAACAATCAGGCTTCGCCGGGGGCTGGTACTGGTGATGTGGCGGGAGCCGACGTACGGTGCGGAGCAGTGATTACCAGAATGACTGCGGTAAGGATGACCGCCGCTGCAACGACCGTACGCAACGTGATGGTTTCCCCAGCGATCAGCCAGCCCAGGAATAGCGCCACGACCGGATTCACGAACGCATACGTTGCCACACGCGCTGCCGTGCTCTTCTGCAGGATGTAAATGTAAGCGCTAAAGCCGATGCCCGACCCGAAAACGATGAGATAACCGAGCGCCAGCCAGGAGCGCAGCGAAATTGCGCCAAGATGCAGGCCGCGGAATTCTCCAGCGAATAGCCCGGAGATCAGGAGAATCGCTCCCCCTGTCAGACTCTGCATCGCCACTCCCAGCATCGCCGAACTGGGCATTCCACCATGTTTCGAGTAAAGCGAACCACATGCCCACGCCAGGGAGGCCACGACGAGTACCGCAGCGCCCCGTGGATCGACGCGCTCTGAACCGCCCAAACGTGCAGGCCCAACCAGCAGCGCAAGGCCCGCAAAACCCATCAGGAGCCCCACCACGACCCTGGGAACGGGCTTGACGCCGCCAGGGCGCAGCCAGTCTACGATCACCAGCCAGAGTGACACCGTGGCAACTAGCAGCGCCGTGACGCCTGAGGGCACCGTCCGTTCCGCCCAACTGACACCGCCATTACCGACAAACAGCAGCAGGGCCCCGGTAATGAGGGCTGCTCTCCAGTTAGCGCCAGTAGGCTTGATCCCGGTCTTCCGTCGCAGGACGGGGTAAAGAAGTAGCCCCACGGTAATGTGCCGGAGCCCAGCCAGGATTAGCGGCGGAAACGATTCGATCCCGATGCGAATCGCTAGATAAGTAGAACCCCAAACGATGTACACGGCAGCGAAGGCCATCAGCACCAAAGTCGTGGCGTCGGCTGGGCCGTGCGGGAGAGGCGCGGGAGGTCTCTCAGTGCGAGGCGGGTCTAGTGCTGTCGCGGTCATATTTCTTTCCTGAATCTTCTCTCTTAGGGTGAGCGCTGAAAGCCAGGGGCGTCGAACCCTATTGGTAGCGCCTTGCAGAAAGGGAATCTATCCGGAAAGATTCGCCAAAGTGACGTAGTCGGTCCCCGCGCAATTACGCGGCGATCAGGCGGACATATTCTCTTCCCTTAATCTTCTCGCCTAGAATGAATGCCGAAAGCCAATGATGTCGAGCGCCATATTGGTAGAGCTTTTTGCGAAGTAGTCCACAGAATGTTGTGGGTCGGTTCCGGTACTATTACTAAGTGTTTGAAGTTAAGACACTTCGGGCGTTTTCCACAGGTTGACGCAAGCCCCGACTAGTGCCATCTTATCGCTCCACACTCCGCAAGTGTGGGCGGGGAAATTCCAGAAAGTCGGATAGCGAGTTCAATTTGTTGGGCCAGGGCCAGCAACAGGGAAGCGGCGTCTCTGAGGGCAAAATGAGTGCGGCTAAAATCGCAATTCCACTTGAATTATGGCTAGACAAACCAAATGCAGCGGCTTACGAATGTCTGCCAGGACCACAACCCCTGGCAGAGCCGCCACGAGTGCCAGCTCTTCGCGTGGCCCCGCTATTGGGTCCCACGCAGCCTCGACGATTTGTCCGAGTGCCCACGTACGCCGTAGGCGTACACCCCGAACAGCGGGAATATCCTCGTGCGACTTTGAAGCTTCCCTTGCGCCTTCGCGGCGCTGGCGGAGTGCCTGAAGAATATCCAGTAACCCTCGTCACCCGCAACATCAGCTCCACCGGCGTCTATTTTCTATGCCCCAGGCAACTGTCGGCGGGCGTCTCCATCGAACTTGAAATCGTCCTGGTCAGCAGACCCCTGGGTCTCGGCAACGTCGTCATGGCGACCATGGCGCATGTGTGCCGCGCGGAGGCCGCCGCCATGCCCGGCTGGTATGGCATCGCCGCAGCCTTCGATGATGTGCAGTTTGACCGCGACGACCACATTCCTTCTCGTTTTCTGAAACCATAGAATTCGCGCTCGCGTTCTGTTACCACCAGCTCTCGAAACTTCTCGAAGCTGCGCGCATCGATTCCAGACTCCACGGAATTCGGCCTTCAACGCGTTTCTGCTACTCTGTGGAACAATGCTTGCGAAACGCAAACACGCCGTTGAAGGGGTTCTCTTCGACTGGGACGGCACACTCGTCAATTCTTACCGCGCCGACACCTCTGCATATTTGGCAATGTTCAAGGAAATGGGCATCGCGTGGGGACTCGAGGAACTCGAAAAAAACTACTCACCCAACTGGTATCAGGTTTATCGCGCCGCGGGGTTGCCGCGGAAGCGCTGGGATGACGCGGACCGCGCCTGGCGGGCGCACTATGCAAAGCATCGGCCGACACTGGTCGCCGGCGCGCGCCGGGTCCTGGCGAGGGTGGCGAGCGCTCATCATCTAGGCTTGGTCACCAGTGGTGACCGCGACCGCGTTACCCGTCAATTGCGTGAGTTTCGTCTGACAAGGCTGTTCGCCGCGCGCGTTTGCAGTGGAGATACTGTGCGCAAGAAACCGCATCCGGAGCCCCTGCGCCTCGCTCTGCGCCAGATGCAACTACCTCCCTCCGCGTGCGTCTACGTAGGCGATGCGCCACAGGATGTGGAGATGGCCCGGCGCGCCGGTGTCCGCGCGATTGGCGTGCTTGGTCCCTTTCCCACGGAGAAGCGCCTGCGCGCGGCGCACCCGGAGTTTCTGATCGATTCGATCCGCGAATTGCCGGACATACTGAAAAGATTGCTTCGCTGATGCACCAGCATTCTTCGCCGGTGTTTTTAATTATGGTTTCGAGGAACTCGTGGGTGTGGCTGACGTTTGCGGCGCACCTGGAACCGGCTTAAAGTCCGTCCACTTGACGACAATTCGGACGGGAATTTCCTCGCCGTTCAGATTCAGGGTGCCGTCCGAGCGCGAGTAGCTCGGGAACCAGTATTTTCCTTCGACATTTTCGCGATAGGTTTCGAACAGGCTGAACGGCAGATTCGCCATCGCGCGTACGTCACCCTGATCGTTAACCCATTTCCCATACGTCTTCACCACTTCCAGATATTTCGTGTCTACCCACACGATGCCGTCGAAATAGGCTTTGACGCGCTCGACGCCTCTGGGCTTTGCCTGAAAGATGTAGCAATCGACTTCGTCCACCTGCTCCTTGCCCACGTACTTCAGGTCATATTTCGCGAGCTGGCTTGAAGTCAGCGGGAACGCGGGAATGCGCTGAATGCCTTCGAGGTCCTCCGATCTGAGAAAAAGATGCTGGAGGGTGGAGCGAGGTCTTTCGACAACCTTTTCGAGTAGCTTTCCCTCCACATCCCGGGCCGGCTGAGTCACCAGCACAAATTCGCCCGCAGGCTGGCCGTCCGGGCCGAACTCCTGGATTCGAATGGTCTTCCGGTAGGTAAAGTGTGTGCGCGAGAGGATGTATTCATCCTCCTTTAAGGAAAACCGCTTGACGATTTCGGCCTCGGGAAGCGATGGCGGCGCCTCCGGCTCGGATACATTTCCGATGCGCGTGACGCGATGCTCCGGCGGCGGAGTCATCGGCCCCTGAGCAGTGTCCTGCGCGCGCAGCGATGCCCCATGCATCGCCGCCAAAACGAGAAAAACAACCACCCGCAAAACAAAGAACTGGTATTCGTGGCGCGGAAAATATCTCAGCAGATTCATAGCAGATTGGATGCGCTCAATTCGGTTCTAGGCAGCCTCACGTTCCCTCTCTAAGCAAGAGTCTAGCAGAGCGGGCCCGCAGGAGCGGCCGAGGAAGAAATCTTGGCTCTCTGCTACAATTCTGACGATTCGTGAGCGACACAAAAATAGCCAAACGGTATTTCGTGTCCGGAATGGTCCAGGGCGTGGGCTTTCGTTATTTCGCGCAGGATGCCGCGGAAAAACTGCGCATTCAAGGTTTCGTCAGGAATCTTCGCGACGGCCGTGTGGAAGTGTTTGCCATGGGTGCGCCGCAGCAGCACGCGGAATTTCGCGCCCTGCTGGAACGCGGCCCGCGCTTCTCCAGCATCAGCGGAGTTCAGGAAGAAACCGCCGCGCCGGATCCGCAATATGAGGGCGGATTCGTCATCAATCCCAGCGCTTGAACGAGACTTGAAGGCGAAATGGTCTGAGGGGAGACGTTTGAATGAACGATTTGAAGAAGTTGATCCGCGAAGTGCCGGACTACCCGAAGCCGGGAATACTTTTCTACGACCTGACCACGCTGCTGAAGGACAAGCAGGGGTTTCACACGCTGATTGACCGGCTTTGCGAGCACTACGTCGGCCGCACCATTGATGTGGTAGCCGGCATCGAAGCCCGCGGCTTCATTTTTGCTCCCGCTTTGGCGTACCGACTTGGCGCCGGTTTTGTTCCCGTTCGAAAGCCAAAAAAGCTCCCTGCCAAAACCGTCAGCGTGTCCTATTCCCTGGAATACGGCACGGACTCGCTCGAAATCCATGAAGATGCGGTCAAACCCGGCCAGCGCGTGATCATTTGCGACGACTTGCTCGCCACCGGCGGCACCGCCGCCGCCACCGCCAAGCTCATCCAGCAGCTCGGCGGTGCAGTCGAGGGCGCAGCCTTCGCCGTCGAGCTCACTTTCCTCAACGGCCGCAAAAAGTTGACCGGCCTCGACGTCTTCTCCCTGATTCAGTACGACAAATAGGAAGGAACGACTAGCTACTTGTGGTCTGCGCGGGGGAAACTTACTTCGCTCGTATGTGCGCGTTCCGCTGGCGAAGCGCTTCGAAGAGCACAACGCCGGCCGCGACAGAAACGTTGAGGGACTTTACCGGGCCGGTGGTCGGCAGCGAAACAAGGAAATCGCACCGTTTGCGCGTCAACTCATGCAGCCCTTGCCCTTCGCTGCCAAGCACGATTCCCACCGGCGAAGTGTAGTCCACTTCCGTGTAGTTCTTGTCCCCCTGTTCATCAAGGCCCACGAGCCAGTATCCCGCTTCCTTCAACTCCTCCATCGTGCGGACCAGATTGGTCACCTTCGCGATGGGCAAATGCGCCAGCGCTCCTGCCGAAGCTCGCGCGACGGTGTCAGTCAGCCCTGCCGCCCGCCGTTCGGGAATCACCACGCCGTGCGCACCCGCCGCCAGCGCCGTTCGAATGATCGCCCCCAGATTGTGGGGATCTTCGACTCCATCCAGCAGAACGATCAGGCCCGGTTGCCCGTGGCCGGCAGAATTGGCGTACGTCAGAATATCTTCCAGACTTGCTGCCGCGCGCGCTGCCGCCAACGCTACCACTCCCTGGTGATCTTTCGAATTGGCCAGCCGGTCAATCTGCCCGCGGTCCTCGAACCGCACCGGAACTCCCTGCTTGCGTGCCAGTTGCACAATTTCTTCAACTCGCGTGTCCTGCCTCCCTTTCGCAATCGCGATGCGATCGATGGGCCGCTGTGCTTCGAGCGCTTCCTTAACAGCATGTATGCCAGTCAGCTTGTCCATGAATTAGAGAGTCTACAGTTGCCAGTCCACAGTTGAAAACCAGGGAATGATTCTCAGATGGGAGCCGATGATTGCCTCAGCCATCGCTGTAGGGGCGAACTTTAGTTCGCCCTGTTTTTGTCTCATCCTTCTGTGTCTTTGCAGGGGTGCAGCACCTGTCACAACTAATCCAGCGCCGAGCAGAACTCAAGAATCCTCACGCGCGCGGATTTTACCGCCACCGCAAACGAAATCGCCGCTGCCTCATCCAAAAGCAAGATCACCCGGTCAAGTTCCCCTTCCCCCGCACGTCCAGCCAGCGCCAACCGAATGGGATGAAACAGCTCGCGCCCGCGCAATTCCATTCCCTCTTTCAATTCCGTAACAATTTCCTTAAATCTTTCCGAAGTCAGCGCCGCTCCATCGAGAAGGTGTAGCGCCACCTGCCGTAGCACGCCCCGCGCCGCATAACGTGACAGCACCACATGGCTTTCCACTTTAGAAATGATTTCGCGGGCATCGTAGTGAAAAACAAGGCCGAGCAGCTCCATCAGCGCAGCCTGGTCAGCTGCGTGCCCTCCAAGCATCGAAGCGGCGCGTTCGCACCAACTACGTTGTTCAGCCGAAGGTTCTGCCTCCTGCCAGCCGCGCTCACGAAGAATGGCAATAACATCGTCCGTAGTGAAGGGATTCGCCGCAGCAACCTGAGCGTCAGAATGATCAGCGGGAAGCATAGAGGGGATTGTACCGGATGGTGGTTCGGCCGTTGTAGTGGCGGGTCTTCAGACCCGTTCTTCTGCTCTCTGGCAAATCATCGGGAAGTCAGCGTGGCAACCACGTGCGCCGCAATCGCTTCCCCACGCCCAATCGCGTCCACGCCTTCGTTAGTTTTCGCTTTGAGATGAATGTGATCGATGGAGACGCCCAGCGCCTTTGCCAGTGCTTCGCGCATTTTCGGAAAGTGTGGTCCCAGCTTAGGCTTTTCGGTGATCACGACGGCGTCAATCCACTCAATCGCAAAATGCTTTTCATCGAGCAGTTTCCTTGCATGTTCGAGAAAGAGCATGCTGTTCGCGCCCTTCCACTTCGGATCCGTATCCGGAAAATGAGTCCCGATGTCGCCAGCGCCCGCAGCTCCGAGAATCGCATCGCACATGGCATGAGCCAGCACGTCCCCATCCGAGTGCCCTACCGGCCCTTTGTCAAAAGGCAGCTCAATCCCACCGACGATGAGCTTCCGTCCCCCTGCCAGACGGTGCAGGTCGTAGCCGATACCCGACCTGAATGTGCGGCCCTGCATTTTCTGGATCATCTGCGCCGTTGACTCGCCTTCTTCGCCGTCCTTGTAGTCCCGGCAGAGCGATAAGACGCGAGCTCCATCTAAGTTCGCTTGCCCCAATTTGCCTGCCAACTGGGAATCAACTCTTAAAGTCGCATAGAGGAGATGAGGAGTTCCGATGGTTCTTGCTCCGAAAGAATCCGAGCATTTAGCAGCAATCTCCATTATCTCCTTGGAACCGAAGGCAAAAGGGACAGCAATTCCAGGTACGCCGGACTCCTCCTTGGAGCGCGCGAGCGAAGCCTGCATGAATCGCTTTTGCATCTCCTGCTGAATTTGCGCCACGTCGCTGACGTCGAGAGGGGAGATGCCGAGAGAAGAGAGGCTCACGTCCGCAAGAATTTGAGGATTCGCGCACTGGATTCCCATGAGGAGATGGATCGACCCGATCTCGTTCTTCTCCTCCCTAAGAGCTGCAAGGAATGCCCAGTGGAGAGCTGCGCGGCCCTTGTCCGTTAACCGATTCATGCTGTCCAGAGTCACTTCTTACGCTCGCGTTCCACATAGAATCGCGCCAATTCCATATCCGCCGGCTTGGTAATTTTCATATTCCGCTCAGAACCCAGCACCACATGCACATCGTGCCCCATGCGCTCGACGAGTCCCGCCTCATCCGATGCATTCACCCCATCCGCCTCGGCGCGCGCAAACGCCTCTTTCAAAAGTTTCGTCGCAAACGCCTGCGGAGTCTGTGCCAGCACCACTCGCTCGCGCGGCACCGTCCCCGTTATCAACGCCACATCCTCCGGCAAACTGGCGCGCTTCACTTCCTTGACGGTGTCCATCGCCGGTATGCCCAGAATCGCGGCCTCGCACCGCCTCGCCTCCTCGATCACTCGCGCGATCTGTTCCGGCGTCACGAAGGGCCGCACCGCGTCATGCACCAGGACAATCTCCGTATCGTTGGCCACCTCGCGCAGCGCCGCTGCCACAGAATCCTGCCGCGAGTCGCCGCCCTTCACAACCCGCACCGCCTGTTTGAATTTTTCCCGTTTGATCCATTGTTCGAGCCGCCCCACTTCATCCGACCGCGTGGCCACAATGATGTCTGTAACCTGCGCGCAAGCCGCAATCCGCCGCAGGCTCAGGATCACAATCGGCGTCCCATCCAGTTCCAGAAACTGCTTGGGCGTTTCCGCGCCCATGCGCGTTCCCATACCGGCGGCGGGAACAATGGCAGCGATTCGGCTCATTTGTGGAGCGATTCCCCCCGGACGCTTCAAGGCAGGCATTCGCAAACTTCAGAGTGTACCTCAAGCAGGGGTAAGGGGTGAAATAGTAGCGGGGCACGCTACCGGCTTATCTGACGCCGGGTTCAGGAAAAATGGGTCGCACCTGGCCGTCCAGCGCGCCCTGTTCCGGAATACGCGCGGGTGGTTCCACCCGGCTCGCGGCATCCGAGGAACGCTTTCCGCCATTACCATCTCCTCGGCCTGCCGCGGCAGCTTGCCGCAATGGAGGAGCCGCCTGTTCCGCTCGTTCTTCCAGCCGCCCAAAAATCATCTTCCCCGCCGTGGTTTGATGCACGGAAGTCACAATGATATCGACGCTCTTGTTGATCATCCGGCGCGCGCCATCCACCACTACCATCGTGCCGTCATCCAGATACGCCACGCCCTGGTTCGCTTCTTTGCCTTCACGAAGAATCTGTACGCGCATCGGCTCACCGGGAAGCACAACCGGCTTCAACGCATGCGCCAGTTGGTTGACGTTCAACACCGAAAAGCCCTGCACTGTGGCCACCTTGTTCAAGTTAAAATCGTTGGTAACAATTTTTGCCCCGGTCCGCCGCGCCAGCTCCACCAGTTTGTGATCCACGTCCCCAGCCTGCGGCAAATCGGCTTCCAGAATCCTCACTTCTACCTGTGGCATCTTTTGAATCCGTTGCAGCACCTCCAGCCCTCGCCGTCCGCGCTGCCGCTTCAGCGCGTCCGAAGAATCTGCAACCATCTGCAGTTCGTGCAGCACGAATTGCGGCACCGCAAGAACTCCTTCAAGGAATTGCGCTTCACAGATATCCGCGATTCGGCCGTCGATCAATACGCTGGTGTCCAGAAGCTTCATGGATTCCGCGGGAGTGGCCCTCTTTCCGAGGAACCCATCAAAAACACCAACATGCACTTCCCCGCCCCGCCGCGAGCCGAGCACGAGCCCGAGATAGCCAAACGCAAAGAGTGTCGCAAATTCGAGAAACGACTTGGTGGGTTCCGGTTCGTCCGTGCGGGAGATCACCAGGGTCACAAGCAGGGCAGCGAATACGCCGAGGACCGCGCCAAACGCCCCGCCCAGCAGCCCGCTCAACGCCGCCCGCCGCAGCCGCAACTCCACCAGCAGCACCACCGACGCAATCAGCAATCCCACTCCGGCTGCCGCAAATGGCCGGAGGCCGAACGGCCCCAAGGTATAACTCACCGCCCCCGTGCACGCGAATAAAAACGCGCGCACCACCCAGAAATCCCAACTCCCGGGCGATGCCCATGGGCCGCGCACGCGCATGGCTTGATCTTCACACCGAGATGAAACTCTGGATTCCCAAGAAGGCAAACTCCGTTGTGCTTCAGGAGTGATCCGGCTCATACGACCTCACAGTTTCGATCTTGCACTGCAAAATCAGTACAGCCAGCCCGCAGGAGCGGAGAGGGCTGGGAGTGGGCCGATGCGGGATGTGGAACGCCGGTTCGCGTTACCGTGGTCTATATACTCTCTCAATTACGTGCCGTCAAGCGGTTGTGGAATCGGCAATCGCGCAAATGCCGAATATAGCGGATAGAATTTTCCAATTATCGAACGTACAAGCGCGGCACGCGCTGGCTCACGGCGCACAATAGATCGGAGGTCACTGTCCCGATGCTGCGCGCCACCCGGTTTGCCGCCAACACGTGCGTGCCGTCCGTCCCATGGATCGTGGCCACGTCGCCAACCTCCGTGCCCTCGATGTCCGTGACGTCAATCATGGTCACGTCCATGGAAATGATGCCCACGATCGGCGCGAGCTTCCCGCGCAATAGCACGTTGCCCCGATTTCCCAGCGAGCGGTGGATCCCGTCTCCATATCCCGCCGCCAGCACGCCGATGCGCGTGGGCCGCTGGGCTACAAACGTCGCGTCGTATCCGACTCCATCGCCCGCGGCAACATTGCGAACGCTGATAATCCTCGAGCGCAGGCTCATCACCGGCTTCAGCGGCAGCCGCGCTTCGGCCTCCTCGCGCTTCTCAATCGGATCGTAGCCCGGATGATAGCCATATAGAATCGCCCCGGGCCGCACCATGTCCGCCCAAGTTTCCGGCCTCGACACAATCGCGGCGCTGTTCGCCAGGTGTACGATGCCCGGATCAATCCCCAGGGCGCGCAGTCTCTCCAGCGCGGCGTAAAAACGCTCTTCTTGTTCGCGTGTCTGCTGCCCAACGAAACTCTCCGTGAAAACTCCCGACGAAGCAAAGTGCGAAAAAATGCCCGTGAGCTGAATGTTCTTGCACTTTCCGAGCTGCCGCGCAAAACATTCCACGTCGCCGGGAGCGATGCCCAGCCGGTTCATACCGGTATCAATCTTCAGGTGAAACGGTACGCGCCTTTTTCCGCCCCGCCGCGCCGCCGCGCGATCGAGTAGCTCCAACTGCTCGCACCGGTGAATCACCGCCGTCAAGTCGTGCTCCACCAGCCGGGATTCTTCGCCCGGCACGAAGCTCGTAAGAATCAGAATCGGCTTTCGCACGCCGTTTTTGCGGACGGCAATCCCCTCGTCCGCGCAAGTGACGCCAAACCAATCCGACCCGGCCTTCTCCAGCGCTTTCGCCACTTCCGGGCCGCCGTGGCCATAGCCATTGCCTTTCACAATCGATAGAATCTTGCGCGGCGTCTTGCGCTTTTCTTGCGGCGGGTTTACGTACTTCCGAATCGCTTCCAGATTGTAGGCCAGCGCGCCGAGCGAAACTTCCGCCCATACCGGACGTCGCACTTCCTTGCGGGAACTCTTCTGTCTGCCTGCCATGTGCCTTCCGAAAAATTTAGTTTACGCCATTCACCCGGCCTCAGCCTGCCGCCAGCCACTCTGCCTGCCGCCTGAATGACAACACCCCTTGCTCCAGCAAACTGGTGGCCTTTCGCACTTGCCTCTCACTAGCTAAGCTCAGACGTCTTCGACGGGAACTCTTTTTCCTATTGACTTTCCTTTGTAATCTGCCATACTTAACCCTGTATAAAACTATGCCTGGAGTGCGGGAGTTCGCTCCCGCTTTTCTTTTTAGGACAGCTATCTTAGCCTTTGCTGGTCCAAGACAACCAAAATCGCGTCCTTTAAAATCAATCACTTACGCAATGCAAATTTTCTAAGTCCTTTGCTCTTATATTCATGCAAAATGCTGGGGGGTAGGGGGTAGCAGTGCCTCTTCGCCAATTCACTACGCCACGGGCAGAACTCTAAGCGGCCTGCCACAAACAGTGGGCGAAGTGCCACGCTGCGGCCTACATACCGCAGGCAGGCATCAATTACATTTCGTCCGGGGCAAATTGCGAAAATGCGTCCGGCGCCGCCTCTTCAAACCGCGTAAACCGGCTCCGAAATACGAACTTCACCATGTCGGTCGGGCCATTCCGCTGCTTCGCGATGCGCAGTTCCGTTTCCTCTCTCTCCTCGGGCGTCGCTCCCGCTTTGAAGAAATGCGGCCGGTAGATGAACATCACTACGTCGGCGTCCTGTTCGATGGCGCCAGATTCGCGCAAATCCGAAAGCTG
>WNFT01001591.1_pt1 | contig 19167 bp, 8 predicted proteins | sample 5400191 | NCBI WGS metagenome assembly WNFT01 (sample SAMN13153359, study PRJNA577476) | soil metagenome | isolation source: 80 cm saprolite under Madrone tree | place: USA:California | collected 2016-06-14 | reverse complement strand
ATTGAAATACTGGCGAGAAATATGCTTGCCTGCTTTACCTGTGAGCACGGGGTCTTAGAGAAGAGGGCTTGCGCAATTATATAAGACACTAGTAAGAGCACCTGCAAAGGGTGCCCAATAGGCATCAGCCTAAGAAAAAGCTCCTCACCATCCGTAGGGGCGAGGGAGGTGAGGAGCGGCGGGGAGGGCCTTTACGGTCGCCCGCGTCCTGGTCCCTGTGCTCACGTGCGGGGAAGGCGAGCACACCCCCACCCCCGGGCGACCATAAAGGCCCTCCCTTCCCCACATCATCCGCCCTCGCCCCTACGGACCATCCGGCCTCCTGCCTGGCTTCCAGGCTTAGGTTCTTGATCAGGCACCAGACAGGAGATTCACTGCCTATCGAACCAGAGCTACTTTTATCGCTCCCTCCGCCTTAATCGTCTCCAAATCAGAATCAAGGCTCTCGGTGACTTCAATTTGCCTGGCACGGGTGACACTCATGATATCGTCCCTGGCTTCTTGCAGTATCCTGGCGGTGGCGGATTCGGTAGTTGCCAGTTGCAATCGCTTCAACTCGGTTCCCAACGAGATGTTGGACTCGCTCTTGTAGCGGCGAACGGCAGTGGCAACTTCTATCAGGGCTTCACCAGCGGCATCGGATGTATCGCTGAGCAAGGCTTCACTGGCAATTGGCCAGCGGCTATTGTGAAGCGAATCCTCTCCCTCACTGGTCGCGAAGAGCGATAGGTAGATCTGCTCTGTGATATACGGAAGGATGGGAGCGAACAGCTTGATGACTGTCAAAAGCACGTGATAGAGCGTGTAGCGTGCGCCATCGCGCATCTCATTTGTCTCGTCATAAAGGCGCTCCTTGGCCATCTCCAGGTAATTGTCTGCCAGGTCCCTCCAGAAAAAGTTCTCAGTCTCGCTTTTAGCCGCTGCGTAGTCGTAGCTACGAAAGAGTTCAGTCGCACGCTGGATTAACCGCTGGGTACGGGAAAGCATCCAGCGATCAGTAGGTGTAAAGCCTGGCAATTCGAATGGCGGTTGATAGTTTTCCAGGAAACGCTGGCTGAATTTAGCCACGTTCCAGAGCTTCGTTACCAGCTTACTCCCGAGGGAGATTTTCTCCTCGCTGATGATTGTGTCCTTGCCTAAGCCCGTGCTGGCTGCCCAGTAGCGAACGGCGTCAGCCGAGTATTTCTCGATCATCTGCATGGGAGGCATAGGGCCACCTCCCCGGCTCTTGCTGATCTTGCCTGCTCCCTCACCGGCCAATCCCCAACCGGAGATGGCTACCACTTTCCATGGCAAAACGCCAAAGTGGTAGTGGGACTTCACGATGGTATCGAAGGCCCAGGTGCGAATAATCTCGTGTGCCTGTGGGCGCAAGGTCATAGGGAAGACTCGCTCATACAGTTGTTTATCGCTTAGCCAGCGCCCACTGATCTGCGGTGTCATGGAGGAGGTTGCCCAGGTATCCATCACGTCTTCTTCTGGTGTGAAGGAGGTGCTGCCACAGTCACAGGCTTCGGGCGGATTCTGCTCGGTTGGGTCCACCGGAAGTTGCTCTTCGCCGGCAAGTATGATCTTACCGCAGGCATCACAATACCATACGGGGAAAGGAACACCAAAGTAGCGCTGGCGGGAGATGCACCAATCCCAGGCCAGGTTCTCCACCCATTCACGATAGCGCACCTTCATATGAGCGGGGTACCAGGTAACCTGTTCGCCTGCTGCAAGCCATTCTTGCTTAGAGTCAAGTAAGCGAACGAACCACTGCTTCGTGACGATGTACTCCACGGGTACGTCATCGCGCTCATGAACGCGCACAGATTGGATGATAGAGTGCTTATCGAGCAGCAAGCCACGCGCCTCCAGCGCCTGGATGATGCGACGCCTGGCGACTTCAACGCTCAGGCCCGCGAATTCGCCGGCCAGGCCGGTCATTGTTCCGTCTCGCTCGATAGCTATCTTGAGGGGCAGATTGTACTTGTACCACCATTCAACATCGGTCACATCTCCAAATGTGCAGCACATGACAGCGCCGGTGCCTTTTTGCGGGTCTGCTTTCACATCTGCAAGTATAGGTACCTCAAATCCAAACAGAGGTACGGTCACGTGCTGTCCGATGAGCTCCTGGTAGCGTGCGTCGTTTGGATGAACGAACACGGCGACACAGGCAGGTAACAGTTCCGGCCTGGTAGTGGCGATAGGAAGCGTCTGCTCATTCTCAAGATGAAATGCCAGGGTGACAAATTCGCTCTCGCGTTCGAGGTCGGTCAGTTCCGCCTGCGCCAGGGCCGTTTGACATTCAGGACACCAGATGGTCGGGGCCTCCCGGCGATAGACTAATCCTTTGCGATAGAGGTCGATAAAAGACAGCTGGGAAGTGCGCCTGGAGAGGTCATCGATTGTGCGATAGGAATAACGCCAGTCTATCGAGAGTCCAAGCCGCTGCCAGAACGCCCGGTAGTCCGTCTCGGCCTCCTCACTGACCTCCAGGCATTTCTGGATGAAGGCCGTACGCCCCACTTCGGGAGCAGTGATACGCAAGCGCTTTTCAACAAAGCGCTCGGTTGGAAGACCGTTGTCGTCGTAGCCCATCGGGTAAAAGACATTGTCACCATGCATGCGCCAGAAGCGGGCGAAGAAATCGGTCTGGCTGTACGAATAGGCGTGACCGAGGTGAACATTCCCCGAAACCGTTAGCGGGGGCGTGTCGATAGAGTAAACCGGTCGCTCGTCTTCAAGAGAAAAGTGATAGGTGCCTGATTTTTGCCAGTAGGCCTGAAGTTCTGGCTCGGCTGTTCTTGGATCGTAACGTTTTGGTAAACTCATGACAGTCTCCTCCTTAGCTATCTCCACACTTTCCTTGGCCGCTCCTCGGGCTTCGGTTCGAGCGCCGGGCGTTCCTGGACCAGGCGCAGGGCCTCGGCAATCGCCCGATCCAACTGGGGGTCAACATTGTTCACATAGTCTTGTGGCGCAATATCAATCTCGATGTCAGGATCGGTACCATAGTTCTCTACGTTCCATCCCACATCCTTGAACCAGAAGGCGAACTCGGGTTGCGTAGTCACTGTGCCATCGACGAGCGTATATTGAGGACTGATGCCGATTACGCCGCCCCAGGTGCGTCTGCCGATTAACGGCCCCAGGCCCATGAGCTTGAAGCCGTGGCTGAAGATATCGCCATCCGAGCCGGCATGCTCATTGGTAAGAGCTACCATTGGCCCACGAGGCGATTCCTCTGGATATGGCGCAGGCTGACCCCAACGGGGGAAATCATAGCCGATGCGCCGCCTTGCCAGTTTCTCCAGCAACAGGCCGGAGACGTGTCCCCCGCCGTTAAAACGCACATCGACGAGGAGCGCGGGGTAGTCATACTCGGCCAGGTAACTGCGGTGAAATTCCGCAAAGCCTGCTGGTGACATATCAGGGATATGGACATAGCCCACCTGGCCATCCGATCTTTCGTGGACGATGCGGCGGTTGTTCTCGACCCATTCTCGATAACGCGCAGGTCTTTCATCTCCTATGGCTTTGGCAGTGACGATACGCGTCTCTTTTGAACTGGCATCTTCGATAGTGAGTTGCACCTCATTGCCTGCCTGATTCACCAGCAGTTCTTGTGGGCTGCGCTCAGGTCCTACACGCTGCCCATTAATGGCGAGTACGGCGTCACCTACGTGAATATTCAGTCCGGGACTGGTGAGCGGCGCGGTCGCATTACTGTCAGTTGGATCACCCTGCAAGATGCGTGCTATACGATAGCGGTTATCTCCAGCATCATAGCTCCAGTCTACCCCCAGGAAACCCTGCTGGTAATGCGGCCCATGGCGATACTCACCACCCATTTCATAAGCATGTGAGGTGTTCAGTTCGCCCTGGAGTTCCCAGAAAAGGTCGGAGAGTTCTGAGCGTGAACTGACGCGTTCGACGAGAGGGGCATACTGGGCGTAAATGGCATCCCAATCGATGCCCGACATGTCTTCCGTCCAGAACTGCTCGCGCTGCAGGCGCCAGGCCTCGGCGAACATCTGTTTCCATTCAGCAGCCGGTTGCACCGAGACTTTGATGCGGTTTAGATCGAGCCAGCCTGATTCGCGGCTGGGGCGATCACCATTGTCTGATTTGGAGGGTTTCTCGCCTGCCTTCAGCACACGCAGGCGACGCCTGCTGCGATAGATCAAGGTTTTACGGTCGCGCGAGAGGTTATAGCCACCGACGCCATCGATGAGCGTCTCGTATTTGCGCTTTTCGAAGTCATAGCAGTCGATATGTCCCTTCGGTTCACTCTCCCAATCCCCGTGCTGGTTAATCGATCCCTGGATGGGGTAGACCAGGAAGAGTACTTTGCCCTTCATACCGCGCACGGAGTAATAGCGTCCCTCTGCTACGGGGAAGGGTATAGCTCGCGAGGTAATGCCTTCCAGGTCGATGACTATTGCGGGGGGCTTTTTATCTTTAGCGGTCTCCTCCTGATCGGCATCCTCCGCATGTGAAGATTCATCGTTGTCACCCTGCTCTTTCTTAGGGGCCGCTTCTTCCTTCTCTTTCTCTTTGTCATCGGGAGCTTTGGGCTCCGGGATGAAGGGAGAGCGCAGGTCGCGCTGCAGTGTGATGAGGTAGGGTTTCACACTTTGAGGAAAGCTCAACTCGAATTGCAGGCTGTCGTACACGGGGTTGAGAATACGGTGTCCCAGGAAGTACAGGTACTTGCCATCGGGATCAAAGGAGGGCGCGACATCTTCGAGAATTGGCTCGGTCACGAAATGGGTTTCGCCGGTCTCCAGGCTGCAGAGTTTGATAGCGGTTTTCTGATTCGAGAAGGTGAAGCCATAGGCCAGCCAGCGTCCATCCGGAGACCAGGCAAGGCCCCTTATACGGCCGTAGTCGCTGCGATCAAGCACGCGCGAGGTACTTGCCTCCAGGTCAACCGCGAGCAGTTCATTGCGATGATTGGTAATGGCAACCACGTCATCGGTGGGCGAAACAACCATAGAAACGGCTCTTCCAAACTCGATATCGGTAAATGCCTTAGGCTCGCTGCCCCCTTCGGGATTGAAGATGAGCAGGCTCTCGCGACCGGTTGCGTCGTTGATGGCAACCAAACGCTTGCCATCATTGAGCCAGTTCAAATTGCGATAGCGCACGCCATCGGGTTCACCATGCTGGAGTACAGGTCCTTCCCAGTTGCCCATTGAGAAAGCCTTGCCGCGCGTGGTGAGCACGACGGAATACCCCTGGGGGTTCAATGCGTAGCTATCGAGGTAGTTAGCGGCCGGGACGAACTTGCGGTTGCGCTGAGTGCGTATACTCGGCAACTCTGGGGTGAGGTGGCGTACTTCCGCAGTTGCGGGATCAAACAGGTAGAGGTCAGCGCCCGCGTGATATACCAGGCGTTGCCCATCGCTCGACATGTGACGGGCATAGAAATCCTGGTGATTGGTGTGGCGGCGTACATCCTCGCCGAGGGGCGTGCAAGAATAGATGTTGCCAACTCCTTCGTGGTCGGAGAGAAAGTAGATGCGCTCGCCCACCCAGCACGGGTCGGCAATGTTCCCATCGAGCTGGAGCAGTCGCTGGAACGTTCCGTTACCGCTGACATCGCACCACAGGTGCCCAACCCTGCCGCCCCGGTAGCGTTTCTGGTAGGCAAAATCCCGCACGTTTATATTGCGACCGAGCACGACGCCCCCGTGGGGGCCATATGAGATGGCATTTGCCAGGCCGAAAGGAAGCTGGCGTGGTTCGCCGCCCGTGGGGTTGATCGAATAGATGGCCTCAAAGCGTGCAGCGAATTGTCCTGTATTACTGGAATAGAGTATCTCGTCTCCGCCAGGTGACCAGCCTGCTGCCTTGCAAGAAGAGGCGGCTTGAAAGGTAAGACGTTTGGCAAGCCCGCCTAGCGCAGGCATGACGTAGATTTCGCTGGGGCCTTCTTCCTCACCTACAAAGGCGAGTTGTGTCCCATCGGGTGAAAAACGGGGGTACCTCACTTCAGCCACACCCGCTGTCAGGCGCTCGGCTCGTCCGCCCTCGCTCGACACGAGCCAGAGGTCATCTTCAGAGACGAATACGATAGTGTCCTGGTGGATCGTTGGGTAGCGTATATAACCCTGGGATGACATATGTTCTCCTTTTTAGAAGCCATTGGGGGCATTCGTTGAATTGACAGGTTAGCAATCGACATTGGATTTAGTAGCACTAGAGAACCTGAGGCTATTTTTGACCTTTTGCGAAGGCCAAAGGCTTCGGTAGTGTTAATTCTACACCAGGAATGGCGACATGAGCAAGAGGACGAGTAGCTCTCGTCACGCAGGAAAAATATGGCGCAGATGTGGCGCGTTTGCGTCGTATTTTTTTGCTTTTTGGCTTGCTCGTTGCAGAGCATTACACAAAAATCGATAGAACATCGAATAGGGTGCAACTGTGGCGCATTTGCTCCGTATTTTTTTTATTTTTTGGGCTTTTTTGGCTTGCTTGTGCCTTAAACCAAATGGGGAGCTTTGCTGTTGCTCTCTACCGGCCAACGATGGTTTGCTCATGATCGATATACCTCAATTTACTTATGGGTAGTGATGCCAAAATGTGGCAACAGGTTTCCCTTCATGCCTGCTACTATAGCTATTCTATTTGGGCCTGCTTTATCCAGCAATATGTTGTTTTGGTTAGAAGAAGATTTACTTTACAGCTTGAGTTTAGGCTCTTTATACGTTACAATAGTGCCCTAATTAAAATCTGAACCCTTATAACGGTGGAGGATAGCTGATGGTAGAGTCATTGGTTGAACAGGTCATTCACGAGATTGACCAAGCTGAACAGCTTTACTATCGACTTATTTTGGTGGTAGCTCCAAGTGGTATGGGAAAAACCATGGCACTACGAGGGGTTGCTGAGCATACGACGTTCGGATATACCAATTTAAATTTAGAACTCAGCCAACGATTACTGGGATTAACCGAGCGGCAAAGGTCTTTGCAGGTATTCCGGCTGCTCAACGAGATTGTCGAAGAGAATGGTACTCAGGTGGTGCTCTTAGACAATATTGAACTTCTCTTCGATACCTCGCTGAAGCAAGATCCCTTACGCCTCCTCCAAGGAATCTCTCGCAACAGGACTGTGGTTGCCAGTTGGAATGGCAGTATTGAACATGAGCATCTCATCTATGCGCAGCCGGACCACCCTGAGTATCGCCGTTATCCAACAACTGGCCTGTCGGTGATAGTGTAGAGCACCGGAGATAAAGTTGGCTAGCAATAACCATGAAGGTAGTGCTATGAAGTACGGAGATCTGATACAGTTTGATCCTATTGAAACTGTTATCCAGCTTCGCGATGCAGACAAAATGAGCGAGGCGAGGCAGCTTGTCAGTACCTACGTTATTTCAGAAGAGATGGCAGAAAAACTTACTACGATTGTGTTTCCCCAACTACAGTTCGAGAAGCCTGCGGACAATAAAGGTATTCTTGTTGTAGGAAACTACGGTACTGGTAAATCGCACCTGATGTCCGTTATTTCAGCCATTGCTGAGCATGCTAGCTTGACCACTGCGCTTGGAAACCCAAAGGTTGCAGATAGCGCTGCCTCTATAGCAGGAAAATTCAAGGTGATCCGTACAGAAATCGGTGCCACGACGATGTCGCTCCGCGATATTTTGGTAGCTGAACTAGAAGAACACCTGGCAGACCTTGGAATTAGCTATACGTTTCCTGATGCGAACCAGCTCACGAATAATAAGCGAGCATTCCAAGAAATGATGGTGGCCTTCCACGAACACTATCCAGACCACGGTTTACTCCTCTTCGTTGATGAACTCCTGGATTACTTGCGTTCCCGTAGAGACCAGGAATTAATCCTTGATCTTAATTTTCTTCGTGAAGTGGGAGAAGTAAGCAAGAGTCTTCGCTTTCGCTTTATCGCAGGCGTACAAGAAATGCTCTTTGATAATCCGCGGTTCTCCTTCGTTGCGGAAACCATTCGTCGAGTGAAAGATCGTTTCGAGCAGGTCTTAATAGCGCGAAATGACGTAAAGTTTGTCGTTGCTGAGCGGCTTCTCAAAAAAACTGTTGATCAGCAAACCAGGATTAGAGAGCACCTTATTCCTTTTGCCAAGTTTTATGGAAATATGAACGAGAGGATGGATGAGTTCGTACGTCTCTTCCCGGTACATCCTGACTACATCGACACCTTCGAGCGAATCACCGCAATTGAAAAGCGCGAAGTACTTAAGACGATCTCACAAGCAATGAAACGCCTGCTTAACCAGGGTCTTCCTGAGCAGGAACCAGGTTTAATTGCCTACGACAGCTACTGGCTCGTCCTTCGCGAAAACCCGGCATTTCGAGCGATACCCGATATGCGAGCAGTGATTGAATGTAGTCAAATCTTAGAGTCGCGTATCCAGCAATCTTTTACTCGACCATCTTACAAACCGATGGCCCTGCGTATTAACCATGCGCTGTCGATTCACAGGCTAACTACAGGTGATATTTACTCGCCAATTGGCGCTACAGCGAAAGAACTCCGTGATGGCTTATGCCTGTACGATCCAATAGTCGCCGAACTGGGGGGAGACCCCGCCGACGATTTACTATCCCAGGTTGAAACGGTTCTGCGAGAAATTCATCGAACGGTGAGTGGTCAATTTATCTCTTCCAACCCAGATAACCAGCAATATTATCTTGATCTGAAGAAAACGGATGATTATGATGCACTTATCGAGAAGCGTGCGGAAAGTTTGGAGGAAGAACAGCTTAACCGTTACTATTTCAATGCTCTTAAAAGAGTAATGGAATGCACAGACCAGACGTTATTTACTGGATATCGCATCTGGCAACACGAGTTAGAGTGGCGTGAACACAAAGCTGCTCGCCTGGGCTATCTCTTCTTCGGTGCTCCCAATGAGAGAAATACAGCTCATCCCCCGAGAGATTTTTATCTTTACTTCTTACAGCCATACCATCCGCCCTATTATAAGGACGAGAAAAAAGACGACGAAGTTTTTTTCCGCTTAAGCAAGCCAGATGATACTTTCACTCAAACATTGCTTAGATACGCTGCGGCACTGGAACTTGCATCCACGTCCTCCGGACAGGCCAAAGCTACTTATGAGAGAAAAGCGGATGCATTCCTGTTTAATCTGGTCAAGTGGCTTCAAGAGCATATCATAACAGCTTTCGAAGTAGCATATCAGGGAAAAACGAAGCCGCCGTTAGAATGGGTAAAGGGAAAGGTCACCTCGGTTAGTACTTCGCGTACCAATGTACGCGATATTGTCAACGCTATTGGTTCGGGATGCCTCTCAACACATTTTGAAGATCAAGCACCAGAGTATCCTTCCTTCTCAGTGCTTATCACAAGCGCCAATAGAGCTCAGGCAGCACAGGACGCGTTGCGATGGCTAAAAGGCACAATGAAAACACAACAGGGGACTGCGGTGCTGGATGCGCTGGAACTACTCGACGGTAATCAACTTGTTCCCTACCACTCTAGATATGCCAATTACATTTTAGAGCTTCTTAAGAGGAAGGGACATGGTCAGGTACTAAACCGGGAGGAACTCGTCAAGGACGTACAGGGGGTTGAGTACGTAGCTCCTGAGAAATATCGCCTGGAACCCGAATGGGCAGTTGTCCTCCTCGCGGCCTTAGTGTACAGTGGTGATATAGTTCTGGCTATCCCTGGAAAAAAGTTCGATGCTAATAGCCTGGATACGCTGATAGCCACTCCGATTAATGAACTTATTTACTTCAAACACATAGAGCAACCAAGAGAATGGAATCTGCCAGCTCTCAAAGCTCTTTTTGAACTTCTTGATCTTAGTCCAGGAATGGCACAACTGGTGACTCAGGGAGAAGATGGACCTGTACAGCAACTCCAGAAGACTATCGGACAGACTGTTGAGAAGCTGGTTCTTGCGCAGCAGTACTTACAAAGTAAATTTCCTTTCTGGAACCATACGTTACTTACAGAACAAGAACAGGCTGAGTATCAAGCTAAACTAAACGAACTCAAAACATTTCTCGAATCGCTCCAGGCATATTCCTCTTCTGGGAAGCTCAAGAATTTTCGTTACGATCTAGCCGAGATATCCTCGCAACGGATATCTTTAGAAATATTGCGTGAACTCATGGCTCTCCATGAGCTCATCACTGATCTAGGGCCGTCTGCAAGTTATCTCTCCCAGGCAGAATTGGCATTATCTGTCGATCATCCTCTAACGAGGGAAATGGAAGAAAATCGTAACGAAATTCTTGCCAAGCTGAGTACCCCTAGCAAACGTGGTGAGGCCTCCTTCCGCCAGCAGACCATTCAATCCTTGAATGAGTTGAAAAGACAGTATATCAATACTTATATTGCCCTCCATAGTAGAGCCAGACTAGGCATGAACGACGACAAACGCAAGGCGACCCTTTTACGGGATGAGCGCTTGAATACATTAAAGCAATTGACTACCATCGATTTGATGCCAGCCAGCCAGTTGACCGACTTTCAGAATCGTTTAGCCGGATTGAAGAGTTGCTTTGCCCTTACCGAACAAGAACTGCAGGCAGCTCCTATCTGCCCCCATTGTGGATTCAAACCAACAAATGAGGCAACGGATATCTCGGTAGAAAATCGCTTGGCAGCCCTGGATAGTGAATTAGATCGGCTGCAAGAGAGCTGGACGCAGACGCTATTGGAAAACTTAGAGGATCCGACTACCCGCGAGGGCCTTGAATTGCTTTCAGCCGAATACAGAAGGCTGATCGACGCATTCCTCAAAACTCGTAAGCTTCCTGCAGACCTTAGTCAAGACTTTATCTACGCCGCACACGAGATACTCTCCGGCCTCGCTAAAGTAGTGGTCAAAAAAGAAGAACTGCAGCAGGCGCTACTTGCCAGTGGATCCCCCGCTACACTGATAGAAATGGAGAAACGCTTCAGCGAATATTTACATAGCCTTGCAAAAGGCAAAGACCTCGACAAAGTTCGCGTTGTGCTAGAGTAGGAACAGTTGACAATGGCTACAAATTACGAACAAACCCCACTTTTAAACGAGCAGGATACGAATGTTCAGAGACTAGTTGAATGCTTAGGGCTCACTTTTGACAGCGATGAAGCGCGCCGAGCTTATTTCTTGGAAATCCTGAGTGAAAAACTGAAGGATCCTGAGTTCCGTAAAATTGAAGGATTCCCTGGAGGGGATAACGAAGATATCCTGGCGCTTTCCGATCCTCCATACTACACAGCCTGCCCAAATCCTTTCATTGCAGACTTCATTAAGTACTATGGGAAGCCTTACGATCCAAATATTCCTTACAGTAGAGAACCCTTCGCGGCAGATGTAAGCGAAGGGAAAAATGATCCTATTTATAATGCCCATACGTACCATACAAAGGTGCCTCATAAGGCCATTATGCGTTATATTCTCCATTACACCGATCCCGGCGATGTCGTTTTCGACGGCTTCTGTGGTACTGGCATGACCGGAGTGGCTGCACAAATGTGTAACAACCGTAAGGTCGTCGAATCTCTCGGATACAAGGTGTGGGAAGATGGTACCATTTTAGATGAAAATGATAATCCATTTTCAAGATTAGGCTCTCGTCATGCTCTTTTGAACGATCTTTCACCTGCCGCAACATTCATCTCTCACAACTATACCACCTCAACTGACGCAAAGATGTTTGAGCGGGAAGCATATCAAATCCTAAAAAATCTAGATAGAGAACTCGGTTGGATGTATCTAACTCTTCATCAACCAAGTCCTGCTCAAATCGCTGAGGCAATATCAGAATTCAAAACCTCTAGAGCACCTTTCTTTTCCCAAGAATCCAAATTGGCCTGGGGACGTATTAACTACACTGTTTTGTCTGACGTCTTTGTTTGTAATGAGTGCTCAGGCGAGATAGTATTATGGGAAGTTGTAGTGGACCTTCAAAAGAAAGAGGTTCATGAACGTTTTCCATGTCCCCACTGCCAAGCCTATCTGACTAAACACAGCATGAGCCGTGCGTGGCAAAGCTCATTTGACAAAGCTACCAACCAAATTGTAAGGCAGGCTAAGCAGGTACCAGTATTAATCAACTATACGGTAGCAAACAAGCGATTTGAAAAAATACCTGACGAGTTTGATCTATCACTTATTAGAAGTATCGAAGCTCTGAACATTCCTTTTTGGTTCCCAGCAGACCGCATGCCAGAAGGCGATGAATCGAGACGCAATGATAATGCTGGAATGACTCATATACATCAATTCTACACAAAGAGGAATTTATGGGTATTGGGAGCAGTTCGATCTCAAGCAAAAGATGATCAGTCGCTATTTTGGATGACCGCAGCAAACCGCTACTTGTCAAAGCTGTCTAAGCTCGGAACTACTTATTACCTGCATGGTGGAGGAGGAGCTGTTAATGCGGGTTTATTGGGTACTCTTTATATGCCCTCGTTCTCGGTTGAGAATTCAGTACTCGAGACTTTATCGACACGTCTCCCAAAGCTCTCCAAGGTCTTTACAACGCTTTCAGAGTCGCAAAGAGTAAGCGTAGTATCGACACAATCATCTTCCAGCTTTCTGCTCCCCAATACCTCCGTCGATTATATTTTCCTGGATCCTCCATTCGGTTCTAATATAATGTACTCTGAGCTAAATTTCCTATGGGAAGCATGGCTCAAGGTATTCACAAACAGCGAGCCGGAAGCGATTGAGAACTCTGCTCAGGGTAAGACCTTGGATGATTATCGTCATTTGATGACGATTTGTTTACGGGAGGCATTCCGTATCCTCAAGCCCGGACGCTGGATAACAGTAGAATTTTCTAACACGCAAGCGAGCGTCTGGAATGCTATTCAGATTGCGTTGCAAGAAGCAGGCTTCGTGGTAGCAAATGTATCAGCTCTAGATAAGCAGCAGGGAAGTTTCAAGGCAGTTACAACTACCACTGCGGTCAAGCAAGATTTGGTAATCTCAGCTTATAAGCCGAATGGGGGCCTTGAAGCTCGTTTTCCCACAGAGGCCGCCACAGAGAATGGTGTTTGGGATTTTATCCGTTCTCACTTGAAATATCTTCCGCCTTATAAGATTAAAAACGGCGAGATGGAAATTATTGCCGAGCGTGATCCACGCATACTATACGACCGCATGATTGCGTACTTTGTTCAGCATGGTTTCCCGGTTCCTCTTTCCAGCGAGGACTTTCAAGCCGGGCTAGATCGCTATTTTCCTCAGCGTGACGGAATGTACTTTCTTCCTGAGCAGGTCGCAGAATACGATAAAAAACGCATAACAGCAAAGGACGTTCTTCAGCTCCAACTTTTGATTACGGACGAGTCGAGTGCCATCCAATGGCTCAGACAGAAATTGAGTAAAAAGCCTCAAACTTTCCAGGAGCTTCACCCCGACTTTATAAAAGAACTAGGAGTAGGAGGCTGGCAAAAACATGAAAGGCAATTAGAACTTCTCGAACTACTAGAACAAAACTTTCTCCGCTATGACGGTATAGATGAAGTTCCTAGCCAGATTCACAGCTATCTCTCCACGAACTTCAAGGATTTACGAAATTTAAGTAAGGATGATCCAGCACTGCGTGCTAAGGCAAAGGATCGCTGGTATCTTCCTGATCCAAATAAAACCGTTGATTTGGAAAGATTGCGTGAAAAGAGACTACTCAAAGAGTTTGAGGAATACCAAAACTTTAAAGGTAGACAACTCAAGAAATTTCGCCTGGAAGCAGTTCGTGCTGGATTTAAGAAATCCTGGCAAGAGCGTGATTACCAAACAATCCTTGACGTAGCGCACAACATTCCCGAAAATGTATTGCAAGAAGACACCAAGCTGCTCATGTGGTACGATCTGGCAAAGATGAGAACGGGTGATGAGTCATGAAATTTGATAATACGCCTTTCGAAAATGGCATTGCGATTTATCCGCAGCCTATCGCATTATGTTGTGGTCGGATTTGTCGCGCAAGGAACTCTCAGGAGCAACTCGATGCAATCCTAAAGTGCGCAGAGACGATAACCCGCTATCTTGCCTCTGTCGCCATTAGCTCATTTTCCGCTAGAGAAGAGGCAAATATTGCTGTCCCGGAGGGGCTCAGCAAATTTGCCGGTAACCTGAGTTTCGGCCATTTTTTAAGTGTTGTTCAGGGAATTGCTGGCATCAATGCTTCCCATCCTTTAAAGTACGCTCTAACTGCTGCATTCAAAAGTAAGGAGGGAGGATCTGGGCCAGCGGATACTAATCTTATTGCACTCCTCAACCTCCGCAACCATTTAGGGCACGACCTGATGAGCATCTCGGAGGCTAAAGCCACTTCTATTTTCAAAGAACAAGCACCTGATGAAAACCTTAAAGTAGCGTTGGTAGTACTCGATTCTATTTTCCGTCTTCCGCTGTTTGTGGTTGAGGAGCAGCGTGTCGAGAGTAAGAAAATCATTGCTCGCCGTCTTCTGCTCATGGGTGAGTCCCAAGATCCTCTGCCTGAAGAAATAGAGATGAACACAGATCTTGAGCGCACCCGTTCGCTTTATATTGGTCTTCCTAACGGAGTTCTCTGCCTTTACCCGTTTTTGATCTGGGAACTCGTTATGGTAAAAGCCAACTATAGCATCTATTTTATCCAGTCAATTCCTGAGAAGAATCTGAAGTACACGACCATCAGTAGCGATCATTGGGAACACAATAGTGAACTTCATAACCAGATTCAGGAGCGGCTCAGTGGAGTCATCATTCCTGAAGAGGCAGTTCTTTTGAAGAACGGATCAAGCTTTCTAAAAGAGTGGCTCGAAAAGAAAACGGCCATCGAACAGTCAAGGCGCACTATCAGCGGGCTTATTCCTTGGGATGAACTTAGAAAAGAGACCGTTCGCTGGTATGGTCTGCAACTAGGGACAACTGCAAGTGAGAGTGATGAAAAGGTTCATCGAATTATCAGTAAACACCTCTTCGATGGTCGCGAAAGATTGACTCCCGAAGAGATCAGGCAGGTCATTTTACTCTTCGGGCGCGAACAGACCATTTGGAAACTCTTGACGAGAAATGTAATCGACTGCCGAGCAAGAAAAAACCCTGATAAGCGTTGGGATGATCGCAGCGAATCCGCAAGCAATGTAATAGAGTGTTTGAAATTGGCTATCAATTTCTTCGGCAAACATGTAAGTATAGATGGCACTACCCTGGAAGGATTAAAAGCGACTTCAGGCTCCGCCAACTATATTGCGATGCGAGAGGGATTAGTCAATCTCTTTATTCACCAGGATTATGGAGATCCAACAACAGTTGCCCAAATAGAAATTTCGCAGGATCAGACCATGTTCTTTAATGCGGGAAGAGCTTTGGTTAGTAATACCGCACTCGTTGACGGTGGTAAAAGTCAATCGCGCAATCCCTTGATTAGTCGCGCTTTGCGATTGATCGGTTTCGCAGAACTCGCAGGTTCTGGTCTGAGAGAGGTACACCGTGTTTGGCGAGAAGCAAAACGTTATCCTCCAATCATCGAGTCGAATCCCGAAGCCAATACATTTACGTTGATACTGGACTGGCGAGAGCTTCCAGATATTACCAATGAATTTTGGAAAAAACATCTTGGCGTCAATTTAACCCCACAGGCATCGACAGCATTGCTACTCTCTTCGAGTTCATCCGGTACGAGTGCCGAGGAAATAGCATCTTCACAGGGGATACATGTATCAGAAGCCGCAGAAGTTTGCGCGAATCTCGTAAGAAATGCTCTTGTGACCCAGAGAGACAACAGAATCTACATACAAGAGCACCTGAAGCAACTGGCCGAAGAAGCAAAGACACAAATGTGATTAATATAGTCGAGGATTGGTTCCAATTTGAACAGACATACCATAAAATCAGGCGACTGGGCATATAGTGTAGAACACCAGGAGCTCGGCCAGATCATTGATGTCCAGGAATTATGGGGTCAGGTTGTCTGTAAAGTCTGGCTACCTACGCAAAATAGAGTCGAACGCATTCATTCCGATCAGCTAAGTTCCTCGATGGATTCAGGATTTTCGCACCCGGCGAATTTGACCTATATAGCTGCTGCGGCTCGGGTAGCCCACACATTAACTCAAAACGTAGTACTTGCTCCTATAGAGGCATCTGTTATTCCATTACCTCATCAGATCTGGGCTTTATCAAGAGCCACTACCAGCGATCATATACGTTATTTACTAGCCGATGAAGTTGGCCTGGGTAAGACCATTGAAGCGGGTCTAATCATGCGCGAACTAAAGCTGCGTGGGCTTGCGCGGCGTTTTCTCGTAATCGCTCCCAGGGGATTAGTGATGCAATGGGTCTCTGAAATGTACACTCACTTTAAGGAGATCTTCTATCCTCTGATACCAGGAGACTTCATATCCTCCCCCAGAGCCATATTGAATGAGAACCGGTGGAGGGCCTACGACCAGGTTGTCTGTCCGATGGACTCGGTGAAACCTCTTGACAAACGGCGTGGATGGCTAAAAGAACAAGTCGACGAATACAATCGCGAACGCTTTGAAGACCTGATTGCGGCAGGCTGGGACCTAGTGATAGTAGACGAAGCCCATCGCCTCGCAGGCAGTACAGAGCAAGTCGCACGATACAGACTCGGTCAAAGCCTGGCGGAAACCGCTTCCTATCTTTTACTTTTATCTGCAACGCCCCATCAAGGTAAATCCGACGCTTTCCATCGACTCATTTCGCTATTGGATCCCAAGGCTTTTCCAAACGTCAGTAGCTTAACCAGAGATAGAGTACAACCATATATCATTCGTACAGAAAAACGGCGAGCTATTGATGCACAAGGGCAACCGCTTTTCAAGCCTAGACGTACGCAACTTGTTCCCATCGCCTGGAAGGACCATCATCACGAACAGCGCTTACTGTACAATGCCGTGACCGAATATGTAAAAGAGGGTTACAATCAGGCTCTCAAAGAAAAGAAGAACTATATCGGTTTTTTAATGAAACTTATGCAGCGGCTGGTCACATCGTCAACCCAGGCAATACGCGCGGCTCTTGAGCGAAGGCTGGAAGTACTTCGGATACCTGAAGAGCAAGTAACGCTTTTCTCAACGCTCTCCGAAGATGACTGGAATGATCTGGATGGGCAAGAACAAGTCGATACACTTTTCAAGACATACATCTCAGCATTAAAAAATGAGCGGCTAGAAGTAGAACGCCTCTTAGAAACCGCCAAACGTGCTGAACTAACCGGACCTGATGCTAAAGCAGAGGCTCTCCTCGATTGGATCTATCGTTTGCAGCAGGAAGAGACCAACCCCAACCTTAAAATAGTCGTTTTTACAGAGTTCGTTCCTACACAGGAGATGCTGCACGAATTCCTGAATGATCGAGGTTTCTCGGTCACCGTTCTCAATGGCTCCATGGATATGGAAGAGCGCAAACGGTCACAGGAAGCCTTTGCGACAAAAGCCCAGATCCTTATTTCAACCGAGGCCGGGGGCGAAGGTCTCAACCTTCAGTTTTCTCATGTGGTTGTCAATTACGATATCCCCTGGAATCCGATGCGCCTCGAACAACGCATTGGACGTGTTGATCGTATTGGACAGTCCCATCCGGTTCAGGCCATCAACTTTGCACTTGAAGATACTGTAGAGTACCGAGTTCGCGAGGTACTTGAGGCCAAGTTGGCTATCATTTTCAAAGAATTTGGTGTCGACAAGGCCGGAGATGTCCTCGACTCAGCACAAGTAGGACAGGTTTTTGATGATCTCTATGTCGAAACGATACTCCATCCCGAAAAACTCGACAGCAGTGTTGAATCACTCGTACAGCAGGTACAAGAGCAGGTAAAGGATGTGCTTGAAGCAACATCTGTTTTACAATCGGAAAAAAAGCTTGACCCCGCAGAGGCTCAGCGACTGTTAGACCATCCTCTGTCGTATTGGCTAGAACGAATGGTGCTAGCTTACTTGGAGGTTCATGGAGGTACAGCCAAGAGACAAGGGAAAACCTGGGATTTGACCTGGCCTACCGGTGAGGAAACGAAGGGCATTGTATTCTCTTCCCGCGATGTAGATACCACCCCTGCGGCATTTCACATAACCCTTGAAGACTCGAGGCTACAGGATTTGGTAAGGCATCTACCTCACTTCGCCAAAGGACAACCTGTCCCTTGCCTCACTCTCCCCAGCATTCCCTCTGATGTGCAAGGTTTCTGGTCTTTGTGGCGCATAGCAATCGATGAATCAGGCTGGAATTGGCAGCGTATCATGCCAATCTTCCTCCATGATAATGGTCGAGTGTTATTACCTACAGCCAGGCATATATGGGAACAACTCATTTCAGATCAAATGAAACTCCAAAACCATATAGTTGGACGGGATGCCGCACTGGCTTTTGAGCGCCTTCGGAACGCCGCAGAAATCCAGGGGAAACCTATTTATGAGGAACTCATTCAATCTCACTGTGAGCGACTTGCTCAGGAACGCGAAAAAGGAGAGCGTGCATTTCTAGCACGCCAGCAAGCAGTAGAACGAATTGGACTTTCTACAGCACGAACCCACCGGGCTGCACAGCTCTTGCAGGAAGAACAAAGTTGGCGCGAACATCTCGCAAGTAGAGCCAAAGTCGTACCAGAGATAAATCCGCTAATTATAATCCGCATTGAAGGAGAAAGAGTTCATAATCAGGATATGTGAGTAGACCTGGATGACCTTATGCTTTATTATGGTAATTGACTCATCGTATGCGCTAAACGACCTACGGGAAACCTACCAATGCAGAATAGCTGGCAAGAACGTATTTTGAAGGAGTTTATTCCACAAGTAAACCGGCTCACGCTCGTGGCCGATCCAGACTACCTTGTTACAGAAGAAGATATTCTCCAGAGGCTTCGAGAGCGAGGTTTCGATATTCTCCTGTGTGAAGATCCTATAGCCTTTCGTTTTGCCTACGAATCTAAGTATCGCTCGAAGTGGGACAACGGAGATTCATCAATAGAATTAGCTGTCGTTGTACATGAAGAAGCTGCGCATCTACGTCTACTTCCTTATGACATTTTTCAAACGGATCGAAAGTTATCTTTCAGCTTAGGAGATATATTCCCCAACTTAAGCTATTCCGTGATCAAGTCCCTGGATCGTGGCGACTTGGAGCCCCTGTATCGCGCATATCTCCAGTACACACCAGGGAAATTAGGAGATAATGCCACCAAAGATTTTTTGTTGTCGCGT
>WNFT01004075.1_pt1 | contig 19181 bp, 15 predicted proteins | sample 5400191 | NCBI WGS metagenome assembly WNFT01 (sample SAMN13153359, study PRJNA577476) | soil metagenome | isolation source: 80 cm saprolite under Madrone tree | place: USA:California | collected 2016-06-14 | reverse complement strand
GGCCCGGAATTGCTCGACGGCGTGCGGCGGTACGCGCTGAAGGAATTCGGACCAATGGTGATCACCGTCTTCGATAACTGGGGAGTGCGTTCATGCGAGGACATTGGGAACATTGTCTTTAATCTGATCGGTGCCGGCGTATTCGGAAAAACCGAGGAGGATTCGATTGAAGATTTCAAAAATGTCTATGATTTCAAAGAAGCTTTTGTAAAACCATTCGCCCCGGAAAAGTCAGCGACCGTGAAAACGCCGGCGCAGTTGTCGGCGCCAAAGCCCGCGACATCCCGCAAGTAATTGGTAAAAAAGGTGAAAGGTTGAACGGAATTTCACCTTGGCTGTCGGTTATCAGTCATCTGATCAACGATCGCTGATCGCCGGGATCGATGTGCAAATCCGATCAATAATGTATCGCGTACTACTAGCGAAGTTTCTGCCAGCGGCTCTATTACTTTGTATGGGCAACTTGAAAGCTGCACCAGCCGAGCGTTCCGGCGTCATCGCTTTTCCGCCAAGCACGGCGCAGAAATGGATTCTGCCAAACGGGCTGACGATGATCGTCCAGGAAGATCACAGCGCGCCCGTCGCCAGCGTGCAGGCGTGGTGCGCCACGGGAAGCATCTACGAAGACCAGCATGTCGGCGCAGGGTTGTCGCACATTCTCGAGCACATGCTGTTCAAGGGAACCAAGACCCGAGGGAAAAATGAGATCGCGCAAAAAATCCAGGACGTGGGCGGCTACATCAATGCGTACACGTCGTTCGATCGCACCGTTTTTTGGATCGACGTGCCGAAAGACGGCGTGGCCACCGCGCTCGACATTCTGGCGGACGCTATGATCAATTCGACTTTGCCGCCGGAAGAATACCAGAAAGAACAGGAAGTCATCCGGCGCGAGTTTGCCATGGGGATGGATGATCCCGATCGCATGGCGGGGCTGCTCCTTTTCGCAACGGCTTACCAGCAGCATCCCTATCGCTTCCCGGTCATCGGCGAACTCGAGATTTACAATCAGCTGACGCAAGAGCAGGTGATGCAGTATTACAAGACGCGATACGTCCCCAACAATCTTACCTTCGTTGTCGTCGGGGACGTCGATGCCGAAAAAGTGCGGCAACAACTCGCCGAGCTGTTCAAGTCTTATCCGGAAAAATCGCTGAAGCCGGTATTCGTTCCTGCGGAACTGCCGCAACTTGGCCGGCGCGAAGTGCACCAGGAATTTTCCACGGAACTGACGCACCTTTCGCTCGCGTGGCACATCCCGGAGGTCACGAATCCGGACGTGCCCGCACTTGATCTACTCTCGACCATTCTCGGCGACGGGCGCAGCTCGCGCTTGTATCGGCGCGTGCGCGAAGAAGCAGGTTTGGCATTTAGCATCTCCGCGTTTTCTTACACGCCGGGCGATCCGGGGTTATTTGGGATCGACGCCACTGTCGATCCGAAGAAACGCGAACCGGCAGAGCAACTGGCCTTGCGCATTGTTGATGAGATGAAACAAACCGGCGTCACTGCGGATGAATTGAAAAAGGCGAAGAAGATGACACTGAGTCATCATCTCGACGCGCTCACGACCATGCGTGGCCAAGCCTCGGACATCGGCTCGAACTGGTTGCTCACGCGCGATCTCAATTTCAGCCGGCATTATCTCGATGCCGTCCAGAAAGTGACGCTCGATGACATTAAACGCGTCGCCGCGACTTACCTGACCGAGAATAATCTCACCGTCATCTCGTTGAATCCAAAGGGCTCGCTGGCTGGGAAAGCTGAAACCGCGAAACCAACCGCCGCGGGTGACATTCAAAAATTTGAACTCTCGAATGGACTCCGATTGCTCGTGCGTGAAGATCCTCGCCTGCCAATCGTGGCGATGGGCGCGGTCTTTCGCGGCGGTCTTTTGGCCGAGACGCCGCAGACAAATGGCGTCACCCGTTTGATGGCCAAGGTGCTGTTGAAAGGAACCAAGACGCGCACCGCCGAGCAAATCGCCAACGAGATCGAAGCGGTAGGTGGTTCGATTTCGAGCGAAGCCGGTAACAACAGCTTCAGCGTGTCGGTCGATGTCATGAAGCCCGACGTGAAATTGGGTGTGGACCTCGTCTCAGATGTGCTACTCAACGCCGCGTTTCCCGAAAAAGCGATCGCGCGCGAAAAAGAAATCCAAATCGCTGCGATCCAACAGGAGGAAGAGCAGCTGGCCGCGGTCGCCCGCAACATCATGCGGCAGGCGCTGTTTCCGCAGCATCCCTACGCGCTGCGTACGAACGGCTCCATTAATTCTGTTCAGCGATTGACGCAAAAAGACTTGATCGACTTTCGTGATCGTTACGTCGCCGCAAAAAATGGTGTGATTTTCGTCTTTGGCGATGTCAAAGCGGCCGAAGTAAAGCAGCTCGTCGAGGAAGCGCTTGCAAAAATGAAGCCCGGCGCGCTCGCACTCACGGACGCAAAACCTTCGACGCCTCTGGGCAAACCGGAAACCGTCGAGAGCCGCAAAGACAAAGCGCAAGGCGTGCTCATGGTCGGGTTTCGCGGCGCGAGTTTGTTGAGCCCTGATCGTTACGCGCTGGAATTGATCGATGAAGCCAGCAGCGATTTAGGATCGCGTTTTTTCATCCGCATTCGGGATCCGGGTTGGGCTTATTATGTCGGCGCCAGCCAGATGCAGGGTCTGGTGCCGGGACTTTTCGCATTTTATCTCGGCACCGATCCGCAGAAGATCGAGCCGGTGAAGACCGCGTTACTGGATGAAATCTACAAGCTGGCAAATGATGGGCTCACTCCCGAAGAACTAGCGCGGGCGAAAAAGAAACTGATTGGTCAACAGGAGATCGCCAATCAAAGCAACGACGCTTTCGGTTATCACTGCGCGCTGGACGAGCTCTACGGACTCGGCTTCGATTTCTACAAGCGACTCGAGCACGATGTGAACGCGGTGACGCCTGAGCATATTAAGCTAGTGGCAGCGAAATATTTTCGTGATCAACCGTACGTTTTAGCAACGGTGCGACCGCCGGAGAAATAGTTGCCAGTTGAGAGTTGATAGTTGATAGAAACCTGGCTGTTGTAGTTATCGACAATGAACCCTCAACTATCAACCTTCTTCCATGGCTGAAGTCCAAAAAACCACGTTAAGCGGCGAGCTTTCGCAGCGCTTCATTGAATTTGTCATCATGCACGCGCAAAACGCCGCGCTGTTTCTTGGCCAAATCCCGAATCCAAAAACCGGCGAACCTGAAGTGAACCTCGATTTGGCCAGAATGTTCATCGATCAACTCGCCATGATTCAGGAAAAAACGCGCGGTAACCTGACGAACGAAGAAGCCACGGTCCTGCGCAACGCGCTTTCCAATTTGCAAATGGCGTTTGTGGAAGCTTCAGGGGCTGGCGCGCGGGAAACCGCAGCGCAACCCGAACCCGCCGCGCCGACGCCGCCGCCGGAACCCGCGGAACAACCGTCCCCAGCCGAGGCGCAACCATCGGCCCCGGTCAGTTCAGCTGAACCCGAGACAGAATCGCGGAAGAAATTCACCAAGAGTTACGGGCCGTAGCTCGCTGCTCCATAGTACTGCCTTCGTCATGCGCTCTCGTTCAGCGAGCCGTTCCCCCGGAAGCAACCGTGTTCTACAGATTTCATCTGGAATTGATAGCAGATTTTTGGAGCCGCATTCTCGTTAGGCGTTTTAAATAGCCCTTCGGAGGAGTGTTCGAAATGAGGAAGTACCATCATCTGGGAATTCCGACCACCGAAAAAAGAGAGGGTGAAGTGCATCTGAAGCACTTGAAAATTTATGTGTGTGGTTACAAAGAAAGTCTCTACCACATCGAGTGGATGAGGTACGAACCGGATGCGCCCTATCCGGAGCTCGTCAAGACCATGCCTCATGTAGCCTTTGAGGTTGACGATCTTGAGCAGGAACTCAAGGGCAAGAAGGTGATCATAGAACCAAATAGTCCCAGCCCAGGCGTCACAGTCGCGTTCATCGAAGACAATGGGGCGCCGGTGGAGTTTTTGCAGATCGACAATACTCGGGCGGAGGACTCCCAAGCACACACCGGGGCGGGACGCTCGCTCCGCTCGCGCCCCTCAGTGTGCCGGGGTTAGGTCGACAGCGGAACACAGCGGAACTGCGATGAAACGCACATGGACCATCATCGGCGTACGCGACGTTCCCGGTAGCTTCAAATGGTACCAGTCGCTGTTCGGCCAGACTGAGACGGCTCCGGGCCATGACTACTGGGGTCAAATCGTGGATACGGATGGAACGGTGTTGGTCTGCCTTCACCAGTGGGGCGCGCACGAGCATCCCTCCTTGATGAGCCCGGACGCGGCGTCGCCTGGCAACGGGCTCCTCTTGTTCTTCCGCGTGGACGATTTCGACAGAGCACTGAAGAGGGCACGCGGTCTCGTCGCCCGATTCGAGGAGGAGCCCCACGTGAACCCGAACACTCAAACAAGGGAGTTCTCGCTCCGGGACCCAGACGGATACTACGTGACAATCAGTGCGCTGCCTTAAGCTGCAGAAACCCTCACCCTAACCTCTCCCTTGGGAAGGGAGAGGCGAATTGGACTGATGCTAATCTAAAGAAGCGTTAGACGCACCGCCCTATCGGCTGCTCGTGCGCTCGGGGAGTTGCGCGGGGACGTGGCTTTGCTCTTGCGCTTTTGCGTACGGTGATCGTGCCCTGACCAGGAGCGGGAGTTGCGGATGCTTCGGCGTATTTTTTTGTCGATGGCCAGATCAGGCGCCACGGCTGAGTTTTTATTGTTTCGCTGAATTGTTTGATGTTTGTACCCGCAGGCTCGAGCTCGGTCGTCGCCACCTTCAATTTCTCTGACGAGCTGCGCAGGTTTCGCAGAGTGACCTCGATGTTGTCGTTCTCCGTAAGGCTAGTGCTGATTTTCTCGATGTTTGTGAGCGAATGCGAGAGGGCGCTGTCCGGCGCAGTCAGACCGGACATATGTTCGCCGAACGTTTTGAACTGGCTGAGAGCGAGGGTTAGCTCGGAATTTTTGTCGGTGAGATTATTGAGATTTTGCGCCGTCTGCTGGAGATCCTTCATGGTGTTAGTCGCTTCGGCTGCCACCGGTTTGATGACTTCGAGCATCTTCGCTGCGGCTTCGCCCAGGTCTGGGGTGCGTTCTCCGGCAAATATCTCCCCATCTTTAGCGCGCCCGGATTCTGCGGTCCCCTGTGTGATATCGATGGCCATGTCGCCCAGTAATCCAAGCTGCATCATGCGGGTCTTGGCATCCCGATACACCTTGGCGCTCTTGTCCACCTGCACGTCCACGCGCACTTCGAATCGCGGTTTGCTAGGCGTGGCAGAAGCGCTGGGACTCGCATTCGCTTCCGGCTGATGAATTGCCGCCTCCGCTTGCTCTGCTTGCTTTTCTTCTTTGGGCGAAACGGGCGAAAATAGTTTTTGCACCTGACCAATCTTGCGACCTGCCAACATCACGGGCGCGCCTTGTTTGATACCGGCCGCGTTATCGAAGTAAATCTTGTAGGTCACGAGCGGGCGGAACAATCCCGGCGCGCCGAGCAAAACCAAAAGGAATGCGACCACCGCGATCGTGCCGATCACGAGCAGGCCGGTCATGATTTCATTTCTTTGTAATTGCATCGAGGCTGCCTTCCAGAATGGGACCTTCGGTGCTGCCGCTCAAAAATTGAGCGACCACCGGATTTTTGGATTGTTTGAATTTTTCAGGTTCGGCTTCTTCAATAATTTTTCCCTGATACAACATAGCCATTCGCGTGCCGATGCGAAAGGCGCTGTCCATTTCGTGCGTGACGGTGATGGATGTGACCTTCGCTGTATCGCTCAGGCTGATAATTAATTCGTCGATGACGGAGGCGATGACCGGGTCAAGACCGGCTGACGGCTCGTCAAGAAGCATCAACTCCGGCTCGAGCACCAGAGCGCGCGCAAGGGCGACGCGTTTCCGCATGCCGCCACTGAGTTCCTCCGGCAACAGGTCTTTGGAATCCTTCATGCCGACAAGCTCCAATTTTTCATCGACGATTTTGTCAATCTCATCACGCGATTTGTCCGTAAGCTCTTCGAGGGGGAGAGCAACGTTTTCGCGCACGTTCCGAGAACTGAGCAGCGCCGAATATTGGTATACCATGCCCATGTGCTGCCGGACGGCCTGAAGTTTCCGCCGCTGGAGCCCCGTGATTTCAAAGCGCTTGAAAAAAATGGAACCGGCATTGGGGCGAAGCGTGCCGAGAATCAACCGCAAAATTGTGCTCTTGCCACTGCCGCTCTGGCCCATGATCACCAAACGCTCCTGCGGCTCCACGTTGAGCGAAAAGCCGTCGAGGACTTTGTTTTCTTCAAATTGCATGCACACGTCGCGTAACTCGACCATGTGCTTGGGCGTCGTCATGTTGGATAAAACGTCGTGTAGATCCGCCTTTCACGGTCAATCCCCGGTAACAGGCAATAGCCGCAATGAGCAGCCCAAACAGGAAACTCTTGAAGATCCCGGTGATGATGTCGCGAATGAGCAACGAATCTTTTACGAGATCGAGAAAATATGGAAACGCGATACTGAAATAGGCTTTGCAAATCAGGCTGCTTGCAAGTATCGCGGCGATGTTCGAAGCCGTGGAGAGACACGGCATCAAGAGAATCAAGGCGAGCATCCGCGGCGCAACAAGGAAACGCAGCGGGCCGATACCCATGGATTCGATCGCTTCGACTTCCTCGGAAACTTGCATGGTGCCGAGCTCGGCCGTGAACGCAGCACCGATCCGCGCCGCCACCATAATGCCGGTGAGAAGTGGGCCTAGTTCACGCGTAAAACCGATTGCCACCAAGCCAGGGATCAACCGTTCTGTTCCGAAGCGTTGTAATTGGTAGCCGGTGAGCAACGTCATTGTCAGTCCGAGGAAAAATGACACCAGGCCCACCAGTGGCACGGAATCGACACCGGCGCGTTGACTATGCCGAAAAAAACTGGTGGCGCGAAACGGCACCCGCCCCTGTTGGATGCGTTCGAACATTTCCTCGAACGTGTTCACGATGAACCAGAACACGCCGCCGACCTCGCGCAGAAAATTGCGTGAGATGTGGCCGATTCCCTGCGCAACTAAAACGGGCGGCGGTTGAGCGTCTGCCATGGCGAGCAAAAGTTGGCCTTAGTTGCGGGGCGGGCAAAGAGCAAAGTTACCGTTAAAATCGCAGGTCGTCTTCGATTCGTTTGTTCCGAGCAGATCAGCCGTGCCACTGGCCAAATTGGAGTCCACCCTCTGCCACTCGGGTCATGCAGGAGCGCGCGGCAAAAGCTTTCGACATTCTGTGGACGAACCCTTTACACTGGGCTTCATGAAACCGCCTGCCGCTTTCGTTCTCATTGTCCTCATTGTTCTCTTGTTTGTGTTGGTTCGCTCAGCTCGCGTGGTCCCGGCCGGACATGTCGGGGTCGTCGATCTTTTCGGCAAGGTGCGCAACGAAGCGCTGCCGTCTGGCCTGCATCTTGTTAATCCTCTGGCGCGCGTACATCGCATGTCCGTTCAAACCAGCGAGGTAAAAGAGATGGACACCCCTCTTCAAGTGAGGGTTTGATCGTGCATCTGGATGTGAGCATTTCTTTATCATCTCGATCCGGCTAAGGCACCGGACGTTTACCGCACCATCGGGCGCGATTACGAGACGGTGCTGGTGACAACAAATGTGCGCAGGGCGGTTCGCGAAGTGACCAGCTCGCATCAGGCAAAAGCGCTTTATTCGGCGGAACGCGAAAAGATGAGTTCGGACATCAATCAGAACATTGTCGCTGCGATCGAGCCACGCGGCATTGTGGTCGAGCGGATGCTGCTGCGCGATGTGGCGTTGCCGGCGCGGCTGCAACAGGCCATCCAGGAAAAATTGAGCGCTGAGCAGGAAGCCTCGCGGATGCAATTCATTCTGTTGAAGGAAAAACAAGAAGCTGAACGCAACAAAATTGAAGCGGAAGGCATCTCCAGTTTCCAAAAGATTGTGACCGAAGGCATCAATGAAAATCTTCTGAAATGGAAGGGCATTGAGGCGACCAAAGAGCTCGCTCTCAGCGGCAATTCAAAAGTTGTAATCATCGGCGCGGGCAGGGAAGGTTTGCCGATCATTCCTGGCGGCGATACAGCGCCTTCGCCGGCACATCCAGCGTCGTCCCCGCCCGCCCACTAGGATCGACAATTGACGCTTGGAGAGTGACGTTAACGGAATGTGAAATTGCTGGCCGCAGCGAATTGCTTCTTTGTCTTCCTGCTCTTTAGTGCAGGCCCGAAGGCTTTCGAGGCGCTTGCGCAAGAACCGGCACCGTCCCCGACAGCTGCAACGGGAAAACGCCCTGAGAATCAGGAAGAGATGCAAAGAAACAATTTTGGAATCGTAATCCATGGCGGCGCCGGAACCATCGAGCGCAGCACGATGACTCCGGAAAAGGAGCGCGCATATCGCGCGGGCCTCGAGCGCGCGCTGACGGCTGGTTACGAAATCTTGAAGCGTGGCGGATCAAGCCTCGACGCGACGGAAGCAGCCGTGCGCGTGTTGGAGGACGACCCGCACTTTAATGCGGGCAAAGGCTCGGTGTTCACAAGTGCCGGTACCAACGAAATGGATGCAGCCATCATGGACGGGAAAACACTCGCTGCCGGCGCGGTCGCGTGTTTAAAGCACATTAAGAATCCCATCGCCCTTGCCCGGCTTGTCATGGAAAGGTCCGGCCACGTAATGATGGATGGCGAAGGTGCGGAAGGATTCGCCGGAGAGAACGGAATGGAACTGGTGGATCAAAAATATTTTTTCACCCAGAAGCGTTGGGATGCTTTGCAGAAAATCAAAGCTGCAGAGAAGAAGCGCACAGGCGCCGCCGGGAAGGCATTTGTCATTACTGATCAAGATCGCCACGGCACTGTGGGCGCCGTCGCGCTGGATAAGAATGGAAATCTCGCCGCAGCGACTTCAACCGGCGGCACGACAAACAAGCGCCCGGGGCGCGTGGGCGATACTCCGGTTATCGGCGCAGGTACTTACGCCAATAACGCGACATGCGCCGTCTCCGCCACGGGGGATGGCGAGTATTTTATTCGTGCCAGCGTGGCTCATGAAGTTTCAGCGCTGATCGAATATCGGGGAATGAAATTGCAGGAAGCGGCGCAAATGGCTCTGGACGCAGTGGAAAAGCTCGGCGGCGCTGGCGGATTGATCGCCATCGATAAAAATGGCGAGATCGCTTTGCCATTTAATACAAACGGCATGTATCGCGGGTATGTCGATCCAAATGGCAAGTTTGTCGTGGAGATTTACAAGTGAGTTCGTGATTGGTCGAAGCGTTGAACCGCTGAAGCGAAAACGGCATTGTCATTCTGAGCGAAGCGAAGAATCTCAGAGGAGTTCTTCCGGTCGCGCAAAGATGACAATCAGAGACGTTTCGCTTCGCTCAACATGACAACACAGGGCTACCCGCTTTAACGCTTCATGCTCCCGCCGTTCTCCATCGTGATTCCGTGCTTCAATGAACAAGGGCGCATCGGCGAAACGCTCAGGGTTGCGATCGATTATCTCGCCGCCAATGCTCCGACAAGTGAATTGATCGTGGTGAACGACGGGTCAACCGACGCAACTGCCGCTGTCGCACGCGAAAAGTTGAATGGGGCAACGATCCAAACGCGGTTGATCGAAAATTTTCCGAATCGTGGCAAGGGCGCGGCCGTGCGTTCCGGATTGCTTGCGGCGCGAGAACCGATCGGGCTCTTTTCTGATGCGGATCTTTCCACGCCGCTCACAGAAACGCCGAAACTCATCGAGCCAATTGCAAATGGCGAAGTCGACATTGCGTTCGGTTCGCGCGCGCTCGACCGCAGTTTGATTGGCATTCATCAACCGTGGCGGCGAGAGCAAGGGGGCCGTGTTTTCAATCTGCTTGTGCGCGTCGCGACCGGCCTGCCGTTTTGGGACACGCAATGCGGATTTAAGGCGTTTCGGCTCGATGTTTGCCGTTCGATTCTGGAGGCGGCGCGAGTGGATGGTTTTGCATTCGATGTCGAGCTGCTTTATCTCGCACAGCGCGCAGGCTTACGGATTCGCGAAATTCCCGTGCGGTGGAACCATGCTGAAGGCAGTAAAGTTAGTTTTTTTCGTGATAGCCTGCGGATGCTGCGCGAAGTGATCGCGCTGAGAACAAAGCGCTCTGGCGTAAATGACGCAGGGTCATCCTGAACAAAGTGAAGGATCTCACGAGAGGTGATCGAACACATTAGTTAGCTTGTGTGTTCAACCTTCCGTCGGGGAGGTCCCTCGCTTCGCTCGGGATGACAAACCGCGCGACTACTTTGCTTTGCAGCATCGTCGCCTAAATTGAGTTTTGCAGCGTTCATTTTCATGCAGTCATTTCAATTTCATCCTGCGGTCGAGCGTTGGTTCCAGCAAACTTTTGGATCACCGACTGAACCGCAAGTGCGTGGCTGGCCGGCAATCCAATCCGGTCGGCACGTGCTGATTTCTGCGCCGACAGGCTCCGGAAAAACGCTGGCGGCGTTTCTCGCTTCACTCGATGCTCTTTTCCGCCAGGGCGCCGAGGGCGATTTGCCGGACGAAACGCAAGTTGTTTACGTCTCGCCGCTCAAAGCGTTGAGCAATGATATTCGCAAAAATCTTCAGGAGCCGCTTGCAGGAATTCGCGCCTTGTTAGGTCAAACGAATGGTCGGGAACTCGATGTGCGCGCTGAAGTGCGCACGGGCGATACGACTGCCGCGCAACGGCAGGCGCTTATAAAGAAGCCGCCGCACATTCTAGTCACGACGCCGGAATCCCTCTATCTGCTGCTCACTTCCGATTCCGGCCGGCGCATGCTAAGCACGGTACGAACGCTGATTCTCGATGAGATTCACGCCATCGTTGACGACCGGCGAGGCGCGCATCTCGCACTGAGCGTCGAACGATTGGCGGCGCTAACAAAAAGTCCGCTTCAGCGAATCGGTTTATCGGCCACACAAAAGCCTATCGAAGAAGTAGCTCGATTTTTGGTCGGCGCTCAGGCCGTTGACGAGGCCAGCGATCCTGATTGTGAAATCATAGACATCGGCCACCGCCGCGAATTGGATCTGGCGATTGAACTCCCCAGCTCTCCGCTTGAAGCGGTGATGTCGAATGAAGTGTGGGAAGAAATTTATCATCGCGTGGCGGAGCTGATTCGGGAGCACCGGACGACTTTGATTTTCGTTAACACCCGGCGCATGGCCGAGCGCGTGACGCATCACTTGAGCGAATTGCTGGGCGCCGATGCTGTCACATCGCATCACGGAAGTCTTTCTGCAAAACTGCGTCTCGACGCGGAAGATCGGTTAAAGCGCGGTGAATTAAAAGCGCTCGTTGCCACGGCTTCCCTCGAGTTGGGCATCGACATTGGTTCAATTAATCTCGTATGTCAGCTCGGCAGCACGCGCTCGATCGCAACCCTGCTGCAGCGCGTCGGTCGCGCCGAGCACCAGCGCGGCGGCTTACCGAAAGGTCGCATTTTCCCGTTGAGCCGTGACGAACTGATCGAATGCGCTGCGTTACTCGGTTGCGTCCGTCGCGGTGAACTCGATCGACTCAGCATTCCAGAAAAACCGTTGGACGTTCTGGCGCAACAAGTTGTCGCTGCAGCTTCCACAGAAGATTGGGATGAAAATAAGCTCTTCCCGCTCGTCCGTTCAGCCTGGCCGTATCGCAATCTCACGCGCGAAGAATTCGACAACGTCGTGAAGATGCTTGCCGAAGGGTTCAGCACAAAACGCGGTCGGCGAGCAGCGTTGATTCATCACGATGCCGTGAATCATCGTTTGCGAGGCCGCCGCGGGGCGCGGCTTATCGCGCTGACGTCCGGCGGCGCAATCCCAGACAACGCTGACTATCGAGTAGTTCTCGAGCCATCGGAAACTTTCGTCGGCACTGTGAACGAAGATTTCGCGGTGGAAAGTTTGGCCGGCGACATCTTCCAGCTTGGAAACGCGTCCTGGCGAATCTTACGTGTGAACTCAGGCGTGGTTCGTGTAGAAGACGCAAAAGGTCAACCGCCCGGAATTCCATTTTGGCTGGGTGAAGCGCCCGCGCGCACGGCTGAATTGTCGCAAGCCGTTTCAATTTTTCGCACAGAAATCGAAAGGTTGCTGAGCGATGGCAAGGATGTTTGCGATTGGCTCATTTCTGAAATGAAGTTGTCGGCGGAAGCGGCTCAGCAACTTAGCGACTATTTCGCTGACGCTTATCGATCGCTCGGGGCAATTCCGTCGCAGAGAACTTTGGTGATGGAGCGTTTCTTCGATGAATCGGGCGGGATGCAGCTCGTTTTGCACGCGCCGTTTGGGAGTCGAATCAATCGCGCGTGGGGTCTCGCGCTGCGAAAACGCTTTTGCCGCTCGTTTAATTTTGAATTGCAAGCAGCGGCCACGGATGACGCAATTGTGATTTCGCTCGGCACGCAGCATTCGTTCCCGCTCGAGGAAGTCTTTCGTTACCTCAATCCAAAAACCGTTCGTGACCTGCTCGTTCAAGCGTTGCTCGACGCGCCGATGTTTACCATTCGCTGGCGCTGGAACGCGACCCGCTCGCTCGCGGTGCCCCGGTTTCGGGGTGGCACAAAAATCGCGGCGCCATTGCAACGGATGGAATCAGAAAATCTTCTTGCCGCAGTTTTCCCCGACCAACTCGCCTGCCTTGAGCACATTGTTGGGGACCGTGAAATTCCGGATCACCCGCTGGTGAAACAAACTATCGACGATTGTCTCACCGAGGCGATGGACATCGATGGGTTGGAAGAGGTTTTGCGCAGGATCGAGAGTGGGGAGATCCGCTGCATCGCACGCGATTTGCCCGAGCCGTCGCCGCTCGCTTCCGAGATTCTAAATGCGCGGCCGTACGCGTTTCTGGATAATGCGCCGCTGGAAGAACGCCGCACCCAGGCGGTTTACACGCGGCGCGCATCGGAGAGGAATGGCAGTGATGGGCTAGGTGTTCTCGACGCGGCTGCAATCGACAAAGTGCAAAAGGAAGCATGGCCCGAGGCGACGAATGCAGATGAATTGCATGACGCATTGATGCTACTCGGCGTGATGACAGAAGCGGAAATCCAGCGGACGTCAGGTCACGAAAGTGCAGAACAGCTTATGGCGACGCTCGTGGCTGAAAACCGAGCGGCGCAGCTCGTTCTTGCGGGGCAAGATTCGACAACCCGCGAGGTTTTGGAGTGCGGCGCTGCTGCGCCGTTTTCGAGTGGCAACGGAAATTGCGAAAAACGCCGGAGCACGGGAGCACTCTTCCACAGTCGTGGGAGTGGCGCGCCGACGTTCTATATCGCTGCGGAACGACTTCGGATGATTGGAGCGGTTTATCCGAACGCGATCCTTGAGCGTGATTTAATCGTTCCTGAGTCAGCGCACGGAAAAAGTTGGGAACGCGCCGATGCAATTCGCGAATTGGTTCGCGGCCGCATGGAGGTTTCCGGCCCGATTACTGTTGATGAGTTGACCGACAGATTGGTTTTGCGGCCTCCAGACATTGAAGCTGCCCTGCTGGCACTGGAGACCGAGGGCTTTGTTCTGCGCGGCAAATTTCACCCCGGGGCAACGAAACAGGAATGGTGTGATCGGCGGCTGCTGGCGCGAATTCACCGGCTCACGATCGACCGGCTCCGGGCGGAGATTCAGCCGGTTTCAGTTCAGGATTTCTATCGATTTCTGTTCGCGTGGCAGCGCGCCGATCAAGAACATCGCGTGGAAGGACCGGAAGGTTTGCAGTCCGTGTTGGAACAACTCGACGGTTCCGAGTTGCCGTTGGCGGCTTGGGAATCGGCAGTGCTCGCCGCACGCGTTACCGATTACGATCCGGAGTGGTTGGATCGTCTTTGCTTCTCCGGTCGCGTCGGCTGGGGACGTTTGAGCGCGCCGCAAAATCCGAGCACGCGTGCGTCGGCCCCGCTGCGATCAAGCCCAATCGCGCTCTACCAGCGCGAAAATTTGCATGACTGGCTGCTCTTAGCTGAGGGCAATTCTGCGATTGAACTTTCGAGCGGAAGCCAAGCTGTCTTCGAGGCCCTGAAAAGCGGTGGCGCGCTCTTTTTCGCTGAGCTGGTGCGGCGCACCGACAAGTCGGTGCTGCCTTCTCAAGTCGAGCAAGCCTTGTCGCAGCTCGCGGCACTCGGTCTGGTGACTTCGGACAGTTTCGATGGGTTGCGGGCGCTTCTCGTTCCATCAAATAAACGGCCTACGTTCGGTCGCAACATTGGAAAGCGACGGCACAAAACAAATGTGGCTAGCATTGAGTTCGCAGGTCGCTGGTCGTTGCTGAGAACGGAGATTGCCTCGAAATCAACTGGAAACGGTGCGGGAAGCTCCGAGCGTGACACTGCCATCGAGAAATTTGCACGGGTGCTATTGCGCCGCCACGGCGTTGTGTTTCGCCGATTGCTCGAGCGCGAAACGCCTGCCGTCAGTTGGTATGAATTGGGGCGAATTTATCGCCGATGGGAAGCGCGCGGCGAAATTCGCGGCGGTTATTTTGTTGGCGGAATCAGCGGAGAACAATTCGCGTTGCCTGAAGCGATCGGTTTGTTGCGTTCCATTCGCAAGACGCCGCTAAATGGCCGGCTGGTTACGCTCAGCGCTGCGGACCCGCTGAATTTGCAGGGGATTCTCACGCCTGGCCCGCGCATTGCCGCGCTCGCTGCAGGCCGCATTTTATTCCGCGACGGATTACCGATTGCGGCGCTTGAGGCCGGCGAGCTGCGCAAAGTCTCCGATGCGCCCGTCTCTGACTTGCAAATTGAAACGGCGCTTCGAGTGGGAAAGCTGCGTCCGTCGCTTCGGCCGTATTACAAATAAACGCGTCGTCATCCTGAGCGGAGCGAAGGACCTCACACTACCTGATTGAGCACCGTGCTTAATTTGCGTGCTTCAAACTTCGATTGGGAGGTCCCTCGCCGTCTTTGCGGCTCGGGATGACAGGACAACTATTTCTTAACCACCTCGGCGTTCTCGATCATCGCGATGCCGCCACGCTCCGCGAGCTTGCCTTTCAACGTGATGTTTTTGCCGCAGTATTCGGCAAGCTGATCATTCATTGGCTTGTGTTCACCAACCACGAGATAGGCCTTGCCGTCGCTGACGATGCCCACGGGCCCACCGCTTTTGATGCATTTTGCCCCACAGGACTGACCATGCTTTTCGCCGACGGCGTTGTGATCGACGTAGCACATCATATCGACAACTTCGCCGGTTACTTCTTTCGAAGCGCCGGCGTCGGCACTGTGGTCGTGTTCCTGGGCGATCGCCAGCGGCGCGACCGCCAACGCTGTAATGAATGTGGCGGTTACTGCGACTTTCAGAACTGTAGGTTTGTTGGTTGAATTGAACATGAAACAAATCTGGGCTGGTTGGCGCATTGGTCAATCGGTCACAAAATGACGAATGCCGAATGTCTAATGACGAAGGAAATCAAATGACGAATGCCGAAGACGCGGCTTGGCTTGGCTTTTCGTCATTCGGCTTTCGTCATTATTTTTGCTTCTCGATCAACTCAGCGAACTGATCGAAAAAATATGTCGCGTCGTGCGGGCCGGGCGCCGCTTCAGGATGATATTGCACACTGAAGATCGGCAATTCCTTGTGACGCATTCCCTCAACCGTGCGGTCGTTCAAGTTGATATGAGTTACTTCCACATCTGTGGGCAGCGACTCTGCGTCGACGGCGAATCCGTGATTTTGCGCAGTGATTGCCACTTTGCCGGTGCGCAAATCTTTTACCGGCTGGTTAGCGCCGCGATGACCGAATTTCAATTTGAACGTCGAACCGCCAAACGCGAAACCGAGAATCTGATGACCAAGACAGATTCCGAAGATCGGCTTCTTGCCCATCAAATCGTGCACCGTTTCGTGCGCGTAAGATAGCGCTGCGGGATCTCCGGGGCCATTAGAGAGAAAAATTCCGTCGGGATTGAATGCCAACGCTTCGTCGGCAGTTGTCGATGCGGGGACGACGGTAACTGCAAAGCCTTTCTGGCGAAGCAGGCGCAGGATATTTTCTTTGATACCATAGTCGTACGCAACGACGTGAAACTTGATTGGCGGCATCGTGCGTTTGGTTTCCCCATTACCGGCAATCGACCACGGCACGCTGAACTTGTCCTCTGGGTCCCAGCGGTAAATTTTGTTTGTTGATACTTCCCGGACGTAATCCATCCCGATCACGCCCTCGCCTTCAATCGCTCGTTGCGTCGCTTCCGCGGGCGAAATCTGTTCGGTCGTAAGACATGCTTTCATTGCACCACGCGTGCGCAGATGCCGCGTCAGCGCACGCGTGTCGATTCCCTGCGCGCCGGGGATATTCCATTTTCGCAGATACTCATCGAGCGACATTTCGGAGCGCCAGTTGCTCGGGATCTGGGTCAATTCTTCTATGACGAATCCGCGCACATGTGGCGAGCGGCTCTCCTGATCGAGCGAATTGATCCCGTAATTTCCGATCAAGGGATAAGTCATCGCCACGATCTGTCCGCGATACGACGGATCGGTCAGCACCTCCTGATAGCCCGTCATGGCGGTGTTGAAACAAACTTCGCCAATGCGCGTGCCTATTGCACCAAAAGATTCGCCCTCGAAATATCGACCGTCTTCGAGGGCTAGGAGCGTGCGCACGTCACTGCGCACTATCGATTGCGTCGGCGGATTTTCAAATCACGATCGAGAAACCGCAGTCCAAAATTAGTTGGGCGGACGAGAGACCGCCGTTCCTTGGCGCAGCATCAACAAAAAAACCCGGATCGAAAAATTCGACCCGGGTTTTAAGTTTTACCCCGCTGGTGCCGTTCAGGTGAATTCTCCCGTTCCCTTTTAGGAAAGGGCGGATGACCGTTGCTGCGGAATCTGACTTCCAATCAAGGCCTGTCATTTTCCGCACCAACCAAGCCTCCGTATTTCGTCAACTATCGGTTCGGGGACATCACCTCAATCGCGAACATCGCAGGGCAAATGTTTACATCCCGAAAACATTCGGGACTCGAAAGCCGCCGGCTGAGAGTTGAACGGAAAGCACTGGTTTCCTGCCCAACCCTCACCGAGCGGCTCTCAATCTCAAAGAACTATTCGCGCAGTTCCGCGCCGAGGTCGCGCCGCAATCGCTCGCGAATTTTCGCGTGCGCTGCGTTCACTTCCTCACTCGTCAGTGTGCGACTTCGGTCTCGATATGTCAATCTATATGCGAGCGACTTTCGTCCCGCCTCGATTTCGCCGCCGCTAAACAAATCGAACAGCTCGATGCTTTCCAAAAGCGGCTCGCGCGGTTCTCCAATCGTGCGCAAAATTTTTTCCTGCGAGATTTCGTCAGGCACCAGCATCGCAATATCCCGCCTGATCGCTGGATAGCGGTCGAGCTCTCGAAATTTTTTTGCGGATTCGCCTGTAGCCAAAAGGAGATCGGCGTGCAGCTCGGCAACGAGCACCGAACCGGGCGCGCTCGATTTGTCGGCCAAAAGTTGACCACCGAACCCCACTAGTTGGTCGCCGGAATAAACTTCGACCGCGAGCGCGAGATCACGGAATTTTCCTCGCCGAAACGAAAGATTTGGTACAACGCATTCGAGCGCGCCCTTGAGATCAAACAAGTCGAGGCTGCGTTTTGCCTGCGATCGCCAGTTCGATGCGCCAGCGACATTTCCCCAGAGCAAAAGGGCAAGGTGCCGTTCCTCCTTTCCCGATGGCGGGATGAATGCGCGTCCGATTTCAAAAATCGAAACGCTCTCGGCCCCCGCGCGAATATTTCCTTCGAGCACTCCAAGCAAGCCGCCGATCAAGCCCGGCCGCAGTGCGACGTGATCTTCGCTCAACGGATTTCGCAATTCGACTGCGCCTTCGCTGAACGCCGAAGCGTTTCGCGAAATTAATTTCGAAGTGCGCGCTTCGAAAAGTCCACGCGCAACCAGTCGCTCGCGCATGTGTGTTTCCAGATCGTACTCGCGATCGGCCGCGGTTGAAGGAGTGAACCGGCTGCGGTCTCTCCCCGGAATTTTGTTGGCGCCGTAAGCGCGTACGACTTCTTCAATAAGATCGACATCGCGCTGCAAATCACGCCGATAACTTGGAATTTTCCATTTGGTGATCTTGGCCGCGCTGATCTTCTTCAAACCAAAGTGCGTGAGAATTTCGTCGATCGTTTTGGGTTTGATCGCGATCCCCACGACACGGTCGCATTTTTCATAGATCAACGAAACGTCAGAGGGGTTCGATGGGAGCTCACCGGCAACGTGAATTTCCTTTGCCGCAGTGCCGCCCGCAATTTCTTGAATCAGTTCAGTTGCGCGAGCTGACGCGCGCAGAACCATTTCCGGGTCGACGCCGCGTTCAAATCGGTAACTCGCGTCGCTTGGAAGATCCAGCTCCCGCGCGGTGCGCCGAATGCTCGCCGGCAAAAAGTAGGCGGCCTCGAGCAAAACATTCCTGGTCGACTCAGTAACGCCGGTCTCCTCGCCACCCATCACGCCACCAATTCCCGCGGCGCGTTCTTGATCGGCGACTACGCAATTGTCCGGTTTCAGCGAGTATGTCTTTCCGTCGAGTGCGAGAAACTTTTCGCCATCGCGCGCGAGTCGAACGTTGATGTCGCCTCTTAACTTATCGGCGTCGAACGCGTGCGTCGGTTGTCCGAGCTCGAGCATCACGAAGTTCGAGATGTCAACGATGTTGTTGATCGAACGAATGCCGACGCTCTCAATTTTCGCGCGTAACCATTGCGGACTCGGCCCGACTTTCACGTTGTCGATCCTGCGCGCGGAGAAAAATGGACACTCACGTGTTGCGGTAATAGTAACGCCAGTTTTCTTGATGGGAATTTTCGCTTCGCGGGGCGTCGACTTGAGTTTCTTGCCGGTGAGCGCGGCGATTTCGCGCGCGAGACCAAAATGACTGAGCAAATCGCCGCGGTTCGGAGTGATCTCGACGTCGAGAATCGTATCGCTTGGGAAAAGATCGGTAATCGGCGCGCCAACTTTCGCCTCTGGCGACAAAATCAACAGACCCGAGGCGTCTTCGCCCAGGCCGAGCTCAATGGGGCTGCATAGCATTCCTTCCGAATCGACGCCGCGCAGTTTGCTTTTTCGAATTTCGGTCCCGTTCGGCAATTTCGCGCCTGGGAGGGCCAGCGGAACTTTATCGCCGACTTT
>WNFT01002207.1_pt1 | contig 19190 bp, 19 predicted proteins | sample 5400191 | NCBI WGS metagenome assembly WNFT01 (sample SAMN13153359, study PRJNA577476) | soil metagenome | isolation source: 80 cm saprolite under Madrone tree | place: USA:California | collected 2016-06-14 | reverse complement strand
GAGGGCAATGCGAAAACAGCGTTGACTGCGCCGCGCGCCTTGAATGACCCGGTGACCTGCAGCGATTCGAGCTTGAGCAGCAATCCGCGCGCGACGTCGGATTGTTCTCGTACCGGTGCCGCGGTCAGCAGCGGTGTTTTTCTCACAAGCCCGTGGATCCGCGCAGCGGCGGCGCGAACCTCGTCTATCCCGGGTCCCGTCGTCATGGTTGCCGGCCCGTCAGAAAGAGGATCTCGAAGGTCGCCGGGACCCTTCCGTCGGGAAGGCCGAACCGTTCGGCATAGAGTGCCACGGTGCGGGCCAGAGTAGATCGCCGCAATGGGGTGCGCCGGCGCGCCGACAGCGCGTTGGTTTCCCCCATGCCGCGGATATCGTGCATCAGCGCCAGCGCATCGGAATAGGTGACGGTGATCGTCTCGGCATCGGCGACAGGCATGGCATAGCCGGTGCGCAACAGCAGTGCGGCGACATCGGCCAGCTCGGCTGCCGGCGACACGCGCGGGCTAACGCCTCCCTCTTCGGCGAGTTCGGCCTCGAACAAGGCGGTGCGCAGTTCGACCAGCGTGTGCCCGCCGAACATCGCCGCGAGAAAGAGGCCGCCGGGCTTGAGGATCCGACGAAACTGCACCAGGGCGCCGGGCAGATCGCCGACCCAATGCAAGGCAAGCGAGCTGACCGCAAGGTCGAAGCTCGCCTCGCGAAACGGAACGAGCTCGGGATCGGCGGCCACTCGATCACCCGGGCAACGCGCCAAAAATTCAAGCGACGGGTCGGCAGCAACAACCCACTCGATCCCAGGCTGGCGCGCGAGCGCGCGCGACAACGCGCCGCTTTGGGCGCCGACATCGATCGCCGTGCGATATCGCCCTCCGACATCTTCGAGGCGCTCGACGAGCCGGCTGGCCACTTCGGCGTGGAGGAAATCGACGCAGCCGCTCCTCGCCGCGCGGTCGCGGTGCAACCGCCAGGCGCGACGGTCGAAGAGGGTCATCGGGTCTGCGGTTTTCACTATCGCGGCAGCCTTGAGAGGAGGTGTCGTGATCGGTCTTTCGAGTGATGGTTGACGAGGGCGTGCGCAGGCTGATGATGTGTTGTGATGCTGGCTTCGGCAAGTTTCCCCGGCTGGGCGTTTGATCAGCTGCGGCGGATCGGCCGCGCGGTCGTAGATGGCGTGTTGCCGCCACGCTGTCTCGCCTGCGGCGAGATCGTCGAGGAGCCGCACGCGTTATGCAGCCGGTGCTGGGGCGGGATCACCTTCTTTGCCCCGCCCTGGTGCGTGCTGTGCGGGCTGCCCTTTCCGCATCCGATGGGTGAAGATGCGCTGTGCGGCGGCTGTGCGCGCGAGCGCCCGGCCTGGGATCAGGCGCGTGCCGTGTTGCGGTATGACAAGAACAGCCGCCGTCTCGTGCTCGGGCTGAAGCATGGCGACCGTACCCACATAGCGACGGCGTTCGGGCGGTGGATGCACCGCAACGGCGGCGAGGTGCTCGCCGGCGCCGATCTTCTCGTCCCGGTGCCGCTGCACTGGACCCGGCTCTTTCAGCGACGCTACAACCAGGCCGCACTGCTCGCCCAGGCGGTGCGCGCCGCCGGGGGACCCGAGGTCGCAGCGGATTGGCTGGTCCGCCGCCGGCGAACGCCGATGCAGGGCCATCTCGGGCCGGCGGCGCGCGATCGCAATGTGCGCGGAGCCTTTGCGATGCGGGCTCGTCGCAGCGTCGCCGGCAAGCGCGTTGTAATTGTCGACGACGTATTGACGACGGGAGCGACCGTAGCGGAGTGCGCCCGCGTGCTGAAACGCGCCGGAGCAACCTCCGTCGGCGTTCTGACCCTGGCACGAGCGCTGCGAAGCGGGGCATAATCTTTTCTTCCGGGATCTCGGGAAATGGGTGGCATGGCTGAGGTCGAGCTCTACACGACAATGTTCTGCCCCTATTGCGTGCGTGCGCGTGCATTGTTGGAGCGCAAGGGTGCGGCCTTTACCGAGATCGACATCATCGAGGAGCCGGCTCGCCGCGCAGAGATGATCCGCCGCGCCGGCGGGCGTACCTCGGTCCCGCAGATCTTCATCAACGGCGAGCATATCGGCGGTTCCGACGAGCTCGCCGCACTCGACCGCGCCGGCGAACTCGACGCCAAGCTGGGAACGGAGAAATGAGCACCAACTTCACGGTGGCCTGCGTCCAATTTACGGCAGGCCCCGACCCCGAGCCCAATCTGCGGGTGGCCTCGGACCTAGTTCGCCGGGCGCGCGACGCGGGGGCCGATTTTATCATGACGCCCGAGGCGTCCAATTTTATCGAGCAAGGCAAGCGTCGCCGCGAGAAAGCACGGTCCGAGGCCAGCGACCCCTTCCTCGCCGGCATGCGGGCCCTCGCTTGCGAGACCGGAGCGTGGCTGCTGCTCGGCTCGCTGGTCATCGACCCGTCCGGCGAGCAGGGTGAGGCGCGGCTGGCGAACCGTTCATTCCTCGTCGACGCGGGCGGCGCGATCGTCGCGCGCTACGACAAGATCCATATGTTCGATATCGACCTCCCGGGTGGCGAGAGCTACCGCGAGAGCAACGCCTACCGGCCCGGTAGCAGCACCGTCGTCGCCGAGACGCCGTGGGGCCACCTCGGCATGAGCGTTTGCTACGATGTGCGCTTCCCTCACCTCTATCGCGCGCTGGCGCATGCCGGCGCCGATTTTCTGACGGTCCCGTCGGTCTTCACGGTGCCGACCGGCAGTGCCCATTGGCACGTGCTATTGCGCTCGAGGGCGATCGAGAACGGCTGCTTCGTCTTTGCCCCGGCGCAATGGGGCGAGCACGCCGCCGGGCGGCGCAGCTATGGCCACTCGCTGATCGTCGATCCCTGGGGTGAGGTGCTCGCCGACGCCGGAGAAGGTGTCGGCATCGTCAGCGCGCGTGTCGATGCCGCGCGAATTGCCGAGGTGCGCGGCATGGTCCCGTCGCTCCGGCACGACCGCGTATTCACGCCGCCGGAATTTGCCGCTCGCCCTCTCGCCGCGGAGTAGCAGCGAGCTCGGTGTCCTCGTAGATCACATCGAGGCTCACCTCGACGCCGATCGACGAGAGCTTCAGGACAGCATCACCCTCGACGATTTCGTCGGTCCAACGATCGCCCGCGCGCGTGTAAAGATCGATAAGGCGCTCGTCCTGCTCGACGATCGCGTATTGCCAGATCGACGGCGTCGCGAAGTAGTCGAATTTCTTGCGGCCGCGATCCTCGCGCTCGGTACTCGGCGAGATCACTTCAATGACGACGATCGGTTCCGGGACGATGTCGTCGGTGCCGCTGACGGGCTGGCAAGTTACGACGATATCGGGGTATCGCACCGAGTCCGAGGCTATCACCTTCGCGTCATTGACAAAGGGCCTGCACCCAGTGCCTCGCAACGCCTGCCGCAATGCAAATGCAACATTCATTGTGATCGTCGCATGGGCAAGAGAGGCCCCGGTCATCATCGTGATGGCACCGCCGGCATACTCGTGCTTTTCCGGTTGATCGCGTTCCCAGGCGAGGAACTCGTCCAACGACATCAGCTGTTCGGCAACGTTCGACATGGCGAGAGGTTACTCCTGTGACCGGCGGCTGTCCAAATCCGGATTTTCCGGGAGCTGCCCTACCGCTCCGGCGACCGCAGCGATGCGCTGGACGACAGCAGGCCGCGGCACAGCGACCTCACCTTGCTCGAAGGCGATCACTGTGAGCATCGCAAACGCCCGGAGCAATTCGCCCGGACGCAGCAGGAAATTGGGATTGCACGGCCGCCCCAGCCGCCCGTTGCCGAAGCCAAAGGTCTCGTAGATCAAGATTCCCCCGGGCGCCAACGCATTCGCTATCGCCGGCAACAGCGGCCGGTGCAGGTAATTGGTCACCACGATCCCGTCATAGCCATCACCGAGCGACCACGGCGCGCCCGTCTCGAGATTGACCTGCCGCACTTCGCAGCGTGGTCCGGCGAGCATCTGCAGGGCAGAGATGTCGCGGTCGACCGCGCGTACGGTAAAGCCGTGCTCGATCAAAAGGCGCGCATGGCGGCCGGTGCCGGCGGCCAAGTCGAGGACCAGACCGCCGGACCGGATCAGCGGCATAAAGCGCCGGACCCAGGCGGAGGGCGCCGGGGAATCGCAAGGGGTTTCAGCGCCTCGGGTCATTGTCGCCGAGAATTGCGAACGCCATCTATGCGGGTGTAAATAGACCGCCAAAGGAGGTTGTCTCGATGATCCTGTTCACGTTGCGTTGCGCCCGCGGCCACGAGTTCGAGGGCTGGTTTCGCGACGGGGACGCGTTCGAGGCGCAGCACAAGGCGGGCGACATCGCTTGTCCCGAATGCAGCGATACCTCGGTTGAGAAGGCGGTAATGGCACCCCGTCTCGGCCGATCCCGGGAGTCCATGCCCGCGATCTCTCCGGCGCAGTTTCGCGCGGCGCTGGTCGAGCTGCGCCGGCAGGTCGAGGCCAATTGCGATTACGTCGGCCCCCGCTTTGCCGAAGAGGCCCGCCGCATCCACTATGGCGAGATCGACGCGCACAGCATCTATGGCGAGGCGAGCGAAGACGAGTCGCGCGAACTTAGTGATGAGGGGATCAGTTTTGGGCGCATCCCTTGGGTCCCACCGACCGACAGCTGAACAACGGCCATGCCCACGCCCTCACCGGCGCACTGCGGCGACCATATAGTTGACCCCAAGATCCGGCCCTAGCGACCATTTCCCGCGCCACGGATCGTAAACGAGGCCCGTCAGCCGGGTTGTCGAAAGGCCGTTGCGGCGCAAGCCGAGGATAAACTCCGAGGGCCGCAAGAATTTGCGCCAATCATGAGTGCCCGGGGGAATCCATCGGAAAATGAGCTCGGCGCCGACGATCGCCAAGGCGAAAGATCGTGGGGTCCGGTTGAGGGTCGCGCCGACGAAGGCTCCTCCAGGCCGCACCAAAGCGCTGATGGAGGCAAAAAATGCGGCGGGATCGGCAACATGCTCGATCACTTCGAGCGCCAGCACGGCATCAAAGCATGTACCGGCCTCGGCCAGCGATTCGGCGGTGGCGAGGCGATAGTCGATTGCCAAACCCGTCTCTCTGGCATGGCAGCGTGCCGCGGCGATCGCCTCGGCGTCTGCGTCGACCCCGGTCACGGCAAAGCCCAAGCGCGCCATAGGCTCGGCGATCAGGCCGCCGCCGCAACCGATGTCGAGCAAGCTAAGCCCCTCGAACGGCCGTAGCGAGGACGGCTCACAACGGAAATGCCCCTGCAAATATTGGCGGATGAATCCGAGCCGGGTCGGATTGATCCAGTGCAGCGCCCGGAAACCTCCCGCAGGGTCCCACCATGTTCCGCCGTCCGCCCCAAAATGGCGCACTTCCTCGGGGTCGACGCTGGCGCCGGTTTCGCCCACGGTTCCGATCCTCGCGCTGCCCGGGCACGCCGGCAGAGCACACGGTCGCCCGGAAAATAGAGTATGCTGTGGTACCTCTGAACCGGCAACATGGCTGGCGGCACCACGGGGAGTCCGGTGCCTGCCGCCGGTTCCGATAGTCTTTTTGAGAGGGGCATGAGTCGAATTGTTCAAAAATTCGGCGGCACTTCGGTCGCCGACGTCGACCGCATCAAAAACGTTGCTCGGCGGGTCGGGCGCGAAGTCGAAGCCGGTAACGAGGTGGCCGTCGTCGTCTCGGCGATGGCCGGGGTTACAAACCAGCTTGTCGGATGGACGCGCGAGACAAGCCGCGTTCATGATGCGCGTGAATATGACGTAGTGGTCTCCTCCGGCGAACAGGTTACCGCTGGTCTGCTCGCGCTGGCACTTCAGGATATCGGGATTGATGCCCGTTCCTGGCTCGGCTGGCAGATACCGCTGCGCACCGACGGCGTGCACGGCAAGGCGCGCATTGAGGCAATCGAGGTCACCGAGATCCGGCGCCGCTTGGCACAAGGTCAGGTCGCCGTGGTGGCGGGGTTCCAGGGGATCGGCCCGCGCGGACGTGTCACCACGCTCGGCCGTGGTGGTTCCGACACTTCTGCTGTGGCGCTAGCAGCTGCGCTCGAGGCGGATCGCTGCGACATCTTCACCGACGTCGACGGTGTCTTTACCAGCGACCCGCGCATCGTTGCGAAAGCACGCAAGCTCGCTAGGATCACCTACGAAGAAATGTTGGAGATGGCATCGCAAGGCGCCAAGGTGCTGGAGACGCGCTCGGTCGAAGTGGCGATGAACCACCAGGTACGGGTGCACGTCCGGTCGAGTTTTGCCGATACCCCTGGAACCCTTTTGGTCGACGAGAGCGAGATCGTGGAACATCAGGTTGTGAGCGGCATCGCCTACAGCCGCAACGAAGCCAAGATCACGGTGCAGAAAGTGGCCGACCGACCGGGCGTCGCAGCGGCCATTTTCGGGCCGCTCGCCGACAATGCGATCAATGTCGACATGATCGTGCAGAGCGCCTCCGAAGACGGGAATACCGCGGATCTGACCTTCACTGTGGCACGCGCCGATCTCGAACGCGCCGTCGCCGTGCTCGAGGCGAGCCGGCCATTGCTCGGTTACGCCGCACTGCTGCCCGATCCCAACGTCGTCAAGATCTCGGTGATCGGTGTCGGCATGCGCAGTCACGCCGGTGTGGCAAAGCAGATGTTTCAGGCCCTGGCCGACAAGGGCATCAACATTCAGGTGATCTCGACCTCGGAGATCAAGGTCAGTGTCCTGATCGCAGCCGAATACACCGAGCTCGCGGTGCGAACGCTGCACACCGCCTACGGGCTCGACGCCGCCGGATGAGCCACGGCAGCGGCGCCATCAATTTCAAACTCGGCGGAGGACGCGCAGCGAGCCCGCGGAGTCCCGAGCACGAACGCCTCTATTGCGAGCTCGATCGCTTATGGAACCGCGGGCGCGAACTCCTTGGTTGCGAGATCGCGATAATGGGCGGGGCGATGACCTGGGTGTCGGAGCGAAACCTGGTCGCCGCCATTTCCAATGCCGGCGGTTTCGGGGTGATCGCCTCGGGATCCATGTCGCCGGAGCTGCTCTCCCTCGAGATCGGCGCAACCAGGGCGATGACGACGCGACCCTTCGGCGTCAACCTGATTACCCTGCACCCTCAGCTTTTGGAGCTGATCGATGTTTGCACCGATCATCGCGTCGGTCATGTCGTGCTGGCGGGCGGGCTCCCGACGAGCGCGGCGGTGGGCCGGATCAAACAAGGGGGCGCGCGGGTTTTGTGCTTTGCGCCGGCGCTCGGCTTTGCCCGCAAGCTGGTCCGCATGGGCGTGGACGCAATCGTCATCGAGGGCAACGAGGCGGGTGGGCACATCGGGCCGGTTTCGACGGGGGTGTTGGCCCAAGAGATTTTGCCGCACCTCGCCAGTGTACCGGTCTTCGTCGCGGGTGGCATCGGGCGGGGGGAGGCGATGCTCGCCTATCTCGAAATGGGCGCCGCGGGGGTCCAGCTCGGGACGCGCTTTGTGTGCGCCCACGAATCGATCGCCCACCCGCGCTTCAAGCAGGCGTTCATCCGCGCCGCGGCACGCGATGCCGTCGCTTCTGTCCAGCTCGATCCGCGTTTTCCGGTGATCCCGGTTCGCGCTTTGCATAATCCGGCGACCGATTGCTTCGCTGCGGTGCAGCGCCGGGTGGTCGACCGGTTCACCCGGGGTGAACTGTCGCAAAAAGCAGCACAACTCGAGATCGAGCATTTCTGGGCCGGTGCGCTGCGGCGCGCGGTCATTGACGGCGACATCGAAGCGGGGTCGCTGATGGCGGGCCAGAGTGTCGGCTTTGTGACCCGCGAACAGAGCACAGTCGAGATCATCGAGGAGCTCGTCGGCCAAGCGCTCGGGGTGCTTGCTGCCCGCTGCGAACGCACTTCGGATCAAGCTCGTCGGTCCGTCGCAGATTTGTCGAGGAGGCAAGACGCGCCGGGATGATTGAGGCTGGAGGGAGTGTTAGCGGGACCCGCCGCCTCCTGCGCCGCCTTCGGGACATCATGGCAGGTTCGGGCACCCCTCAGGAACGGCTCGACCGCATCGTCCGGATCATCGCCGCGGAGATGGTGGCGGAGGTCTGCTCGGCTTATGTCATGCGCGCGGGCGAGGTGCTCGAGCTCTTCGCCACCGAAGGGCTGCGGCCGGAAGCCGTGCACCGGACGAGACTGCGCGTCGGCGAAGGCCTTGTCGGAGTGATCGCGGCAACCGCGCGCCCGCTCGCGCTCGCCGACGCGCAATCCCACCCCGATTTCGCCTACCGGCCGGAAACCGGCGAAGAGCATTACCACTCGCTGATGGGTGTGCCGATCCTTCGCGGTGGCCGGGTGCTCGGAGTGCTGGTCGTGCAGAACCGCTCGCTGCGACACTATACCGAGGACGAGATCGAGGTATTGCAGACGATCGCGATGGTAGTCGCCGAGCTCGCGGCCAGAGGCGAACTCGTCAACCCGCTGGAAATCGCCCAGGGTCAAGGGGGCGTCATGCTCCCGGTTCGTCTGGTCGGCGTCAGGCTAAACCCTGGGCTGGCGGTGGGACCGGCCGTCCTGCACGAACCCAAGCTGCTGATCCGGCAAGTCGTTGCCGAGGACGCCGCCGCCGAGCTTGAGCGGTTACGCCACGCGGTTGTTGCAATGCGCGAGGCGATAGACGAGCTCGTCGCAACGAGCCGCAATCTCGGCATCGGCGAGCACTACGACGTCCTGGAAAGCTATCGCATGTTCGCCGCCGATCGCGGCTGGGTCCGGCGCATCGCGGATGCGATCCGCAGCGGCCTGACCGCCGAGGCCGCGGTCCAGAAAGTCCGCGAAGACACTCGCTCGCGGATGATGCAGGCCAGCGACCCCTATTTGCGCGAGCGTCTCCACGATCTCGAAGATCTCGCAAACCGTCTCCAGCACCATCTTTCCGGGGATCCGCCGAGTGCGGCTTGGGCCGAGCTCCCGCCCGAGTTCATTTTGGTCGCCCGCGCCATGGGCCCGGCCGAGTTGATGGATTACGCGCGCTGGCGGATCACAGGGCTCGTGCTCGAGGAAGGATCGCCGACCGCGCATGTCGCCATCGTCGCGCGGGCCTTCGATATCCCGGTCGTCGGGCGGGTCCAGGACGCGACGAGCAGGATCGAGGCGGGCGACATCGTCGTTGTCGACGGCGATCACGCCCAGGTTCTGATCCGGCCGAGCGACCACATCCGCCAATCGGCGGCGGCGACGGTCGAGACCCGAACACGACGCCGTGCTTTTTACGACACCCTGCGTTCGGCCCCGCCCGTCACCCTCGACGGAATAGCGATAAAGTTGCAGCTCAATGCCGGGCTGCTGATCGACCTGCCCCAGCTCCGGGCGACCGGCGCCGAAGGGATCGGGCTCTTTCGCACCGAGATCCCGTTCATGGTGCGGGACAGCTTCCCCGGAGTTGTCGAACAGACCGAGTTCTATCGGAGCGTTTTCGATCAGGCCGAAAACCGGCCGGTGGTCTTCCGCACCTTGGATATCGGCGGCGACAAGGTATTGCCCTACCTGCCGCACGCAGCAGAAGACAACCCGGCGATGGGTTGGCGGGCAATCCGCATCGGGCTCGATCGCCCAGCCATGCTGAGACAACAGCTGCGGGCGTTGATCCGAGCGGCGGAGGCGCGGCCATTGTTTGTCAAGTTTCCGATGATCGCCGAGGTCGCCGAGCTCGAGCGTGCCCGAGCAATTTTCGAAATGGAGCTCGCCCGCGCCGCAAAGGAGGGCAGGGCGCTGCCGGAACCGATCAAGATCGGGGTCATGCTGGAAGTGCCGGCGTTGTTGTGGCAGTTGCCCGCACTGTGCCAGCGGATCGACTTTCTCTCCATCGGGACCAATGATCTGGTGCAGTTCCTTTTTGCCTGCGACCGCGGCAATCCGCGTTTGGCCGATCGCTACGATCCCCTCTCGATGCCGATGCTTGCTCTCTTCCGCGAGGTCATCGCGCGGACCCGCGATGCCGGAGTACCGCTCAGCATGTGCGGGGAGATGGCCGGCAGCCCGCTCGAGGCGATGGCGCTGATCGCGCTTGGCTTCAGGACGTTGTCGATGGCGGCAACCGCCATCGGCCCGGTCAAGACGATGATCCGCAGCCTGGATGCGACCGCCGTTGCCGGCTATCTCCAGGAGATCGGGGGCCGGCCGGATCATTCGCTCCGACCCAAGCTCGAAGCCTACGCGCGGGACCACGCGATCGCCTTGTGAGCCGCTCACCGAGCTTACGGTACGCTCTGGCTCGCGGTTGCACAGAAGCCGGCGTCCATGGTTAAAGTGGCGCTGCAGCGGGATCACAGCATGGCGTTGTTCCGGCGTCTCAAGACTTCCTTCATGGAGGATCTGCCTGACGGCGAAGCCGCTTCCCCGTTTGGTCCGCGATCCGCCGGAGATTTGCTGCGTCAGCAACGCGAGGCGCTCGGCCTCGACTTGGACGACGTCGCCGCGGCACTGAAGATCAAACCCGGCTATCTGGCGGCGCTGGAGGCCGGGCGTCCGGATCTTCTCCCGGGCCCGGCCTACGCGATCGGCTTTGTGCGCGCCTACGGCGACCACCTCGGGCTCGACGCCAACGAGATCTTGCGCCGCTTCAAGGCCGAGTCCGCCCTGCTCGACGCGAAGCCCGATCTGGCCTTTCCGATGCCGCTCGGCGAACGCAGCATTCCCGGGGGAGCGATGCTTCTGGTGGCGCTGATCTTAGCGCTGTGCGGGTACGGCACCTGGTACTACGTGTCGACCAGCGACCGTTCGCGTCCGGTACGCGTGATCGAGGTACCGCCCGAGCTTGCAGCGACGCCTCCGCGCCAGCTCGGAGGCGAGCCGCCCGTGCCTCCGGCCACGGAGCCTTCGCCGGAACCCCAGCTCGCGACGACACCCGACACCGCGCCGCCGGCGCCGGGCTCGGACGGTTTCAACCCTGTCCCGACCGCGGAGAGGGCCGGCACGCTCTCGCCGATGTCTCGCCCATCGGCCTCCGGCCCGCCTTCTGCCGCACCGGCGGTGCCGTCGGCTCCGGTTCCGCTCCCAGCCGGCCCGACTGCGGGGCTGCGAGCCGAGGAGCCGCACGCGTACGGCGCCATCGATGGAACGGCCCGGATCGTGATCCGGGCCACGTCCGACAGCTGGATACAGATCCGGAGCACTGACCAGGCTCCTCTCTTCACGCGGACGCTAAAGCCCGGCGAAAGCTACCTGGTGCCCGATCGGCCGGGGGTATCGATGCGCACCGGCAATGCCGGCGGTCTGGAGATCACGGTCGATGGCAAGCCGACGGCGTCGATCGGCCCCAATGGCGCGATCCGCACCATCCCGCTCGAGCCGCAAGCGCTGCTCGCAAAGGCCGCCTCGGGAGGGTGAACTCGGCCTGGATTGTTGCCCGGCCTTAACGCGTTTATAAGTCGACACCAGCGCATCAACGACGCGGGAAAATGACATGAGCGTTCGGCCATACCGCGACATCCAGCGCCGTCAGTGCCGTAAAATCCACGTCGGTAAGGTGCCGGTCGGCGGCGATGCGCCGATCACCGTGCAATCGATGACCAACACCGTGACGAGCGACGTTGCGGCCACGGTCGCGCAGGTCCGGGCTCTCGAAGAGGCAGGTGCGGATATCGTCCGGGTCTCCTGCCCCGACCAGGAATCGGCGCTGGCCTTGAAAGAAATCACCCGGCAGGTGACGGTGCCGATCGTCGCCGACATCCATTTCCACTACAAGCGGGCGATCGAGGCGGCGGAGAGTGGTGCCGCCTGCCTGCGCATCAACCCCGGCAACATCGGCTCGGCCGCGCGCGTCCGCGAGGTGATCAAAGCAGCTAAGGACCACGGCTGCTCGATGCGGATCGGCGTCAATGCCGGCTCGCTCGAGCGCGACCTCCTCGAGCGTTACGGCGAGCCTTGCCCGGAGGCGATGGTCGAGAGCGCGCTCAACCACGCCAAGATCCTCGAGGACAACGACTTCTTCGAGTTTAAGATCTCGTGCAAAGCCTCGGACGTGTTTCTCGCGGTCGCCGCCTATCAGCGGCTCGCCGAAGCCTGCGACTACCCGCTCCATCTCGGGATCACCGAGGCCGGCGCCTTGCGCAGCGGCACGGTCAAGTCGTCGATCGGGCTCGGCATGCTCCTATGGTCCGGGATCGGCGACACGATCAGGGTTTCGCTGTCGGCCGATCCGGTCGAGGAGGTCAAGGCCGGCTTCGAGATGCTGAAGGCGCTGAACCTGCGGCGGCGTGGGGTCACCGTGATTTCATGCCCGTCCTGCGCGCGCCAGCAATTCGAGGTCATCAAGACCGTCGAGCGGCTCGAGGAGCGCCTTGCGCACATCACCACGCCAATGACCGTCTCGGTCATCGGCTGCGTCGTCAACGGCCCAGGTGAGGCCCGCGAGACCGACATCGGCTTCACCGGCGGCGGCAACGGCACCCACCAGGTCTATATCAGCGGCGTGACCGACCACCGCCTGAAGGACACCGACATCGTCGACCATCTCGTCGAGCTGATCGAGAAGAAGGCCGCCGAACTGGAGGCCGCAAAACCGAGCGCACCGGCACCTGTGGCGCTGGAGCCGGCGAAGTAACCGGGGCCTAGCCCAGAACCTCACGCGCCGGACATGGAGAAGGTGGCGCCTCAGGTGTCGCGGGCGCCGGGTCGGTTGCTGACCTATTCGGCTAAAAATCCCAGTCTCAGTTGGAGGCAAACGCCATACAGAACATTTCCAGAGCGGTCGCGAACCGAGATGGCGTCGTGCTCGCCTGCTTCGAGCAGCTCGCGCGCTCTGCGTAGCGCTTCGGCTTCCGTCCGGTACTCCTCGATCAGGCGGGTCTCCGCTTCGCTCTCGCCGATGATTGCACCCGCCGATCCGTCGCTATAAGAAATTCGATAGGTCATCTCTTCCTCCGACTTAGCCTACGCCTATTCGGCAGCGGTGCATTTTCTGCCGTCCGCCGCCATTGCTGTTGCAGGTTCGATGCACGAATTATTGTAAAGAAGGGGGTTTTTGCAGGCGAGTATGATCGAAACCCTTTACGGCCTGAGTATGGCGCTTGCGAATCGATATGTAACGCCAGAGTGATGAGACCGTTCGATATGCCACTTTCTTCTGACGGTTGAAAGGCAATACTGCAGCACGTTCTCTGTGCAATGTAGAGAAAGCACTTTCACGATGAAGAATTAGAGAGATGCCGATCGGCGTTCCGTTTTGCAGAAATTTTGCCCCGAAAATCTGCTATTGCAGATCGCCGGCCCAAATGGGCGGCGGCCGGGTGGTCGGCGGATCAGAAATCCCGCCACAAACCCTTTGACGTGGCTGGGTCCTCCAGTCACTCTGGGCGCTGGACCCAACGGACGAATCAGCGGACCCCTCGATGGATCTTCCTGCCAGCGTCGCCGCTCTGGGCGAGCAGCTGGGCAGAGCGGGCGACGTCGCGCCCGATCCTGCCTTGTTTCACGAAGCCGATGTCTTCGCCGCCGAGCGCGAACGGATCTTTGCCCGACCTTGGATGGCCGTAGATCACGCGACACGGCTCGACGAGGACGGCCGGTATTTCCGGTTCGATGCCGCCTCCCGCTCGGTGGTCGTAACCCGCGACGGCAGCGGCCGCCTGCATGCGTTGCGCAATGTCTGCATTCACGCCGGCTACCCGGTGTGCGACGCCGAAGAGGGCGCTGCCGAACGCCTGATCTGCCCTTATCACGGCTGGGAATTTGCCCTCGACGGCGAGCTGCTCGAGCCGGCGTTCGCCTCGCGGACCGACCGGTCGCGGCTGCGGATGACGAGTTACCGGGTTTGCGTTCGCGACGGCTTGATCCTTGTCGATGCTTCCGGCGGCCCGCCATCCTCCGAAGAAATCGGCCGTCCGATCCCCGCCTGGCTGAACGAGGGGAAAGTGACGAGGAGGGCAAGCTACAGCACGAATTGGAATTGGAAATTCGTGCTCCACTTTCTGCAGCAGCATCCGGAGTTGTCTTTCGACGAGCCGAGCAATGGCGACGACGACGGCTGCGTCGAATTCGGCCCGCTCAGTTGGATGATGGTGAGGTCGGACCAGGTGGCCCTGCTTCGGGTCATCCCGAAATTCGCCGAGCGAACCGACTTCCAGCTGATCCGGATGGCGGTGCCCGAGACGGCGAGACAAACCGCCTCGGCTGCTACTGACGATCCCGTGGCAGACGCACTTCGTAAAGCGGATGAACCCAACGCCGCCAATTGGTCTTCGCGGCTCGATCCCGGCTTTTTTGCCTGGTATTGGCCGCTGATGTCGGCGTCGTGAAGATTTAGGTTCAACCGTCGTCGGCAGCGGCCGGAGGGCGTTGGCGCTTCGGGCGCGGATGTGGAACCCAAGGGCGATCGCCGCGGGTCTCATTGGCGCTTTCGACGACGATGCCGGTTTCGTCGAGCCACAGTGCCACGGCACCACGCCGCCACGAGTCGATGCGATCGATGACCGGCATCATCGAACGGCAGCGAAAGCCGGCAGGCACCTGGCTGACAATCGCATCGACCCCGTTGCATCTGACCGGGAGTGCAGACGCCCCGGTAACGATCGCGACCCGACGGCCGCGCGCCGAGTAAAGGCACAGCTCCCCGGAACAATCGAGCCCGCTGTCGGACTTGTCCTCGGCTTCCGGCCAAGCCCTGAGCGTCTCGCCGGTCTCCGCCGCAAGGAACGAGCGCGGCATCTTCTCACCCTTGTCGGCCGAGACAAAGTAACGCCCGTCGGCCGCGCGCGCCGCGACAAAGCGCCCGCTATCGGCGATGACGATATCGGGCGGCCGGGTCAGCGCCGTCGTGGCGAGCCCAGAGACGACCGCGACCGCTCCCCAGCGCCGCCACTGCCCTTGCCATAGGCACAACCAAAGCCCGCCAAAGACCACCAGCAGCAACCCTGCGACCGGCATGCGCGGCGTCGCCCAGACATTGCCTGGCAGCGCCGCTACTCCTTGCGCGACCCAGAGCGTGACATCGATCCCCCAGCCCATCGGCGCCAGGGCCCAACGCTCGAGGTCCAACGGCATCAGCAGGCTGGCAGCGAGCCCGAACGGCAAGGTCCACATCGCGCTGATCGGCACCGCCACAACGTTGGCAAGCGGCGAATACAATGCGACATGGTGAAAGTGATAGATCGAAAACGGCTCGGTACCGGCAGTCGCCACCAAGGTGGTGACGACGACGGCACCGCAATATCCGGCTATCTGCCCGAGGATCGACGGGCGATGCAGCAACCGGCCGAGGCGCTGGCCATAGGTCTCGTAGACCGCGATCAGGGCAGCCACAGCCCCGAACGACATCTGAAAGCTGACGCCCGCGAGGCTCGCCGGATCGACCATGAGCACGACCGCGGCGGCGATTGCGCAAATGCGCATGGAAATTCGCAGCCGGTCGAACAAGACCGCAGCGAAGACGATGCCGGTCATGACAAAGGCGCGCTGGGTGGGAACCGAGGCACCCGAGATTAAGAGGTAGCAAGCCAGCACCACCAATGCCAAGCCGGCGGCGATTTTCTTTATCGGATAGCGCAGCGCTACCCATGGGATCAGCGCCAATCCACCACGCACGAAGACAAAAACGAAGCCGCCGACAAGACCGAGATGCAGCCCGCCTACCACCAGCAAATGGGCCAGTCCCGAGTCGCGAAAAGCTTGTTTGTCCGCCTCGGGGATGGCACCGCGCTTTCCGGTGATCAGGGTGGATGCGATGCCGCCGGTCGAACCGGGTAGCACCGCCGTGATGCGCCTCGACATTTCCGTACGCAGCCGCTGCACGAATTCCTGCCAGCCACCGCGGGCAGACGTGAGTTCGCCCTCGCCGCGGACGACACGACGTGCGCCGCCGAAGGCATAACCCACCCCGCCGATTTGGGCGAAGTAGAGCTCGCGCTGGAAATCACGCCCGCCCGGCAAGATCGGCGCCGGCACCGGATGGAGCATCGCCTTCAGGCGGACGCGGTCGCCCGGGTTGAGCTCGTCGCTCGACTGCGGAATGTGCAGGCGCAGGCGCCGCGGCTGATCGCCGGGGTCGAGGCTGGCCAATGTCTCCGGCTCGACGACGATGCGCCAGCCCCTCTCGGCGAGATCGACATCGACGACCCGGCCGGTGACGGTAACCGGTCCGAGTTGCCGCTGCAGCATCGGCGTCTGGCGCTCCCAGGCTGTCTCCCGCATCAGCGCAAAGCCGGCGGCAAAGACGGCCAGGGCGAGTGCCGCCCGGCACCAGGCCGGATGCCGACGCATTTCCACGCTCACAACAGCGCCGGCGCTCGCCATCACCAGGCCCGGCCACAGCGGCGGCTCGACCGTCAGCGCGAAATAGACCCCGATCCCGGCGCCAAAAAACACCGGCAGCCAGAGCAAGTGCCGATCGCGCTCGGCGGCGAGGCGCCCAGCGAGCGCCGCGAGGAGGCGCCCGCACCACGCCGGCACCAGGCCGAGCCGCCGCTCCGCGATCGCCGCATCCGCCATCGTCGCCCCACCACTCTCGGTAAACGAGATTATTTTAGTCATATTCTTTCCAAACTTGGCGGTTTCGCGCGAACGCAGCAGCGCTCAACGAAATCCGGCCTTTTCAGATGCGACGGGAGGAGTGCGCCCCGGTGAAGGCAAACCAGCGAATTCCTGCCCCCGCGAGCGCAGGCAACCGATAGCTTGGCCGCGCATGGCACCCGTCGCGAGGGAGATTGTTGCCATGGATGCTTAACAACCAAACAATGGCGCTCGTTGGCGCTGCAATCGCGGAATGCCGGTTAAATCCGCATTCACCAACGCTCCGCATACGTGGTCGCACGTATTGTCCCGGCTCCATTAGGGCAGGTATCTGGGGAATCCCGGTGAACTTAACAAAGAACAGCGGGAGGACTTCATGGGTGATCACCCCACCATTTCAACCGAACCCGGGCCGGGATCGCCGGCGTCGCCGTCCCATCCCACCTTGAGCCGCCGTACGCTGCTCGGCGGGGCAGGCGCGGCCGTCGGCGCCGTGCTTGCGTCGCCGCCGGGAATGCCGGCGATCGCTTCGGCAGCGGCGCAGGCCGTCAGCGCGGAGCCCCGACCATTGGACGCCGCGTTCCGGCGCCGCGCCCTCGAGGTCCGAGACGCCTGCGCGCGCGCGTTCGACGCGATCCCCATCGCGCCCCATCCGGCCAACGGCGACGAGGCGCGCTACCCCAACAAGATCGGCTCCGACACGCGGGGCCTGCCGCACGACAAGCGCGGCGAAGTGGACCAGGCGGCCTGGCAGGCCCTCTTTACCGCCTGCCAGTCGGGCGACCCCGCGGATTTCGAGAAGATCCCGCTCGGCGGCACTCGCCGGCTGATCAATCCCCTCGGCACACAGGCGGTCAGCCTCAGCGGCATCAACCCCACACAGATCGCTATCCCGCCGGCGCCGGCCCTTGCAAGCGCGGAGCGCGCCGGCGAGGCGATCGAGGTGTACTGGCAGGCGCTGCTGCGTGATGTTCCGCTTACCGAGTTGCGCGACGGTACCGACAACCGCGACGTGCTTGCCGCGGCCGAGGAGCTCAGCAAGCTTTCCGACTTCCGGGGGCGGCCGACCCGAAGGGTCGCTCCGTCACGCCGCCGGGCGTCCTGGACGGGCCGCTGATCTCGCAATTCCCGCTCCGCGACGTGCCCTATGGCTCGCAGTGGATCGGGGCTCGCATACGCACCGCGTTACCGGCCAGCGAATTCCTGACCGAGTACGAGGAGTGGCTGGCCACGCAGAACGGCGAGACGCCGCGCGGCAAGATGCAGTTCGACCCGACGCCGCGCTACATCGCGACCGGAAGGGACCTCGCGGAGTACGTGCACAACAACCCGGCGTTCTTCTGGGCGGCATCGCTGCTCCTCGGAACCGCCGCCGGTGGGCCGGACCCGCGCTACGCGGGCCTATATCCGCCGGCACAGCCGGCGTCCTACCCCTCGAACCCCTACCGCCGCTCAAAGAACCAAACCGCCGCGGGCGCCTCCTTCGGGCTGCCCTATGTGCAGGCTCTGCTCGCTGAGGGGACCTCCTACGCCACCCGCGCATCCTACTGGCAAAAGTATTTCGTTCACCGGACGGTACGGCCGGAGGCCTATGGCGGGTTGGCGCACCACCGCCTAGCCAACGGCGTGAGCGACTACCCGTTGCATGACACCTTCCTGCGGTCGGACGCGCTCGGGCGCAGCAAAGCGAAATACGGCACCTATCTTCTCTTCTGTCCCAAACCTATCCGGAGGCGGCGCCCCTCCACTCCGCCTATCCCCGCGGCGCCACGAGCATCGGGGCCGTCACGGCTACCCTGTTGAAGGCCTTCTTCGACGAGAGCCGGGTCATCCCCGACCCGGTGCAGCCAGATCCGCTCGACCCGACGCGCCTCGTGCCTTACAGCGGGCCCGAGCTCACGGTCGGCGGGGAGCTGAACAAGCTCGCGGTGAACTTCGGCTTCGGCCGGAACTGGTCGGGCATCCACTGGCGGTCCGACGCGGCCGGCTCGATGGCGCTGGGTGAGGCGGTGGCGATCGGCCTACTGCGCGACGAGCGCACCACCCTCCGCGAACCCTTCGACGGCTTCTCCTTCACCCGCTTCGACGGCACCCGCGTGACGATCTGACCCGCAGCCGGGCCTGGCAGCTTACGGTGGGCGTCGGCCCGGTCCTGTGCGAAGGCTTCCCGTCGCCATGACCAACTTGGTGGGGTCGACGCCCACACCTGGGGCCAGTGTCGGCTTATGTGAAGGATTTCGGACGACGGCCCATTGCGACAGCGCGGGAAGGCACCGGGGCCGTCGTCCGAAAGCGTTCTCTGGCACAAATCGGTCATCAAGCCGCCGCAGTGATTCGCCCCCTACCGACAGGAAGCCGCGCTCAGGGCCGACCATTTTTCGCTCCAAGCCGCGGGATCCAGGGCCGCTATAATCCCCATGATATAGAAGTGGCTGGATCGGCCGACGCATTATATTGTAGACGGCGTTCCTCTAGGGGGGAGGTTGACGCCATCGACTATCGCACAGCGGCGGGCTCTCAAGGAGGCTCGGCGCCGAAAGATTCTGGCGAAACAGCGTCCGCAAGAGGGCAGCAAGGCGAGGGCGGATTCGGTCGATCGGGTTCGCCAGTGGGCGAGAGGACCGATACATTCCTGCCTGATCCAGGGAGGCCTCTTTGAGCGCGGCCTCGGGATGGTCGTGTTGGCTCGCAAAGTCGGCATCGGCGAATTCGCTACGGCTGTCTTCTT
>WNFT01029812.1_pt1 | contig 19191 bp, 20 predicted proteins | sample 5400191 | NCBI WGS metagenome assembly WNFT01 (sample SAMN13153359, study PRJNA577476) | soil metagenome | isolation source: 80 cm saprolite under Madrone tree | place: USA:California | collected 2016-06-14 | reverse complement strand
CAGCCGAAAGAGGGTCTCGGCTTCGACAACACACCATCCTCGCACATGTGGCGCACGCTGATGTGGCCGACCCGGTTTTTGTAAGCGCGCGTGCGGCGGCGCCCCGCACGGGGCGATCCGAAACGCCGTCATTGCCGGGAATAGCGCGTCGAAGACGCGCGTAAACGCGCTGGTGACCCGGCAAATCCATCCATCTTCGTGAAAGCCTCGGCCTTTGCGGGATCAGCGGCGACATGCGTGAGGCCGTGACGATGCTGCGCTGGCCAGCGGCAGGACAGGGCGAGACGGCGGATCTATCCGCGACCCAGCGTATCGCGGTATTCTTCGGCGTCCGGTTGCTGAGAGGTCGGAGGACATGATGATACCCGCCCGTTCATTCACCATCAGCCTTGCCATCAGCTTGGTCATTGCAGTCGGTACGTTGCCCGGCACCGTATCGAGCGCACTCGCCCAGCCGGCGCAGAAAAGCCCCGGCGCGCAGGCGCAATCGAAACAGAAAGATCCTATCGAACGAGCCCGGACAGCGGTGGAAACCCTCATCGCGCGGCTGCGCGGCCGCGACATGCCCGACGGCATCATTAAATCGAACGGTCGCATCGAGGCGACGCAGGTCGACGTCGCGGCGAAATATCCCGGCCGATTGGCGACGCTGACCGTGGACGAAGGCGACGAGGTCACGGCGGGACAAGTCGTCGCCACCATCTCATCGCCGGAAACCGAAGCCCAGCTGCGCAACGCCCAGGCGCAGGAGTTGAAAGCCAAACAGGCGCTGGCATCAGCTGTCGCTGTTATCGCAGAACGCAAGAGCAACTTGGATTTTACCAGAACGGATTATGACCGTGGCAAAATGTTAATTGAGCACGGGAATATACCGCAGCAGACGGTGGACCAGCGCCGCAACAAATTCGAAGCGGCGGAAGCCGCATATGTTTCGGCCAACGCCCAGCGTGACGAGGCTGAGTCGGCAATCAAGGCGGCTGAGGCCGATGTCGAGCGGCTGCAGTCGGTTCTGACCGACCTGGTGCTCGTGTCGCCAAGGAGTGGACGGGTGCAGTACCGGCTCGCCCGCGCCGGTGAGGTGGTTGCGGCAGGGCAGCGCGTTCTGACCATCCTCGACCTCAAGGACGTCTACATGACGATCTACTTGCCCGCGGATCAGGCGGGCCAGCTCACGCTGGGCGACGAGGCGCGCGTCATCGCCGATCCCATTCCCCAATACGTCATTCCCGCGACCATCAGCTTCGTCGCGACTGACGCCCAGTTCACGCCGAAGAGCGTCGAGACCGCCGAGGAGCGGCAGAAACTGATGTTCCGTGTCAAGCTCCAGGGAGATCCCAAAGTCTTGGATCAATACCATCGGCAGGTGAAGACGGGTGTCCGCGGCCTCGGCTTCGTGCGCACCGAGCAAATCCACTTTGCTCGCGCTCCTCTCCGGGGTGCGCAAGATCCAAACTGGCAAAGTTACGGTGCTCGACGGAAATATGGCGGACGAGCGCCATCGGCGGGCGAGCTATGGCCGTATCGCGTACATGCCGCAGGGGCTGGGCCGCAATCTCTATCCGACGCTCAGCGTTTTCGACAACATCGACTTCTTCGGCCGGTTGTTCGGCCAGGGCGCGGCCGAGCGGCGCGCGCGCATCGACGAGCTGCTCAAAGCCACGGCGCTCGACCCCTTTGCAGATCGCCCGTGCGGCAAGCTCTCGGGCGGCATGAAGCAGAAAGCAAGCCTCTGCTGCTCGCTGATGCACGATCCGGATCTGCTCGTTCTCGACGAGCCCACCACCGGCGTCGATCCGCTCTCCCGGCGGCAGTTCTGGGAGCTGATCGATTCGATCCGCGCGCGTCGGCCAATGATGAGCGTGCTCGTTGCAACCGCTTACATGGATGAAGCGAGCCGGTTCGACTGGCTCGCCGCGATGGATGACGGCAAGGTCATCGCCCATGGCACGCTCAAGGAAATCCTTACGCGAGCGAATAAGACCACGCTGGACGATGCTTTCATTGCCCTGCTTCCACCGGAAAAGCGCGCCCTCCATCAGGAGGTCATCGTGCGGCCGCGTGCCGAGACCGAGGACAAGACGCCGGCGATCGAGGCGGACGGGCTCACGCGTCGGTTCGGCAATTTCGTCGCCGTCGATCATGTCAGCTTTCGCATCGCACGCGGCGAGATTTTCGGCTTCCTCGGCTCGAATGGCTGCGGAAAGACGACAACCATGAAGATGATGACGGGCCTCCTGCCGGTAACCGAAGGCTCGGCCAAACTGTTCGGCAAGCCGATGGGCGCCGACGACATGGCGGCGCGTCAAAACGTCGGCTACATGTCGCAGGCATTTTCCCTCTACAGCGAGCTCACGGTGCGGCAGAATCTCGAGCTGCACGCGCATCTCTATCATCTGCCCGCAAACGAGATGGAAGGCCGGATCAAGGAGCTGCTGGAGCGCTACGATCTGAAAAGTGTCGCCGATGCGAAGCCGGAAAGCCTGCCGCTTGGCGTCAAGCAGCGGCTGCAGCTTGCCGTGGCCGTGCTGCACCGGCCGTCCATCCTCATTCTCGACGAGCCCACCTCGGGCGTCGATCCGGTTGCGCGCGACGCGTTCTGGCGCACACTGATCGATCTTTCCCGCAATGATGGGGTCACGATTTTCCTTTCGACGCACTTCATGAACGAGGCGGAGCGCTGCGACCGTATCTCGCTGATGCATCAAGGCCGGGTGCTCGCCGTCGGCACGCCCAAGGAACTGGTGAAGCAGCGCGGCAGCGCTTCCCTCGAGGACGCCTTCATCTCCTATCTGGAGGAAGCGGCCGGAACGGGAGAAAAAAAGAAGGCTCAAGCCGAACCGCAAGCAACGGAGACAATGGAGCTTTTACGCGATCCCATACGGCTGTCGTTCGCGTTCATCGGTCCTGTCATCTTGATGTTCGCGTTCGGCTACGGCATCACCTTCGACGTCGAGAATCTCAACTTCGCGGCCTTCGACCAGGACCGGACGCCGGAAAGCCGCCGGCTGCTCGAAGGCTTCTCGGGATCGCATTATTTCTCCGAACGGCCTCCGATCAGCTCCACAGCCGAGCTGGAGCAACGCATGCGGAGCGGAGAGCTGGCTGTGGTTGTTGAAATCCCATCTGGTTTCGGCCGAGATATAGCAAACCTGCGTTCGCCCGAGGTCGGCTTCTGGGTCGACGGCGCCATGCCGTTTCGCGGCGAGACAACCTCGATGGTGCCGAGCGTCATTGTGATGATGCTGGTCTTGATCCCAGCAATCATGGCGACCATCGCCGTCGTGCGCGAGAAGGAAACAGGTTCGATCGCCAATTTTCGCTCGACCCCCATCAGCAAATTCGAATTCCTCCTGGGCAAGCAGTTCCCGTATGTCGTCGTTGGGATGCTGACCTTCACCCTGTTGCTGCTGATGGCGTATTTCGTGTTTCACGTGCCGGTCAAAGGATCGTTCGGAGCCCTCGCATTGGGCGCCCTGCTCTACGTTTTCTCGACCTGCGGCTTCGGGCAACTCATCTCGACCTTCACTCAGACACAGGTTGCCGCAGTTTTTGCGACCACGGTTCTCTCCGTCATTCCCACGGTGAACTTTTCAGGCCTGTTAGTGCCCGTCTCCACCCTCACCGGCCAGGGAAGGCTGATCGGCCTGATGTTTCCGGCCGCCTGGTTTCAGCCCATCAGTGTCGGCACCTTCACCAAAGGACTGAGCTATTCCGATCTCTGGTTCAATGCGCTCGTCCTTGCGCTCTTCGCGGTCGGCTTCCTCATCGCCTCGCATACGTTTCTGCGGAAGCAGGAGATCTGACGTGTCCGTGGCGGGCCAGGTGGCAAATGCACGAGAACAGGCGCCAGCGCAAGCGGTGAGCAAGCTGAAGCGACCCGGCAGCAATCGGCTGGCCGCGCTGTGGCTACACCTGGTCAATATCTACCGGCTGACGATCAAGGAGATGCGCAGCATCCGCTCCGACCCAGTCATGCTGGTGCTGGTTGCCTATAGCTTCAGCTTCGCTATCTACGCCGCCGCCACCGGCGCCTCGACCGAAGCCACGAATCTGTCGATTGGCGTCGTCGACGAGGACCGTTCCGATCTATCCCGCCGCATAATGGATGGTTTCACGCCCCCCACGTTCAAGCCGGCGGTGGAAATCGGAGCAACGGAAATCGACCCCGCGATGAATTCACAACGCTTCATGTACGTCATCGAAATTCCCCCAAAGTTTCAATCGGATATTCTTGCCGGGCGGGAGCCGACCGTTCAAATCAATGTGGATGCCACCGCGGTTGCCCAGGCGGCCAATGGGATGACCTACATCCAGAATGTCATCGTCAACTATGTGACCGAGTTCATCACGGGACGTGAAGGATTGATGGTTGCGCCGGTCAAGATGGTTACGCAGGCAAAGTTCAATCCGAATTTGAAGTCCAGCTGGTTCAACTCGGTGATGCAGGTGATCAACAATCTCACCATGATAACCGTGATCCTGACCGGTGCGGCCCTGATCCGCGAACGCGAGCAGGGCACAGTCGAGCACCTTCTCGTGATGCCCGTGGTTCCGGCCGAGATCATGCTCTCGAAGATTGTAGCTAATGGCGCCGTCATTCTGGCAGCGGCCGGACTCTCGCTGGTGCTTGTGGTGCAATGGTGGCTTCAAGTGCCTATCGCCGGATCGACTTTGCTGTTTCTCGGCGGCGCCTGCTTTTATGTCTTCGCCGTCGGGGCCCTTGGTATTCTCCTCGGCACGGTCGCATCCACGATGGGCCAGTTTGGCTTGCTCGCAATCCCAGTGCTGTTGGTCATGATGCTTCTTTCCGGAACGATGACCCCGATGGAAAGCATGCCGGTCTGGCTGCAGTACGTTATGAAGGTGATCAGCCCGACCCCGCACTTTGTCTTGTTCGCCCAGAGTGTGCTTTATCGCGGCGCCGATTTTTCCATTGTCTGGCCGGAGATTTTGGCCACGGCAGCTCTGGGGAGTGTCTATTTTGGTTACGCTTTGCACCGCTTCCGCAGCGTGATCTTTGGAGGCTGAACGAACAGGAGAAAGCGTCCATGCGACTCAACTACGCCGCGATCGCACCGGAAGCCACTAAAGCTTTGGCGGGGGTCAACGCCGCGTTGCTTCGCGCGGGCCTCGACAAACGTCTCATGGACGTCCTCTTCCTGCGTGTCTCACAGATCAATGGCTGCTCCTACTGCGTCGACGAACACGCGCGTGATTTGCGGCAGGCCGGCGAGTCCAATGAACGCCTCGACGGGCTCGCCGGATGGCGAGAGAGCCCCTACTTCACCGAGCCCGAGAAAGCTGCGCTCGAATGGGCGGAGTCGCTCACCCGCGTCGAGCTAACGCACGCCCCGGACGCAGCTTATGAGCCGCTGAAGGGCCACTATGACGACAAGCAGGTTGCCAACATCACCTACGCCATCGCGCTGATGAACGCCTGGAACCGCGTCGCCATAGGATTCCAAAGGGCGCCCCAGCCGCGCTCGGTTTGATCCTTGTCACTCGCCGGTCAGCGATGCGACTAAGGCTTTTTGCGAGCCTTCGGCCTTTCAGCCGCAGCGGCGCGATGCGCGACGCCCTGGCGGGGGCGACGCTCGCGTCGCTGAGCATCCCGGAGGTGCTCGGCTATACACGGATCGCGGGCACGCCGGTCATCACCGGGCTTTACACAGTGCTGCTGCCGCTTGTGGCGTTCGCGGCGTTTGGCTCCTCCCGCCATCTGGTCGTGGCCGCCGACTCCGCGACAGCAGCCATCTTCTCGAGTTCCCTGTCCGAGATGGCGGCGCCCGCCAGCGAGAAGTATATGGCGCTCGTCGGTATGGTGGCGCTGCTGACCGCCGGATTTCTGCTTCTGGCGCGGATCTTGAAGCTCGGCTTTCTTGCCGATTTCCTCTCTCGCACGGTATTGGTCGGGTTTCTCGCCGGGGTCGGGATTCAGGTCGGCATGGCGATGCTCGGCGACATGCTCGGTATCGCGCTGCAGTCCCACCGCACGCTCGTTCAGGTATGGGAGATCTGGCAAGGCCTGCCGCGGCTCAGTATTCCGACGTTGTGCTTGTCCGCGCTCGTGGCGGGAAGCATCTTGCTCGGCGATCGTGTTGCTCCACGCTTGCCTGTTTCGCTGATCGCGGTCGTGGGAACGATCGTGGCCAGCGCCGCATTCCGCTTCGCCGAGTGGGGCATAGCAGTCGTCGGTCCGGTTCCCGGCGGGCTGCCAGCGATCGGGTTGCCTGAGGTGAGCTGGAGCGAAGCCCTGGCGCTGCTGCCGGTTGCCGCGTCATGCTTTGTGATGATAATCGCGCAGAGCGCCGCGACATCGCGCGTGTTCGCGCTGCGTTATCGCGAGCGGGTCGACGAGGACGCGGACATCCTCGGGCTGTCGGCCGCGAATGCCGCCGCGGCCGTGAGCGGGGCGTTCGTGGTCAACGGCAGCCCGACGCAAACCGCCATGGCGGATCGCGCGGGCGCGCGCAGCCAGCTCGCACAACTGGTATTTGCAGGCATTGTGCTGCTGGTGCTGCTGGCGCTTACCGGCCCGCTGCAGTACCTGCCCCGCTGCGTGCTGGCTGCCATCGTGTTCACGATCGCGCTTAGGATGATCGACGCAACTGGTCTGCGTGACATCCGCCGCGAAAGTTCGGGCGAGTTCTACCTTGCCGTCGGCACCACCGCGGTGGTCGTGACGATCGGCGTCGAGGAAGGTATCCTGCTGGCAATCGTCTTGTCGCTTCTCCGACACGTGCGCCACAGCTATCGCCCGCACACGATGGTGCTGGCGCCGGACGCCGCCGGCCGGTGGGTGCCGGTGCCCGCGACGCCTGGCGTACAGACGGAATCAGGCCTGATCGTCTATCGTTTCGGCGCGGATCTGTTCTATGCCAACGATCGTCGCTTCGTCGACGACGTGCGCACCCTCGTGGAGCACGCGCCGACCCCGGTCCGCTGGTTCATCGTCGACGCGGGTGCGATAACCGATCTGGACTACTCCGCCGCGCGGTCTATACGCGAGCTACTCGACGATCCGGCGCTCCAAAAGGTGAGCATGATCTTCGCGCGCGTCAGTCCCTACCTCAAGTCCGACATGGATCGGCACGGCATCACCGCCGCGATCGGCGAGCCACGGATTTTCACGACGCTCCACGAAGCCATCGCTGCGGTGCGCGCTGGCGCGCTCGGGGCAGGCCGCGGGACAGGATTTTAGCTGGTTCCCCTCTACTGCTCGCGGGACAGCGCCGCCCGCGCGGCCGCGAGCTCTTTCCTCTTCGCCGCGTCGACCTTCGGGTAAGCGAGGCCGAGGTCCTCCACCGCGTCCACGATGGCCGCAGCGACGACGAGCCGGGTGAACCACTTGTTGTCGGCGGGCACGACGAACCACGGCGCGTGCTTTGACGCCGTCGCCCGGATCGCCTCCTCGAACGCGTCCATGTAATCGCTCCAGAACTCGCGTTCCTTCACGTCGGAGGCTGAGAACTTCCAGTTCTTTTCCGGCTCGTCGAGGCGCTCCATGAAGCGCTTCTTCTGCTCCTTGCGCGACACGTGAAGGAAGAACTTCAGAATTTTCGTCCCCTGCCGGGTGGCGTAGTCCTCGAATCGCGCGATGTCGGTGAGCCGCTCGTCCCAGATCCGCTTGCCGACGAGCGGTGGGGGCAGCTTCTGGCCCTTCAGGATCTCAGGGTGCACGCGCACGACGAGGACTTCCTCGTAGTACGAACGGTTGAAGATGCCGATGCGCCCGCGTTCGGGCAGATGTCTCACGTAGCGCCACATGAAGTCGTGGTCGAGCTCCTCCGATGAGGGCTGCTTGAACGAGGACACCTGGCAGCCCTGAGGATTGACGCCCGACATGACGTGTTTGATCGTGCTGTCTTTGCCGGCCGCGTCCATCGCTTGGAAGACGAGCAGCAAGGACCAGCGGTTCTGGGCGTAAAGGATGTTCTGCTCTTCCGCCAACCACGCAGTGCCGTGTTGGAGGAGTTCCGCGGCCTCGCCCTTGTCCAGCCTCAGGCCGCAGGTGTCACCCGGGTCGAAGTCCTTCAGCCTGAAGCCCTTGCCTTTGGTGATGCGGAACGGATGGACGTACTTCTGTACACGATCAAGGATCTCTTTTCTCGGCATGCCGCGGCCACAGGACCGGCGCGCGCCAGCACCGCATTGTGGCGCACGTTGATGTGGCCGACCTGGTTTTTGTAATCCGCACTCGGTGCTGAAATCGCAAATGGTTCGAAAGCCGTGCCGCGATCTCGGTGCGCTCCTTCCCTCGCGTGCGGGGGGAGGGGACTCGCGCGCTATTGCGCTTCCGCAATGCCGGCCGAGCGTATCACCTTGCTCCACCGGTCAATCTCGAATTTGATATAGATCGCCAGGTCGTCGATTGCCGGACTGTCGATCGGAATTAATCCAAGCGTCGTGAACCGCTGCTGTATTTCAGGCAGCGCCGTGATGCTTCTCAACTCGGAATGGAGCAGGTTGACGATTTGCTTGGGCGTCTTCGCCGGCGCGACAAACATATGCCATCCGCCGGCGTCGTACCCGGCGACTCCCGCTTGCGCCAGCGGCGGGATCTCGGGCGCAGCCGGCACCGGCGCCATCAAGGACATGCCGAGTGCCCTGATCTTGCCTTCTCTGATCAGCGGCAGGGCGGGCGGAAGATCGACGAACATCGCCGGGACCACGCCGGCAATGAGGTCGGTCAGCGCGGGCGCGCTGCCCTTGTAGGGTAATTCGATTGTGCCACTCATGCAGGAAAAAGCCCGTTGTTTCAGCGGCTTGCAGAAATGGGCCCGGAAGCAGTGTCCAGCCAATGTCCATTTCAGCTTTTCGGAGTGGCTGGGGGAACGGGTGGGTGTTGCGTTGCGGAAAACTCGCCAATCCCACGATCGGCCGGCGCCCTCACGGGCGCCGGGTTTTTGTTGCCTTGCGGCGGATTTCCTTGCAGTCGATCGCCATGTGAAAATCGCAGCGCGGGCAGACGACGGCGAGCACATCGTCAATCAGAACGGCGCAGCGTGGATCGCGGATCACGAAATGGCAACAGTCGCAGCGGCATTCGATAGCGCGTGCCCCGTGCCGCTGCACCGTGGGAATTGGCATCAGGGAGGCGGCGGTGAGGTCGCGGTCGATGTGGTCGCCACGGTCGCCGTGTTTGCAACAGGCTTGATACTGGCGACGATGACGCGGTGCGTCGGCAATGTCTGTCCATTATTTCGGGCCATGGCGGCGACTATTTCGAGGATGAATAAAATCTTATCGACGTGCCATTGGCCATAACCCGCTTGTGGGCCGAGAAGGCCAATTTTGCGCGCAAATTCTTCACCGCTCCAGGTAGTCGTTTGGTCCTGCTCGTCCAGCGCGCGCAGTTTGTGCACCGCGGCTAGACACCATTCGGCCATACGTTCGATGTGGCGGCTAGTGGTCATTGTTTTCTCCGTTGGTCAATGCCAGCGCTAACACATGACATGCGCGCCTCGAAAGCAACGCAAATATTTTTTGGATTAAGCGAGGGAAACTTTGCGCTCGCACGTTTACTCGGGGGTGTGGGAAAAAGTCTGCCACGACGCTAGGGACTTTTCAGGGCGGTGGCCCATGCGAGAGTTGCGCTGTGATTGGCTGCGGCGGCATTTATGCCGAGATCGGATTTCGAGTGAAACCCGGTTGGGCCGAGCGCATCCGCGCCAAGACGCGCGCCATCGGCATGAAAGCCGGGTGACGGGCTCTAATGCCTCGCTGCCGGGGGTGCCCCGAAATTCTTCAATGATTTTGACGAAGCGGCCGTTTTTGGCCGATGTAGTCGCGTCAAATTTTTCAAGGCGCGTCAGCGCGCATACTTTCCGGCGCGATGATGCGGCTCGGTTTCGAGCGGCGCGTCGAACAGGTGATGGTCCCGGATGATAGTGCGCACAATCCGGTGTAGCTCGCCATCACCGATCTCGCGGCGGCCGTTGAGCTTCGCGGCAAGCATCTCCAGGAACGCAGTGCGCTGATCAGGCGCGAGCGGGCGCGCGAGTTGCATGATCGTCGTGACTTGCAAGTCGGTGAGCGCGAGCGGCGGTTGATCAGATGCTCGGCTCCTGCTCAGCGACGACGACGGCATTGGTGGTGTCCTCTTCGAGCGATGCTGTGCGTTTCGACGCAGCCACGGCTGCCCGGCGCGCCGCGTTGAGAAGGTCCCGCAGCTCTTCCTGCTCCGTGCCGGGACGCCACTCGCGTGCCCCCGGTGAGCCGGGCGGGTACGGATTTCTCGGAAGGCAGGGCCACACCCAAGGCCGCAACCGCAATTCGGTATGCAGCGCGGCGTGGGCGTCCCACCACAGCCGACAGGCGCGGCAGTTGGCCGTGCACAGCCCCTGTTCGCTGATGGTGCAGTCGACCGCGTGCTTGCGAGCACGGCGCGAGCGCTCCAACTCGGAGAATAGCTCGATCGCGCGGGGCGTGATCATCGTCAGCGCGGGCCGGGCGATCGGGGTCCGATTGGTGCTCATGTCACCGGTGGTATCCAACCTGTGCCGCTACTTGGGCGTCCGGGCGATTTGATCGGCTCGCTGGCGATGCCGAGCTTGCCCAAGAGGCGGGCGACGAGCGCCCGGTTTGCGATCTCGTCACGCAAGGCCGGATGCGCGCGGATGCCGGTGCGAGTGAGAACCGTCTCGCCATCCGCCGCAATGGCCGCCGAAAGCCTCTCGGCGCGGTCGAGGGCCTGCGCCGCGAGGCACAAAATCTCGGTCCCGCCGCTGTCGAGGATGCGGTATTCGGCCTGTACGCGGTTCCAGAGCGCCAGCCCCGGTGGACCGAGCGCGCGAGGCGGTGCCGGGCCGGTCGTGCCGGGACCGACTAAGCTCAGCGGCGGTTTGGGCGGGGACATGGCCGGTTCCCGTGGGGCCGATCTCCGGAATTTTTATCACGGGGAAATTCGCGCCCCAATGAAAATCTTAGTTTCAACAAAGCTGAGTCGCCGCCGCGCTCGGGATTGGGGGGCTTAAGAATTTTCTTCCATCCCCCCCTGGCCCCTGGGCACCTTCAAGGCGCCGCCTCTGTTGATCAGACGGCCGACTCCAGGATTCTGGGCTGACTCGCAGGTGATCATGTCAACCGCCAACTCGTCCGGCTTCCAAAGAGGTTGTCACGGCCGCGCTCCTAGTGATCGGTAGCAAGATCTTGTCCGGCCGCACCAAGGACCAGAACATCGGCTATGTCGCGGAATGTCTGACTGCGGTCGGCATCGATCTCAAGGAAGTGCGGGTGGTCGGCAATGAGGAGAAAGCGATCGTCAATGCACTCAATGCGCTCCGGCATCGCTATACCTATGTCTTCACCACCGGCGGAATCGGGCCGACCCACGGTGACATCACCGCCGACTGCGTGGCGAAGGCATTCGGTGTGCCGAGCGACGGTGATCCGCAGCACCGGCCCAACATGAATGTGGTGCTGCGCGCCCGCGATGCACATAAGCTCGCGCAAGCCAAACGCGCGGTCGAAGACATGCTGGAGCGAGTGCGGCGAGCACAATCAAATAGCGCCTGAGCCTCGCCCTCTCACGGCGAAAACAGGGGTTCGAGTCCCCTAGGGAGCGCCAGTAATTTCAATAAGTTAGCAATAATTTCAAGCTTCAAGTCGGCGGCATCTCCAACTTTTCTCCAATGGACGGTGCTTCAGAAAATCAGGTCGAGGCCACCCTATGATCGTCGGCCAAGAAGGCCGCGGAAACGGTCGGCGCAGTCATTGCCGCGTCGGGCATCCGCGCTTGCTTTCTAAAGACGACCCCCCCGCATCGCGGCGCTCCCCAGCGGCGCAATTGAACTCCGCGCGGCCCCGCCGTCTGGCAGCGGCACAGTGTCGCCCGCGGCATCCACGGCCGCGACCAGGGCGCGCTCCGCAAAGAGGTAAGCCTCAACGAGCAACTCGATCTCGCGCAAGTGCGGCCGCCACTTGATGCAAGCTGCCCCTCGGGCTACGTGACCCCCCCCCACCATGGACAGGCCCCCGGTCTCGTGCGTGAAGAGACGGGTGATGACGTATTCATCGTCGCGCTAAGTTCAACACTGGCGAGGGTTGCGAGCGTTGCCAGCGCGTGCAATTCGCTCCTCACGTACGTGCGGTCCCACCTGCTGCAAAGCTGGCGGGTCGGGCTGCGCTACCCCCTCCCCAGCTTGGACAGGCCCCCCGGTCTTGCGCGTCGAAAGACAAATCTAAGCCGGAGCCGGTGCGCCGGCTGGAGGTATTTACCGGCACTGGACGGCGCCGCGCCTGGAGCGCGGAGCAGTAAGGGGTGGATCATCGCCGAGAGCTATCAGAGCGGCGAGACGGTGTCGGCGATTGCGCGTCGGTACGGGCTGACGCCGCAGCAGCTGTTCGGATGGCGCCGGGCCGCGCCGGGCGGAACACGAGGCTGATGAGAGCGGGGCGGCTTTTGCGCCGGTGATCGTGGCTGCCGGCCCGCGGGGCCCGGAGGTCCCGATTGCGCCGGTGTGCTCGGGCGGCTCACCGGTGATCGAGATCGTGATTGGCAGTGCGATCATTCGGATCCCGCCTGGGACCGATGCCGCGACATTGCAGATGGTGCTGCGCACCGTGAAGGCGACGACATGATTGCCGTTCCGGCTGGCATGCGGGTGCTGGTGGCCACCAAGCCGGTGGACTTCCGCCGAGGCGCCGACAGCCTCGCCGCCCTGGTGCGCGAGCAGCTCAAGCACGATCCGTTCTCTGGGACGATCTTCATCTTCCGCTCGAAGCGTGCGGATCGCCTGAAGATCCTGGCCTGGGACGGGTCCGGTCTGGTGCTGTTCTGGAAGCGGCTCGAGCACGGGGCCTTCCGCTGGCCGCCGATCAGCGACGGCGTGATGCGAGTGACCGCATCGCAGCTTGCTGCGCTCGTCGATGGAATGGACTGGTCGCGGCTGTACGCCCGCGACGTTGCGCAGCCGACGGCGACGTCGTGAGCACTGCGACGTTTTGAATCATCCTGTGCATGGCCTGATCACAGCGCGAATCTGATTCAGTTCCGCGCGTGAGCAACACCGCACCTCAGCTGCCTGTGGATATCGCGATCGCCGAGCGCGACCGGGCGCTGTCGCAGAATGACCGGCTGCGGCATCTGCTGCGCCAATTGCAGCGCGCGCAATTCGGCCGCCGCTCGGAGAAGCTCGATCCCGAGCAGCTCTTTCTGGCGCTCGAGGATATCGAACAAGTCATTGCGGCAAACCAAGCCGACGACGACAAGAAGAACCCAGTGGCCGCCCGGGCGCGCGCCGACAAGCGTCGCACCAATCGCGGCGCGCTTCCCGCCCATCTGCCGCGCGTGGACGTGACAATCGAGCCGGAAGACACCAATTGCCCCTGCTGCCAGGCGCCCATGCACGTGATCGGCGAGGAGACCTCGCAACGGCTCGACGTGATCCCGGCGCAGTTCCGGGTGATCGTGACGCATCGTCCCAAATATGCCTGCCGGGCCTGCGAGCAGGCGGTGGTTCAAGCGCCGGCGCCGGAACGGCTGATCAAGGGCGGGCTGCCGACCGAGGCGATGGTCGCCCATGTCCTGGTCGCCAAATACGCCTGGCATCTACCGCTCTATCGGCAAGCCCAGATGTTGCTCGCTCAGGGCCTCGACATCAAACGCGCGATCCTGGCGTTCTGGGTCGGCTATGCGGCCGCCGAGCTCAAGCCGCTTCATACTCGGCTGCGCGAGCTCATCCTGACCTCGGGCAAGATCGCGGTCGATGAGACCGTGGCGCCGGTGCTCGATCCTGGCCGCCGCCGCACCAAGAAAGGATACTTCTGGGCCGTCGCCCGTGACGACCGGCCCTGGGGCGGGACCGATCCTCCGGCTGTCGCCTACACCTACGCTCCGGGACGCGGCGCGGTCCACGCGCTCAAGCTGCTCAACCACTATCGCGGCATCGTGCAATGCGACGGGTATGCGGCTTACAAGACGATTGCGAACGCTGCGTGCGACGAGGCGATTACGCTCGCCTTTTGCTGGGCCCATCTGCGACGCCGATTCTTCGACATCGCCCAGGGCGGCCCCGCTCCGATCGCCAGCGAGGCTCTCGAGCGTATCGCGACCCTCTATGCGATCGAGAAGACGATCCGGGGCCGCAGCGCCGGCGATCGCCGCGCGGTGCGGCAGGAAAAGAGCAGGCCTCTGGTGCTGGCGTTCAAAGCCTGGCTTGAGCAACAGCTCGCGCGCGTCTCCGCCAAGGCGACGATCGCCGAAGACATCCGCTATGCCTTGAACCACTGGGACGGGCTCACCCGTTTCCTCGACGACGGTCGCATCGAGCTTGACTCCAATATCGTCGAAAGAAGCATGCGCCCAATTGTAATGGCGTCGATCCGCAAGCTTACTTCACCGACGTGATCACCAAGCTCGTCAATCTCTGGCCGGCCTCGCGCATCGACGAACTGATGCCATGGGCCTGGGCGCCCGAGCGCTGCGCGAGCCGCATAGCGGCGTGACGCCCAAGTCCGGACAGACAAAACAGTCAAGTCGTCAAAGCCGTGTGGTCAGAAGACCGCTTTCTGTATTCCCGTGCCCGTCGGATGTGTACCGCGCCCGGGGCGCACATGGTCAGGCTTGCCTTCGGGATTTGACGTTATCGTCTGACACAAGGGGTCGAAAATCTACGGCATCCCCGCCCCCCTAACGCCGCGCCTTCTTACCTCGCCCCCCCGTTTTCGGGCCAAAAGCTGGGCCGAACTCTGGGGCTGTGCGATGCAAGGAATGCGGGGACAAAAGGACGGTGATCGCTTTGCCCGCTGACGGTGACCTGTTGGCCTCTTGTCGTGCGATTCGCATCTGCGCCGGGACGACGGGCTGATGTGGCCGGCGAGCGCGCTGAGGGAGGGAATGGCGGCCATGAAGGCCCACGTGGATGACTTCTATTATGTCGCGGTGGTCGGCGGCTGGTTGATCTTCGTCGGCTGGCTGACGCTGACCTAGCCGGATATCGACCTAAAAGAGTACGGGGGGACCCTTGCACGCTTCGGCAACCGCCTGCAGGAAGGGATCACGATCACCGATGGCGAACGGTCGCCTGGCGATGACAACAGCGTGGATTCACGTGTGGATGGCCCCCGCCTGGCAAGAGGAAATGCAGCGTGCCGCACAGAAGTCGCTCCTTGTGGTTACGGTGCTCGGCTGGATGCCTTCTCTTGCCTTTGGCTGTTAGAACGCTAATCCAGATCGTTGGGTCATACGAGCACTTCGAAACGGGATATCGGGATAATTGATCAGGCCCGAGAGCGGCTTTCACGTACCCAACTTGTTTCGCAACAAGGCGAATCGGATAGAGTCCGCCGCAGTCAGCCTTTGGGTGCCTTGCGGGATGATTTTCTGACATCCTGCAGCTATATTTCGGGAGCCGAATATGAAACTTGCCATCGCAGTTGGCTCGCTCGCCTTTGCGTCGACCGCAGCTGCCGACAGCTTTGCCGAACGATGGAGCGCGAGCTACCTGGCAGCCGCAGCATTCGACCCCCCGCCGTTTCACTTGCAGACTGCGTTCGAGACAATCCCGGAAGAGCCGATCTCCGCATGGTTCAAGATCGTCGCGGCCCTCAACCGCGATAGCGGACGGCTTGACCGCGACGAACGCAGATTCGTCAGCTACATGCTCGACAAACTCACCCGCAATCAGGCCTATGTCCCGTCCGCCCCGCAGGCCAAATGGATCTTGCACATATCCGCTAAACTCGGTCGCGATCTCCCATGAAAAGCCCCGGCGCGGCGCTGAGCCCCAGTTTTGGCATCAAGCTAGCTGCGGCGCAGGTTCTCAGTGGATGGCCACAAAAGCTGCGGTACCCCATAACACGTTCGCTGGTGCGCTCCGCTGAAGCAGAATTCAAGTTGGTTTCGAGCCGGCACGTCGGCTCAGTCATAGCCACCTCACTTCGTCCAGTCCTCCTCCGCCTCCCGCCTTCATCGCTGGTGCATCGGGGTTCTTCATTTCAACCGAAATCGGGCGAGCGGCCGGAAGGTAGCGGCAAACCAATTAGGTCTCATGCAAGGCACCACGGCCATGGATCGCCGTCACTGTGCGATGAGTTTGCGATTAGCAGTCATCGTAGCTGCCCTCAAGAGAACCAAGTGGTGTCGCTGGGTCGAGCGCAGGCGTACGGATCACAAAGCGTTTGGAGGTGCTTGCAGAATTTGAGGGACACCGCGCGATCATTTTGGGACTTTTCCACAAGGATTTGGCGCTCACCGACCGACGCTCTGTGGTGCGCGCGGTAATATCAATCATCGCACTGCGATTCGGGAATGCAGCGATGGACACACTACAAGTGAAGCAAGCGGAACTGCAGCTATTACGCCAGCATTGTGCGTGGTTTGGTATGCGCGGCGATCTTGCTATGCAGCGACAACTGGCTATGGAATGCGATGGCATAGCAGTTGAGATTGACCGGTTACAGCGCGGCATCGGTCAATCGCCTGAAGATCCCAAAGCTCCCTTGTGAGCTGGCTGGCAAACTGTCTGACCGATGCGTTCCTCTTTGGATCGCTCTGGCAAGGCCGGTGACCGGCGCGGGGCTTTCATCCATTTCGACTGATCTCCATTCGGGGGGGACCGCCCAGATGGGAAAAAGACTGTCAATGACAAGCTGCGGATGCGCTCTAGCGCTGTGGGGCGCGGCGTGCCTTGTCGTTTCGCCTCTCACTCATACGTTTGGCTTCGGCTCGATCCGAGTCGGATTGGTTGGAACGGCTCGAGCGCAGACGGTGCCGAAGTCGCTCGAGGAGGGTGGCAGCGATGCTGCAATGAAGGTTCGAAAGAACAATTGGACGGTTGGTGTCGCCGGCGGGCAGTTGTCAGGCACTTACATGACTTTTGCCAACGAGCTGGCGGAGGTCCTCGACGACGGCGACAATCTGCGGGTCATTCCGATCGTCACCTATGGCGCCGCTTCTAATCTTGACGATTTGCTCTATCTGCGCAACGTCGACGTCGCGGTGACTCAGGCGGACGTCTTTGAATATTTCCGTACTCAACGAAAAATTTCCAATCTCGAGTATAGGATCAATTACATCATTCGCTTGCCCGTGTCGGAGATGCACGTTCTTGCGCGTGCCGACATAAAGTCGATCGAGGACCTGCGCGGCAAGAAGGTGAGTTTCGGGCCGGCAGGAAGCGCTTCGAGCCTCACCGGAACGATTGTTTTTCAGCGGCTCGGCGTCCAGGTCGAGCAGGTGTTGTACGACAACCCCACTGCCTTGCAAAAACTGAAGACAGGTGAACTTGCCGCGCTCGTCCGTGTGATCGGAAAGCCGATCGACTTTTTTGCGAAGATCCCTGTGAATTCGGGTCTGCACTTCGTGCCGATTCCGTTTTCGAAGACCTTTGCCGATTATTATACCGTCGGCGAGCTTACGAGCAAAGAATACCCGACGCTGGTCTCTGAAGGTCAGTCCGTCGACACGATCGCGACTCCGGCAGTGCTCGCGGTTTTCAATTGGTCGAAGGGCAATGATCGCTACCGGCGCATTGAAAGATTCGTCGAAGGCCTTTTCACCAAGTGGGACAAGTTTCGCGAGCCCCCGCGCCATCCAAAGTGGCGCGACGTCAATCTTCCTACCTGAAGGATAAAGGCTCTGCAGCCGCGAATTTTACGCAGGAGCAGCGTGAGACGCTGTTCCGCGAATTTTTGCAGTGGCAGGAAAAGAAGCGCAACAGCGCGCAGCGCTAGAACGCCTATCGGCGGTTCGTTTTAACGCAGACCCGGTGCATTCAGATCACTGGGTACGAAAACAGCGCCTCAACCAACAGACAGAGGCAGCTGGAAGTTCAGTCGAAAACGCAGCAGGAGAGTGTTGGCGATGAGTACCCCAACAGCAAATCTCATCGATCCTTTCGCTCAGGGGTTGCACGAGACGCACGACCGTGCCGGCCCGGAACATCCTCCCCTTGAAAGCGACAGCGAGCCCATTCGCTCCCCTTACGCACCCGCGAGAGCAGGCGAGCGTACGAACGGGGAGCGACATCCCGAAGAGAATGACCACGACCCGCTTCGGTCGCCTTACGCGCCGAAGAAAACGCGCACACAGCCGGTTCAGGGAGCCGATAACGCGACGCCTCAATCCGTTTCGCTGTGGAACCAACAACACGAGCAACCAGCGGCCGGACGCCGTGATGCGAGCATTCAGGACCTCCAGCGGCTTGAAGCCACCATTCGCGGGATTCAGCGCGAGGCAGCAGCCGCGCGGATCCCTCGCGCCGCGCAACTACCACCCGTGCTCGGGCTTGCCCCCGTCAATGCCAGAGGCCGTCGTCACGGCGGCGAGATCTTGGACTTTCCGGCGCCGCGCTGGCTGGAGCCGCAACGCATGGGTCCGCCGCCGCCCACAATAAAGTCGCGCCGCCACAAGCTGCGCGCGCCGCTCATCATACTTATCGCGAGCATCTTGGCGGTCCCGAGTGGATATTACTTTTGGACGGGAGGTTGGCGCCCATTCTCGCAACCTGAGCCCGGACCGCAAATGGCGTCGCTTGCAACGAAAACCGATGCGCTATCCTCGTTCATCGGCCAAAAGGAGCTCCCACGGGTGATGGCCCGAGACGACGAGGGCCGAGACGACGGGGTCCAAGACAACGATCGTGGAATGTCGGCCCAGGGAAAGGTATCCTCCCAGCGTTCAGAGGCGTCGCAGCCAGCGAGATCATCCGAAGGCGAAACCATGGCGATGCTGCAGCCGAGCGCGACCACCGATCAGGCTCCGCCCTCGAGTAAGGCCATTCGCGTGCTTGATCCAGAGGAGATTAAGCTTCTCCTGAAACAAGGCGAACAATTCATCGCGGTCGGCGACGTGGCAACAGCCCGGACGGTATTGCAACGCGCCGCGGAGGCCGGCAATGCCAGTGCTGCGATGGCATTGGGCGCGACGTACGATCCCAATGTGCTTGCGAAGCTTGGTGTGGTGGGGGTAAGCGCCGACGTGGAAAAAGCACGAAGCTGGTATCAAAAGGCCGAGAACCTCGGCTCACCACCACCTCAGGTTCTGATCTACCGCTCGGCGAGTGGATACAAAATGAAAGTGGAGAGCAGCTCTCAAGCCGTATGGGCCGAGCGGCTGCAACGGCCTATGAGTGAGGAATAATCGCACGCGCGCTACGGTTGCTTGCGGCGGCGTCTAATCCCGCCAAAAGTCCCTGAATCGGGTGGGCGACAGTTCGGTATATCGAACGGTATTGCTGATATTGCGAT
>WNFT01001588.1_pt1 | contig 19193 bp, 16 predicted proteins | sample 5400191 | NCBI WGS metagenome assembly WNFT01 (sample SAMN13153359, study PRJNA577476) | soil metagenome | isolation source: 80 cm saprolite under Madrone tree | place: USA:California | collected 2016-06-14 | reverse complement strand
GTGATCGAGGCGCTTCGCGATCGGGGCGCCGCTCTTGCAGTTTTCCCGACGGGGGCAGGGAAGTCGCTCTGCTACGAGTTGCCGGCGCTGATGTGGGAGGGGATCACGCTGGTGGTGTCCCCGCTGATCGCTCTCATGAAGAATCAGATCGATTACCTCCGCAGCCATGGAATTCCTGCGGCGCGGATGGACTCCTCTCTTACAGAGGAAGAGGCGAAGGCGGCGAGCGAGCAACTGCGTTCAGGAAAGCTGAAGCTTCTGTATGTCGCTCCGGAGCGGTTCAACAACGAGCGCTTCCTGGAGACGATCCGGCGCAACAGGATCGCCTTGTTTGCGATCGACGAAGCTCATTGCATCTCGGAATGGGGACACAACTTTCGGCCCGACTACCTGAAGCTGGCGGAGATGGTCAAAGAGTTGAAGGCCGAGAGAATGCTCGCCCTGACTGCCACAGCCACTCCGTCGGTTGTCGAAAACATCTGCGCGCGATTCGGAATTCCAAAAGAATGCGCAATCGTGACGGGCTTCTATCGGCCGAATCTGGCGATCTGGACGACGCCGGTTCGCGCCGAGGATAGAGATGCGCTGTTGCTGGATCGGCTGAAGAGTCGCGAACCCGGCACGACCATCGTTTACGTCACTCTTCAGAAAACGGCCGAGCGCGTCTCCGCGCTCCTGGAAGGTGCCGGGCACCCTGCACGGCCGTATCACGCCGGGATGGAAGCGGACGAGCGCACGAGCGTTCAGGAATGGTGGATGACTTCGGACAAGAACGTCGTCGTCGCGACAATTGCGTTCGGGATGGGGATCGACAAGGCCAATGTTCGATATGTATACCACTACAATCTGCCCAAGAGTCTGGAAAGCTACAGCCAGGAGATTGGCCGGGGCGGCCGCGACGGAGCGTCTTCCACCGTCGAGTTGCTGGCATGCGCGGACGACATTCCCACATTGGAAAATTTCGCGTACGGCGACACGCCGACCGAGAGCTCGCTGCGCGGTCTCGTTGAGCATTTCATGTCTCAACCCGAGGAGTTCGACGTCAGCCTCTACGAGCTTTCGACACGTTTTGACATTCGGCAACTCGTCCTGCGGACGGCGCTCACCTATATGGAGCTCCTCGGCTTTCTGCATCAGCGGACTCCGTTCTACGGCTCTTACAAGATCAAGCCTCTCGTTTCGGTGAACGAAATCGTGGGCCGATTTCAGGGTGAAAGGGCGCGGCTCGTCGAGAATATCTTCGCTCAGGCGAGGGAAGGCCGGACGTGGTACACGCTCGACCTCGGCAGAGCAGCCGAGACGTTAAGCCAGGAGCGGTCGCGACTGGTGCGAGCGGTCGAATACCTTGAACAACAAGGCTGGGTGGAATTGCAGGTTGCCGATGTGCGCCAGCAGTACTCGCTCGTTCGGCGGCCGCAGGACGTTCGAGAATTGCTTTCGGTTCTGGCCAGACGCTTCGAGCGGCGAGAACAGCAGGAAGTGGCGCGCATGGCGCAGGTCGTCGGCCTGGTCGTCGAGGAGAGCTGCCAGACAAACGCCCTCGTCCGATACTTTGGTGAATTGCGGGACACCCCGTGCGGTCACTGCACATCATGCAGGACCGGCAAACCGCAACGCCTTCCGGAGCCGCGTCCGCTTCCGCCGCTGCCCGATGGGCTCAACGTTTCCGTGTTTCGTGCGTTGCGCAACGAATTTCGGGAAGCGCTCGGGGAGTCGCGCCAGGCTGCTCGATTCCTGTGTGGGCTGAACAGCCCCGCGCTCACGAAGCAGAAACTCACGCGCCACAATTTGTTTGGAACTTTTGAGGAACGCCGGTTTGCGGATGTTCTGGCGTGGTGTGAGTCCGCTGCTGCAAGGGGAAAATAGCCGCGAATTACGCGGATTACGCGAATGGGCGCATAAAAGATTCCTTGATGCGCCCATTCGCGTAATCCGCGTAATTCGCGGCTATTTTCCCCTCCCGCATTCTATTCCGGCAGCCCGAACGCCATGATGCTTGGCCCAGCGGCGATGGCGATGTATTGCTTGTTGTCGAAGACGTAGGTCATGGGCGAGGCTTTCCACGTCTGATTCGTGGGAAATTCCCAGAGGACTTTTCCCGTCGTGGCGTCGGCCGCCATGAACGCGCCGCTGTTTTCGCCGAAGAACACCAGGCCCGATGCCGTCGAGATCAGGCCGGCCGACGCGGTTGCCGCGCCGCTGATTTGCGGGAGATCCCAGACAATTTCGCCGGTTTGAATGTTGATCGCGCGCAGCGATTTCGTAAAATTCTCGCCCGGAGCCGGACGCGCCGTGCCGCCCATGAAACCTTTTCCCGCCTGCCATTCCATATCCCGCTTCAGGAAAAGATTGCAGCGTTCCAGCGCCTGGAAGTAATACAGGCCCGTCGCGGGATTAAATGATGTGGAGAACCAGTTGGTTCCGCCCTGAAAGCCGGGGCAGACATAAATTTCGCCGTTCTCATTGGCCTTGAGGTCGTTCAGGATCGGGCGGCCTTTGGCATCGATGCCTTTCGCCCAGTTGAGATTTTTCAGGAACTGTTTGGCCAGGAGCAGTTGGCCGTTGGTGCGGTCAAAGACATAAAAGAACCCGTTGCGATTGGCCTGGAGCAGAAGCTTGCGAGGCTGGCCCTGCCAATTCGTGTCCACCAGGACCGGCGGTTCCTGTGCGTCCCAGTCGTGGATATCGTGCGGGGTGAACTGGAAATGCCACCGCAGCTTTCCGGTTCTGGCTTCGAGCGCGAGAATGGAATCGCTGTAGAGATTGTCGCCCTGGCGTTCGTCGCCGTTGTAGTCGAGGCCCGGATTGCCGGTGGGCCAGTAGACCAGATCGAGTTGCGGATCGTAGGTGCCGGTCATCCAGCTTGCGCCGCCGCGATGCTCGGTGAGCTTGCCTTGCCAGGTTTCCGAGCCGGGTTCACCCGGGTTGGGGACGGTCCAGAAGCGCCACGCTTCCTTGCCGGTAGCCGCGTCGTAGGCGGCGACGAATCCTCGCACGCCCTCATCGCCGCCGGCCGTACCGGAGATCACGAGATTGCCGACGGCGAGAGGCGCAGACGTGCCGTTGTAGTTCTGGTGCCAGTCCGCCATGTCGGTTTCCCAGAGGAGGTCGCCGTTGAAGCGTCCGATCGCGATCATGTGCGCGTTGTCGGTAAGCATGAAGAGCCGCTCGCCGGAGATGGCCACTCCGCGATTGAATCCGATGGCCGCGTTGCCGGCAAGACCGGCGGTGCGAGGCCGACGGTATCGCCAGATCTGGCGTCCGCTTCCGGCATCGAGGGCATAGACTTCGTTGGCGCTCGAGACATACATGATTCCTTCGACGACGATCGGCGTGTTTTCGACCTGCGTGACGTTCGAAAGCGGAAAGACCCAGCGCGGGGCAAGGCGCGACACGTTGGTCTTGTCGATCTGTGTCAGCGTGGTGTAGCGATTGCCGCTGGGGTCGCCATGATACGTGGGCCAGTCCCGCTGCGAAGTGACGGCGCGATAGCGGTCGTCCGCGGTTTTGCGCAGAAGGTGGATGCGCTGATCGTCGGTCAGAAGCTGGAGATCGGACATGCCTTCGCTGAGCGCCCGGCCTTCGAGCGTCCGCCCGTCGGTTGTCTGGATTTTCTTCCTGTTTGGAGCCTGCGCCAGCAGGCACAAAGACACAGAGGCACAAAGACACAAAGCAAGTAGCGTCCGCATAGTGCCGGGAAGGATATCAGGTTTTACCATGCTAGAATACCGCCGCAAAGGAGACCACATGCGGACCATCGGCTTGCTGTTGCTGGCAGGCGCAGCCCTGGCGCAGGAACCCGTGGCGACTATGAAGCAGCTCATGGTCGACATGATCTATCCGGCCTCGAATGACATATTGCTCGTTGCGAATCGAGGTGGGCCCAGCGACGAAAAAGAATGGACGGCTGTTCGACGCAGCGCCATGACCCTGGCGGAATCGGGAAACCTGCTCATGATGCGCGGTCGTGCCAGGGATCAAGGCGACTGGATGAAGGACGCCAAAATGCTCGTGGACGCTGGGACTGCCGCGTACAAAGCTGCAGAGGCCCGGGACCCGAATGCGCTCGCTCGACTCACCGAACAGCTCGACGCGTCGTGCACCACGTGTCACAAGCAGTATCGGCCTAACGTGTTCCCCCGCCCGTGATGAAGTAACAGGCGAGCATATTCCCCTCCTCGTAGAGGAGGGGTGGCTGCGCCATAAAGAAAAAGATCCCGTTCCGAAGCGGCGCAGACGGGGTGGTCGCTCACACGAAATGTTTCGCCGAACTGACCACCCCGTCTGCGCCTTCATCGGTGGCTCCGCAGCATTTTATTGATGGCGCAGCCACCCCTCCTGTGCCAGGAGGGGAATACGCTCGCGCAACAATTCAATAGGACCCCCGCTGCTTTTGTGGCAAAAGGGTGAAATGGACCCCAGCCCGTCCAGCCTTGCTACCGCCAGGTGCGCGGAATGCGGCAGCATCTTCGCGGTGGACGACATGATCCGCCACGGCAACGCTTTTGTCTGTGGAAACTGCAAGCCGCTGTTCATGCAAAAGCTGGCCGAAGGCGCCGAGATCCGCACAGGTGAAATGCGCTATGCCGGATTCTGGCTCCGGTTTGGCGGGGTTCTCCTGGACGCGATCATCCTCATCGTAGTGAATAGCACCTTGCAGTTGATCGCTGTATTCGCCATGGGCCAAAGTTTTGTCACGCAGCCCGAAGATTCCGGCCTGGTCCTGTTCCTGGTTTTGTATCTCATCCAGCTCGTAATCAGTATTTCCTACGAAACAATCCTCGTTGGAAAATACGGCGCGACTCTCGGCAAAATGGCGTGCAAGATCAAGGTGATAACCGCCGACGGAGGCCCCGTTTCCTACCCGCGGGCAGCCGGACGGTATTTCGCGAAATTCCTCAGCGGCATTATCCTTCTAATTGGCTACATTATGGCCGCATTTGACCCGGAAAGGCGCGCCTTGCACGATCGCATTTGCAATACCCGCGTGGTTCTGAAATAGCCGATGACCGTATTGTCCGTGGAATGTCCCAGGTGCCGAACGCCGCTGGTGGAGTCCGCGCTCAATCAACCGGGGCTGGAGCCGTGCTCCGGATGTCAAAGCCTGTTGCAGGTCGAAGTCTTTCCGGCTTTGTTTCGGCGGACTGCTCCGGCCGTGAGCGGTGAAATCGTTCTGGTCGAAGGCGAAGCGGCCTGCTTTTACCATCCCGCCAGGAAAGCCGTTCTCCCGTGCCATGGCTGCGGACGGTTCTTGTGCGCTTTGTGCGACTGCGAGTTGAACGGCGAACATTTCTGTCCGGCCTGTCTGGAATCAGGAAAGACCAAGGGCAAAATCAAGAGCCTGGAAAACCGCCGGACGTTGTACGACACCATTGCGTTGTCGCTGGCAATTTTGCCGATCGTCCTGATCGTCTTCTGGTTTCTAACGATCATCACCGCGCCCATGGCGCTGTTCATGGCGATTCGCTACTGGAACGCGCCGCGCAGCATCGTTCACCGGACCAAAATTCGATACGTTCTGGCAATGATCTTCGCGACGCTTCAGATAGCCGGCTGGGGAATCGGCATTTATGTGCTGGTTACGAATCTCTATGGCTGATAAGGAATACCGGCGTCTGACCCGGGCGCGCATGCGCCGCAAAGGCTTTTTTGTCTCGCACGCCACACGTTCGAGTCTCTGGCTGGGCAAGGATCACCTGCTGAGCATTGACTCCACCTATTTCACCGAGGAGTACAAGCGATTTTACTTTCGGGATATTCAAGCGATCACGATTCGCACGACCAGGCGCCGCGCAACCTGGAACTTTGCGTTGATGCTTGCGCTGCTTTTCTGGCTGGCAACGCTGGTGTACGACTTTTCCACCGGGCCTCCTCCAGATACAACAGAAGTGGTCTTGCTGGGGATATCATTCCTGATCATTGCAATGTCGTTATTGGTGAACAATATCCTTGGCCCGACATCGACCGTTTATCTTCGAACCGCGGTTCAAATCGAGGAATTGCCGTCGCTCAATCGCGTGAGGCGCGCCCATAAGACGATGGGCATCATTCGTCCGCTGATTGTGGCGGCGCAAGGGCAACTCACGCCGGAGGAAGTTCTGGCGCGGATGCAGGAAATGAACTATGCGTGAACTTGCCCAGCAGCGTTGCTTCAACCATGCCGCGCGCGAGGCGGCGGCGCGGTGTCCCGAGTGCAAACAGTTCTTCTGCCGCGAATGCATTACCGAACACGACGACCGGGTCCTCTGCGCCGCGTGCCTCAGGAAGCTTGCCGGGTCGCCGTCCGCGAAGCGGCGCGCGTTCGGTGGGGTGATGCAGTTTGTTCGATGTGCCGTCGGGATACTCATCGCATGGTTCTTCTTTTACCTGATAGGCGAAATCCTGGTCAGGCTGCCGGATTCGTTTCATGAAGGCGCGCTCTGGAAATGACTCCCCTCCTGAGTCAGGAGGGGTGCCGAGCCCGAGTATTTCAAGGGCGAGGCGGGGTGGTTCCCCAAGCAGAACCACCCCGTCTGCGCCTTTCAAAGGTGGCTTCGCGGCATTACTTTGCGGCGCAGCCACCCCTCCTAACTTAGAAGGGGAATATTTATGAACCCCGCGCGGCGTCGAAAACCCGACAAGGGCGGACTCGATCTCATCGAGGAAGCGACACATCTGCTCCGTGAGGCGTCCGCCGCAACGCTGGCCACGTATTACGCCGGAGCGATTCCATTCATCATCGGATTTCTGTACTTCTGCGCCGACATGAGCCGGAGCCCTTTTGCGAACCGATACCTCGCTGAAGCCGCACTCGCCACGGCCGCGTTATTCATCTGGATGAAGTTCTGGCAGGCCGTGTTCGCCCGGCGCATCCGCGCGCAGATCGCGGGCGAAGCGATGCCGCTATGGACCTTTCGGCGGTTCGTTCGCGTTTTCATCTCGCAAGCCGTTATTCAGCCTTCCGGCCTTTTCCTCATTCCTCTGGCGCTCATCGTGACGGCTCCGTTCGGCTGGGTCTACGCCTTTTATCAGAATGTCACCGCCATGGCGGATGCCGACTCCAGCGAAACATCACAGCTCGTGAAGAAAGCATGCAAACAGGCGTCACTCTGGCCGGGGCAGAACCACATCGGTATCGGCATAGCGTTGGTCTTCGGATGCTGCATTTGTCTGAATTGCGCCATCGTTTTTTTCGCGGCTCCCAGCCTGGTCAAAATGTTGTTCGGTGTCGAGAGCACGTTCAGCAAAAGCCCCATTGCCATGCTGAACTCCACCTTCATTGCGACGATTGTCGGCCTGACGTACCTGTGCGTCGATCCAATTGTGAAAACGGTTTATGCACTGCGCTGTTTCTACGGAGAAGCACTGCAGTCGGGTGAAGATTTGAAAGCGGATTTGAAACAGTTCGCGTTTTCCTCGCAGCATCTCGCCGCCGTGCTCGTGATCTCGATCCTGCTTTCCGGCGGCCTGGCGGCGACGGCAGCGCAGTCCACTCCCGCTGCACCCGCCTCATCCGGTTCGCAGGTTTCAGCGGGGGAGCTGGATCGCCGGATCGACGAGGTCATTCACGAACGCAAATACACATGGCGGATGCCTCGCGAGAACGCAGGGGACGAGGACTCCGAAAAAGGAATCATTACAAGATTTCTCGAGAGTATGGTGAACCTCACGCGGGATGCCATGCGAGGGATTTGGCGCTGGGTCGCGGAATTGATCCGAAAGTTTTTCGAGGCAGACCAAACAGGGGGCGCAGGCTCCGGTTTCGGCTCCTTGACTTCTTCTGTCCTGCTGTACGGATTGCTTGCGATCGCGCTTTCCGCTCTCGGAGTGTTTCTCTTCCGAATGTGGCGTGGAAAACGGACTGTCCCCGCTATCGCAGCCGAAGAGATCCGGCCTGCGCCCGACATCGCCGATGAAACCATCGGCGCCGATCAGTTGCCGGAGGACGGCTGGACGAAGCTTGCGCGCGAACTGCTCGAACGAGGCGAATTCCGGCTTGCGATGCGCGCATATTACCTGGCCAGCCTGGCGCATCTCGCCGGACGGAATTTGATCGGCATTGCGCGTTTCAAATCGAACCGGGATTATGAAAACGAGCTGCGGCGCCGCGGCCATGCCATTCCGAGCCTGCTGGCCGTATTTGCAACCAACGTTTCCACGTTTGAGCGTATCTGGTACGGCGTACACGAGGTCGATCGCGAGCTGGTTCATGAATTCGCCGCGAACGTCGATAAGATCAGGGCCGGTACATGAAACACTATTCATCCATCGTTATTCTGCTGGCTTCGATGGCCGCTCTCGCGTTTGGGATCATTGAACTATTCGAACTTCGCTTCGAGGCAGGCGATGTTTATCCCGCGTACTCGTCGCTGCGTTCGGATCCACTCGGAACGATGGCCTTTTATGAGAGCCTCGAGAGATTCGGCGGATTCGCCGTGCGCCGGGATTTCTCCACGACGAACCGCTTGCCCGATGGGAGAGACACGACTTACTTTCATCTCGCCGGATCGAGCGAGGCGTGGCGGCGGGTTCCTCAAGCCACATTGAAGCAGATCGAACAATTTGTCGTCGAAGGCGGCCGGCTCGTGATCACATTGTTTCCGGAGGCGGTAAACTCTTCAAGGCTGCGTGGCCGGGTAAACGCGGAAAAGTCATTTCAGGACCGCTGGGGCGTCGATTTCCGGATCCTCGATTTGAAATCCAGCCCTGGCGCCGTTTACGAGCCGGTTCCTGTCCGCAATGAAAGCGGTTCGCTGCTTCCGGAAACGCTCGACTGGCACAGCGGAATCGTTTTCACTAATTTGAATGCGGCCTGGAAGCCGGTTTACACACGCGGCAACAATGCAGTGGTCATCGAACGCGCATTCGGCCGCGGTGCTGTTGTGATCGCGACCGATTCCTACTTTCTAAGCAACGAAGCGATGCTGAAGGATCGGCAGCCCGGCCTGCTGGCCTGGTTCATCGGTTCGAGCCGGAATGTGATATTCGACGAGGCACACCTCGGTGTGACAGAGGCTCCGGGCGTGGCAACCCTGATGCGGAAATATCGCATGCAGTGGTTCCTTGCCGGCCTGATTCTGCTGGCCGGGCTTTTCATATGGATGAATTCAGCGAGCCTCGTTCCGCTTCACACGGACCGCGCGGCTCAGGATTACATAGCCGGGAAGGATGCGGCCGCGGGTTTCGACAACCTGTTGCGGCGCAGCATTCCGACGCGCGACTTGCTCGCCACCTGCTTCAACGAATGGAAAAAATCGGTGGCTCAAACCGGCAAATACCCGGCCGACAAGGTCCGGCGGGTCGAAGCGGCGTTTCAGGCGGAAGCTTCCCTGGCGGAACGAAATCGCAACCCGGTGCAGACGTACCAAACGATCTTCGAAATCCTCCGGCACGAAAAGAAATGAGGATGAGGTGTGAATATTCCCCTCCTCAAAGAGGAGGGGTGGCTGCGCCATCAAGAAAATGCTGCGAAGCCTCCTTTGAAGGCGCAGACGGGGTGGTCAGTCCCGAATCATGTTTCATGACCACCCCGTCTGCGCCACTTCGGAACGGGAACTTCTTATTGATGGCGCAGCCACCCCTCCTGTCTCAGGAGGGGAATACTAAATGAGCGTTGAACACGGCATCGCACGACTCAAGGAAGTCCTCGCGGAAGCGCGGCATGAAACGGGCAAGGTCATCATCGGCCAGCACGATGTGATCGAAAAAGCGCTGATTGCGATCTTTACGGGAAACCATGCGCTCATCGAAGGCGTACCCGGCGTTGCCAAGACACTTCTCGTGCGTACGCTCGCGCACGTGCTTGGATGCGAGTTCGCGCGGATCCAGTTCACGCCCGACCTGATGCCGGCGGACATTACAGGGACAACCATCTTCAATCTCCAGCGCAACGACTTTTCACTGATCAAAGGACCGATCTTTACGTCGTTCCTGATTGCGGACGAAATCAACCGCGCGCCGGCAAAAACGCAGTCGGCGTTGCTGCAGGCCATGCAGGAGCGGCGGGTGACGATCGACCGCGACACATACCCGCTTCCGGCGAACTTCACCGTGTTCGCAACGCAGAACCCGATTGAATACGAAGGCACGTATCCGTTGCCGGAGGCGCAGAAAGATCGCTTCATGCTCAAGATCACGATGAAACCGCCGGATCGCGCCGAGGAGCTTGCCCTCGCGCAGCGCACGATGACCAAAGAGGCGCCGGAAACACTGCTGATGCAGGGCGCCGTGCGTCCGGTGATGCAGGCCGAAGACTTCGCCGGGTTGCGCGAGAGCCTGGCCTTGATCGTGATTCGCGAGGAACTGGCCGGTTATCTGGTGGATATCGTGCGGGCCACGCGCCAACACGAAAGCGTTCTGGTCGGGGCGGGGCCGCGCGCGACGCAATCGCTGATCATGGCTTCGCGCGCCAGCGCTGCGGTGTCAGGCCGCGACTTCGTCACACCCGACGACATCAAAGCCATGGCGTTGCCGGTGCTGGAACACCGTTTGATCCTGCGGCCCGAATTTGAAATCGAGGGGCTGACCGTCGCCGAGGTGATCGAGCAGGTTTTGCAGCTGATTGCCGTGCCGAGGTGATGTACATGGGGAAAAGAATTAGCCGCGAATTACGCGGATCACGCGAATGGGCGCATTAAAGAATCCTTGATGCGCCGATTCGCGTAATCCGCGTAATTCGCGGCTAATTCTTTTCCTCACATACGCATATGATCGTTCCACGCTACAGGTTGCTTTTCTGGGTGGCGGCTGTCGTGCTGCCGTTTGCGCTGCTGGGGACGCTGGCGCCGGAGGCGGCGCCGATCTGTATTCTTTTCGTTGGAGTGCTGGGCGGGGCCGCGCTGGCCGATGCCGTATTTGCTCCGCGAAGTCTGGCGGGAATCGGAATCGAGCTTCCACCCGTTACCCGCATGTCGAAAGACCGGGAAGGCAGACTGGAGGTTCGCATACGGAACGAGCCGCCGAGCCGGCGATCTGTGCGCGTTGCTCTGGGTTTGCCGCGGGAAATTTCTACAGACACGGAAGAGCTGGATATCGTCCTGCCGGTGGACTCGCCATGGTCGCGGCTGGTTTGGACTTGCGTTCCAGGCAAGCGGGGCAACTACCGCATCGATTCGGCATACGTGGAGGCCGCGTCGTATCTCGGCTTCTGGTCGGCGCGCAAAGCGTTTCCGGTCCAATCAGAGATTCGGGTCTATCCGGATCTGCTGAAAGAGCGGAAGAACCTCGCGGCTCTATTCCTGAATCGCGGCTCTGTCGGCTTACACGTGCAGCGGCAGGTCGGCAAGGGCCGCGATTTTGAGAAGCTTCGCGAGTATGCGCCCGGCGACAGCTTCGATGACATCCATTGGAAGGCCACGGCCCGGCGCGGCAAGCCGATCACGAAGGTTTTTCAGATCGAACGGACGCAGGAGATTTACGTCGTGGTCGATGCGTCGCGGCTTTCCGCGAGGCAGTCGATTCTCGAACGTTTCGTCACGGCCTCGCTTGTGCTCGGTCTTGCCGCCGAACAACAAGGCGACCTGTTCGGCCTTTTGACGTTTACAGACGGTGTGGACACGTTCGTTCGCGCCCGAAACGGCAAGACACATTACAGCGCCTGCCGCGATGCCCTGTACACGCTGCAGCCGCAGATCGTCACGCCCGATTTCGATGAACTTTGCACGTTCATCCGCCTTCGATTGCGACGGCGCGCCCTGATTGTCTTCCTCACTTCGCTGGACGATCCTGCGCTCGCAGAGAATTTCGTCCGGAACGTGGATCTGATCCGGCGGCAGCATCTCGTCATGGTCAACATGATCCGGCAACCGGATACCACGCTGATGTTTACAGATCCCGGCGTCACATCTGTGGACGATTTGTACCGGCAGGTCGGAGGTCATTTACGATGGCAGAAGCTGCGACAGTTGGAGAAAACTCTCCAGCGCCGCGGTGTCCATTTTTCATTGCTCGAGAATGAACGGTTGAGCGCCGACCTGGTTTCACAGTACCTGAGCGTCAAGCAGAGGCAGTTGATATGAGAAAACACAGAAGCCAGGAAGCCAGAAGCCAGAAGCCAGAATTGGGAACAATCCATTCTGGCTTCTGGCTTCCTGGCTTCTGGCTTCTTTTATCCGCATGATCATCGACTTCCAACGCTTCCTCGCGAGCGAGCGGCCCGGCTGGAACGAACTCGAAAGAATGCTGGTCCGCCTTGAAGCCGAACCGAATGCCCGCATGACGCTCGAAGAACTGCAGCGTTTCCACGAACTCTACGAACGCGCCGCAGCCAGCCTCGCGAAGCTGACGACGTTTTCATTCGAACCTGAGACGCGGCAGTTTCTGGAGAGTCTCATTGCACGAGCGTACGGAGAGATTCACGAGACGCGGGAAAAGCGGCGGCGGATTTTTCCTTTGAGATGGTTCCTCCAGACCTTGCCGCAAACGTTTCGCCGTAACATCCGTGCTTTTTATCTTTCTCTGGCCATCACGCTGGCGGGGTGCGCGTTCGGCGGGTTTGCGACGGCTTTCGATCCGGACTCGCGGCAGGTCACGATGCCGTTCGGCCACGATCAATTGCGCCCAAGCGAACGGGTAAAACAGGAGGAAACGGCGGCCGGCGATCGTTTGACCGGCCGGAAGTCCACGTTCTCGGCCTTTCTGATGACCCACAACATCCAGGTGTCGATTTTTACTCTCGCGCTCGGCATGACCTGGGGAGTGGGCACGATCCTCATGCTTTTCTACAACGGCATCGCGCTGGGCGCCATTTCCTTCGACTACATCGCGGATGGACAAACGAAGTTCCTCATGGGCTGGTTGATGCCGCACGGGGTGATTGAAATTCCGGCAATTCTGATTGCCGGTCAGGCCGGGCTGTTGCTCGCGCTTGCTCTGGTCCGCGCGGGCAGGCGGGCACGGGTCGGAACGCGATTGCGGGGAGTTTCCCGCGACGTGGTCACGCTGAGTTTCGGATTTGGGCTGCTGCTGGTATGGGCCGGGCTGGTGGAAGCATTCCTCTCGCAATATCACGAACCGGTCGTTCCGTACGATGCAAAGATCGCTTTCGGCGCCATTGAACTGGTTTTGCTTTGCCTGTACCTGGGGAAATCCGGACGATGAAAGCAAGCGCCCTCGTGATCAAAACGCCGGAAGGCATCGTGTTCTCGCAAACGCTGGCCGGACCGGTCACGCGCTTTTTCGCATGGTTCATCGACTTGATGAGCATCGGCATTATTGTCTCGGCGCTGGGAACGGTTCTGGGAGAGCTCCGGGTCATCAGTGTCGACGTGACGGCAGCGGTGCTGACGCTTGGTTATTTCGCCATCAGCATTGGATACGGAATTTTCCTCGAATGGGCCTGGCGCGGCCAGACGATCGGTAAGAAACTTCTGAGCCTGCGAGTCGTGGATGCGGAAGGCATGCGGCTGCAGTTCGACCAGATCGTAACGCGCAATCTGCTGCGGTCCGTGGATATGTTGCCGGCGTTTTATCTTGTCGGGGGAGTGGTGTGCTGGTTGAGTCGAAAATGCCAGCGCCTGGGAGACATTGCGGCCAACACGATTGTCATCCGGACGCCCAGAGTCACTGAGCCCGATCTTGATCAATTGCTTGCCGGGAAATTCAATTCACTTCGACAGTATCCCCACCTTGCCGCACGCCTGCGGCAACGCGTGTCCCCCGGCGAGGCATCCACCGCGCTGCAGGCTTTGATCCGCCGCGATGAGTTTGAACCGGCAGCCAGGGTCGAATTGTTCGAACAACTGGCAGGGCATTTTCGCGCAAAAGTGGATTTCCCGCCGGAGGCCACAGACGGCATCGCGGATGAGCAATATATCCGGAACGTCGTGGATGTGGTGTATCGCCGGGTGAGCGCTGAGGCGCCAAAAGTATTTCCCTCCTGACGCATCCGAATTACAGCCGCGGAGCGGCGTGAGAGTGTAGCCCGGGCGCAAGCCCGGGGTAGGGAGTGGTTGTGAGATTAAGCCCCGGAGGGCGGAAGAATCTCTGGGTTCTTTCGCACCTCCGGTGCTGACCCTTTTAACGCACAGAAGCCCCGGGCTTGCGCCCGGGGCTACACTCTCACGCCGCTCCGCGGCTGTAATGCGACATTCTGGTTTCTTCGCTATAATTGAAAATATGAGATCCCCAGACGCGCCTGCAACCGCAACATGGTTGTTAAGGCAATTGGGCTGCAGCCCGAAGAACGAGTCTCTCATCGGAGATCTGGTGGAGGAATACCGGCGAGGGCGTTCGCGGGTGTGGTACTGGAGACAAGTGCTAATTGCGATCGGCGCGAGTCTCTTGCAGGAAATCCGGGCGCAGAGGCGGCTGGCTGTCCGCGCTCTGGTGACCGGGTGGGCTCTTGTCTTCCTCTTCTTCTGGTCCGTTTGGGTTCCTCTATTTCAATTCCTCCGCCGAATGCTGCCCGCGAGCTGGTCGACTGTCCGCTGGGTTTATGTACGCGGATGGATCGTTCCGAACGGCATTGCCGTTTTGATGGTGGTGCTTTCTTGCATCGGCGGTCTTTGTCTCGGCTGGGTGATAGCCCGGCTCCATCGACCCCAACAGCGAACCGCGATTCTCACGTTTGTTGCGTCGTGGTTTGTCTCCCTTCTTCCAGTATTCCTTTTCGTTCTGGGGAAGACGCTACACGATTGGTCGCTGCCCAACTGGAGGTACGACAATCCGTCCTTCCTTGTGTTCGGCGTGGCCGGTAACATCCTTGCGATGCTCAGCACAATGCTTGGCGGACTTGAGAGCCGGTGATATCCCGAACAAAATCGCGTTTTCGCCGAGAACGCGATCGAATTAGCCGGTATTTTCACGATTAGCGTCCTCGATCGGACGTATTTACAGGGCTTTATTTTTGGATCCCGCCTTGCAATGTATGGCGTGTGTCAGGACGGTTAGGCAATCTTTGTGGCGTTGGATTATTCTATCGAACGAGGGGAGTTAAATGCGCATCGAGATCAGTAAAAAGCTCTTCACGGTGGATGACTACTACCGTATGGCAGAGGCCGGCATTCTCACCGAGGACGATCGGGTCGAGCTTATCGATGGAGAAATCCTTCAGATGAGCGCGATTGGATCGAGGCATTTGGGTTGCGTGAATCGCGCATCGACACTCTTCGTCGAGTCTTTCGGCCGCCGGTGTGTTGTCAGCACGCAGAATCCGGTTCAACTGAGTGTCTGGACGGAGCCACAGCCGGACATCGTTGTCCTCAAACCCCGGGCTGATTTCTACGCTTCGAAGAAACCGATGGCCGAAGATGTACTGTTTATCGTGGAAGTAGCCGATACAACGCTTGCGTACGACCGCGACATCAAGGTTCCCCGCTACGCGGCCGCCGGGATCCAGGAAGTCTGGATCGAGAGCCTTGTGGACGACCGGCTTCTTGTTTATCGCGATCCTGCCGAAACAGATTTCCGTACATCCTTCACACTCGAGCGCGGCAAATCGATTTCGCCCATGGCGTTTCCCGATAATATCTTCACAATCGACGATCTCCTGGGCTAGCCTTCCCGCGTTTTCCCGCGGCTATTTCCAAATAATTGAGCCACAATCACAGATAACGCAGATGCAGGTTACGGGAAAGACTCTCGGGCAATGGTTCCTGCTCGCCATGTTTGGCGTCGTCCTGTACTTGTGTATCCGCATCATCCAGCCCTTTCTGATACCGATCTTACTCGCCCTCATCCTGTCCACTCTGCTGGACCCGATTTACGAAACGCTCGCACAGCGGATGAGGAACCGCAAAACCCTCGCAGCACTGGTCGTGTGTCTCGCGCTCACGGTGGCCATACTTCTGCCTCTCCTTTTTCTTTCGATCTCGCTCGCACGGGAAGCGAACGATGCTTATCAGAGCCTGAGGGATCCGGAAACGGTTAAGAAGATCTCGGCGTGGCTGGAGCCGGGGGCGAATCCGATATTGAAGTGGATTGAACCGTGGCTCCCGAGCGCGTGGCGGTTCGAGAACTTCGACATCGGTGCTCAGCTTGGATCGCAGGCACAGCGGATCGGAGTCGCGGTTCTCGCTGTGGCGACGACGTTCGCAACGGGTGTGTTCAATTTCCTGATGGATTACCTGACCATGCTCGTGGTCTTGTTCTTTTTGCTGCGCGATTCGGCGTATTTTGCCGAAGGGGTTCGATGGATCAGCCCGCTGTCGAAGAAACAGGAGAACCTGTTCATCGACCGGTTTCGCGAGATGACGAGGGCGACGGTCGTCGGCACTCTGCTAACGGCGCTGGCCCAGGGAACGCTCAGCGGCCTGATTTTTCTCGCCCTGGGGCTTCCCAATCCGATTCTTTGGGGTGCATTGACCGCATTGCTCTCTCTGGTGCCCGTCGTCGGTACAGCCACGGTCTGGGTTCCCTGGACGATTTACCTGTTCGCCATCGGATCGTATGGCCGCGCGGTGACGTTCCTCGTGGCTCAGATTATTGTTGTAGGCGCCATCGACAACTTCCTTCGCCCCATGTTGATCGAGGGCCGCGTTCGCATGCACAGCCTGGTGATCTTCTTCAGTATTCTGGGCGGAATCGGGTACTTTGGGATTTTAGGAATGTTCTTCGGACCGCTCGTATTTGCGATCGTGGTGGCGTTCCTGGAGTTCTACATAGAGTCACCGGAGTCCGGGTGAAAAGAAAAAATAGCCGCGAATTACGCGAATTACGCAGATAGGCGCATCAAGGATCAATTCAATGCGCCCATCTGCGTAATTCGCGTAATTCGCGGCTGTTTTTTTCTCATCCGAGATTCGCCGTCAAAAGCGTGCAATCGTCTTCAAGAGGACGGCCGCCTGAATAGTTCCGTACCGATTGCAGGATCCGGTCCAGCAATTCGAGGCCACCGCCCGGAGTCTTCGAGATCTCCTGCAGGATCCCTTCAAGCCCAAAGGGCCCGGTGTCCCCATGCACCTCCAAAATGCCATCTGTAAAAAGGAGCACTCGATCCTGACCGCGAAGCTGCAGGGTTTCCTGCTTCCACAATGACAAATTTGGAAAGGCGGGTGAAATGATGGGACCGGTGGCATCGATCAATGTGGGCGTGGAGGCTTTTCCCCACAATACGGCGGGTGGGTGGCCGGCACTGACGTATTCGAGCTTCGATCCACGTGCGAACCAGCGCATGCAAATCAGACTGATGAAACGTTCGTCGCTGAAAGCTCGAACGCCGGTGTGAACCCGTTCCAGAACGGAAAGGGGGCTGTAGTCGTCGGCGCCCGCGGATCGAAAGGCGGACTTCACGATCCCTGTCAACATCGCGGCGGAAGCGCCGTGGCCTGAAACATCGGCGATGAGCAGAGCTGCACCGGCCGAACTGCCGACGTAATCATAAAGGTCGCCCCCGAGCTCCGAACACGGAGTGTAGCGCGCGAAGACGGAAACGTTGCCGATACGTCCATGCTCGGCTGGCAGCATGGTCTGCTGAAAGGCGCGAGCGTCCGCGATCTCGCGTTCGAGGCGCCTCAAATGACGACGGTTTTCCTTTTCCAGCCGCCGAAGCTCGAGGCACCTGGCGACGAGGGTCAGAAGAACTTCGCGGTCGAAGGGTTTCTGGAGAAAGTAGAACGCCTTCTCCCGGATGGCCCGAATCAGGTTCGCATCGATCTCATGCACGCTTCCGGTCATCAGAATGATGTCCATGTCATCGCGAATACTCTTGAGCTGATGCGTCAGCTCAAACCCGTCCATTTCGGGCATGCGAACATCGACCACGGCCAGGTCGGGCTTGAATTCATGCATGATCCGGAGGGCTTCCCTTGGAAGACGCGTGCCGGCCACTTCGTAGTCCTGGCTCAGGACCCGCTCCACGGCGCGGAGCATGCCCGGATCATCATCGACGACAAGAATGCGCGGCAATCTCATGGTGCAGAACCTCGATCGGCAATCGGCATGAGCACGCGCACTTCAGTGCCTGCGCTCACGGTGGAGATGATCGCCAGATCGCCTTGCATCTCCCAGATGATCGAACGGCAAATGGATAATCCCAGGCCATTGCCGTTCGGTTTCGTTGTGAAAAACGGCTCCTGGATGCGGGAGAGGTGTTCTTCAGAAATGCCGCAGCCGGTGTCGCGAATACTGATCTCGACCATCACGCCGGACTGCTTCCCCGTCACATCGAGCGTGCCGCCGCGAGGCATGGCGTCCCGCGCATTGGTTACCAGGTTGAGAAAAAGCTGCTCCAGATCTCCCTGGCCGCCTCGAACCAGAGGCAACGCTTCGGGTAGCTGGAGTTCCAGATGAATCCCCTGCCTCTCGATGCTGTCCTTGAGAATCGCAACGATCGAATCGATCGCACGCCTGACGTCACCGTGGCCGGTCTTTTCAGCCGCGCCTCGAGCGAGACCGAGCATCCCGCCGAAGATCCGGCGAGCCGTCTGGACAGACTGTTCGACCTGGCGGAGGTCTTCCAGGAGGACGGAGGCGTCGATCCGATTGGATTCCACGTCGGCTTGCATCTGCTGGACCAGCGGCAGAATCGACCCAAACGCATTGTTGAGGTCGTGTGAAACTCCGCGAGCCAGGTCCGCAATCGCGTGCTTCCGTTCAGCGGCGAGCATCTTGGCTTCGAGCGTCACCGTCCGCTGGGAATTCTGGATCGCTACGGCGGCCAGCGGCATAAAACGCTCGATGAGTTTCGCTTCGTAGGCTCCGAAGCTGCGCGGGTAACGACCGGCCACTTTAAGCACGCCCAACACGCCATTCAGCGTGGCCAGGGGCGCGCAGAGAATGGCGGCTTCTCTCGGTACAGGCTCGCCATCCGAGGCCGGCCAGTTATAGTCCAGGATATGGGCCAGGGGAATCGTGCCATCTCCGGACCAGCCTTGCCAGCCGTGCTCCTCACGGTCAAAACCGTACACCGTTCCGCCGCGCATGAGTTTCCAGATTTCGTCGGTCAGGGCGATCTTCAAGCCGATGCGCCGGCTTTTTCCTTTGAGCCACGCCACTTGCTCGGCCACCAATTCAAGATGGCTTTCACCGTCCTCACAGATGAGCAGCGCCGAAGAATGGTCGTAGCGGGTGAGCGAGCGCAATCCATGGAGGATCTGGTAGAAGAGATCCTTGGGCCGGAGCTGCTCCATCACTTTTCGATCGATTCGCGATCGCACATCAACGATGCGTTCCCAGTCCTTTCGGTCGATCGATTCCGAAATTGCCCGTGCCAACTGATTGAGATTCCGGGCGGCATCCCTGCTGAAAGTACCGTCCCTGCGCTTGATGCCCAGCAC
>WNFT01001587.1_pt1 | contig 19200 bp, 14 predicted proteins | sample 5400191 | NCBI WGS metagenome assembly WNFT01 (sample SAMN13153359, study PRJNA577476) | soil metagenome | isolation source: 80 cm saprolite under Madrone tree | place: USA:California | collected 2016-06-14 | reverse complement strand
GGATCGAGAATATAGATTCCTCCCGCGCCGCCGCAATACACGTTTCCGGCCGTGTCGACTTTCATACCATCAGGACCGCCCGGCTCCGCCCCGGTGAGGTCCGCGAACACCCGGTCGGTCTGTTTCGCCAGGGTGCCGTTCGCGGCAAGATCGAAGGCGCGGATATGGCCGCGGCGGAAATCGTCGATATAGATCACGCCTTCGTCGGGCGAAAAGGCGAGCCCGTTGGGAAAGACCATGTCGTCGAGGAGGAGCGTGATGGTGCCGAGATCGGGCGTGACCCGGTAGACGCCCGAGTAGGGGAGGTCCCATTGCTCCGGGGCGAGCGGGCTCGACCACGGATCGGTGAAATAAATCGAGCCGTCGGACTTGACGACGACATCGTTCGGTCGATTGAGGCGGCGGCCCTGGAAGCTGTTGGCGATCACCGTGATCGAGCCGTCGTGCTCCTGTCGGGTGACGCGGCGGGTCTCGTGCTCGCAGGCCAAGAGGCGGCCTTGCAGGTCGCGCGTGAGGCCGTTGGCCTGGTTGGTTTTCTCCTGGAACACCGTCACGCCCTGGCCGGGCGCATATTTCATCCGCCGGCTGGCATTGATGTCGCTGAACAACAGGTAGCCGCCTTCCTTCCACCACAGCGGCCCCTCGGCAGGACCAAGCGGACCGCCGAAGCCGCTCGCGATCTCGCGGATCGGCTCGGAGGTGGAGATGATCTTGTCGAGGGCGGGATCGAACCGGTCGATGCGCGGGGTGAGCACGATTTCGGCCGGAAGCCGAGGACGTTGCTGCGCCTGGGCGGCGCCAAGACCGCTTGCTGCAGCGCCGCCCGCAGCGGCCGAGAGGGCCAGCATGTACCGGCGCGAGATGTGGGGTTGAGCAGGCATGATGTGTCCTCCTTACGCGTTGGTGTAGCCCGCATGGAGTGCCGGTCTTCCGGCACGTAATGCGGGGTGGTCATGGGGTTTCCTCCGATGCAAATTGATGCGGCGATTGTAGGGTGGGCAAAGCGAAGCGTGCCCACCACGGCCGAGCCCCGGTGGACACGGCGCGCAAGCGCGCGCCTTTGCTCACCCTACACTCACGCCTTCTTCGCGACCGGCACCGGAATGCCGGCGACCTTCAGGTTGATCGAGCCCAGCATCGTGCGAGTCGTGAAGAACAAGGTCTTCCAGTCGCTGCCGCCGAAGCCGATGTTTGTGGTCGCCGGCTGGCCGTGGACGATGCGGCCAAGCTTCTTGCCCTTGGGGTCGAGGATGTAGATGCCGCCGGCGCCGCCGCAATACACGTTGCCGAGGGTGTCGACCTTCATGCCGTCAGGCACGCCCGATTCCGTCCCGCCGAGATCGGCGAACACGCGGTCGGTCTGCTTGGCAAGCGTACCGTTCGGCGCGAGGTCGAAAGCGCGGATGTGGCGGCGGCGCGAATCGTTGACGTAGAGCACGCTTTCATCGGGCGAGAGGGCGAGCCCGTTGGGCAGCAGAAAGTCATCGACCAGCAGGGTCATGGTGCCGAGATCGGGCGTGACGCGGTAGACACCCATGAAGGTCATGTCCCATTGCTGCGGAACCTCCTGACTGGTCCACGGATCCGTGAAGTAGATCGTACCATCGGATTTCACCACCACGTCATTCGGCCGATTGAGGCGACGGCCCTGGAAGCTGTTGGCAATGACCGTGATCGAGCCATCGAGCTCCTGGCGGATGACCCGGCGGGTCTCGTGTTCGCAGGCGAGCAGCCGGCCTTGCAGATCGCGGGTCAGGCCATTCGCCTGATTGGTCTTCTCCTGGAATACGGTGACGCCCTGGCCGGGCGTGTACTTCATGCGCTTGCTGGCGTGGATATCGCTGAACAGCAGATACCCGCCTTCTTTCCACCACACCGGCCCCTCGACAGGTCCGAGCGGCCCGCCCATGCCGTCGGCGATGGAGTTGATCGGCTCCGCGGTGGAGACGATTTTTTCCAGCGCCGGATCGAATTGGTCGATGCGCTTGACGGGCTGCTGCGCCCACGCGCGGCCGATGCCGGTCGTCGCAAGGCCGCCGGCGGCGGCGGACATCGCCAGCATTTGCCGGCGAGAAATGTTGAGATGATTTGTCATGAGGTTTCCTCCGATGCAGGGATTTCGCAGAGTCGTAGGGTGGGCAAAATCGCGCTCTCTAACGGAGCCACTTGCGTCGACCTCGAAGGCGATTTTGCCCACGCTGTAAAATCGAGAGACCGGACCGCGTGGGCATTGCGCCTGCGGTCCTTCGTGTGGGGTCGGCATCGGCGCGGAGGCGCAATGCCCACCCTACATTTACGCCTTCTTCGCCACCGGCACCGGGATGCCGGCGATTTTGAGGTTGACCGAGCCGAGGTGCACGCGGCTCGTGAAGAATAACGTCTTCCAGTCGTCGCCGCCGAAGCCGAGATTGGTGGTTGCGGGCTGTCCGTGGACGATGCGACCGAGCTTCTTGCCCTTGGAGTCAAGGATATAGAGCCCGCCCGACCCGCCGCAGTACACATTGCCCGCGACATCGACCTTCATGCCGTCCGGCACGCCCGGTTCGGCGCCGCGCAGGTCGGCGAACACCCGGTCGGTCTGCCTCGCCAGCGTACCGTTGGGCGCCATGTCGAAGGCGCGGATGTGGCCGCGTCGGGAGTCGTTGATATAGAGGATGCTTTCGTCGGGCGAGAAGGCGAGCCCGTTGGGCACGACGAAATCGTTGACCAGCAGCGTCAGTGTGCCGAGATCGGCCGAGGCGCGGTACACGCCCGTGTGGGTCAGATCCCATTGTTCCGGCACCGCGGGACCGCCCGGATCCGTGAAGTAGATGGCGCCGTCCGATTTCACGACGACGTCGTTCGGGCGATTGAAGCGGCGCCCTTGGAAGCTGCTCGCAATCACCGTCAGGCTGCCGTCAAGCTCGCGCCGCGTCACCCGCCGCGTGTCGTGCTCGCAGGCGAGCACGCGGCCCTGCAAGTCGCGCGTGAGCCCGTTGGCCCGATTGGTCGGCTCCAGGAACACGCTGACGCCTTGACCGGGCGTGTACTTCATGCGGCGGTTGTTGTGAATGTCGCTGAACAGCAGGTAGCCGCCTTCCTTGATCCACACCGGCCCTTCGGCGGGTCCAAGATCGCCGCCGAAGCCGCTGGCGAGTTCCTTGATGGGTTCGGAGGCGTCAATGATCTTGTCGAGGGCAGGATCGAATTGCTCGATCCGCTTGGCCGCCTGCGCACGGGCGCCCGCGATGGCAAGGCCGCCAGCCGCCGCCGATAAGGCGAGCATGTGCCGCCGCGACATGCGGTGATGAATCCTCATGATGTATCCTCCCGGTTGGGTTGGTTGATTGATTTATAACATTGTAGCGTGAATTAGTTCTGCGGGATATCGGAGCGCGGGCGTCCCGCCCGCGCTCCGGTTCACTGCCCGACGAAAATCGCCTTCGGGATCGTGCCGTGGATGCCCTTGGTGCCGTCGACCACCTGGGTGACGTGATAGTCCACCGCAACGCTCGCGATCATGTAGGCCTCCTCGCGCGACAGCTTGGGGAAGCGCTGGGTGATGAAAAGGATGGTCTCTCGCACGGCCATCTTCATCGCGTCCTCAAGGTTCGGGTTAAGGCCCATGACGATCCAATGGGTTGCGGTCTCGGCGCGCGGCCAGGTGAGCTTCAGGTCCTTGCGCACGATGAACTGGAATCTGCCGCGTAGCGCGGTTTCGATGGCGGTAAGGTCGACCTCGCCCTGGCCCTGGGCCGCATGGGCGTCGCCGATCGAGAACAGCGCGCCCGGCGCATAGATCGGCATATAGAGCGTCGCGCCGGCCGCAATATCTCTGTTGTCGATGTTGCCGGTATGGACGCCCGGCGGCCCCGAGCTGATGCGGCCCATGGCGGGGAGGGGAGCAACCCCCATGACGCCAAAGAACGGCCGCGTCACCGGCACCACGACGCCCGGCGCCACCGTCGCGGTCTTGGCCTCGCGATCAATCGGGATCACGCGTTGGAAGAAGCCGGGGAATTCGTCAGGCAGCGCGCCCGTGTAGGGGCGCTGGGCATTGAAGCCGTAAGGCACCGCGAGATCGATATCGAGGATGCGAACTTCGAGCACGTCCCCCGGCATCGCCCCGTTGACGAAAACCGGCCCGGTCAGGATGTGCGGACCCGGGCCGCGATCGGTCACTTCGCGGCGGATGGTGCGTGTGTGTTCCGGGACGGCGTTCGGAGGAACCACGCCCGACGCGTCGACGTCGGCCGGATCAGGGCCGCCGACGGATTCGATGGTGACAATGTCGCCGGAAGCGACGGTCAACACCGGTTTCAGCGCGGCGCTGAAGTGGCCGATATGCACAGTTTGCGGGCTCGGCATCAACGTATATTCGGCGCCGCGGGCCACCGGCAACCCCGCGATGGCAACGGCGGCAGCGAGCACTGCAAGACGCGCGCAAATGGCTGTCATGGTGAACCCCCTCAGATGACGGATGACAGATGACGGATGACGGATGACGGATGACGGAAATCTGAGGTCTGATCTCTGTCATCCGACATCTGTCATCTGATATCAGTTCAGCTTCAACCCGATCGCGCGGATCACCGGCGACCAGCGCGCGATATCCTCCTCAACGAAGCGCCGGGTCCTTTCCGGCGTTGAATCCTGATAGGGCTCCAGCCCCTGCTCGATCAGGTTTTTGCGAACCTCCTCGCTTGCAAGCGCTGAGGCGGTCGCGGCGGCAATCTGCGCGACGATCGGCTTCGGCGTCTTGGCCGGCGCGAACAGGCCCGTAAAGTTAACCGAGACCATCCCGGACAGCCCCGATTCGACCGCGGTCGCGATCGCCGGATCGGCGACCAGGCGTTCCGGTCCTGTCACCACAATCATCCGCAACTTGCCCGATTTGTGGAGTTCCAGCACCTGACCGGTGACGTTGGCGACGATCATCGGCACCTGGCCGCTGATCACATCGGTGAGCGAAGCCCCCGATCCCTTGTAGGGGACATGCACGACGTCCGGCGTGCCGGCAAGCGACTTGAACAACTCGCCGGCGAGATGGGTCATCGACCCGGTTCCGGCGGAGCCGTAGACGAGCTGGCCGGGATTGGCTTTTGCATAGGCGATGAGTTCCTTGAGCGTATGCACCGGCAGCGACGACGTTACCGCAATGGTCAATGACGTCGTCGCCAGAATCGCAATCGGCTCGAAATCCTTGATCGGGTCGTAGAGCGGCCTCGACATCGCGATCGGATTGAGCACCTGGGAGCCGGCGCCGCCGAGCAGGATGGTGTAGCCGTCCGGTTGCGCGCGAGCGACCGCGGCGCCGCCCACGGCTCCTCCGGCGCCGCCCTGGTTCTCGATGAATACGGTGCCCAAGGGAGCTTTCACGCGGTCGGCCCACAGGCGCGCCACCGCATCGTTGACGCCGCCCGGGACGAAGGGGACGACCAGCTTGATCGGCCGGTCCGGATACTTGGCCTGGGCGAGGGCGCGCGACACGGTCGTGCCGGTGCACAGCATCGCTGCGCCGAAAGCCAAAAGGTCGCGCCGTTTCATAGCAGAGGCTCCTTGGGGAGATCTTCTCGCATCGGTTTCTTCTTTCGCTATTCGAAGCGCAGGATGCGCTACTCCAGCAGCGACGGCAAGGTGGAAGCGGTGTCCGACGCCGCAAGCAGGGAGAGGTAAAGAAACCGGCGCTCGAGCGCACTTATGCCGGCCGCGTCTCGCCCTTCACCTGGGTGCGATGCATGATGCGCCGGGCGTTGGGGTCGAACGCGTCGCGCCGGTGCATGGTACAGCGATTATCCCACAGCACCAGATCGCCGACCTGCCAGACGTGCTCCCACGCAAATTCCGGCCGCGCCACATAGCTCCACAACTCATCCAGCAAAGCTTCTGATGCCTCAAGATCAAGCCCGGCGAGATAGGCGTTGCGGCGGCGGCCGAGATAGAGCATGCGCCGTCCGGTGTCGGGATGGGTGCACACCAGGGGGTGCAGCGCTCCCGGAGAGGTGCGGGGGTCGTCGGTGGGCGTCACGCCCTGGCGCACATAACCGCCGCTGTTGTAGGTGCCGTCGTGCTTGATCTTGAGCCCCTCGATGCGCTCCTTGAGGACGGAGGTGAGCGCCTCGTAAATCGAATACATGCAGCAAAACGAGGTGTTCCCGCCACGCGGCGGGATTTCAAGCGCATACAGCATGCTGGCCTTGGGCGGCACCTCGAGGTACGACATATCGGTGTGCCACACCGCTTCGCCGTCGCCGAGACTGCCGATCGCCTCGCCATTCATTTTGACGTTGGAGACGATGTAGATTTCCGGCATCCCCTCGACAAAACGGCGGCCGTTCTCCTGGACCGGCGCCCAGTCGAGGTCGCCGAGCCGGCGGCTGAAGGCAATCAGGTCATGATCGGAGAGGGTCTGGTTGCGGAACAGCACGACGGAGTGCGCGTGCCAGGCTTCGAGCAAGTGCGCGAAGCCGGTATTGTCGAGCGTTCGCAGATCGCCCACTCTGACCTCGGCGCCGAGAACGCCGCCGGTCGGGATCACCTCGAACGCAGCAGTGATCGCGGGCCTGGTGGGCGTCTGCGCATTCAACATCATGGTGTCCTCGTTTGGCGTCAGAGGGAAGGCGAGGAACGCAGTGTAGTGACTCTGATGGAGCATTTCCATCGCGCGGCGTCATGCCCCCGCCGTCTTGCGATGCGGGCGCGACATGCGTAAGTAAGCGATTGCGAGGTTCTCCCCATGGTCGTCGTGCTCGACACTGTCAACGATCCGCCGAAGCGGCCGCGCCATCCCGAAAAGGCGCATCGGCCCGATACGCCGGCCCTGAAGAAGCCCGACTGGATCAGGGTCAGGGCGCCGGTTTCGCGCGGCTATGCGGCGACCCGCGACATCGTGCGGGCGCATCAGTTGCACACGGTATGCGAGGAGGCGAGCTGTCCCAATATCGGGGAGTGCTGGGACAAGAAGCACGCCACCTTCATGATCATGGGCGACACCTGCACGCGCGCGTGCGCATTCTGCAACGTCAGGACCGGCCTGCCCGGCGCCCTCGACCCCGACGAGCCCGCACGCGTGGCGGAGGCGACCGCGATGCTCGCTCTTGCGCACGTGGTGGTGACGTCGGTCGACCGCGACGATCTCGCCGACGGTGGCGCGGCGCATTTCGCGGCGGTCATCGGCGCCATCCGCGCCCGGCGCCCGGCCACGACCATCGAAGTGCTGACACCTGATTTTCTGCGCAAGGAGGGCGCCGCCGAGACGGTCCTTGCGGCGCGGCCCGATGTTTTCAATCACAATCTCGAAACCGTGCCGTCGCTCTATCTGACGGTGCGGCCTGGCGCGCGCTATTTCGCCTCGATGCGGCTCTTGCAGAAAGCAAAGGAGCTTGCAAAGGGGCTTGATTGTCAAGTTTTCACCAAGTCCGGCATCATGGTGGGGCTCGGCGAGACACGCAACGAAGTGCTGCAGGTGATGGACGATCTGCGCGCCGCGGAGGTCGATTTCCTCACCATCGGACAATATCTGCAGCCAAGCCCCAAACATCACGCGGTCGCACGTTTTGTGACGCCCGGCGAATTTGCCGCTTACGAGACCATCGCCTATGCGAAGGGCTTCCTGATGGTCTCGGCTTCGCCCCTGACGCGCTCGTCCCATCATGCCGGGGAGGATTTCGCGCGACTGCGGGCCGCGCGAGCGGCGAGCGCTCCATGACCACGATCGAACGACGCTGATGCCCCAATTCTCCACACGACGCCGCGTCAAGCACTCCGCCACCTCGATGTTCGACCTCGTGGCCGACATCGAGCGCTACCCGGAATTTGTGCCGCTTTGCCGCTCCATGCGGGTGATACGACGGGCGCAACTCGTCGACCGCGAGGTCGTCGTCGCCGAAATGACGGTCGCCTATAAGCTGATCCGGGAATCCTTTACCAGCCGCGTGACCCTAGATCGGGTCGAGCAGACCATCCTGGCTGAATATCTCGATGGTCCATTCAGCCGCATGGAGAACCGGTGGACATTCCGCTCCGTCGGCGGCCGCGTGGGCGATGACGCCGCACAAGCGGCGTGCGCAGTGGAGTTTTTCATCTCCTATGAGTTTCGCAGCCGTACGCTGGGGCTGCTGATGGGAGCGATGTTCGATACCGCCTTCCGCCGCTTCGCTTCGGCTTTTGAAAGGCGCGCCGACGCGGTATTCGGTCCCGGTCCCGCGGTGTGCGAGCGATTTGGGGCGCCGTAGGGTGGGCAAAGGCGCACCGGTGTGCTGCGCAACTTGTACAGCCTCTCGTGCGCCTTTGCCCACGCTGTCCAACGCCGCCGTTTGACCGCGTGGGCAAAGGCGCGCGGGGGTGGTGTGCTATGTCATAAGCTGCGCCAGGCGCCTTTGCCCACCCTACAGGCTATTCCAGCCGATCGAAACGGTTCTAGCGGCCCGGCCGCGACTGCTTCCACTTCAGAAATTCCTGGAACAGCTCATCGGAATTTGCCGGCGAAATCACGCCGCGCTGGGCGCCACCTTGCGACGAAGTGAACTGCCGGAAATCCGACTGCAAGCTCGCCACGTCCGGGTTGCGAGCCGATGCGAGCCACTCCTCCGCCGGGTCGAAACGTTTCCAGCTCTTCACAGTGACGGCAAGATTGACCTCGCGCCATTTCGGGTGGTTCGGCGGCTTGCGGAATTCTTCGATCTTGGGAAAGAACGCGTCGACGAACCTTTGAACGCGCCGGTAGCGATCGGTGTTTTTCGGCCAGTTGTACCCGATCAAAACCACTTCGTCGGCGATGGTCTGGATGGTCTGGCCGACAGGGATCAGGTCCGGATAATCGTCGTGAGTGAGATCGGTCGGCAGGTACTCGGCGTCCGAGATTTCCTTCGAGAACGGGACCGGGATGAAGTGGATGCCGCGCTCGAACTTCAGATTAGAGATCAGCTTGGCGGATTTGCCGGAGACGTAGGCCGTCGCCGCAATCTCGCCGGCCTTGAGCATTTCAAAAGCCTGGCCTTGGATGACATTGACCACTTCGACCTTCATTCCAAGGCGCTTGAAGACATCGCGCATGGTTTGGCTTGTGCCGCTGCGCGCCTCGTCGATGTTCACTTTGCGGCCGTTGAGCTGCTCGATCGAGGTGATGTCGCGCCCGGCGATCAGATGCACCTCTTCGTTGAACAGCTTGGCTATGTAGACGATTTTGTCGTCATACTTGCCGAGCGTCTGGTTGGAGCTGCGAAAGCTGTTAAGCACGCTCAATTGGGTGAGTCCGATGTCCACCCCTTTAAGGTAGCGCACGTCGCGAATGTTTTGCGGCCCGCCGACGCCGACGATCGGCAGAATCCTGAGCTTGTCGGCGTCGTTGAGCACGGATGCCAGATCATTCGCGACCTGCAGGTAGGTGTCGTCTGCGCTCGGGCTGCCGGAAATGATCGCCACGGTATTTTCGTTGACCTGCTCGTTTCGGTAGATGCCGACGCCAATGCAATAGGTCGTATCGCCGATCCGCTCGATATAGCTCGACTTATCGTCGATCTGCTGGGTGAGGGGACTGAGAAATCTGAAATTGACCCAGCCCTGTCCGGCTTTGCAGGCCGCCACCTGCTCCTGCATAAAATATTTGCCGTTCTGGTCGCGGAAATTCCACAGATTGGTACCCGTCGTCATGGTGGGAATCACGCCGTTGGCCATGACGACGCCGTTCTGGTCGACGATGTAGGCATAGAGGTCACGGTCGACTGTTCCGGGCGCTTTGCGTTTGATTGCTTGAAACGTGCCTTCCGCACCAAGCTTCTTGAACATCTCCTGCACCCGATGCACCATCGCCACGGCTTCGTCGCGGTTGCCGAATTCCGAAACCGCGCCAGCCGGACTTGATGCGGCGAACAGCGCCAGGAGTGCACCGGCAACGAATTTACGTGCGGTGGTTGCCGAGGCGATGCCGGTGAGAAGCACAACCAAAAGATGTCGCAATATTGTCACGATAGACCCCCCTCTTACGGTCCAGTAACACCGGTTGGACAGTCAGCATGTTGGCGAGATGTGCCGCTTGATTGAATGCTCGGGCAAACGTGATGCGATGAGAAACGGAGCTTGAAGACCTGTTGGTGTGCCCGAGCCGCATGGCAGCCCGTTCAACGAATTCGCGCGTCACCGCAAATTGCGATGTGGCTGCGACGATTGTGTGGCGATCGCAAAAAAAATTGTCAATGTGAAATTTCCGACAATTACAGCTAGCAACACCCTGAGAAACAAGCGGAATGGAAAGTTTGTGTCAGACGCCCGACGTTACGCGCACGTTGTGAATAGGGTGAATATCGGGAAATCAAGGAGCGGCCGAACGAATTGCCCCTGTCGTGACCAGCCTGGCCCGATAAGATGGACACGTGGCGGTGCGTTGCAGAGTCCGGCATAAGACTTTGCGGCGTGGCCGCAATTGCGCCTTGTCTCGCCAGACTTGCTGCTCATTATTGCACCAAAAGTTGAGTATTTGATTCGATACAGCGTGCCTTGCACGCTGGCGTCTTGCTCCAAAAGCTTGACCATCAGCCAGGGAGAACCCGATGCCAGAGCGCGCCAATTCATTCGCCCCGACGATTCCCGGCGTCTTTTCGATTCTGGTTGCGACGATCGTGGTCCACTTCTGCAGCCCCGTGCGAGCCGAGAGCGCATGCCTCGAGCAGCCCAGCCAGCCGGCCGCGGAAGGCACGCGTTGGAGCGCTCACTACGATCGCGCCAAAGGCCGGAAATGTTGGATTCTTGTGGATACATCGACAAATGGACATGACGCTGCACCGCAGGCGCAACCGAGCGCGGCGTCAACGCCGGCGCCGATGGAAACGCTGTCGTCACAGATCGCTTCGTTGCTCGGTAACCTTACAGGAGCGTCGGCAAATGTGACGCCGCAAGCGACCGCGCCGCAAGTCGGCCCCGCGACCGTGCCGCGCAAGCCTCAGGGCAGCGTCGCAAATGCAAGCAAGACGGACAATGGCGTTCGGACAGACCAGAGGGTTGAGGGGCATGCGGTAAAACGTGTCACCCCGGCGCTGACTCAGCCGGAGCGCGAAGCGTTATTTCAAGAATTTTTGCGATGGCAGGAAAATAAGGAGAGTATCAGCACGCTCCTTCCGGAGCCCTCTTCGCGCTAATGGTGGCACCCCAATCGCGAAGATGTCATGAGGCGCGACCGGGGGCCGATACATCGCGGATTGATCAATCCGAACCGTGAGGCGCTCAAGACCTTACCCGCGCTGCGAGTAATTCAAGCAGCGCCAGCGCCTCCGCGACGGCCTCTCTGCGCACCGCGCTGCGGCCGATATCGCCGTACCGTTTCTCGCGATGGACGCGCCGGCCATCACGGGCGGCGCCGGCGAAATGGACGAGTCCGACCGGCTTCTCGGCGCTGCCGCCGCCGGGTCCTGCTATCCCGGTGATGGCAACGGCGAGATCCGCGTTCGACATCATGAGCGCACCCGCCGCCATTGCGTCCGCGGTCTCTCGGCTCACCGCGCCGTGCCGCTCGAGAATCGCGGCGGGAACGCCGAGCATTGTCTGCTTTGCGGCATTAGAGTAGGTGACGAAGCCCCGATCGAGCACGTCCGAGGAGCCGGGAATTTCGGTCAGCGCGCCCGCGACCAGCCCTCCGGTGCAAGATTCCGCGGTCGCGACTTTGTGGCCGTGGGTTCGGCATGCGTCGAGCACGCGTACGGCTGTATCTCGGATAGCGTCGTCGATCATGGCGCCAATCATTGTGCTGCTGCCGGCAGCCTGATCGTTGCGGTTGCCATGGCGGCAATGCCTTCCCGGCGGCCGATGAAGCCAAGCTTCTCATTCGTGGTCGCCTTGACGGCGACGCGATCGATGCCGATCCCGGCAATCGAGGCGATACGCGCACGCATGGCATCGCGGTGCGGTCCGATGCGGGGCGCTTCGCACACGATGGTGATGTCGAGGTGGGCGATACGGCCGCCGCGCTGGCGCACGCGATCGACGGCGAACGCCAGGAATTTGTCCGAGGGGGCGCCGCGCCATTGCGGATCGGTCGGCGGAAAATGCGCCCCGATATCGCCGTCAGCCAGCGCGCCCAAGATGGCATCCACCAGGGCATGGAGCGCGGCGTCGGCATCCGAATGGCCCGACAGCGCTTGAGGGTGGGGAATGCGCACGCCGCCAAGCCAGACGTGATCGCCATCCACAAAGGAATGCACGTCATAGCCGGTCCCGGTGCGGACATCCCCGAGCGCGACCCAATCGGCGGCCGCAATGCGCGCGAAATCCTCTTCGCTCGTCAGCTTCATGTTACCGGCTTCGCCGTCGAAAACCGTCACCGCCATGCCGGCCCACTCAGCCAACGCCGCGTCGTCGGTGAAATCTTCGCGCCCCGCCACCAAAGCGCGGCGATGGGCCGCCAAAAGCCGATCATAGAGGAACGCCTGCGGCGTCTGGACCGCTCGCAGCCGGTTGCGATCGAGGGTGTCGACGACACGCCCGCGGGCGTCGACTTCTTTGACGGTATCGGTCAAACCCAAACCGGGGATCGCGGCCCCGTCGGCTGCCGCCGCAATGGCACGTGAAATGAGGGCAGGGGAGGCGAACGGCCGGGCGGCGTCATGCACCAGGACGATTCGCGGTTGCTCCGTCTCCAGTGCTTCGAGCCCGGCCCGCACGGAAATCTGGCGCGTCGCCCCGCCGAAGGCCGCAACGCGCAATTTCAACCCCGCGGTCGCTTCCGCAAAGGTCGCCGCATCATCGCGATGAATGACGGGTTGAACGAACGTGACCTGCGGATGGTCAATGAACAGCGAGAGGGCGTGGCGGATCACCGGGGCGCCCCGCACCTGGCGATATTGCTTGGGCGTGACGCCCCCCGCACGGACGCCACGGCCGGCCGCCACCACGACGGCCGCTACCCCTCCCGGCATCGCATTCATTCGTCTTTCTCCTGTAGGGGCGACCCTCGTGGTCGCCCGATTTGTGCGCCGCGCGCCATTGCGTCCGCCGGCAACGGGGCGACCACAAGGGTCGCCCCTACAGCATCCTCAGGTCAGCGCGAACCCACTGTTATCGCTTTCACGATGGTCCGATCCGTTTGGCTGAAGCGAGCGACCAGTCCGCAGCAGCATTCAATGCTCCCTCCTTAACCTGGTACGAACGGGAATTCACGCGATGTGCTGCATATTGCACCGCAGCACTTGCGTCGCCGCATTTTGATGGCTAAACTCTAAGCAAACAAAAGCTGCGCCTAGAATATAGGCAGGAAGATGCGTGCGTCGAAATTTCCGCGATTTTTCAGTCGCCTCGATGTCGGCGGGCTGACCATCGCGAACCGGGTTTTCCTGGCGCCGATGTCTGGCGTCACCGACGCCCCGTTTCGCCGGCTCGCGGCACGCCTGGGCGCAGGCCTGGTCGTTTCCGAGATGACGGCTTGCGCCGCACTCGCGGCAGGCAAGCGCGACGCGAAGTTGCGGGTCGAAGCGCCCGGCACCGGTCACCACGTCGTGCAAATCGCCGGCTGCGAGACAAAATGGATGGCCGAGGGGGCTCGCATCGTGGCCGACCGCGGCGCCGCCATCATCGACATCAATATGGGCTGCCCGGCGCGGCACGTCACCAATGGCTGGTCGGGATCGGCGCTGATGCGCGATCTCGACCATGCGATCAGTCTCGTCGACGCGACCGTGGCGGCGGCGGGCGTGCCCGTCACCCTGAAGATGCGATTGGGCTGGGACGGCGGTTCGGTAAATGCCCCGGAGCTGGCGCGCCGCGCTCAAGGATCGGGCATAAAACTCGTCACGGTTCACGGCCGCACCCGTTGCCAATTCTACAAAGGGAGCGCCGACTGGGCGGCCGTGCGCGCCGTGAAGCAGGCGGTGTCGATCCCGGTCGTGGTCAACGGCGACATCATGACCTGCGACGACGCCGTCACCGCCCTCGCGCACTCCGACGCGGACGCTGTCATGATCGGCCGCGGTGCTCAGGGCCGGCCGTGGTTTCCGGGGCAGGTCGCGCGCTACCTCGCCGGCTCCCCGCTTGAGGGGCCGCCGGGGCTTTCGGCGCAGCTCGAGCTCATCAGGGCGCTTTACGAAGAAATGCTTGAGCATCATGGCGAACGGATCGGCGTGAAGCATGCCCGCAAGCATGTCGGCTGGGCGCTCGACACCGCCGCCGCGACCGCCGGCGCAGCTTGCGAAACCTTAAGGGACCTGCGCGGCCGCGTACTTACCGCGTCAAGCCCGCGCGAAACCCTATGCCGCCTCGCGGAGGCGTTCGATGCCCTGTCTTCGCGTGCACCAGATCGGAAGGCAGCCGCATGAGCACGGTTGGAAGCCGCAACACGGCCGCCGCCGTCAGCCCGGCGGAAGCCATCCTCAATGCGCTGCCGCTTGCGGTGATCGTGATCGCCGCCGACGGCAAGATCAAAGATGTCAATGTGGCGGCTGAGGATTTTTTCGACATGTCGGTCGCGCTGCTGCGCCGGCATGCCCTGCGCGACCTGGTGCCGTTCGGCAGCCCATTGCTGGCGCTGATCGAGCAGGTCCGCCAACGCGGCGGCGCCGTCAATGAATACAAAGTCGATCTCGGCACTCCGCGCACGCCGCCCGAACGTCTGGTTGACCTTCATGTGGCTCCAGTGCCGGAGCGCCCCGGCGAGGTGGTGGTGATGCTCCAGCAGCGCACCATGGCCGATAAGATGAACCGGCAACTGACCCATCGCGGGGCAGCGCGATCGGTGACCGCGCTCGCCTCCATGCTGGCACATGAGATCAAGAACCCGCTGTCGGGAATCCGCGGCGCGGCGCAGCTCCTGGAGCAGCAGGCCAGCGACGACGACCGCATCCTGACCAGGTTGATCTGCGACGAGGCCGACCGCATCGTCAAGCTGGTCGACCGCATGGAAGTGTTCGGCGACAAACGTCCGGTGGAGCGCGAACAGGTCAACATCCACATGGTCTTCGATCATGTGCGGCGCTTAGCCCAGTCGGGCTTTGCCCGCAACATCCGGTTTGTCGAGGAGTATGATCCCTCGCTTCCGCCGGTGTTCGCCAATCGCGACCAGCTCGTCCAGGTGTTCCTCAACCTTGTCAAGAACGCCGCCGAGGCCATCGGAGACAGCGCACCGGACGGAGAAATCCAGCTCTCCACCGCATTCAGACCCGGCGTACGGCTGTCGCTCCCGGGCAGCAAATCGAAGGTCTCGCTGCCGCTCGAGTTCTGCGTCAGGGACAACGGCCCGGGCGTTGCCGATGACCTGATGCCCAATCTCTTCGACCCTTTCGTGACCACGAAGCCGAGCGGCACCGGCCTTGGTCTTGCGCTCGCCGCCAAGATCATCGGCGATCACGGCGGCATCATCGAATGCGAGTCGCAGCCGCGACGAACCATCTTTCGTGTGCTTATGCCCAAGTTCACGGGTGACGACGCCGAGCCGGGCGGAGAAACCTGAAGGTGATGGCAATGCCCGCTGGTAGTATCTTGATCGCGGACGACGATGCTGCGATCCGAACCGTGTTGAATCAGGCGCTGTCGCGCGCCGGATACGAGGTGCGCTCGACCGGAAATGCCGCCACCCTGTGGCGATGGGTCAGCCAGGGCGAGGGCGACCTTATCATCACCGACGTGGTCATGCCCGACGAGAACGCCTTCGATCTCTTGCCGCGCATCAAGAAGCTGCGGCCCGACCTGCCGATCATCGTCATGAGCGCCCAGAACACCTTCATGACCGCGATCCGCGCCTCCGAGCGCGGCGCCTATGAGTATCTGCCGAAGCCATTCGACCTCAAGGAGCTGACCGCGATCGTCGGCCGCGCGCTGTCGGAGCCTAAGGACCGCCCCGCGGCAGCGGCAGGCAAGGCGGAGGAGATCGACATCCCTCTGATCGGCCGGTCGCCCGCGATGCAGGAAATCTACCGTCTGCTGGCGCGGTTGATGCAGACCGATCTCACCGTGCTGATCTCCGGGGAGTCGGGCACCGGCAAGGAATTGGTGGCGCACGCGTTGCATGACTACGGCAAGCGGCGGTCCGGGCCGTTCGTTGCCATCAACATGGCGGCGATCCCGCGCGAGCTCATCGAGTCCGAATTGTTTGGCCACGAGAAGGGCGCCTTCACGGGAGCCAACACACGCAATGCCGGACGGTTCGAGCAAGCCGAAGGCGGCACCTTGTTCCTCGACGAGATCGGCGACATGCCGATGGAGGCGCAAACGCGATTGCTGCGCGTGCTTCAGCAAGGCGAATATACCACCGTGGGCGGCCGCACCCCGATCAAAACCGACGTGCGAATTGTCGCTGCCACCAACAAGGATCTGCGCATCCTGATCCAACAGGGCTTGTTCCGCGAGGATCTGTATTTTCGGCTCAATGTGGTGCCGCTTCGCCTGCCGCCGTTGCGCGAGCGCCCCGAGGACATCCCCGACCTGATCCGCCATTTCTTCAAGCTCGCCGAGCGCGAAGGCCTGCCGAACAAGCAGATCGAGACCGTCGCGATAGAGCGTCTCAAGCGCTACCGCTGGCCCGGCAATGTGCGCGAGCTTGAAAATCTCGCGCGCCGCCTTGCCGCGCTCTATCCGCAGGAAACCATCAGCACCGCCGTCATCGACAATGAGCTGGCGCCGCCGGCGCCGGCGCCGGTCGGCGAGGAAAGCCGCCCCGAAGACAACCTGGCGGCCGCGGTCGAGCGTTATCTCAACAAGTATTTCGGCGGCTTCGGCGACGGCCTGCCGCCGCCCGGTCTCTATCATCGCATCCTGCGGGAGATCGAATATCCGCTGCTCTCGGCTGCCCTTGCCGCGACCCGCGGTAACCAAATCCGCGCCGCCGATCTGCTGGGCGTCAATCGCAACACGCTACGCAAGAAAATCCGCGATTTGGAAATACAGGTCATCCGTACCAGCGGCTGAGGGCAGGGCAGACTGAGGATGACAAGCCGTCGTTCTCCGAAGCGATCCGGCGCCTGGTCGAGCAGGCCCTCGCAACTGCGCCGAAGCGTGGGCGGGGAAAATAGGAGGCCCGAGTGAGAACGAGCAGAGCCGCAATAGGGCAGGGTCTCGAGCCTCACCTTCGCTCATAGAGAGGAATTTCAATTTTGCAGCACGCGCCGTCGGATGCGAATACGAGGTCGACGTTGCCGCCGAGCTCATGAGGGATGAGATCGCGGATGAGGCTTGAGCCATAACCGGATTGGACCGGAGCTGCGATCGGCGGGCTACCAAGCTCGCGCCATGTGATCGTCAGAATCGCCGCTGCGTCGGCGCCGGTGCGGTCCCAGCTCACCGACACTCTGCCGTTCGGGCTCGATAGGGCGCCGTGCTTCGCAGCATTTGTCACCAGCTCGTGAGTGACCATCGCGACGGCCTGGGTCTGCGCAGGGGTGAGCATGACGTCCTGGCCGCTAATCATCGTATTTGCGTCGGTCGTGTAGGGCGCAAGCTGGTGGCGGATGAGGTCGGCAAGGCTCACGCCGGACCAGCGGCTTTGGCTGAGGAGAGAGTGGGCGGTTGCAATTGATTGAATACGGCCGTCGAGCGCATTGACGAACTCGTCAGTGGTCCCGCTGCGTCGGCGGGTATGCCTGACGACCGCCGCAACGCGCGCCAGCACGTTTTTGACGCGGTGATCGAGTTCGGCGCTCAGCAGGTCTTGTCGTTCCTCGTTCCGCTTGCGCCGCGTGATATCGCGGGTCAAGCCTTTGATGCGTACCACGCGGCCGCCCGCGTCGAATTCCGCCCGTGAGGTTTCCTCGAGCCACACCTCCCGGCCGTCGGGACGAACGAAACGGAAAGTGACCGTGGCGGGACTGTCGACGCGGGCCCGGCGATGATGCGCCTTAAAGAGTGCGCGGTCGTCCGGATGAATCTGTGCGAGGAATTGCGCGGCGGTGAGAGTCTGCTGTGGGCCGAGGCCCAGGATCTGTGCAGCGTTCTCGCTGCTCCGCACGAGGCCGCTGTTAGGGTTGCACTCGAAGGCCATCACCGCTCCCGCCGTCAGCGCCTCCTGCAGTAGCGCCTTGCTTTCCTCAAGTGCGCTTGCGTGCTGACGCCGCTCGGCCAACAGCGCCGCAAGAAAATATTCGCAAAGCGCGACAATCAGGATGGCCGCCTGGGCACCCGTGATGCGGTCGCCGATCGGAATGGCGAGAATCCTGAAATGAATGCTGCCGAAGGTTATCGCCCAAATAATTGCAAGTGAAACGATGAACACCGCCGCGGCGGCGAACCCTGGCCGGCAACGGACCGCAAGCCACAGCAGGATCGGAAACAGCAAGGCGATCGGGCGCACGGTCTTCCACGGCTCCGGCGGCACCAAAACGACGACAACGGTCATCGCCGCCAACACCACGAGCGCTACGACACCCTCGATGATCTCGTTGCGCGGCGGCGGCTCGCACACAGCTTCGGCCAGGCCGATGACCAGCGGCGCCACGGTGATGACGCCGACGATGTCGGACGCAAACCACTGCTGCCACGTGGTCACAACTGGCGCCATCGGGCTGTGGAACAACTTGTGAGCCACCGTCCCGCCGATGCCCAAGGAGGCTGTTGCGACGACTGCAGCCGCTACCAATCCCAGCACATTGTGGGGCCTGTCGAGGCTGAAAGAAGTACCGAAATAGCGCTCGATCAGCCATGCGATAAGCAGGGCTTCGCCCGCATTGCAGAAAGCGAAGGCAGTGGCGCTCCAGAGGTTCCGGTCGCCCGTAACATTGGCAACGATGGTCGCAACAATCACGCCACTGGCGACCGGCAATCGTGCGTCGCGCCCGAAAGCGACGAGCACGCCGGAGGACACGCCCGCAGCAGGCCAGAACCGGGCAACGCCATCAGGTTTGGCGAGCAGCGCAAAGCCCAGCTCCGCCGCGAAGAAATAGGCGATGCTGACCGCAACAGTGAGCCCGATCGCCCCAATCCAAGGTAGCGTCGGGTCGCTGCTCTTACTGAAGTGAACTTCGTGGATTGGATTGTGCAGGATATCCCCCACCAGAGTTGCTGATCCAGCAAGCCAATGCCATCGGATATCACGGGTATATATCACGGTCAGTAAACCTGTGGGTGTGCGCGCGAGTTCGCGGCGACGCCCCCCGCCGCGTTTTATCCGCAGGAAGCCATCACCATTGCCGTCATCGACAACGAGCTTGCGCCGCCGGCGCCAACGCCGGTCAGCGAGGAAAGCCGCTCCGAAGAGAACCTGTCGGCCGCGGTCGAGCGCTATCTCAACAAGTATTTCGGCGGCTTTGCCGATGG
>WNFT01001716.1_pt1 | contig 19219 bp, 12 predicted proteins | sample 5400191 | NCBI WGS metagenome assembly WNFT01 (sample SAMN13153359, study PRJNA577476) | soil metagenome | isolation source: 80 cm saprolite under Madrone tree | place: USA:California | collected 2016-06-14 | reverse complement strand
TTTGGTAACGCCGTCCAAAAGTAATTGGACGCGTTCTTTTGTTTGGTAACGCCGTCCAAAAGTAATTGGACGCGTTCTTTTGTTTGGTAACGCCGTCCAAAAGTAATTGGACGCGTTCTTTTGTTTGGTAACGCCGTCCAAAAGTAATTGTTCGCGTTCTTTTGTTTAGTAACGCCGTCCAAAAGTAATTGGACGCGTTCTTTTGTTTGGAAACGCCGTTGAAAAGTAATTGTTCGCGTTCTTTTGTTTAGTAACGCCGTCCAAAAGTAATTGTTCGCGTTCTTTTGTTTAGTAACGCCGTCTTGCCGTTGACAGGCCTGTAGGAGGACAGCATATGCATCCATCCGGAGTTCAGTTCGGACTATCGCGAGGACTGCTTCAGCGTCGCGGTGAGGAAATCCTTCTGCCGGACCAACTTGTGGAGACGATTTCTCTTCAAGCTCAAATGTGTCTCCAGCTCGGCAGACCTGCGATTCGGGGCAATTTCCTGGTGGATATCACCGTCCGCGCGGCGCAGGACGCGTCAGGAAATCACTATCAAGGCCGCCGCGAAGAGATTGTTCCCTTCTTCGCGAGTGGACGTGTAACGCTAAACCGTACTTGTGCTTCGGCGTGATGCTGGAGAAGGGCCCGCCGCTGCCGACAGGAAGATGATAAACCCTGCGCGACCAATCGGTTACCAATCGGGTTCCGGGATGTCCACCTTCAAAAGCAAAGTAGATTTTATCGCCGCCGTGTCCTCGAAGCTCGACCCTACACAGACATCCCAGGATGTGCGCTCAGCACTGATTTCCGGTATTTCGTCGGCTGATGACGTCGTTCGTAGCCAGGTCACAGGCAGTAAATCGCTGGCCTTAAATCTTAAAATCGGTACGTGGGTCATCCGCGATGACGATCTTCCGCTTTTTCGGGCCCTCAGTAAGCGGTGAAGTCGTGGTTGCCGTTTTGGCGGTTCCCGGCGCCGTCAGTTATGAACTGCGCTGGGCTCCAATCGTTTCAGGCGGTACGCCCGGAACATGGACAAACCTGCCCGTCGCCCAGATCCGTCCGCAAACCTCACTGGCGGGTCTGACGCCTGGCACGGCCTGCGTTTTTCAGGCCCGTGCCTTGACCCGGTCCGGCTTAACCGGCTGGAGCGAGTCCGTCACCCGGACCTGCAGTTCCTTATATATTGAAAAAACCACCTGTCCCGCATAGGCTTTCCCCGTGCCACTCCAGATTATCCGTCAGTCCAAAACGTACGATGTGTGCATCGTCGGGTCCGGGGCAGGGGGCGGAATGGCGGCCAAAGTCCTGTGCGAAGCGGGCGCGGACGTCGTCATGCTCGAGGCGGGTCCGATGTGGGACGCCGCCAAAGATTCGAAAATGTCGGCCTGGCCGTACGACTCGCCGCGCCGCGGCGCCGCAACGGCGGCGAAGCCGTTCGGTGAATTCGACGGCTGCATCGGCGGGTGGGACATCGATGGCGAACCCTACACGATGGCGCCGGGTACCACGTTCGACTGGTTCCGCGCGCGCATGCTCGGCGGCCGCACCAATCATTGGGGGCGCATCTCGCTGCGCTTCGGTCCAGACGATTTCAGGCACCGCAGCATCGACGGACTGGGCGACGACTGGCCGATCAGCTACGACGATCTGAAGCCGTACTTCGACAAGCTCGACATGCTTGTCGGGATCTTCGGGTCCAAAGAGGGCCTGCCTAATGAACCCGACGGCATTTTTCAGCCACCCCCAAAACCACGCTGCTACGAGTTGCTGATCAAACAAGCCGCCGACCGGCTGGGCATCACCTGCATCCCGTCCCGCATGTCGATTCTGACACGCCCGTTGAACGGCCGGCGCGCCTGCCATTATTGCGGCCAGTGCGGGCGCGGCTGCAGCACGCACTCCAATTTTTCATCGCCTTCGGTATTGCTGCCGCCGGCGCTGGCCACGGGGCGTCTCCGCATCGTCGCGAACGCGATGGCGCGCGAGGTCACGACCAACGACGACGGTCGAGCGACGGGTGTCTCCTACATCAATACACGGGACAGCCGCGAATATCAGGTGCGCGCGCGAATCATCGTCCTCGCGGCGAGCGCGTGCGAATCGGCGCGGCTGCTGCTCAACTCGAAGTCGCCGCGTTTTCCGAACGGACTCGCCAACTCGAGCGGGGTCGTCGGCCGTTATCTGACCGATACGACGGGACTCTCGGTCTCCGGCTACATACCGAAGCTGGCGAACAGCGTGCCACACAACGAGGACGGCGTTGGAGGCATGCATCTCTACATGCCGTGGTGGCTGGACAACAAGTCGCTGGATTTTCCTCGCGGCTACCACATCGAGATCGGCGGCGGCCGGCGCATGCCGGCGTACGGCATTCTCCGCGGCATCGAGCGGTTCAACGACGCCGGCGGTTACGGCAAACAACTGAAGGACGATTACCGCAGGTACTACGCGTCGCAGGTCAACTTCTCCGGCCGCGGCGAAATGATTCCGAACGACGACAGTTACTGCGAGATCGACCCGAATGTTGTCGACAGGTATGGGATTCCCGTACTGCGATTTCATTTCGCATTCTCCGAGCACGAGGTGCGGCAGGCGAAGCACATGCAGGAGACTTTCCGCGAAATCATCCACGAGATGGGTGGCACGCCGCTGACGCCGATGCCAACTCGCGAACAGCGTTACGGCCTCGCGAATGGGGGAAATATCATTCATGAAGTGGGGACGACGCGGATGGGGAACGACCCTGCGACATCCGTCGTCAACGCGAACTGCCAGGCCCACGACGTGAAAAATCTATTCATCGCCGACGGCGGTCCCTTTGTCACGAACGCCGACAAGAACGTCACGTGGACGATCCTCGCGTTGTCCATGCGCACCAGCGAATACATCGCGCGGGCGCGGAATCAGCTCGATCTATGAAGACCATCACCCGCAGAACCGCACTGAAACTGTTGGCCTCCACACCGGCGGCGGCGGCGATGGCGTGGACGCCCGCGGAAGCAGAGCAGGCGCACGAGCACGTGCAGGAGAGCCGGCGAATTGCTGCCGCGCGCGGCGTTCCCTACAAACCGAAGTTTTTCACCGCGCACGAGTATGCAACCGTCGGTGTGCTCGTCGATCTGATCATCCCGAAAGACGACCGCTCGGGCAGCGCGACCGACGCGGGCGTGCCCGAGTTCATGGACTTCATGATGATCGACGATCCGAAACGCCAGACGGCCATGCGCGGCGGCCTGGCCCTGGTCGATCACGCGTGTGCCGAGCGCTTCGACAAGTCCTTTCTCGAATGCGCCGATGCCGAGCGGCGGCAGCTGCTCGACGACATTGCGTTTCCCGCTCGCGCGCCTGAGGCGCTCAGCCAGGCCGTGACGTTTTTCAGCAGCTTCCGCGACCTTACTGCCAGCGGCTTCTGGACCACGAAGATGGGTATCGCCGATCTCCAGTATCAGGGGAACCGGTTCGTCGGCGAATGGAACGGATGCCCGCCGGAAGCGCTCGCGAAGCTGAACGTGGGATACGCCGTGGCTGCTCAAACACCAGGAACATGGCGCACGCTGTTCGACGGCAGATCGCTCGACGCGTGGCGCGGGTATCGCACCGAGACGATTCCGCCCGGCTGGCATATCGCCGGCGGCACCCTAGCCAAGGAAACGCCGGTAGGCGACATCATGTCGAAAGACCAGTTCGGCGATTTCGAGCTGGAGCTCGAGTGGAAGATCGGCGAAGCGGGCAACAGCGGAATTTTCTATCGCGGCACCGAAGAGTACGATCACATCTATTGGAGCGCCCCGGAGTACCAACTCCTGGACGACATAAAGGGCGCCGACAACAAAACGCGGCTCACGTGCGCGGGCGCGGCCTATGGCCTGTATCCCTCACCCGCTGGAAATCTGAAGCGTGTCGGCGAGTGGAACACAACGCGGATTGTCGCAAATGGCGCGCACGTCGAGCACTGGCTGAACGGCATCAAGCTGCTGCAATACGAACTCTGGAGCCCAGACTGGGAAGCGAAGGTGAAGGCGAGCAAGTTTGCCGTCTGGCCAAACTTCGGCCGCGCCCAGCGCGGGCACATCGCGCTGCAGGGCGACCATCCCGGAACGCTGGCGTTTCGCAACATTCGCATCCGCTAACAGCGTTCGAGCAATGGATTCCCCTCCTCAAAAAGGAGGGCTTCGCCAGCATCTATAAGGTGGCTTCGCAACATTGATCGACCACCCCGTCTGCGCCGACTAAGGAGGCTTCGCAGCATTTATTGATCGGCGCAGCCACCCCTCCTAATCTAGGAGGGGAATTCAGAGTGACGTTTCGTGTGCATGACCGCTCGCACAACGAAGTGCAAAATTGGAGACGTCAATGCGGACATCATTGCTCACAACATCCGAGAAAATGGCCAATCTCCAGTCCCCTCCTCAAAGAGGAGGGGTGGCTGCGCCATAAAGAAAAAGAACCCGTTCCGAAATGGCGCAGACGGGGTGGTCGCTCACACGAAACGTTTCGCCGAACTGACCACCCCGGCCGCGCCATCAACGGAGGCTTCGCAGCATTTTATTAATGGCGCGTCCACCCCTCCTTCTTAAGGAGGGGAATACAGCGGCCCTCGTTGAATCAATCGCACGGCGTCGAGGCGAAGACGGGCACCGAGCAGATGCTCATCCAGGGCGCGGCGCTGTTCGCCGAGTAACTCAATTTCTTCCGTCCGGACAGCGCGGTTGACCTTCTGAAGATCCTGGAGGCGGCTGATCTCGTGGTCCAGTTGTTCCGACATTTCCTTACGTGCCTGGGCGATGATTTCCGCAATCCCGCCGCTCGCGATGGTTTGCGTTCGTTTGAGCAGCTCCGGGAGCAATTCCTCCCGCAATTCCGGCTGCTCCAGCAATGCATGCGCGTCTCCGGGTTTCAAATCACGCATGTCGGAATTTCCCGCATCGCTGCCCTGATGATCGACCATGACGCGCAACGGAATCGGCGGCAGAAACCGATCGAGATGAAGATGCGGAGGGGCGACGCACTCGAGCACGTAGATCGTTTCAAGATACAGTCCTGTTGTCCTGTCATCCGGCCATTGGGCAAAACTACTGTTCCCCTTCTCCGAACCCAACAGCAAATCCAGCGCTCCGGTTACCAGCGGATGATCCCACGTCAGAAACTGAATATCCTCGCGTGCAAGCGCGCGCTTCCTGTCGCAGGTGACCGTGAGTCCCTCCGCCGGCAGGCCTGGAAACGAATCGGCCAGTACTCCGGCGGACCCAAGTTTGTAAGTACGATGTGCCAGTTCCTCGACGTTCAGAGAATAATGATCGAAAACCGCCAGCATAAACTCGTCCAACGACTGTTCTTCATCCTGGTCCCGGATCTCGTCAATGAGCAGCGCCGCCACTTCCGGGCGAAACGAATTCAGCTCGAGGAGGCGGTCGCGCCCCTCCTGCAATTGCTTCGTTATTTCTCTATGCGCTACTTGCGTATCTTCGGTAAGGCGATTCAGTTCGGCTCTGGACTTCTTCGTTTTGCCGAAGTTCTGCGTAAGCTCATATACGCGCCCACCAAATCGCTCCAGCAGTTCGTGGCCGCCCTCGAGGTTTTTCTCGAACGCGTTCAGTCCTTCGTGATACCAGGACGCCAGCACCTCCTGACCTGTAGCCACCACGAAAGGCACGTGCACCTGGATTTCAGATGTCTGGCCAATTCGGTCGAGCCTGCCGATTCGTTGTTCCAGGACTTCGGGATCGAGCGGGAGATCAAACAGGACGAGGTGATGAGCAAACTGGAAGTTCCGCCCTTCACTGCCGATTTCCGAACAAAGCAGGATGCTCGCTCCATGTTTATCCGCAAACCAGGCGGCGTTGCGATCCCGCTGCAACAACGAAAGCCCTTCGTGAAACACGGCGGCCTTCAGGTTTTTGACTCGCTGTCGAAGGGCGGCATCGATTGCGGCGACTTTGGCCTGCGTACGACAGATCAGAAGAATTTTCTCAGGGTTCAAAGTCTGCAACAAACCGGCGAGCCAGTCGATTCGCTCATGCTTCGAGGAATTCGACTCCAGCGGAGCGAGCCGGGTCATCCGGCGCGGGAAACCGGTGACGGTCGCGCGCGTGTTACGAAAGCTCACGCGGCCGGTGCCGTGCTGGTCGAGTAATGCCGCCAGCGTCTCGGCGTCGCCCGCCTGCTCTGCAAGCCGCGCGATGTCTCGATAGTGCTCGGTTTCCCTGATGAATTCGTCGAGGTCGTAAAAGCGATCCGGATCGAGCAGGCGCAGACGTGCAAAGTGACTGGCAACACCCAGTTGCTCCGGCGTCGCAGTCAGGAGGAGAAGACCCGGTGTGTTGCGGCCAAGCGCTTCGACCAGCGCGTATTCCGCACTGACGGTCTCCGGCGACCAGCGCAGATGATGAGCTTCGTCCACGACCAGCATGTCCCACCCGGCGGCCAGTGCCTGTTCGAGCCGGTGCTCGCTGCCCGTCAACAGGTTGATGCTCGATAGCACAAGTTGATCATCGAGGAACGGATTGTCTTCGCGATTAACGGCTTCGATAGACTGGCATCGTTCCTCGTCGAAAATGTGGAACCACAGGTTGAAGCGCCGCAGCAATTCCACGAACCATTGATGAACCAGCGATTCCGGAACAAGGATCAACACTCGTTCGGCGCGGCCAGTCAGGATAAGCCGGTGAAGAATCAGGCACGCTTCGATCGTTTTACCCAGGCCGACTTCGTCGGCGAGCAGGACTCGCGGCGCCAGACGTCCCGCCACTTCGGAAGCGATGTAGAGTTGATGCGGAATCAGATCGATGCGGCCGCCGGCAAACCCTCGCACCCTCGATTTGCGCCGGCGGTACTCCTGCTTCAGCGCGGCAAGCCGGAGATCGAAGACGTCCGGTGGATCGAACTGCCCGGCGAACAGACGTTCTTCAGGTTCATTGAAGGTGATCGCATCGCTCAATTCCGTCTCGCAAACTTCGCGCCCGTCGCTCCGGTAGAAGAGGAGTCCGTCGCGCTCGCTAACGGATTCAACCGCCAGATGCGTGCCGTTATGGTTCTTGATGGTGTCGCCCACGCGGAACCGTACGCGACGGAGTGGCGCATTTCTGCGAGCGTATTCACGTTTCTCGCCACTGGCCTTGAAGATGGCCGTGACCGTTCGATCCGTGACGCGCAGAATCGAACCCAACCCGAGCTCGGGTTCGCTCTCGCTGATCCAGCGCTGGCCTGGATGAAAATCGTCTCGCACTTCTCTTGCCCCAAGGGCGAAAGTGTATTCCCCTCCTGGGACAGGAGGGGTGGACGCGCCCGTCAAGAAAATGCCGCGAAGCGTCCTTATGAAAGGCGCGGACGGGGTGGTCAGTTCGGAGTAAATGTTCCGGAATGCATTTCTGAAGTATTTTCCCGAACTGACCACCCCGTCTGCGCCGCTTCGGAGGCTGTCTTTTTCTTACTGGCGCAGCCACCCCTCCTGTTCCAGGAGGGGAATCCTTTGTTGCATAACCCGCTGCTGGCCCACTTATTCATTGTCGGCCATGTTTTGCCGGCCGGCCGCTCAAAAACTCACATGAAGAGCCTGACCTGCTAGAATCGCTGACCGGTGGGAGGCAAAAAATGACGACAAAAACAGGTTTTCATGGCTTCATTCTGGTTTTCGTGGCAGCGCTCGTTTCGTGGCCGCTGGCCGCACAGGAAGTCACGGGCAACATCACCGGTGCGGTGGTGGACCCTTCCGGGGCCGCCGTGGCCAACGCGACCGTTACGGTGACGGCAACCTCGCAGGGGATCGTTCTCCGCACTTTGCAGACTAATGAAGCGGGCTTGTATTCCGCCACCTTGCTGCCGGTCGGAACCTACTCCGTGACGGTCGAGGCCGCAGGTTTCAAGAGATCAACGCGAGACAGCATCGAACTCAACGCGAATGCGAAGTACACGGCCGACTTCCCGCTCGAAGTCGGAACTGTCGAACAGGAAGTGAGCGTCGTGGCGTCCGCGGTTCAAGTGGAGTTGCAAACGGCCCAGATGTCGGGGTTGATCTCGGGAACGCAGGTGCGCGAACTCGCGCTCAACAACCGGCATTTTGCCCAACTGGTAGCGCTGCAGCCCGGTGTGTCCTCGAATCTCTCGGATCAGATCTATGTCGGCACCACGAATCCCAGCGGCGGAAACAACATCGTGGGACTGGCCATCAACGGTATGCGGCAGAGCCAGAACAACTGGACGGTGGACGGCGCCGATAACGTGGACCGCGGCTCGAACATCACGATCCAGCAATATCCCAGCATCGACGCCATTGAAGAGATCAAGATCGTACGTAGTGCGTATTCGTCCGAGTTCGGCCGCGCCGGCGGCGGGCAGATCAGCGTCATCACCAAGAGCGGAACCAGGGACCTGCACGGCTCCGTCTACGAGTTCTGGCGGAACGACAAGCTGAACGCCAACAATTTTTTCAACAACCTCAACAACATCCGGCGGCCTCCGCTCCGTTACAACGACTTTGGTTACACGGCCGGAGGGCCGGTATATATCCCGCGCGTGTACGACGGCCGGAACAAGACGTTCTTCTTTTTCTCGGAGGAGTTCCGCCGCGTCATCAATTACAACGCAAACAACGTGCAGGTGCCGACGCTCGACGAGCGCCAGGGCATTTTCGCGAACCCCGTATGCACTGCGCTCTCGGCCGATTTCAGCACCTGCACCGACACGGGGACGCGCATCACGAATATCAGTCCGCTGGCACAGGCCTACGTCAAAGACATCTTTTCCAAGCTTCCGGCGCCCACCAACGGCAACAACCTGCTCGTGCCGCTGCGTGGCGTTTTCAACGCCCGGCAGGAGATCATTCGAATCGACCACAATGTGGGCCAGAAATTGTCTCTCAGCGGCCGGCACCTGCACGATTCGATTCCGACAATTGAGCCTGGAGGTCTCTTCACCAACCTCTTCTTACCAGGAGTCTCCACCACGCAGACCGATTCTCCCGGCCGCAGCCTTGTCATTCGGGGGACCTACTCGTTCTCCCCGACTCTCTATAACGAAGCGGTCTGGGCCTGGAGCCGCGGCGGAATCTTCAGCCACCCGATCGGCCTGACGGCTACGGCCAATTCGCCGGACATCAAACCCGCGCTGGTGTTTCCAGGGAATCCGGAACGCGTACCCACGCTCGCGTTTACGGGTGGTCTTACTACCGTGTCCAGCTACGGGCCCTACAACAACTTCAGCTATGACCACGCCCTCTCCGACAATGTGACCAAGGTAGTCGGGCGCCACACGCTGAAATTCGGCGGGCAATTCCACATCTACCGGAAAAGCGAAAACCAGTTGGCCGACAACGCCGGCGGCTTCACTTTCGCCAATACGCCGCGTCCGGCCGCCAATGTGACCCTCCAGCAGTCGTGGGCTTATTTCCTCCAGGGCTATGTCTCCACGTTCACTCAGGTTTCCCGGGACCTCACGGCTGATCTGCGCTCCAGGACGTTCGAAGCCTACCTGCAGGATGACATCAAAGTCCGGCCGAACCTGACGTTCAATCTGGGCGTGCGGTATTCCAACTTCCGCGAGCCCACGGAGGCCGCGGGCCTGCTGACGAATTTTGTTCCCGCCCGGTTCGACATCGCCCGAGCGTTCCAGATCGATCCGGCCACCGGGAATCGCATCGCCGGCACCGGCGACCCTGTCAACGGCGTAATCCAGGCCGGCAAGAACTCGCCCTACGGTAACAAGGTCGCGCACGAAAACAATCTGAACTTCGCGCCGCGCATCGGTCTGGCATGGGATCCGTTCGGCAACGGCGAGACTTCGGTGCGCGCAGGTTACGGCATGTTCTATGACGCCACGCTCGTGGGCCCATTTCAGAGCAACATTGGCGCGAATCCCACGGCATCCTTCACAAATCTTTCGATCTCGAACACGCGCTTTGACAACCCGAGTGCGGGCGCGCCGGCGATCAGCCTGGCGCCGTCGAATTTGCGTGTCTGGGATCCCAACTACAAAGATCCTTACGTGCAGCAGTGGAGCCTCGAGATCCAGCGCCAGGTTATGTCCGACGCCACTTTTTCGATCGGCTACGTCGGCAGCAAGGGTACCCACCTTATCGGCATCGCGGACATCAACCAGGTCGCTCCGGGCGCGGCCGCCGCTGCGGGACTCGTTCCGCCCGGAGGTTACATTACGTCGGGGATTCGTCCGCGGTTGAACATCCTGCGTCCCTATCGCGGTTACAACGCGATCAACGCCGTCATGTCGGCGTTCAATTCGAACTACCATGCCTTGCAGACGAGCTTCAACAAGCGGTTCAGCAGCGCCGGCAACGTCGGATTTGCGTATACCTGGTCGAAGAATCTGACCGACAACGGGAGCGACCGCTCGAACGCCCCTCAGAACTCGTACAACTGGCACGCCGATTACGGGCGCGCCGTGTTGGACCGCCGCCATGTCATGACCGTTTCCTACGTGTACCCGTTGCCTTTTCTTGCGGACTCGAGCGGCGCGTTGAAGCAGGTGCTCGGCGGCTGGGAGCTTTCCGGCATCTTCACCTACAACAGCGGGCTTCCGCTGACGGTGACTTCGGCACTGGGCAACGATCCAGGCGGGCTGGGTAGCGTCAACAATGCCGCGTCGACTGCCTCCGGCCGGCCGGATCTCATAGGCGACGTCAATTCCGGATCAGACATTCGCACGATCAATAAGTGGTTCAACACTGCGGCGTTCGCCGAGGTCCCCGCGGGAGTGTATCGGCCGGGCAACGCCGGCCGCAGCATTATCGACGCGCCCGGCATCGTCCGCTGGGACTTCTCCCTGTTCAAGAAGTTCCCGATCCGGGAGCGCGCCAGCATCCAGTTGCGCGGCGAAGCGTTCAACGTTCTGAATCACGCCAACTTCACCACTCCGACTGGCGGACAACTACAACTGGGCAACGCCAATTTCGGCCGGATCCTGGGCGCCCGCGACCCGCGCCAGATCCAGGTTGCGGCCAAGCTGGTGTTTTGAGTGAGCTTGCGCTGAAACCCACGCCTGTAGTCAGCCGCGGACCGGCGACAGAGTGTAGCCCCGGGCGTACGAAGGTGTGAATGAATTGCCAGGACAGGGTGTTCCCCTCCTGGAACAGGAGGGGTGGCTGCGCCAGTAAGAAAAAGACGCGAAGCCTCCGAAGCGGCGCAGACGGGGTGGTCATTATGGTAAATGTTGACGTTGAAACGTTATCCGGGACTGACCACCCCGTCTGCGCCTTCATAAGGAGGCTTCGCAGCATCTTCTTGATGGCGCAGCCACCCCTCCTCTCCGAGGAGGGGACCACCCTTCGCTGCAATTCATTCACACCTTCTTACGCCCGGGGCTACACTCTCTCGCCGCTCCGCGGCTGTTCACGGCGCCGCATTTTGGACAAGTTCTGCCTTCCAGGAGGGGAACTCAATCTCGCCGCTCCGCGGCTGTTCACGGCGCCGCATTTTGGACAAGTTCTGCCTTCCAGGAGGGGAACTCAATTCCGCGCCCCGGCGGTGAGCCCCGCAACAATCCTTCTCTGCAGGAAGAGAACAAACACAATCAGCGGCAGGGAGCTGGCCACGACGCCTGCGGCGAGCAGACCCCAGGGAACCTGTTCGGCGAAAGCGCCGCTCAGCGTGGCGATTCCAACAGTGACGGTTTTCGTGGATTCAAGATTCATAAACGTCAGGGCGAACATGAATTCATTCCACGAAAAGATGAAAACCAGGATTCCTGTGGTGACCAGTGCCGGAGCCGCAAGCGGAAGGATGATTCGAGAATAGGTTTGAAACGGCGTCAGGCCATCCATCGCGGCCGCCTCTTCGAGCTCTTCAGGAATCTGCTGGAAGTAGCCCGTCAGCAACAGCGTCGCCATGGGGAGATTGAGCGCCGCGTACGGAATGATGAGTCCCCACGGATGATTCACGAGCCGGACAGCACGAATGATCTCGTAGAGCGGAAGGAGGAAAACGATCGGAGGAAAGAAAGCCACCACGAGCAAAGCAGAAGAGATCAGCGAACGAACCTGAGCAGTCACTCTTGCCAGCCGATACGACGCGAGAGAACTGCACGCCAGGCAAATGATCGACGCAAGCGCAGCAATCACAGCGCTGTTCAGGCAGTAAGAAAAGAATGCGCGCCGGCCGAACAGTTCGGCGTAGTTGCTTAGAGTCGGGTGGGCGGGTACGAGCGTAACGGGTATCCGCGTCACCTCGGCGGCCGGTTTCACAGATGAGATGCCGTGCCAGAGGAGCGGAGCGACCGCGATAACAGAGAGAATGACAACAAAGAATCTGGCGAAGTATCTCATCGCGGGTATTCCCCTCCTGGAACAGGAGGGGTGGCTGCGCCAGTAAGAAAAAGATCCCGTTCCGAAATGGCGCAGACGGGGTGGTCGCTCACACGGAATGTTTCGCTGAAATGACCACCCCGTCCGCGCCTTTCAAAGGAAGCTTCGCGGCATTTTTTTGACGGCGCGTCCACCCCTCCTGTTCCAGGAGGGGAATACCCTTGCCTCATGAGCTTCGCTTTACGCTCTGTACTAGAAAAGACGTTCATATCTTCGGACCAGCAAGGCGTATAACCCCAGCGCCACCGTCGCGAGCAACAGGACCGTCGCCACAACAATCGTCGAGCCGTAGCCGAGATCCAGATATCGCATGAGGGTCTGATACGCGTAGACGGAGACCGTTTCTGTGGCGCCGCCCGGACCTCCTCCCGTCATCACGTACACCAGATCGAATATCGAGAATGCCTGGATGACGCGGAATGTCAGTGAAACGAAAACGAAGGGCATCAGGTACGGCCAGGTCACGTATCGGAATTTCGCCCACGCTCCGGCGCCGTCCATTTCCAGAGCTTCGTAGAGATCCTGAGGAATCCGCTGCAGGCCTGCCAGCAGGATGATGAATACAAACGGAACCGTCTTCCACACATCCGCCATGATGATCGCCGCCATTGCGGTGTTCGGACCGGCAAGCCATGCGATCGGCGAATGAAGCACGCCGCTTCTGATCAGCAACTCATTGAGCACGCCGTATTGATCGTTGAATATCCATCCCCACAACACAGCGATGATTGCGGTTGGCAGAGTCCATGGAACCAGAAGCGTGGTCCGCACGACGCCCTGATATCGCACGAACCCGTTGACGGCCAGCGCCAGCAGAAGTCCGAGGATGAATTCGATCGTCACAGACACGATCGTGAAGAATCCGGTCACGACGAGACTCGCTCGAAATCGTGAATCTCCGACGAGCCGGGCGAAATTGTCCAGACCGCCGAACTCGAGGCGAAAGCCATTGCCAAGGCTCAAGTGAAAGAAACTGAGCGCAAGCGTGCGCAAGGCGGGATACACCAGTACTGCGGTCACAAGCACGAGAGCGGGAATGAACCATGCGTAGCGCTTCACGGGCCGACCAGCAATCGCGTTTCGCGCGCCGCCTCGCGAAGGGCGAATTCCGGAGACACTCGATCAGCCAGTGCTGCGCTGAGCCACCGCTGAAGTATGTCTGAAACCTGAGCGTATTCCGGAATCGCCGGTCTCGGCCGCGCCGCTTTCAGAATAGGTTCGAATTCCGGCGGAACGAGGCTCTTCCTCGCCGGAATTCGTCCCAGCCGCTCATGAATGTACTGCAACTGGTCCGGCCGTGTGATGAACTCCACGAATTTCCACGCTGCTTCAGGATTCGAAGTGAAACGGGAGATCGCGAAGCCCCATCCACCCAGGGTCGCCCGGCTGGTCTTTCCAGGGGCATGAACCATCGGAACCAATCCAACTCGACCTTTTACCGGAGAGTCTTCGCGGGCGGTCAGGGCCCAGACGTACAGCCAGTTCCTGAGAAAGACGGCACGGCCGTCCTGAAAGAGGTTGCGACTTTCTTCTTCCGAATAGGTGGTCACACCGGGAGGGGAGATGGTGCCGATCGTACTTTTTACAAACTGCAAAGCCAGCAGAGCTTCCGGCCTGTCGAGAAACACCTCTTTCGTTTCGGCGTCGATCCAATCTCCACCATAGCCCCAGAGGACTTCGAGGAAGTTGGTTACCAGGCCTTCGTACTGTTTGCCCTGCCATAGAAATCCCCACCGCTTTTCGTCTTTGAAACGTTCGGAGAATTTCTTCAAGTCGTCGAACGTGGCGGGCCAATCCGCGACGAGGTCTTTCCGGTAGTACAGAACGCCTGCATCGGTAAAAGCCGGCACACGGTACAGGCGTCCCCCGTAGGACCCGGCCTTCAAATCTTCGTCAAGGAAGTCCTGCCGATCCGCAGCCGGCAAACGCTCGCTCAGGTCGAGCAGCCAGCCCGCAGCCACAAACTTGGGCACCCAGACGACATCACAGAAAACAACATCGTATCCGCCGCTTTGGGACAGAAACGCCGTGGAATACATATCCTCACGCGTATTCGTGGCGGGCGGACCTTCCACCATACGGATACGCGCGTCCGGATGGAGATCGTTGAAACGTTGGATGACGTCGCTCCACGTTCCGGAACCATCGGGCTCCATCAGTACGGAGAGATCGTTCCTGTTCCGCGATGCCGGAATTCGGAAACTAAGCGTCAGGAGCGCGATCAGCGCTGCGGCGAGCGAGATTCGCGCCAGAGCTTTTTTCGAATACATGAACATCTCCCGGGCTGAACGATATATTGACGGAGTTGGATTCCGGCAACGCCTGAGCCAGCACCGTTATTGGAATCTCACCCACGACCAGACCGATCAGACATTGCCCGCCGAGGTTCTCGTGCCACCTGACGGTGCCGGGGATGTCGCCTCCCAGTCGGATCGCCTCAGGACGAATGCCGATCGATACATTGCCTGTGAAGTCGATTCCCGATCTGATCGTGGATGGACCCAATTTGAAAGTCCCTCTTTCCATCACCGTGTCAAAAACATTCATCGACGGAGAGCCGACAAAAGAAGCAACGAAAACATTCTTCGGAGCCTTGTAGATTTCATCCGGTGGACCGATCTGCTGGACTTTGCCGCGATCGAGAACAACAACGCGATTCGCGAGCGACATCGCTTCGGTCTGGTCGTGCGTCACATAGAGGACCGTCGAATTCAGCCGCTGGAAGAGCAGCTTCAACTCATGCCGCACTCTCTCGCGAAGCAGCGCATCGAGGTTGCTCAGCGGTTCGTCCAGAAGAAATGCCTGAGGATCGCGAATCAGAGCGCGAGCGACGGCCACTCTCTGTCGCTCACCGCCACTGAGTTGTCGGGGCCTTTTCGAGAGCAAGTCTTCAATGTCCAGCAGCCTGGCTGTTTCATGAACGCGCCGATCGATCTCGGAAGAAGAGACTTTCTTCAAATGAAGATTCAAGGCGAGGTTTTCGTAGCAGGTCATGTGTGGGTAGAGCGCGTAGGACTGGAACACCATGGCGATGTTCCGGTCCCGCGGCGGCACAGACTGCACGGGCCTCGCATCGATCAAAATCTCTCCGGAAGTCGGTGAATCCAGGCCGGCGATCAGCCGTAGCAGCGTCGACTTTCCACATCCGGACGGACCGACCACGGTGACGACTTCATGGTCTTCGACATTCAGAGAAACCGCATCCAGGGCCTTGCGGCCACCCGGAAATTCTTTCGACAGGCTCTCCACTCGAATCGAAGCCATGAAGCTATATTAGCCAAAATCATCGGGAATGCACGTAGCCGTGGGCTTTATGCCCGCGTTCAAACACAATTAAAGAATTCCTCTGGAGGTATTTGAACGCGGGCATAAAGCCCACGGCTACGTGCATTTCTAAGGATTTTCCTGATACCGTAGGCTACGTATGGGATTTTCACTCATTGATTACGCAGTCTTGTTGCTCTACCTGGTGGGCATAACCGTGTTCGGCACGCTCTTCAGGCGGTCGCAGCGCACAGTGAAGGACTATTTTCTCGGGGCGAAAAACATTCCATGGGTAGTCATCAGTCTCTCGATTGTGGCGACGGAAACAAGTACGCTCACGCTGGTCGGCGTTCCCGCGCTGGCTTACTCGACATTTGCGCGGCCGGAACAGGGTGGAAATCTCACGTACCTGCAGGTGGTTTTCGGCTACCTTATCGCGCGAATCATCATCAGCCTGCTTTTCATTCCTGCCTATTTCCAGGGCGAATTACTGACGGCTTACGAATTGCTCAAGCGGCGCTTCGGCGTGCAGACGAAGAATTTCGCGGCGGCGCTCTTTCTGGTCATGCGCGCGCTCGCCGAAGGCGTGCGGGTCTTTGCCGCATCGATCGTGCTTAGCGCCGTTTTAGGTGCCAGTTTGCCCGGATTGCCGCACCTGTGGTTCTGGTCCATCATCCTCGTCGGATTGCTCACGCTCGTTTACACCTTCGAGGGCGGCATTACTGCGGTGATCTGGACGGATCTGGTTCAGCTGATCATTTACATCGGCGGCTCATTGCTTGCCGCGTATCAACTGGCGCGTCTCGTCCCCGGCGGCTGGAACGAAATCATGGTTCAGGCGGCGGCCGCGAACAAATTGCAGGTCCTGTCCTTTGCGTGGGACTTCAATGTGCCGTTCACTTTCTGGGCGGGCGTACTTGGCGGGACGTGCCTCACGATGGCCACGCACGGCACAGATCAATTGCTCGTGCAGCGGCTGCTCACTTGCCGCCATCAGCGCGACAGCCAGAAGGCGCTCGTTTTCAGCGGCTTCGTCGTTTTGTTTCAATTCGCGCTGTTTCTCCTGATTGGAATCATGCTCTTCGCTTACTACAAGCTTTATCCGCTGACAGCAACACTGGCGAGCAACGATGAAATCTTTCCCACTTTCATTGTAACGCGTTTGCCGCACGGCGTTTCGGGTCTGGTCATTGCGGCAATCTTCTCGGCGGCGATGTCGAATTTGAGCGGATCGCTCAATTCCCTTTCCTCAACCACCGTCCTCGATTTCTACAAGCCACTCGTGAATCCACGCGCAAGCGATGCGCACTTATTGAAGCTGTCGCGCTGGCTGACAGCCGCCTGGGGTGTGGTGCTGATCGCGATCGCCGCGATGGCGCGCGGCTGGGGATCGGTATTCACGACGGGGTTGACCATTGCATCGCTTGTCTACGGTCCGATGCTGGGCGCTTTCCTTCTTGGAGTGCTGAGCAGACGTGCCAACCAGCGCGGGGTTATGGCGGGCATGGCACTCTCCCTTCTTTTTATGCTGCTGATTAACTTCACAACCTCGATTGCCTGGACGTGGTACGTCTTGATCGGGACAGCAGTCTGCTCCGCGGTCGGCTACATGGTCAGCCTGCTCGCGCGAGCCAAAACCGCGGAAGTCGCGCCGGCGGGGACGCTATCGAAATGAGAAGTCTGCATTCATTTCTCGTCGCTTTTCTGCTTGTTTGCGGACTGGTGTCCAATCCGCTGGCCTTCACGCAAAAGAAGACTTACGCGCGGGTCGGCCGCGAGTTGACGAAGAAAGAAGAGAAGTGGGTGCGGCAGACACTGGCTGCCCTCACGCTCGATGAAAAGATCGGACAAATGATAACGGTGGGCACCAACGCCGTCTTCATGAATCGCGATAGCGATGAGTACAGGCAACTCCGCCGGCAGATCGTGAGTAACAAAGTCGGCGGCTTGATTCTTTCTCGCAGCCAGGTCTGGGCGGCCGCCATCCTCACGAATCGCTTGCAGGAGATGGCGACAGTTCCGCTGCTGGTCGCCGCTGATTTGGAGATGGGACCAGGGATGAGGCTTGATGACACGGCCTGGTGGGCACCGAACATGGCCGTGGCTGCCACAGGCGATGTGAAATACGCGCGGCTTCAAGGCAGCTATACAGCACGCGAGGCGCGCGCAGCCGGGATCAACTGGCTCTATGCGCCCGTGGCTGACGTCAACAACAACCCAAACAATCCGGTCATCAATATCCGCTCTTTCGGCGAAGACCCGCAGACGGTCGGAGCATTTGTGCGCGCCTTTATCGAAGGCGCGCAGGCCGCAGGCGCACTTGCCACGGCGAAACATTTTCCCGGGCACGGCGACACGACAACCGATTCGCACGTCGGCTTGCCGGTGGTGGACGTGAGCAGGGAGCGGCTGGAAAAGCTTGAACTCGTGCCGTTCCGCGCGGCGATTGCGAGCGGCGTGGGCTCGATCATGACGGCGCACATTGCGCTTCCACAGATCGAACCCGAACCGGCTGCGCCATTGCGCTCGCCCGAAGGAAATGCGCCTCCCGTTACGCTGCCGGCGACGCTCTCGCACAAAATCCTGACCGGGATGCTGCGCGACGAATTGAAGTTCAAGGGTCTGGTCGTGACCGACGCGATGGAGATGGCGGGAGTGGCGGCGCGCTACGAGGCGGCAACATCGGCCGTAAAAGCGGTCAAAGCGGGCGCGGATGTGATTCTCGAATCCCCGGATATCGAGGCCGCGATTCGCGCCATCAAGGAAGCCGTCGCGCGCGGCGAGATCACGGAATCTCGCATCAATGCTTCGGTCCAGCGCATTCTGCGCGCGAAAGCCGCGCTCGGCCTGAATGAGCGCCGCACAGTGGATCTCAACGAAGTCGATCGCGTTGTTTCCGATCCTCAATTCAATGCCGTCGCGCAGGAGATTGCGGACCGCTCGATCACGCTCGTACGCGATGAGCGAAAAGCCCTGCCAATCCGCAACTCGCAGCTGCTGACCATTACTTTTACCGATGACGAAAACCGTGCCATCACGCAGCCGTTTATCGCGGAGTTGCGCCGCAGCGGAGCGAAGGTGGATGACATGACGCTCGACAGCCGTTCGACCGATGCAGAACTGGAAGGCGTCCGCGCGCGACTCGCGCAACCCGCTGGCGCAGTGATCTATTGCGTCTTTCCTCGCGGCGTTGCGTTGCCCGCGATGGGCGCGCGGCTGTCCGAAGAGATCAGCAAAGTCAAAGCACCGGTCATCGTGATTTCGTTCGGCAATCCATACGTGCTCGCGGCGATGCCGAACGCACCGGCTTACATCGCCGCTTACAGTCCGTATCCCCTGAGTCAGCGGGCTGCCGCGCGAGCGCTGATTGGAGACATTGACATCACGGGCAAGCTTCCAGTGACGTTGCCCGGGCTTTATCCCCGCGGCCATGGTCTCGAAGTCAGGCGAAAGCGGGCGGGAATTGGTTGAAACTGTAGCGGCGGTCTATGACCGCCGGTTTTTCGTAGCTTCATGGAAAAACCGGCGGTCATAGACCGCCGCTACAGTAAGAACGTATGCAACTGACATCATTCGACTGGTTCATCATTGCCGCGTATTTCGTCTTCAACCTGGGTATCGGCGTCTACTACGCGCGCCGGGCGCGCCGCAGCACAA
>WNFT01001583.1_pt1 | contig 19219 bp, 10 predicted proteins | sample 5400191 | NCBI WGS metagenome assembly WNFT01 (sample SAMN13153359, study PRJNA577476) | soil metagenome | isolation source: 80 cm saprolite under Madrone tree | place: USA:California | collected 2016-06-14 | reverse complement strand
CGTGCCGCACGGGGATCACGTCGATTACCTGGTGAGCGGACGCCTGCATCATCCGCATGGCGATTGCGATGACCACGGGCCTGTGCAGCTGGCCTGATCATCAGCTGCCTGTTCGGCCTATCGTTGGCTGCCGCGCGGTCCGTCACTTCGCGCCAGGCTCCGTCGCGCGACATGCGTGCTGAGATCGCTCAGTAATATCCCCATATGTCGGCGGCATCGAATTTGTAGTTGACGCCCACGCGCAGGATGCTGTCGGTCACGCGGGAGTTGAACGCCGCCGCGATCGTCGCGTTCGCCGCCGGCGCGGGGATGGTCGTAACCGTTCCAAGATCGAGAAAGAGGTACTCGACCTTAGCGGTCCAGTTGCCGATGATCCGACCTTCGATGCCGCCCCCGACCGTCCAGCCCGCGTTGGTATTGTGGCTGCTGACGATCGTGTTGACCGGATTGCCGCTGGCGTCGAAGCCGAACACCGTGCCCGCGGTCATCACTTCGCCGACCGCAAGGCCGCCTGTGACGTAGGCGATCGCATCCGGCGTGACGGTGATGCCGAGCCGGCCACGCAGGGTTGCGAACCATTCGAGCTTCTGGCCTTGCTCGAAATTGCCGATGACCGAGGGGTCGGCGACGATGCCGATGAGGGCCGGATTGCAGACTTCGCCGGGGCACACGGCGTTGAGCTTCGCGCGCTGGCCGGAGTAATTGAAGTCCCCTTCGACGCCGGCAAGCCAGATGCCGGCGAGCCAGTTGTAACCGGCTTGTGCGCCGCCGATTGCGCCGTCGAGCTGGCGCGAGGCGCTGGTCCCGAACAGCCCCGTCCCGCTTGCGGGATCACTGAAGATGGTGTCGGTCTTGGACTTGCCGGCGCTATACCCGATCGTGCCGCCGAGATAAGGACCGGCCCAGGTCCAAGCTGCACGAACCGGCGCCTTGAACAGCATAGGCGATGTTGAGCCCGAGGCGGGCGCGTAGACCGCGCCAGCCGGGTCGAATTTGTAGTTGAGACCCACCCGCACGATCTGATTGGTCACGCGTGAATCGAAGTTGATCGCGAGCGGAGTCGAGTTCAGCGGGTTGCTGGCGAGCGTCGAGACACGGCCGAAATCGAGATAGAGGTACTCGACCTTTCCGGTCCAATTGCCGCCGAGATGAACCTCGGCGCCGCCGCCGACTGCGAAGCCTGCCTTCGTCGTGGAGCTGGCGAAGCTGCTGCTCACAGGGCTCGTGCCGGCGGTGATGGTGGCGGTTTGGACCGGAATCTCGACCGGAATGTCGACCGGATTGCCAGCATCATCGACGCCCGGAACGGTCGTGTCGAAGACGCCATCGACGAGACTCGGGGTGAGCGTGAGACTTGAACCGGTAATGGTGCCGGAGGTCTTGATCCTGCCGACGGCAAGACCGCCGGTGGCATAGACGAGCGAGTCCGGTGTGGGGGTCGCGCCGAACCGCCCGCGCAGCGTTCCGAACCATTCCAATTTTTGCGCCATTGTCGCGCTCACCGGCGCATCGAGGCCGACGGCGCTGATCGCCGGATTGCAAATCGCGCCGGCGCAATTGAATGTCGTTGTCCGCGCGGACTGGTTGGACCGCTGGAGGTCGCCCTCGATGCCGGCCACCCAGGGCCCGGCCTGCCAATTGAAACCGGTTTGGCCGCCAAACGTCATGCCGGCGAGTTTGGTCGACGTGCTCGACGCGACGAGAGGCACGCCTATCGAGGCATCGCTGATGAGGGTCCCGGTGCTGGACTTGCCCCAGCCATAGCCAGCATTCACGCCGAGATACGGGCCGGCCCAAGTCCATGATGCGAGCACCGGCGCCTTGAACAGCATCGGCGGCAAGCCTGCGGATGCCGCGTAGCCCGCGCCGGTCGGATCGAATTTGTAGTTCAGGCCCACCCGCGCGATCTGATTGGTGACGCGCGAATCGAAGCTGACCGCGAGCGGCGTCGAGTTCAGCGAGTTGGTGGCGAGGGTCGAGACGCGGCCGAAATCGAGATAGAGGTACTCGACCTTGCCGGTCCAATTGCCGGCGAGACGCACCTCGGCGCCGGCGCCCACCGCGAAGCCTGCCTTTGTCGTGTGGTTCACGAAGCTGCTAGTCGCAGCACTTGTGCCGGGAGTGATGGTGGCGGTTTCGAACGGAATCTCGACCGGGACGTCGATCGGGTTGCCCTCATCATCCAAGCCCGGAACGGTGGTGTCGAAGGCGCCTTCGGTGATGCCGGGGGTGAGCGTGAGACTTGAACCGCTGATGGTGCCGGAGGTCTTGATCCTGCCGACGGCGAGACCGCCGGTGGCGTAGAGGAGCGATTCCGGCGTCGGCGTCACGCCGAGCCTTCCGCGCAGCGTGCCGAACCATTCGATCTTCTGCGCCATTGTCACGCTTACCGGCGCATCGAGGCCAAAGGCGTCGATCGCCGGATTGCAGATGGCGGTGGGGCAATTGAGTGTCGCTGCGCGCCCGCGCTGGCGAGACTGCTGGAGATCGCCTTCGATCCCCGCGACCCACGGCCCCGATTGCCAATTGAAACCGGCCTGGCCGCCGAACGTCATGCCGCCAAGTCTGCCGGATCTACTGGTCGCGAGGAGCGGCGTGCCCATCGACGCATCGCTCACGACCGTGTCGGTATTGGAATTGCCCCAGCCGTAGCCGTAGTTGACGCCGAGATAGGGTCCGGCCCAACTCCATGCAGTCACGATCGGCGCTTTATCGAGCGCCAGTCCTTTGGAGGCCACTGGCATTTCGTACACCGTTGCCAGCGGATCGAACTTATAGTTCACCCCGACGCGCACGATGTGGTCCGTAACGCGTGAATCGAAGCTCACCGCGATCGGCGTCGAGTTGAGCGGATTGATCGCACTGGTCGAGACCCGGCCAAAATCGAGATAGAGGTACTCGACCTTGCCGGTGAGGTTGCCGCTGAGGTGGGTTTCGATGCCGGCGCCCGCGCTCCAGCCTGCCTTTGTCTTGTGATCGTAGAAACCGACGCCGATGGGCGTGACGATGGGATTGCCGTTGTCGTCGACGCCGGGGCTGAAGCCCAACACCGTGCCGGCGCTCTTGATCTCGGCGACGGCGAGACCGCCGGTGAGATAGGTCATGGTGTCCGGCGTGACGGTCGCGCCGAGGCGGCCGCGCAGCGTGCCAAACCAATCCAATTTCTGCGCGCGGTCGAAGCTCGCCGCGACCGCCGCGGCGTCGCCGATGGCCTGATTGCAGATCGCACCAGGGCAGATATAGGTCGGCGTCGTGTTCTGCGTCGAGAGCTGAACGTCCGCCTCGATGCCGGCGACGAGCCAGCTGCTCGCCATCCAATTATAGCCGCCTTGGAAACCGGCGATGATGCCGTTGAGACTGTCCGAGGAGCCGGCGGCAAACAGCGGTGTGCCGGCGCTCGCATCGCTGAATACGGTATCGGTCTTCGATTTTCCGGCGCTGTAGCCGGCGTTGACCCCAACATAGGGGCCGGCCCAGCTCCACGCCGTCACGATGGGCGCGCCGTAGGCCGGGGACTTGGGTTCTTTCAAAATGAGCGGCAAGGCGATGGCCGCGGGCATCTCGAACCCGATCGCCGGATTGAACTTGTAGTTGATGCCGGCGCGCACGATGCTGTCGGTGATGCGCGAATTCGTGGTGAGCGTGATCGGCGTCGCGTTGAGCCCGTTGGTGAACGATCCCGAGAGCGTGCCAAGATCCATGTAGAGGTATTCGACCTTGCCGGTCACGTTGCCGAACAGGCGCCCCTCGAGGCCCGCGCCGACGGTCCAGCCCGGCTTGATCGCCAGCACGCTCACCGGCGCGGTGACGACGCTGGGGTTGCCATCGGCGTCGAAACCGGTGCCGGACAGGTTGACGGTGGTCCTGATCGCGCCGACCGCGAGGCCGCCGGCGGCATAGGCGATGACGTCGGGCGTGATGGTGGTGCCGAAGCGGCCGCGCACCGTGCCGAACCAATCGAGGTTGTGGCCTTGCGGGAAGCTCGCCGTCACCGGCGCATCGAACCCCACAACGGTCGGATTGCAGACGGCGCCGGGACACACATAAGTCGGCGCGGCGCGTTGCCCCGACTTCTGGATGTCGGCTTCGAGGCCGGTCACCCAGTTGCCCGCCTGCCAATTGTAGCCGGCTTGAACGCCGCCGATTGCGCCGTTGAGCTTCTCCGAGGAGCCGGTGACGAACAGCGGCGTGCCCGCTGTCGCATCGCTGAAGGTTGCGTCGGTTTTGGACTTCCCGGCACTGTAGCCGAGGTTGAGCCCGAGATAGGGGCCGGCCCAACTCCATGCGAGGAGCACCGGCGCCTTGTAGAACGTCGGCGCGCCGTAACCTGTCGGGCCCTTGTAATAGCCTCCCTGTGCCTTCTCGGCCGGCGGCTCGGCGCCGAACTTCGCATTCATGAAAAATTTGACGCTGCGCCCGGGCAGCAAGATTTCGTCCTTGTGGAATTGCACGGAGTTGCGCACGTCGACATCGAGCAGGTTGTCGCCGACGAGGCCGGTGGTGATCTCGGCCGGTCCCCAGGGCGAATCTTGCCAATATCGTTTGTTCTCGATTTGCAGTTTGAGCAGGTTGTAGCCGGCGGTGGGCGTGTCGTTGGTGCCGAGGTCGCTCTGCCCGAAGGCGTGCAGGAGGCCCATGCGCACGAACCAGTTGTCATCGCGCCAGTAGGCGCCGCCGCCGAGCCGCATCGGCGGCATGCGCGGCACGTTGCTGCCATCGGTGAAGGTCGCGCGCACGAAGTCGTATTGGCCGTCGACGCCGAAAATGCCGGTCGCGACCGGCACGAGATCCCACTGCCAGGCGAGTTCGGTGCCGCGAAAGATGGCGTCGCGCTGGGAATAGATGGTTTGGATGAAACCAGTGTCGATGCCGTTACCGCAGGTCGCGAAGGTCGTGCCGCAGAGGATGCCAGTCGCCTGCCGGAAGATGAAATTGTTGTAGTAGGTGTAATAGGCCTTGGCGTCGAAGCGGAAATCGCCCTGGAAGCGCCGCAGCCCTAGCTCCGCGCTGTTGGCGGTTTCGATTTTCAGGTTGGGGTTGCCGATCTCGAACGTGCCGGGCGCATCGTGCGAGCCATGGGCGAACAGCTCGAGCGCAGTCGGCGCGCGCTCGATGCGTTGCACGGTGGCACTCGCGACCATCCACGACGGCAGGTCTTTGAGCAGCTTGAAGCTGATGCTCTTGGGCACGTAGTCGAGCGAGTTCAGCAACAGAGTCGGGTTGTCCGGCGGCGGTATCAGCGCCGGCGGGAATGTGCCGGACGTGCCGTCGAGACGGACGGTTTCGACGCGGCCCGCGAGCAGCGAGCGAAACGTCTCGGTGAACCACAGCTCGTTGATGAAATACCCGGCGCCCCGGTTGGTCCGCGCAAGGCCGAGCAGGCTTCCTGCGTCGCCCGTCGTGTCGATCTGCGCGTGATCGAACGATCCCCCGACCGTGTTGATCAGCGCGCCGAACGGCGTCGCCAGCGGCAGGAACTGGATTTCGCTTCGCGTTTCCTGCGCGTGGTTGTTGAACGTCGCCTGCACGCCGTCGATGCCGAAATCGCCGAGGCCGATTTCGTCATGGTGATATTCGACTGCGCCGGCCCAGAAGCGGATCACGTCGATGGCCGAGCTTTCCGGCCGAAACTCGCCTTTGCTGGTGTATTTGACCTGGTCAATGGCGATGCGGGTGTTCGACGCCGCGCCGTCCATGGTTGGCACATGGTAGAGCGTGCTGAAGTGGGAGACTGCGGCACCCACATAGCCGCCGTCGAATAGGTAGGAGCCGCCGACTGCCTGCCCCTCGGAGTGGAACGAGGAGTTCGGCTGCTTGCCGTTGAAGGGCGGCGCAGGATCCGAGGGAAACAGATATGGATAGCTCGGGATGAAATAGTCGTTGCCGCGCCGCCCGTAGACATCGGCGTGGAATGCGAAGTCGCGCGAGCCGGCGTCGAACAGCGCGCCGCCTTCCGCGCCCCGGTCGACCGTGGTGGTGGCGCCCAAAAATTGCGTTTGCCAGCCGCCGGGTGGCGCCGCAAACGGAATGCGGTTGTTCGTCGCTTCCACTACGCCGCCGACCGCCTGCGAGCCATAGCGCAGCGCCTCCGGGCCGCGAAGGATCTCGATCTTCTGCACCGACAGCGGATCGAGCGGCACGCCGTGGTCCTGGCCGAGGTCGGAGAGGTCCAGCGATCCGATGCCGTTCTCCTGGATCCGTACGCGGAAATCGTCGAGCCCGCGCAGCACCGGTCGTGACGCACCGGGCGCCAGGCCGGCCGAGGTCGCGCCGGGCATGGTGAAGAACAAGTTGCCGAAGCTCTGCGCTGTGCTTCCTTGAATCTGGTTGGTGGTGATGACATTGAGCGATGGCGGCGGCTGGAGTGAGGTCGCGGCCGGTTGTCGCGCGGTGGTCGTGGTCGGTGTTGTTGGCGGAGCCGGCGTTGGTTCCGGCGGCGGCGCCGGCGGCGTCGTCGTCGTTACCCGAGCCGGAGCTGCCGGAGCAGGGCGCCGCGCGGACCGCGGCTTCGGCGCCTCGACCGTGACTTGCGGGACGGAGATTGCCGGCGGCTCGCCGGTTGACGGCGTCTCGGGCTGCGCGGGTTGCTGAGTTTGCGGGGCCGGCGTTTCCGCGGGCGGAGTCTGCGGTGTCGTCGTTGCGGGCGGAGTTTCCGGCGGCGACGCAGGCGTCTGCGATGGCGCAATGCCGGCAGAGCAGAGGAGCATGAGCGCTGAACTGCTCAGCAGAAACAAACGCCTCTTACGGATGCACATCACAACGCCCCCAATCCCCGAACTTCGGCCGCGGCGCGGCCGAAATCAGCGCCGCACGCGCCACCGGCGCGGCTCGCCGTACCAGATGGATGTCAGGCGAGAGGCGGTGCGCGCGCGCGGAAGCGGGCGCTTGGTGCTGCCGTCACGTCGAAGCGAGCGGCAGCCTCGTGCAGCACGGAGCCGAAGATGCTCGGCAGCGGCAACGGCGGCATCTCCACCGGCACCAATGCGCCGGCAAGGTGAATGAGCGCACAGATCGGGCAGAGATCGTCCGCGACGTCTTCACGATCGGCCGAGCTGGACGGCGCGTCGTCGCTCGAGGGCTGCGCGCTGGCGATCGCTGTGGCGTCGGCCGAGGTAAGGGCGATGTGGTCGAGATGCACGTGGCCGGACGAAATGGCGAGCTGGAACGCGAGCGCAAGCAGCGCCAAATACGCCCCCCACGTCAAACGTGACCGAAACCAGCCCATCGTCGTCGTGCTTCACACAGCTCGCCGGGCAGACCCATTCCGCCGGCACTTTCGCGAACTGTAACAATGTAACATTTGCCAAAATGGGGCGGCGTTCGCGATTCCTCCGGCCTGTTGCACAAAATCAACATTGCAAGGCCCAGCCCGCACGCTGTTCACGGAAGAATGCGCTTGCGCGAATTCGTGCTATCCAAGATTGGCAAGAGATCAGAGTGGTAGACCGAACGACTCCCGTCACGCCGATCGAAAATCGAGGTCGATCGGGATCCGCGATCGAGGTCCTCCTCGCGTTTGCGAAGCTCGGCGTGAGCTGTTTCGGCGGTCCCATCGCTCACATCGGCTATTTTAGGCAGGAGTTCGTGGTCCGGCGGGGCTGGCTGGACGAGCCGACCTACGCTGATCTTGTGGCGCTGTGCCAATTTCTGCCGGGGCCGGCAAGCAGTCAGGTCGGGTTCTCGCTTGGTCTCATGCGGGCTGGTTATCTCGGCGGCCTGGCGGCGTGGCTCGCTTTCACGCTTCCCTCGGCGATTGCGCTTGTGCTCTTCGCCTACGGTGCAAACGCCCTCGAGGGGAAAATCGGATCAGGTCTCCTTCACGGTCTCAAGCTGGTGGCCGTGGCAATTGTCGCCCAAGCCGTGTGGGGCATGGCGCGCACGCTTTGTCCCGATCGGGAACGGGCTTCGATCGCGGTCATCGCCGCATTGATCATCCTGTGGACGTCGGCCTCGGTCGCCCAGATCGGGGCGATTGTCTTGGGCGGTATTGCCGGCCTTTGGCTCTGTCGTACCCCAGCAACCACACGGTCCCCACCGGATGATGGACATCTGCCAGCGCCGGTTTCCCGGCGGCTAGGTCTGCTGGCGCTTGTTGCGTTCTTCGTGCTGCTGATCGGCTTGCCCATTGCGGGCGCGCTGACACACTCCCAAGCCGTTGCCTTGTTCGAGGCGTTCTATCGTTCCGGTGCCCTCGTCTTTGGCGGCGGGCACGTCGTGCTGCCCCTGTTGCGCGAGGCGACAGTCGCACACGGATGGGTGAGCGACGATGTGTTTCTCGCTGGCTATGGCGCGGCGCAAGCAGTGCCCGGACCGCTCTTTACCTTCTCGGCCTATCTCGGGGCAGTCATGAAACCACCACCGCACGGGGTGGCTGGTGCTGCCATCAGCCTCGTGGCGATTTTCCTGCCCGGCATGCTTGCACTCATTGCCGCACTGCCGTTCTGGGCCGCATTTCGCAGACGGGCAAAGGCACAGGCCGTGATGCGCGGCGTCAACGCCGCGGTCGTCGGACTGCTCGCTGCCGCGCTGTACAACCCAGTTTGGACGACCTCGGTCAACGGCCCCGGAGACTTTGGGGTCGCTCTCATCGGATTCGTGCTGTTGACTATGTGGGAAGCGCCGCCGCTGGCGGTGGTTGCAGTTAGCGCGATCGGCGGGGCCGTTCTTGCGCTCGCGAGCCGTAGCTGATCATGAATCCAGCACATGAGGCAAGCATGCCGAGCACCATCGTGAATGTCCGCTACATCGTTGATGACGTCGATGCCGCTGTTGCCTGGTACACAAAGCATCTCGGCTTCAGTCTCCTTTCCAACGCCGCTCCTGCATTTGCGGACGTTACCCTTGGATCGCTACGACTATTGCTCAGCGGGCCGACAAGCTCGGCGGGGCGAGCGATGCCCGACGGCGAGCGACCCCGCCCTGGCGGATGGAACCGCATTCACCTGATCGTGGAGGATATTTCCGCCGAAGTGGCGCGGCTGCGCGCTGCCGGCGTCGAGTTCCGCAACGATATCGTGACCGGGCCGGGCGGATCGCAGATCCTGGTGAAGGATCCGTCCGAGAATCTCGTCGAGCTGTTTCAGCCTGCGCGCCGCTAGAACGAGGGCGTGGACTCATTACGCGCAGATCGGAGGTCCGCTTTCGGGGGGTAATCTGGACATTGACCTGAGGTCGTCAAAGGACCGATTCTGACCCACAGCGTCGTTTGCGAGCCAATTTTGCTGTGACGCACAACGCTGCCCTTTGATAGGCTTTGTCCCTCGACGGGCAAGGTTTACATGAGACGGCGCAACTTCATCTCGCTGCTCGGCGGCGCAGCGGCGGCGTGGCCGCTCGCGGCGAGGGCACAGCCGCGCGAGCGCACGCGGCGCATCGGTGTACTCGTCGGGCTGGGCGCCGACGATTCCCAAGCCCAGGCCCGCAACGCGGCATTCCTGCAGGGGCTCGGGGCACTGGGGTGGATCGTCGGGCGCAACCTGCAGATCGACTTCCGCTGGGGCGGAGGCAATGCTAGGCGCTATCGTCGCCAGGCGGCAGAATTGGTCGCGCTCGCGCCGGAACTCATTGTGGCCATGGGCGCCTCGGTCGTGGGGCCGCTGCTGCAGACCACTCGCACCGTGCCGATCGTGTTCGTGCAGGTGACCGATCCGGTCAGCTCCGGCTACGTTGCCAGCCTGGCGCGGCCGGGCGGGAACGCTACAGGATTTGCCCTATTCGAATTTGGCATCAGCGCGAAGTGGATCGAACTTCTCAAAGAGATCGCGCCACGCGTGACGCGGGCGGCGGTCCTTCGCGATCCCACGGTACCCGTTGGTCTCGGTCAATTAGGCGCAATCCAGTCCGTGGCGCCTTCGTTGAAGGTCGAGATAAGCCCGCTCGGCGTCCGCGACGCGCGCGACATCGAGCACGCTATCACTGCGTTTGCGCGGGGGTCGAGCGACGGCCTGATCGTGCTGCCGAGCGTGCCGACCGCGATACATCGCACACTGATCGTCACACTGGCTGCCCAGCACAAGCTGCCTGCGGTCTATCCCTACCGCTATTACGCCGCCGCCGGCGGCCTGATCTGCTACGGGCCCGATGAGATCGAACAATACCGGCAGGCGGCCGGCTACGTCGACCGCATCCTCAAGGGCGAGAAGCCAGGCGACCTGCCAGTGCAGGCGCCGACTAAGTACGAACTGATCATTAATCTGAAGACCGCGAAGGCGCTCGGCCTCGACATTCCGACGACCGTGCTCGCCCGCGCCGACGAGGTGATCGAGTGAAGCGGCGCGATTTCATCGCGCTACTCGGCGACGCTGCCGCAGCGTGGCCGCTCGCCGCGCGCGGGCGATTGGGTTAAGTCGAAGAATCCGGCGGCGCCTGGGGTCAAGCGCGAAGCGGAGTTAGGATTGAGGCAAACAGAAACGGCAGTGAACGGTGATGCCGCGTAATGAGAGAGAATACAATGTCGGCCTATGTAGCAGTTACGGCACTGATCTTTGCTATCGTGGCACTAGCCCACATCGTAAGAATAATTAATCGATGGGCGGTGCAGATTGGACCACTCTCCGTATCCATGTCGGTCTCGTGGGTAGGCTTTGCTGTTGCTGCGCTGCTCGCAATTTGGGGCTTCGTGCAATTAGGCCAATAAACTCGCTGCACTGCATATGTCGGCTTGTGGCGCACTTTTGAGACGTCAACCGACGTCCGCGATAGGGCCGCTTTCGGGGGGCAAAGCGGACATCAGCTAGGCGATTGCGGCAAATCGCGATTTATGAGTACACGCCCTGATCGCGGCTCCGCAGTAACCGGCGTCGTTGGCCGCTCCGTGTTATGCCGTCATCACATCGTAGAGACTGGGACCGCCGCGCGAAGAACGGAGGCTGCGCAAACACAGAGGGTCTCTCAATTTCCTCGCAACCGATGCCAGTGCCTTGAGTTGCTCGTCGGGCGGGTTTGCTGGAAGCAGGAGCAGGAACACGAGATCGACCGGCCGCCCGTCGATCGCTTCGAAACCAATCGGTTTACTCAGTCGCGCTAAAATGCCGAACGATCTCGTCAGCCCCTGGATGCGGGCATGAGGAAGCGCCACGCCGCCGCCGGTGCCGGTCGATCCTAGCTCCTCCCGCTTGAGAATTTCCGCAGAGATCGGTTCGGGCGCCAAGCCCAGGCTGGTGGCGGCTCGCCGCGCCAGCTCCTGCAACAACCGAGTTTTGTCTGACGCCCGCACGTCGATGAGGACGTCGTTGGGCGAGAGAAATTCTTTGATATCCATGGGGCCCCGCTGGAAGCAACTCCAGGAGCGTTCATTGCAACTCGTGTTCCGGCGCCCGCAAGCGGTAACCGATCCCGGTTTCCGTCAGGACGTATTGCGGACGCTCGGGATCTGCTTCGATTTTTTGTCGCAGTTGCCGCACATAGACCCGCAAGTACTGCGCGTCCGTGAGATCATCCCATAGCTCGCCCAAAAGGAACTTGTGGGTGAGCACCTTGCCCGCATGCTGCACCAGCACGCGCAGGAGGTCGTACTCCTTAGGCGAGAGTTTCACTTCCTTCTCGCCGACCCTGACGATGCGCCGCACCAGATCGACCGCGAGATCGCCGGTGCGGAAGATCGGACGCTCCCCGTGCACCTGCAGCTGGTGACGCAGCGCCGCTCGCATGCGAGCGAGCAGCTCGTCCATGCCGAACGGCTTGGTGACGTAGTCGTCGGCGCCGAGGTCGAGCGCCTCCACCTTGCCGGCCTCGTCCCCGCGGCTCGACAGCACCACGATGGGAACGCCCTCGTTTCGCGCGCGTATCATCCGCAACAATTCGAGCCCTTGGATGTCGGGGAGCCCGAGATCGAGAATGATCAAATCGGGGTTGCGCGCCAACAGATCAAGGGACGCTTTGCCGTTCGGTGCTTCCAGGATTTCGTAGCCTTGCGTGCTCAGTCCCATTCGTAAGAGCTTGCGGATGGGCGGCTCGTCGTCGATCACCAGGATTTTGAGCGGGGCAGCACTCATGCCGCGGTGTCCAGCTGCTGGGTTTGGGGCGGGATCGGGAGTCTGATCGCGAAGACGGCGCCGGTCCGATCGGTGCGGTTCGCCGCCGCGATGGTCCCGTGCATGGCTTCGACGAAGCCGCGGGAGATCGCTAGACCGAGGCCGGTGCCTGCGCGGACCTGATCACCCTTTTGCACGCGATAGAACTTGTCGAAGATGTGCTCCAAGTCCGCGGGTGGAATGCCATCGCCCTCGTCCAAGACCTGCAGGCAGACCGAATCCCGGTCGCGCCAGCTCTGGATGCGTATGGTCGTGCCATCGGGAGAATATTTCGCGGCGTTATCCAGCAAGTTGAATAAGACTTGCTCGAACAGGACTGCATCCAGGTCCAGCATGGGCAGATCTGCGGCGAGCTCCAGCTCGACGTGGTGGTGCGCCAAGATTTTGCTGGCGCGGCGCAATGCGCTGCCGACGACCTCGCCGATATCGTGCGGAGCGGCGTTCGGAACGATCGCGCCGGATTCGAGCTTGGTCATGTCGAGCAGGTTGGCAATGAAACGGTTGAGCCGCTCGGCCTCGTCCACGATGGTCGCCAAGAGGTCGGCTTTCTGGTGCTCGCTGAGCGCGCTGGACAGGTCCCGCAGCGTGCCCGCCGCTCCGAGAACCGCCGCGAGCGGCGTCTTGAGATCGTGCGAGATCGAGGTCAGAAGCGCCGAGCGCAGCCGATCGGCCTCGGCAGTCCGTTTGGCGCGCTCCAGGTCTTCGACCAGGCGCACGCGCTCGATCGCAAGCGCGCCCTGGTCGATCAACGCGTCGAGCAGGCGCCGCTGATCGGGCGTGAGCAGCGGTCCGGGCTTGTCGCTGTCGATGCCGATGACGCCGATGGCGCCGCGTCCCGTTCGCATGGGCAGAAAGAGGCGTTTGGCGCCCGGCAGCGTATCGGAGCCGCGCCCGGCGGAATGATTGTTCTGCCACGCCCAATTGGCGGCTGCGATGTCGGCCTCATCGAGAATATCCTCGGGCGGATAGCCGGCCTTCACGACGATCGAGCCGTCTTCCGGCAAAAGCAGCACGACTCGCACCTTGAGCATCAATGCGATCTGATACGCGCTCGCCCAAAGGACGTCGTCGAGAGTACCCACTCCGGCGAGCTTGCGGCTGAATGCGTAGAGCAGCTCTACCGCGCGTACGCGATCCTGCGCGGCCACGGCGCGGCTTCGTCCCCGTGCGGCAAAATGCGACACCACGACGGCGACGATGGTGAAGAACACGAAGGCCCCGATATTGGTCGGATCGGTGATCGTGAAGGTGTAGATCGGCGGGAGAAAGAAGAAATTATAACAGAGCGACGCGAGTACGGTGGCGAACAGCGAGGGCCAAAGCCCATAACGAACCGCGACCCCCACGACCGCGGTGAGAAAGACGAGATCGACGTTCTCGACCCCGAGGAAAGGCTCGATCAGCTCGGCCACCCCTAATGCCGCGGCAACTGCCAACGCCGCGGCGGCATAGGGCCGTGGATCGAACGGCCTCCTTTGCTCCGCTGCGCGCACCGTCTTTTTCGGGATCGGATCGCGCGCGAGCTGCTCGCCGGCGATGACATGAACGCTGATATTGCCGGATCGTCGCACCAGCTCGTGCACCACGGAACCGTGCACGATCTCGAACCATCGCGTGCGCGTCGATTTCCCGGTGACGATCTGGGTGACGTTGTTTGCCTGCGCATAGGCGATCACGTCGTCGACAATGCGCTGATCGGCGCTCGGAATGGTGAGCGCTTCGCCTCCGAGTGCTTCCGCCAGACGCAACGTATCGGCCACGCGATCGCGCTCCTCCTCGGTGAGCTGGAGCGCGCGCCGGCTCTCGACGTAAAGCGCCGTCCACGGACCGTGGAGACGGTCTGCCAAGCGCTTTGCGTAGCGGACGAGGCCAGCCGCCCGCGGGTCTTCGCTGATGCACACGAGGATGCGCTCGCCCGCGGCCCACGGGCCCGGGATCGCACGGGCCTGCATCTCCGTGAGCAATTGCTCGTCCACCCGCTCGGCCGTGCGGCGTAACGCAAGCTCGCGCAGAGCCGTGAGATTGGCAGGAGAGAAAAAGTGCTCGAGCGCGCGCTCGGCCTGTTTGGGAACGTAGACCTTCCCCTCCTTGAGACGCTCGATCAGGTCATCGGGGGTGAGGTCGACGAGCTCGATCGCATCGGCGCGGTCGAAGACCGAGTCCGGCACTGTCTCGCGCACGCGGACATGCGTGATTTGCGCGACGACGTCGTTGAGGCTCTCGATGTGCTGGATATTGACCGTGGTGTAGACGTCGATGCCATGATTGAGCAGTTCCTCGACGTCGAGGTAGCGCTTGGGATGGCGGCTGCCGGGTGCGTCGGCGTGGGCGAGCTCGTCGACCAGCGCGATCTGCGGATGGCGGGCGATGAGGGCGTCGAGGTCCATCTCCTCGAGCGACTGGCCTCTGTATTCTAGGCGTTTGCGCGGGACGATCTCGAAGCCATCGAGCAGCGCCTGCGTCTCCTTGCGCCCATGCGTCTCGACGACACCGACGGCCACGTCGTAGCCGTCCTGCTTTCGGGCGCGCGCCTGCTGGAGCATCTCGTAGGTCTTGCCGACGCCGGGGGCGGCACCGACGAAAATCTTGAGCCGGCCGGATCGGCGTTCTTCCCGCCGGGCCGCCTCGAGCAAGGCCTCCGGCGAGGGTCGCTGGTCAGAGTGGCTGCGCTGCTCCGCCATCAGGACGCAAATTCTCTCCCCATCTGATGCTTGCCATCTTACCCGAAGCGAATTCAGGTGACATGGACTCAGCGCGAGCAGCGAACTCGGTCCTACCCTCCCCCTTGTGGGGAGGGTGGAGAGCGAAGCGAGCCGGGTGGGGGTCGTGCGGTGATCCGCTGACGGACCCCACCCCCAGCCCCTCCCCACAAGGGGGAGGGGAGCACACCGAGCGCGCAGCGCGTTTCTGCATCAAGCACAACTGAAAATGCTCTACCGAGCCGCCGCGCGATCTAGCGCCAAGTTGAGCGCCAACACGTTCACCCGCGGTTCGCCGAGGAGGCCGAGGGTCCGCCCCTCGACATGCTCTTCGACCAGCTGGCGCACGCGATCTTCAGCCATGTTGCGCGCTTTCGCAACACGGGGCACCTGGAAAAGCGCGGCCGCCGGAGAAATATGCGGATCGAGCCCGCCGCCGGAGGTCGTTACGAGGTCGATGGGGACATCCGCTGAAGGGTTCTCCTGCTTGAGCTTCTCGACGTCGCCCTGCACGCGCTCGATCAGCGCCTTGTTGGTCGGGCCGAGATTCGAGCCGCCGGAGTTCGCCGCGTTGTAGGGTGCAGGGACGGTTTTGGTCGAGTCGTTGGGGTCGGGAGCAACAGTCGCCGACGGCCGGCCGCGGAAATACTTGTCGCTGGTGAATTCCTGGCCGATCAGCGCTGATCCGACGACCTTTCCCTCCTGCTCGATCAGGCTGCCTTGCGCCTGATAGGGGAAGATAACCCCCGCAATTCCCGTCATCACGAAGGGGTAGATGAGCCCGGTAATGATCGTCAGCGCGAGGATGAACACGATCGCCGGGCGGATTTCTTTCAACATGGCTGTGCTCCTCAGGCGAGGTGCAAAGCGGTGACCACGAGGTCGATCGCCTTGATGCCGATGAATGGAATGATGATGCCGCCGAGGCCATAGATCAGCAAGTTGCGTCGCAGCAGCGGCGCGGCGCCGATCGGGCGATAGCGGACGCCCTTCAAGGCCAGCGGGATGAGCGCGATGATGATCAGCGCGTTGAAGATGATGGCGGAAAGGATCGCGCTCTGCGGCGTCGAGAGGTTCATGATATTGAGCGCCTGCAGCTGCGGATAAAACGCAACGAACATCGCCGGGATGATGGCGAAATACTTCGCCACGTCGTTGGCGATCGAGAAGGTGGTCAACGATCCGCGCGTCATCAGCAGCTGCTTGCCGATCTCGACCACCTCGATCAGCTTGGTCGGGTTGGAATCGAGATCGACCATGTTGCCGGCTTCGCGCGCGGCCTGGGTGCCGGTGTTCATGGCGACGCCGACGTCGGCCTGCGCGAGCGCCGGCGCGTCGTTGGTGCCGTCGCCGCACATGGCGACAAGCTTGCCCTTGGCCTGCTCGTTGCGGATGAGCTTGAGCTTGTCCTCGGGTGTGGCCTGAGCGAGAAAATCGTCGACGCCGGCTTCCGCTGCGATCGCCGCCGCCGTCATCGCATTGTCGCCGGTGATCATGATGGTGCGGATGCCCATGCGCCGCAGCTCGGCGAAGCGCTCGCGGATGCCGCCCTTGACGATGTCCTTGAGATGGATGATGCCGAGAAGGTGCCCGTCCTTGGCCACGGCGAGCGGCGTGCCGCCCGATTTGGCGATCGCCTCCGCAATCGCCTGCACTTCGCGCACCGCGTCGGCGCTGACCACTGGCTGCAGCGACCGCACCGCGCCCGTCGGTGTGACCGCGGCCATCGGCGCGTTGACATAGGCCAAGATCGCCTCGACCGCGCCCTTGCGTACCCAGGAGCCGCTGACTTCAACGCCGCTCATGCGGCTCTGCGCGGTGAATGGGATGAAGTTGGCGCGCAATTCGCCAAGATCGCGGCCGCGGATGCCGTATTTCTCCTTGGCGAGAACGACGATGGATCGACCCTCCGGGGTCTCGTCCGCCAACGAGGCGAGCTGAGCGGCATCGCCTAGTTCCTGCTCGGCGACGCCGCGCAGCGGCCTGAACTCGGTGGCTTGGCGGTTGCCGAGCGTGATGGTGCCGGTCTTGTCGAGGAGCAGCGTATCGACGTCGCCGGCGGCCTCGACCGCACGGCCCGACATCGCCAGCACGTTGAAGCGCACCAGGCGGTCCATGCCGGCAATGCCGATGGCCGACAACAGCGCGCCGATGGTGGTCGGGATCAAGGTCACGAACAGCGCCACCAGGATCACCACCGAGATGGTGCCGCCGGCATAACTCGCGTAGCTGGGGATGGTGACCGTCGCGAACACGAAGATGATGGTCAAGCCGACGAGCAAAATATCGAGCGCGATCTCGTTCGGCGTCTTCTGCCGCTCGGCGCCTTCGACCAGCTTGATCATGCGGTCGAGGAAGGTCGAGCCGAGCGCCGCGGTGATGCGCACCTTGATCCAGTCGGACAGCACTTGCGTGCCGCCGGTCACGGCCGAGCGGTCGCCGCCCGATTCGCGGATGACCGGCGCCGACTCGCCGGTGATCGCCGCCTCGTTCACGGACGCGATGCCTTCGGTCACCTCGCCGTCCGACGGAACGGTGTCGCCGGCCTCGACCAGAACCACGTCGCCGACCTTGAGGCTGGTGCTGGGAACCAACTTGTGGCCGCTGCGACCCTCGGGTCCTGTCAGCAGTTTGGCCTGCGTCTCGGTGCGCTGGCGCCGCAACGCCGCCGCCTGCGCCTTCCCGCGGCCCTCGGCGATCGCCTCCGCGAAGTTGGCGAACAGCACCGTGAACCACAGCCAGAGCACGATCTGGAGTTCGAAGCCGATCTGCTGGCCGCCGGTGACGAGGTCGCGGATCAGGATCACGGTGGTCAGTGCGGTGACGATCTCGAGAATGAACATCACCGGATTTTTGATCAGTGTGCGCGGATTGAGCTTGACGAAAGCTGAGCCCATCGCCGGTAGCACGATCTTGGGATCGAACAGCGCCGAGACGGGCACACGCTTGCGGATGTTCGAGGTTTCCATGGAGCTGCTCCGGGTCAATTCGATGCGAACAAGGTGCCAGCGGTCATCGCGAGCTGCTCGACGATGGGACCGAGTGCGAGCGCGGGAAAAAAGGTGAGTCCTCCGATGATCACGATCACGCCGACCACCAGGCCGACGAAGAGGCCGCTGGTGGTCGGGAACGTGCCGGCCGACGGTGGGATCGACTTCTTTTCCACGAGCGAGCCGGCGATCGCCATGGCCGGGATGATCATCCAGAACCGCCCGACCAGCATCGCTATCGCGCCGGTGATATTATAGAAGAGCGTGTTTCCGCTCAGTCCGGCGAAGGCCGACCCATTGTTGCCGGTCTGCGAGGTGTAGGCATAGAGAACCTCGGTGAATCCGTGCGGGCCCGGATTGGCCATGGAGGCGACCGCGGAAGGCGTCACCACGGCGACCGCGGTCCAGCCGAGATACATCAGCGGCAGGATGAGGATCGCGAGCATCGCCATCTTCACCTCTTTGGCCTCGATCTTCTTCCCCACGTATTCGGGCGTGCGGCCGACCATCAGGCCGGCAACGAAAATCGCGATGATGACGAACAGCAGCATGCCGTACATGCCGGCGCCGACGCCGCCGACGATGATCTCGCCGAGTTGCATGTTGATCAGCGGGATCATGCCGCCGAGCGCGGTGAAGGAATCGTGCATGGCATTGACGGCGCCACAGGAGGCGGCGGTGGTAATGACCGCGAACAGCGCGGACGCGGGAATACCGAAGCGGACCTCCTTGCCCTCCATATTGCCGCCGCTGAGGCCCATGGCGGTAAAGGCGTCATTGCCATGCGCTTCCGCCCAGTAGCAGACGGTAATGCCGGCAATGAACAGCACGGCCATGACTGCCAGGATGGCCCAGCCCTGGCGCTGGTTGCCGACCATGCGGCCGAACACGTTGGTGAGCGCGGCGCCGATCGCGAAGATCGAGATCATCTGCAGGAAGTTCGACAATGCGGTCGGGTTCTCGAAGGGATGTGAAGCATTGGCGTTGAAGAAGCCGCCGCCATTGGTGCCGAGCATCTTGATCGCGACCTGCGAGGCGACCGGTCCCACCGCGATGGTCTGCTTGGCGCCTTCCAGCGTAGTCGCCTCGACATAGGGGCCGAGCGTCTGCGGGATGCCCTGCCAGACCAGAAACAGCGCATAGACGATGCAGATCGGGAGGAGGATGTAGAGCGTGCAGCGGGTGATATCGACCCAGAAATTGCCGATGGTGCGCATGGAGGCGCGGGCGAACCCGCGGATCAGCGCCACCGCCAGCACTATGCCGGTCGCCGCCGAGAGGAAATTCTGGTGCGTCAGGCCCAGCATCTGCACGAGATACGACAAAGTGCTTTCGCCGCCGTAGTTCTGCCAGTTCGTGTTGGTGATGAAGCTCACCGCCGTGTTGAACGATAGATCCGGCGCCACCGCGGACTGCTCCGCCGGGTTGAACGGCAGTCCCGCCTGCAGACGCATCAACGCGTAGAGAATCAGAAATCCGCCGATGTGGAAAAACAGCA
>WNFT01001582.1_pt1 | contig 19220 bp, 14 predicted proteins | sample 5400191 | NCBI WGS metagenome assembly WNFT01 (sample SAMN13153359, study PRJNA577476) | soil metagenome | isolation source: 80 cm saprolite under Madrone tree | place: USA:California | collected 2016-06-14 | reverse complement strand
GGGGGAATTGAGGATTTCGTACATGCTGCGCTCGCGAATGTTGCCAAGCGGGGCATGGAAAAAGCAGGGCCTTACCGTGCCGTCGGCTTCGATCACCGCCGAAACCCAAGGAGCGTTACAAGCGATTTGCGGAAAGTCGCCTTTGCCGTTGACCGCGCGGAAATAGGCCACGAGCCGGCGCAGATGTGCCGGAGATTCGGCAATGAAGCCCGAAGAAAAATCCGCCGCGCGGCTGACGAGCGTTTGCTCCACGACCGCGGCGAATCTCTCGACGTCTTCCGAAGACAGAGCGATTTCGGCGGCGCGATCCGGCGGCCAGCCTTCCGGGCGGTTGAACGCGGTGCTGGAAACATCGGCGGCCAGGAAAGATATCCGATCGAGCCCAATCGCTTTTGCCGTTGCGACGATATTCGGCAGATCCGCGAAATTCCGGCGCTGAAGCACACAACGGCCGAAAACGGGATAAAGGGGCTTGGATGTCTTCAGCGCCCCGACGCCCTCGGCGAGCTGGCGAAACGCGTGGGGGATTGCGCGGATATCGTCGTGAACCGCCTCGCTGCCGTCGAGCGAAACGATGACATCGTCGCAATAATTCACGATCCCGGGTGCGTGCCGCGCAAGAAGGAGTCCGGTGCTGAGAAGCGTAATGCGGACCGGAAGCGTCTTCAGCGCGGCGCAGAGCGCCCACAAATTCGCGTGCATCAAGGGTTCGCCGCCCGAAAGCAGAACCCATTCGACGCCCAACGAACGAAAATCGGACAGCAATCCGACGACCTCGCTTTCCGCAAGGCTCTTGCCCTCGCGATTGGCTTTCCAGATGTCGCACATGATGCAGCGGCAATTGCAACGGCTGTGCGGCATCAGCGCGACGACAGGCACGCGGCGAAGCCGGTGCGTGAAGGCGTTCAGTTTGAGGTCGAGCGCTCTTGCGATGTTCACGGTCAGAATCCGGAAATTTCTGGGCGGTGATATGGAAAGATCTTGTTGACGATCCGCAACTCGATCGGAAATGCATAAAACTCAGCCGCGTAACGCCAAGCAGAAACCGTTCTCAGCGCAAAGCGGCCAAGGCCGGTGAGTCTGGGATCGGTAATGGTTGGATAGGCCGCGTGCAGGACCTGCTGAAAATTCCTGACTTTCCTGCGGACACGGTCGGTCATCCACGGCAATTTGGACGACAGATGTTGGGCAAACTGCTCCCAAGGCGCTTGCACCCAGACGTCGAGACTCTCCGGGTATTTGAAGCCCGCCGCGACGGCCTCATTCAGCATATCCCCCGACACCGGCACGGGACTGTAGAGGTAAAATACGATTTCGGTGGCGGGATTGACGCGCTTCAGCCGCCGGATGAAGCGCAGCGTCTTTTCGAGATCGCCTTCCGGATCAGGAGGATTTCCGACAATGAACGACATCTCGGGAACGACGCCGAAACGCGCCATTTTTTCCGCCACGGCCAGAACGGTTTGCGATGTCTGCTTGCCTCCCTTGTTCATGCGGCGCAGCATCTCATCGTCGGCGGCTTCGGCGCCCATGAATGCCATCTTGAGACCGCTTTTGGCCATCGCCGACCAAGTCTTATCGCTGAACTTCAACATGGTGTCCGGCCGTCCAAAACCCCACCAACCGATGTCGAGCGGAGTAATACGCTCGCTGAATTCCGCGATGCGCGCTTCCTGCACGAAGAAATTGCTGTCGTAGAACTCCACAGCATTGACGCGAAATGCGCTTACCAGATTTTGGACGACGGAGGCGGTGCGCTCCGCCGTTTGGGCCGAGTAGCGGCCGTTCACTTTGTGGACGACGCCGCAAAAATTGCACGTGAACGGGCAGCCATAGCTCGAATGATGCGCGACCGTGCGCGATCCCATGAACGAAGCCCGCATGTAGCGTTCCATTGGTACCCGGTGGTATGGGAAGTCCGGCAGCTCATTAATGTTGGGAAGCGGCGGTTTTGGATTCAGCTTTACTTCGCCATCGGCCGCGCGCCATGCCAGTCCGGGCAATAATGTAAAATCTTCCTTCTGCCTGATTTTGAGAAGAAACGCCGCGAATTCGCGTTCGCAATGTCCGCGAAAAACATAATCGACATAAGGCGCTTTCATGACAACGCTGCAATGCAGCGACGGGAAATAACCGCCCCATACGATCGTGAGGTTCGGGAATTCCTGTTTCAACGCCTTGCAGATCGGAACGGCATCGGATAGTTGCGGCCCCGGCATGACGGTGAGGCCGAGAATCTCCGCCCTTGTCTCCCCCAACGCTTTGCGCAGCGCGGTCAGTCCATCGGCAACCAAATTGCCGTCGACGATGCGATAGTCTTCCAGTCCTTCGAGCAGCGCGCCCAGTGCCAGTAGCGACATCGGCAGGACCGGCTTCTTCGAAGCGGAACTTACGGGATTGTATAGGACAATCATCGCCGGCTCCGTGGGAAAGCGGGATCTTCGAAGCGCTTAAGAACGACCAGCACATGATCGCCCATCCTGGACAAGGGCCAGACGGACGAGATGCGACGATCCCAGCGTGCGAGCGCTGCAAACAGCTTCGGCCGGCGCTCGACCAAGCGGAACAAATAAGAAGGCGGCACGAGAACGCCGATGCCGAATACGGCCGCTACGCGAAATGACGGCGCGAGCGCGCGCTTGAGATCGCGGACGGCCCAATATCTGACTTCGACCGGATTTCCACCAACCAAAGCGACTGCCCTGCCGCGCCAACGACGCATGGCGGCGGAATTGCCGCGCAGAAGATAGTACGCGGATTCCCAAGCGCAAAATCGTCCCATGAAGGTCAAAGCAACGACGCCATCCCGCGCAACCCAGCGCCGCAACCGACGGCCGAGCGCGTCCAGATCTTCCATGCAATTGATCGCGCCGAAATTCGAGAGCACGAGATTGAATGGGCGGGCAAATTGCGGATCGGCGCTTTCCGGCGCGTTGAGATCGAGCAATGTCGTCGTGATGCGACGGTCGGATCGCGCGGACTTCGAGGCTGCGATCTTGAGCATGGAATCCGAGCTGTCGGCGGCCGTGACGCGACAACCATTTCGGGCCAACCACTGGGCGTCTTCGCCGGTACCGCAGCCGAGATCCAGTACGTCCATGCCGGACCGAACATAAGGCAACAATCGCAGCCGCACCGACTCGCGCAGCCATTGTCCGGCGGTCGTTTCGCTGAATTGCAGATCGTAGCCGCTCGCGACCGCGTCGAACGCAGCGGCTACGGGCTTGGCGCCGTCAGCCATATTCGACCTCGTTGCGAGTGACGTACATCCCGAGCCGGCTGACGGCCGCCGACGCTTTGACCTTGACGCGCCTTTGCCAATTCGCCTTTGCGCCGTGGCCGATCCGGGCCAATTCCGCTTCCGCGTGCAGCCAACGCTGCGCGTGGCTGTAGAAACGCTTGGATTTGCGGCCCTTAATCCGAAGCTCGCGATCCGAGCCGTCCTCCCAATTAACGCGGCTGACGATCCGGTCGGCGACCTGATCGTAATACGGCGTTCCCTTGATCGGATAGCTCAAGGTGGTCAGCACGTCATCGGGAGCCGCATCGCGCAAATGGCGTGCGGTCAAATCGATGTCGTTCCAGGTCTCGCCTTCGTAGCCCACCATGATGAAGGTCCCGGCGCGAATGCCGTGTTCTTTCACGAGGCCGATCATGTCGCGCATGCGCGCGGCGTCGGTGCGGCGGTCCATTGCGTCAAGAATGCGCTGCGAACCGCTCTCGGCGCCGATCCACAGCCGGTAACAGCCCATTCCGGCGAGGGTGCGCACCACGTTCTCGTTGAGCCGATCTTCGCGCGTGATCGTCTCAAACGGGTGATCGAGGCCTCGGCGCTTGAGCTCGGCGGCAAAGCGATCGAGCCATTTCTGATGAATGGTGAACACGTCGTCCGCGTACCAGAGCTGATCGGGCCGATAGACCTCGCGGATCATCGCGATCTCGTCGGCGACGTTTTCCGGCGAACGGCGGCGATGGGTGCGGCCGTAAACCGAGTGGCTGCACCAGGAGCAGGTGTACGGGCAACCGCGCGCCGTGATCAGCGATACAGACCGTACGCCGTGATGGACTTGCCAAGTGCGCAGATATTGCTCGATGTCGATGCTCGCGCGGTCGGGGAAAGGCTGTGCATCGAGATCGCCGATTTGAGCGCGCGGACCGGTGAAGACGATCTCACCGTCGTCGCGCTTGAAATGCAGTCCCCGTACGGTTTCCAATCGAGACAGACCGTAGCGGCGAATGTGCGGTATCAGCTCCTCCAATGTGAGTTCGCCTTCGGCGGAGACGATCACATCGGCGCCGCGGCCGAGATATTCTTCGACGTAATTGGCGGGTTCGGGACCGCCGAGAACCACGATCGCGTCGATGTCCTTGCACTTGGCGATCAGGCGCAACGCGTTGCGCCTCGTGATCAGGTTGACGTAAATGCCGACCAGTCTCGGCGACTTCGCCTCGAGTGCGGCGAGCGCAGTCTCGATAGTCAGGAACGTCGTGTCGAGAATTTCGACGCCAAACCCGCACGCTTTGAGATGGGAAGAAATGTAGAGCAGCCCAAGCGGCGGATAAGGCTTCATCACCTTCTTTTCGGCCTCGTCGTGAGCGAGGAAATAGCCGTGGGTCAGAAGGATATCCAATGGCAGAGCCTCTATGGTCTTGCTCAAGGCCGGGCGAGAAGCGCGGACTTGGATATTTCGGCTGTACGCAATGCCTGGCTCGCGCGGTGCGGACGGGCGCGCAACACCCGCAAGAGCAGCAACGAAAATGGCGCGATCGCGGCGGACGCCAGCGCAGAGGCCAGGCTGCGGAGGTGCCGAAGCCGAAAAGATTCACGGCCCTGCAAAACGTGCACGAGTTGGCGCAGCGAGCGGCGCATCTTAAAATCGCGATGGACGTGCGCATGCAGCCGGCGATAAAAATCGGTGGTGAACGGTCCCCGGTACAACATCGCCAGATCGCCCGAATCCGTCCAGTTGCGTTTGCCGCGCAGCTCTTGATTGACGCGTTCGTAGAAGCCGGTTCCGGGCAAGGGATATGAGACTGAGATGCCCAATTCGTCCGGCGGCGAGATTCGGATCAGATCGATCGTCTTGGCGATGTCGGCGACATCCTCGCCCGGATAGCCGAACTGGATGAAGTGACCGACGCGGATACCGGCCTCTTTAAGCCGGCGCGTTGCGTCTTGGATCTGCGCGACCGTCAATCCCTTATCCATAGCGTCGAGAATCTTCTGGCTCCCGGATTCGGCACCGAGCCAGACGATGTCGCAGCCCGCACGTTTCAGATCGGCGATCGCACCGTCACGCAACACGATGTCGGCGCGGCTGAGGCATTTGAAGGAAATCTTCAGGCCGTTGCGTTCGAGCTCGTCGGCGAAGGCGCCCCACCATTTGGGCTTCAAGCCCATGATGTCGTCCATGAACCAGACATAATCCGGCGACACGGCGTCGACCAAAGTTTTGAGCTCCGCCACGACATTGTGCGGGCTGCGGACGGCGTAGCTCTGACCCCAAATCGGCTTGGCGCACCAATTGCACGAATAGGGACAGCCGCGTGTTGTCGCCATGTTGATGGCGAAGATGCCATGCCGATCGAGCCAGATGCGGCGATAGCGGTCAAAATCGACGAGATCCCATGCGGGTGGAGGAATTGCATCGAGATCGCGCAAGGGCGCGCGCCGATTGGTGCGATGGACGGCCCCGGAATCATCGCGGACGGCGATGCCGTCGATAGTTTTGAGGTTTGGCGCGGGCTCACGTTCGAGCCGGGCGACGATCTCGGCGAGTGCCGCTTCGCCTTCCCCGACAATGACGGCGTCGGCGCCTGCCGCGAGATAGAGATGGGGCTGATCCACCGCATCGGCGCTGCAGACGACAATCTTCGCCTGCGCGGCCTTTGCCGATGCCAGCATCGCGAATGCCGCTTCGCGCATATTGGTCAGGCACATTTTGGACAGATAATTGAAATTGTCGTCGAACAGGACCGCGATATCGGGCTGGATACGCGCGACCGCCTCTGCCCATTCGGCAGGCGAATCCGCGAGCATGGCGTCGAAAAAATGAACCTCGTGCCCCGCCGCGCGGATATAGGCGGCGGCGTAAAGCGTGCCGAGCGGGGCAAAAGGCTGCATTTCCTCCCAGCGCCTCGGATCCAAGCGAAGGAAGTAGACGCTGCCGATAAGAAGACGGGCCATGCGGAACCTGACGCTTCTATTATTTCGCACGGTCGCGCAACCAGTTTGGACATCCAAACGGGCGGACTGCACCCACCGCCAAAAGCATGGGTCTGGTGTACCTTGAGGTCAAGCCGAAACGCCAACCAAAGGAAGGACTTGATGCGAAAAGGCGCCCCCTGGACTGGCATGGCAGGGCGAGGCATGCTTTTGGAGGCCGAATTCAGGCCAAGTCTGGGGCGCGTTTCGTGATCCGAGCGGCTTTTTTCCTCTCTTTCGTCATGGTGACGATGTTCGCCGCTCCGGCCTGGGCGTATTTCGATCCCAACGCGGGCGGCCTGATTTTTCAAATTGCCGTGCCGATCCTGTCGCTGGGGCTCGCGGGCATCGCCTTTTTGAGAAAGCGCATAATCGGCTTCGTCAAAAAACTTGTTTGCGTCCGGACGTCAGTGCAAGCCGATCAGAATGCCGCCGAGGAGTGACGTTCCTGGGCTTTTGCTCGCGCTATGGAGCCGGCTGGCTCTGATTTTTGCCACGACGGGCCTGTTCTGCCTTCTCATTTACACGTTGCAAGCGGTCGATAGCTGGCTCTTCTATAAATCCGCCGCCGACATCATCACCGACAGTGCCGCGCGCATCCTTGCAATTCTCGCAGCCGCCGCCGTTTTGGCCATCGCAGGCACTCTGCTCCCGTTGATGTTGTCCGGCATCGATCGCGTGAGGTTGCAGCCAATTGGAACGAAGATCCTCGGCATCGCCATACTCGTTTCGCTCGTGCTGTGCAGTCTCTTGTTGTGGCGTGCGATCTTCACCTGGGCCGCCGTCGTCAAACTGATCACCGTTCCGTTCGCGCTGAAATATTCGCTTTGGCTCGCGGTGGTCGTAATTGCGTTGGTTCTCTTGATGCGGCGCCAAACGCAATCGTTGAAGGATATGGAAATGGCATTCGCCGGGAAGGCCAGCCGGCGAACGGTCCTCGCCGGCGCACTGGGCGCTCTGCTGGTTTTGGCGGCTCGCCCAATCCTGAGCACGCGGGCGTTCGTCAAGCCGTCCGTCGAGGCCGCTGCAAGGCAAAGGCCAAACATTCTGCTGGTCACTTTCGACGCGATGAGCGCCGAGGATATGTCGCTTTACGGCTACCGCCTTCCGACCACGCCGAACATCGACGCTTTTGCTCGTTCAAGCTCCGTCTTCACGAATTTCTATTCGTGCTCGACCTTCACGACATCGAGCGTTGCCTCGATCTTGACCGGCAGGTACCCGCTTAATACGCGGGTGTTTCACCCCTGGGGCCGCCTGCGAGGCGAGGATGCAGAGAAGACGCTATCGAGAGAACTGCGCGCGGCTGGCTACCAGACGGCGGCGTCGGCCGGCAATGTTCTGGTCTATCCGCCCCGTCTTGGCGTCGAGTTCGATCTTGTCGCCACACCCCCGGTAAAGGGCGTGATGGCGGTGCCGCCGGTGCTTATGGACGACTCGCTCTATCTCCAAGCCGACGTCCGCAGAACGCTCGAGTATCGATTGCCTGCATTGTTCGGCACTACGGAAAGCCGCTTTCCGCCGGAGGCGAGTTTCGAGCAAGCGGAAACGTTGCTCCGCGGGCTCACGCCGCCGTTCTTTCTTTGGGTGCACGTGATGGCGCCGCATTTTCCCTACCAGCCTTCGCCGCCGTTTCTCAATCGCTTCGTTCAAGGGGGCGACATGCGCACGATGAGCGAAATTGGGCCCGTGCTTGACCTCAATGGAGGCCGCTACAGCGCCCGGTCCCAGCCGATGATCGATAGATGGAGGCTGCGCTACGATGAGTGGATGACGCAAGCCGATGCGGCGTTCGGCCAATTCCTTTCGCGATTGGAGTCGACACGCGTGCTCGACAGCACGGTGTTCATCGTGAGCTCCGATCACGGGGAAAGCTTTGAAGGAGGCGTATGGAGCCACAACAGCCGAACGCAATTGCGGCAAATGATTCACGTGCCTCTCATCATCCGGCGGCTGGGCCAGACGGAAGGCCGCCGCCACGCGGTTGTCGCGGACCAGACGGCGATTGCGCCCACAATCATGGAGATGGCCGGCCTCTCGAAACCGCTATGGCTGGATGGCCAGTCGTTGATGCCCTCTATCAACGGTAGTGCCGGCGAAGAGCCGGATGGCATCGCGTTCACCCAATTTTTCCAGACGGATTCTATATTCAAGCAGGTCCGGCACGGTACGGTTGGTGCCATCGACGGCAAGCACCAATACGTCATCGATTTGGAAACAGGCAAAGGCTCCCTCTATGAACTCGCCAACGCGAATCTTCAGGACAAGGACCTTGCGTCCAACGAAGCCAGCATTGCCGTGTCGATGCGCGAGTTGATCCTGGCGCGCTTCCCTGAGCTCCGTCGAGCAGCCGCGTGACGCGAAAATATTTGAACCTCACGGCCGGCGCCTGGCGTCAATTGCGCAAAAACTGGCGGCCGCCTTTGAGCGCCGCGATGCTTTGGCAAAGTTTTGTCGCCGGCTCACTGTTCTCGGCGCTCGACAAATTTCAGGATGCGGCGGTCGGAACCCGGCGCGCCGACATTCGGCTCGCGGGAAGCGTAGTAATCCTCGGCTATTGGCGTTCGGGCACCACCCTTCTGCACGAGCTCCTGTGCGCCGACCAACGCTATGGGTATCCGACGACCTATGCCTGCATGAACCCTCACCATTTCATTCTCACCGAAACCAGTCGGGCTGCAGCCAAACAAGCCGGCGCGCGCCGGCCGATGGATAACATGCAAGTGCGAGCCGGTTCACCACAAGAAGATGAATTCGCGTTGTTGTCGTTAGGGGCGCGTTCGCCATACGAGGCTTTGCTGTTTCCTTCACATTTGTCGGATGCGCTTGGCCTCTGCGACCCCGACGCCTTGACGCCCGCTGAGCGCGCCGATTGGAAAGAAGCGTTCCTGAAGTTTGCTCGCGGCGTGTCGCTGTCTGCCGACAAGCGGCCGTTGATATTGAAATCTCCCGCGCATAGCTACCGACTCGCGACCCTTCGCGAACTGATGCCGGACGTGAAATTCGTCCTCATCGTGCGCGATCCTTTCACGGTGTTCGAGTCCGCGGTGCGAATGTGGAGCAGCCTGTTTGGGACATATGCGCTTGAGAAGGCGCCTTCAGCCGAGGACATCAGATCCGTCGTGCTTGCCGACAGGCCGCGTTTCGAAGCGAAGCTCAGCAATGGCGTCGACGCCATGCCGGCGAACCGAATCGCCAGCGTTCGCTACGAAGAGCTGGTTAAAGACCCTCTGAGGACGCTGGAGGAGGTCTACACCAGATTGGAACTCGGGGATTTCGCCGACGTCCGCGGCGCAGTCTCGGCTGAAATCGAGCGGCGCGGAACCTATATTGCCCGCAACGAACAGCCGGTGGGTGCTTGGCGGAAACGAGTCGCGGACGAATGGCGCGATGTTTTCGCGAAGTATGGTTATGCAGCGGGGTGATCCGGCGCCGACGGCGGGGACACCGCCTTCAACTCATCATGCGCCATTGCTCGCGCGATACCGTCTTTACGTCTTCCCCGCGCAGACAACGGACGACCTTCTCGACGACTTCGCGGGCAGCAGCTTCATACATCTCCTTCGTACCGCCTGCGATATGAGAGGTCAGAAAAACATTGTGCAACTTGCGCAGCGGATGCGAGCGGGGGAGCGGCTCTTGCTCGTAGGTATCGAGGCAGGCAAAAATATCGCCGCGGCGCAGCCGTGCGACGAGGGCCGTCTGATCGACCAATCCTCCGCGCGCCACGTTCAGGAAAACCGCCCCGGGCCGCAGAAGCGCCAGCTCCGCTGCGCCAAGGCAATGCCACGTCTTGTCCGTGAGACCGCGATGCAGCGACACGATGTCGGCCTTGAGCACCTCGCCGAGTGAAGCCTTTTGTGCTCCAACGTGCCCTATCTCCTCATCGGCGGCGTGTTCGGAAAATACTTTAACCTTCACCTGGAATGGTCGCAGCAGTTCGGCAAAGACGCGAGCGTTGGCGCTCCAACCAACGAGGCCGACGGTGACGCCGGAGAAATCGCGCAACGCGTACGGGCCTCCTTTGCCGGTATCGGGCATGCGGAGCGCGGCCTTCGTAGCGCCCCAGATGGCCTTTAACGGCGGCTCAATCCCCCTGCCGCGTACAAGCGGACGTGAGGCGCGCGCCGTTCGAAGCAGAAGGGCTCTGAACCCGCGCGAGCCCGGAGCCACACCCCAGCCGCCGCTCCGCATGATTTCATGCGAGAGGAACGCCCGCCGCCGGCCTAACAGCGCCAAGCCCAGTGCAAATTCAGCCACGGTGCGGGCATAGGACTCGCTCGCATTCACGACATGGATGCCGCGTTCGAAGAGAGTTTCGGGACCGTAATGGCGAAGCGACAGTCCGGCGATACCGACGACGGCGAGTTGCGGCAGCTTGGCCAGAACATCGTCGGGTAGCGGACCGCCGCCGTTTCCGATGATCGCAGCGCAAACATCGGTACACGCATCGGGGGACGCGCGAACGTCGTCGAGTGAGATAATCCGATGGTGCGAGGCAAGCGCCGGCAAGGCTTCGTGCAAGGCGGAGGGACGCAAGACCAGAACGGCTCCGGCCCGCGCTTGGCGTGCGCTGCTTATCGCCAAAGCGGATTCGCGCTTCCGGCTGCCCTCGGGGACATCGGGAAGCGCTACTAGACCGATGAACCCATCTTCGATGAGTTCCGCCAGATACAGCGTCGGCGCCAGAGTGGCGAGACCATGCCTTGGCTCCTCACCGCCCCGCACTGCACGCAAGAACTCGCGGTGCTCGGCGGCAAAGCCCTCGGCATCAAGATTGAAATTGGTTTCCTTCGTGCCGGCAGGCGATTCAATTCTGAGCCGCTTTGCGGTTACCGAGAAGCTCCGTTCGACGCCGTGAAAGACATATTCCTCTCTGCGGCTTCCGGCACTGTTGTCGCAAAGAAACGTGGCTTGGCAGCCGTCGCGCCAACGCATGATGGCGGAGAAGTTTCGCGGCTCCGCCGAACCGACGGGCTCAGCGAAGCTGGCGATGCGCTCCGGAAGGCCTCCCATCATGAAGACGACGACATCGAGCGCGTGAATGCCGTTCGCCGTCAGCCAAGTCCGCGCGCCGAAGGGGGTTGGGCGTGAATATTCCGATTTGTGAAAAATGGCTTCGATAAAACGCCAGCCCGTGCGTCCGGCTTCCGCCTGTGCCGCCGCGAACGACGGAAAGAAGCGCCGATTGTGTCCGCCGACGGCGATCAGACCGCGCTCCGACGCCGTCATTGCCAACGTCCGCGCCAACGCAAAAGACGGCGCGATGGGCTTCTCGACGAAGAGATGCTTTCCTAAATTAAGCGCCAGCGCACCGTATTCGTGGTGCATCTGGGCGGAGCCGAAAATATAGACTGCGTCGATATCAGAGCGCTCGAGCGCCGAGACCGCATCGGCTGTTTCCTCGCTGAAGCCAAACCGCTTCTTCGCCGCCGCGGCGCGTTCGCGCTGTGTGTCGCAGACGACCGACAGCACAATCTCGCCTGAACCACGGAATTTCGCGAGTAGGGGGAGGTGGGTATGCGATGCCATCCCGCCGGCGCCGATCACGAGCACACGAAGCGGATGGGTGGCGGAACTGCGATCGAGCATCTTCAAGTTTGAAAACGGCACCTGGCCGAATGTCAATGTCAGGACAAGACCTCGCGCGGGCGCAGCGTCTCGACGAGAAACTTCTCGACGGGAAAAGCATAATAATCGTTGCGGGCGCGCCAGCGCGCGATCCGCTGCAAGGGCCGCCGGGCGGGAGTCTCGGGACCCCAGGCCATGCGATTGTAGAACTTGAAGCGCTCGACCCGGCGGTAGACCGACGGCGAAACCCACGGTCCGGCCGCGCCGGCGACGTAATCGAAGTTCGCCCACTCATCGAGAGTGCTCGGCACGTGCTCTTTGACGGTGTCGGCCAGCGGCGAGCCCGGGTAGGGCTTATAATAGAACAGCGGCGTTTCGAAGCGCGGGCTCATCGCGCGCAAGGTTTTCACCAGCGCCAACGTATCCTCGACCTCGGCGTCGGTTTCGCCCGGGAAGCCGACGATGAACGAAAAAATGACGGCAACGCCATGGCGCCGGCATTTAGCCGCCGTTTCCAGCACGGCATCGACGGTGGTGTCCTTCCAGATCTTTTTCATCATGGCGGGAGAACCGGTTTCAACCCCGACCAGCGCGCGGCGCAAACCGGATTGGACGCACAGACGCCAGGTTTCTTCCGACAAACGGACCGCCTGATCGGCGCGAAGCGTACCGGCCCAGGTGAACTTCAAGCCGCGGCGAAGAAATTCCTCGCAGATCGCGGCCACCCTGTGCTGGTGCGTGAAATAGGTCTCGTCCTGAAAGTTCAGATCGGTGAATTGATATTGCCGCCAGAGCTTCTCGATCTCGTCACCCAGACGGCCTGGCGCCATTCCCTTCCAGTTTCGTCCGTAGACGAAGGGATCGGCACAGAAGGCGCAGCGGTAATTGCAGCCGATGGAGGCGATGTAATCCATTTGCCGGCGCCCCTTGAAAGCGAAGTAACGCTCGACATCGATAAGATCGAAATTCGACGGCGGAAACTCGTCCATCGAAACGAGCGCTCGCGGCGGGTTGGCAACGATCTTGTCGCCGGCACGGTATGCGACACCGGCAATCCCCGAGGGCGTCGCGCCGTCGGCCAAGCGATCGACGAGCTCGGCGAAACTGCCCTCCCCCTGCCCCGCAACGGTGACGTCGATGCTTCTTTCGGCAAGCGTCTCGGTCTGAAACAGGGAGGGATGCCAGCCGCCCGCGACGGTGACAATGTCGGGGCGTTTCTCCTTGACCGCGCGAAGGATCTTGAGCGCGTCGGCGATCGGCCGTCCGGTCAGCATGGTGACGCCGAAACAGAGGGCGTCGTCGATCTCGCGAAGAACCTCGGCTTGGGCGTCGTCCGTGATGCGCGCATCAACGATGCGAACCTCGAAGCGGTTTTCGTCCAAATTGGAGGCAACCGCGAGCAATCCGAGCGGCATGGTGTGGAAGACCGCCATCGGATTGTACAAAACGATCTTGTGTCTATTTGCCAGTTTGGCCGGGCCCGAACCCATGGCTCAATCTAACGCCCGCAATTCCTCAATACAACGCGACGGAAAGAAGCCGCGGCCGGTTGACTTGAAACGATACAACCGGAACGATGCCCGCGTTTCCCGACGAAGAGTGCCACTCGATCGTCAGGCTGTTTCGCCGGAAAAGGCCGACATGGAAGCGTTCGTCGATCCTTACGCGTCCGACCCCTGGTGCCTCTGCCCCAAGGCGAGCCAGCGCCTCAATGCGCTCGAGCGCGCCATCTATTCGACCGTCGCTTACCGGGACGTCTTCGATTTTGCGCCGAGCATCGAGGAGATACATCGCTATCTGCACACAATTCGATGCGACCAGAGCGACGTTCTGGAGACGATCCGCAACGGTCCCCTTCTCGCCCAACATTTGGCGACGGACGGAACTTATTACGCTCTGAAGGCCCGGACGGAACTCTTTGCCGTGCGATTGAAACGGCAGGCTCTGGTCGAGCGGTTTTGGCCGCTTGCCCTGAAATATGGGCGCTACCTCGCGAACCTGCCGCACGTCAGGATGGTTGGCATAACGGGATCGTTCGCCGCCAAGAACCTACGCGAGGACTGCGACATCGACTTCATGCTGCTGACGGATGCCGGCGCGATGTGGCGGACACGGGCGCTGGCGATGACGTCGGCGCTGTTCAATCGCACATTCGGCAGCAAGAAGTTTTGCCCGAATGTTTTTGTGTCCGTGGCGGCGCTGACGCTCGAACGGAAAAGTCTCTACGACGCCCAGGAATTGACCCAGATGATTCCGCTGTTCGGGCGCGACGTCTATGCGGATTTGCGAAAGGCGAATCCTTGGACGGATCGATATTTGCCGAATGCACAAGGTGCCGCCGAGGAGGACCACTTCATAGACCCACCGCTCCCGCGCTTGAAGAATTTGGTTGAGTGGGGGTCAAATTCCATGATCGGCAGAATGCTGGAGAACTTCGAGGCCACGCGGAAAATTCACCGCTTCAATGAAACGGACCGCCTCAAGGGGGCGTGGACGAAATCGACGCGGGAGACGCACAGCCTTCGGGATTACATCCGGCAGGATATCGAGGATGCGTGGCGCCGACGGCTCCAGGCGCTTGAAGCGGCGGAAGCGCAGAATTGAGCTTCGCGATCGCCCATCGCGGGAAGTCGCGCCGGCGATTGTTTCATGATTGACTATCACAGCCGATTTCTCGCCCTCGTCGACGAGATCGAAACCACATTTCCCGTTGCAGAATGGCTGCTCGGAGATGTTCCCGTGTGGCCGTTGGCGCGCGCGGAGCTTTATTTGGCTCTCTATTCGCAGAGCACCGGTACGGGGAGGCAATCGCCTCAACACGGGATTTGGCCGCGGATTGCACAGGCGACGTCTTTCGCCGCAACGCCGCTGCTCAATCTTTGGCGCAGCCGCTTTGATCTCCGTCATGTGGTGATGCTGCCGCGGCGCGCCGACGCGCTTTTTCTTGGCGACGGCGTTTCACTCGATAAGATCGACGGCGGTTGGCAGGACCGTTTCTGCGATCCGCTGATCAGCGCGATGGAGAGCAACGGACATACGACGCTTCTGATGCAGCAAGGCGATTTGCGGCGCCTCCCTTGGAGCCGTCCGACCTTTGCGGCCAATAAGATCGATCGCTGGAGCCGGCTGCGGGCGGCAGCGACGGGAGAGGCTTTTCGAACAATCGGCGGGTTGCCGCAGCACGATCGACTGCTGAAATGGCTGGATGAAAGACGCGTTCCGACGCGCCAACTCTCCGAAACTGCACTGCGAAAAAGAGCAGCGGTGGTTTCTTCCACGGCTGACGGTTTCGAACGCGTACTCCGAAGCGTGCGCCCCTCGCTCTGTTTCATCGTCGCGTATTACGCAGGAGTGGGGCACGCGCTGGCATTGGCGTGCCGTCGGCAGGGTGTGCTTTCCGTCGATGTGCAGCACGATCCTCATGAAGGACGGCACGAGGCTTATCGTTGGCTCGCGGTTCCGCCCGGGGGCTACGCCGTTCTCCCCGCCGTGTTCTGGAATTGGACGCAAGAGGATGCCGATGCCATCGATGCCTGGACTAAAAATTTGACGCTTCCGTGGCACAGGAGCCTTCATGGCGGCCATCCGCAATTACCGGCGTGGTTCGACGATGACAACGCGCAAACGCGCGGCTTCGACGCGAAGATTGCCGAAATTCAAAAGCCCGGATTTGCCGAACTTGAAATTCTCGTCGCGCTGCAGAGCCTCGAGGGTTACAGCGCGATTTGGAACGGGCTGGTCGCGTTGATCGAAGCAGCACCGCCGCATTGGCGCTGGTGGCTGCGGCGTCATCCCGCTTCGCGCGCCACGCAGGACCCGGGGCTCAACCGGCTCTTGGCGATCCGCAAGCCCAACGTGTTGATCGACGAGGCCTCGTCATTGCCGCTTCCGGCGTTGCTGCGCCATATGGATGCAGTTTTGTCGTTGAAATCCGGCGCCGGAGTCGAAGCCTCCATGTTCGGCGTGAAGCCGATTTTTCTTTCACAGGAGGCAGGCGGACTGTTTCCATGGCTTCTCAAAGACAGCAAGGCTGAAATCATCGACGATATGGCCGCTCTCGAGCGCCGGTTAACGACGATTCCCCGCAAGGAAAAAGCCCGTCTCCAGCAGCCGGCGCTACAGGAGACGCTGAAACGCTTGGAGGCGATGGCGGCCGATTATGCGGCGCTGTGCTCCCGTGCACGAACATAGGGTTGCGAGCCGAAGGCGCCCGCGAGATATTGATACCGGCAAATGGCAGGCCCGGGGGACCGATTGGCGATTGTTTCCGACGCAGCAAGTATGAGCCCCGAAATGGGGGCGACGGATTCCCTCGCCCGCATCGAAAAATTTCTTTGGCTCGCGCTTTTACTGCTGACGCCGATCTCCTCATCGCCGCTCCTGCCCCTGGGCGCCAGCACGCAGGTCAGACCGCTCGCTCTCATTCCGATGGGCCTGCTCCTGGGGATCGCCGCCATCCGGATGATGTTTCTCGGGCAGCGTCCCAATCTCAATGGCGATAAAGGGTGCTTCGCGTTGTTGCTCTGGTTCAGCGCCTATGTGCTGATTTCCGGTCTCGTGCTCGTGGCGTTCCTGCCCGATGAGCTATTCAAGGACAGACGCCGCTCGACAGTCTGCTGCGCGCGCTAGTCACGATCGCCATCGGCATCGGCTTCTACACCGTGTGCCGCCTTCACATCCGCAGCGTGGACGACGCGAGACTGACCCAACGATATCTGTTCATCGGCATGAGCGCCTCGATCGCGCTCGCCGTGCTGCAGATCTTTGCGATCGTTGTCGGCGGAGGCACGCTCCGGACCGTGCAAGACATCACCAATGTCTTTGCGGTGCACTACGTCGATTTTATCAACCGCGCCCAGGGAATGACGTACGAGCCTTCGTGGCTGGCCACGCAGATAACGCTGTTGCTGCTGCCGTGGCTCGTGGCGCGCAGCGTGTCGGGGCAGGATTTCGTCGGAGCGCGGACGCGAAAGCGTGTTTCTGCCTCCGTGTTGGGAGGTTTTCTGCTTGTGCTCGTGGGCCTGCTGTGCGCCGGGTCCCGCTTCGGCATCGCCAGCGCATTGGGCATTATCATTCTGTGCGGGCTCGGCGCCCTGTGGAAAGGACGCGTCGCCGCCGCTTTGGCTCTCTTCTTCATCGTCGCCATCGGCATCGGCGGTTCCTTGGTCTTGAGAGACTTACGCGCCGGCGCCGGAACGGGTTACGTCGCCACCGTCTTGCCGGAGCTCGCAACCTTCACGGCGGCCGATTTCGCCGATCCTAACCAGCTCAATGTCGTGACGGATGCTCTCAGCATCGCGGGTCGCGTTGCCACGTGGCAGGCTGCGGCGGAAATGTGGATCGACCACCCGGTGTCCGGCGTCTCGCTGGGCAACGGGTACCGCTATTTCGGGGTCTATATGCCGGACTGGGCGCTGACCACCGATCTCTTCGCGGAGGGCGAAAATCAGGGAGAGCTTTGGCTCGACCCCTATGCGCCGGAAAAAGGCAACGCCAAAAATCTCCTGCTGCGATTGCTGGCGGAAACCGGCGCGCTCGGTACCATCCTGTTCGTCGCCTTCTTCTTGAAGCATATTTTCTATGCGCGAGGGGGCGATCGCTATTACGACGCGTTCCGGCTCGCGGCAGGCGCGGCCCTGGTTTTCAACTGGCTCAATACCGACACGTTCGCCGATCCGGCCATGTGGATTTTGCTGGCGACGCTCCACGCAGCGGGCCGCTTGCGGACTGAACTGGGGACGGAACGTGCAGCCTCACCAATCTTGGCAAGAGCCAGTTAAATAGCGCCCTGAATTGCCCTTTGCAGCTCCGGTTTTTGGAGCGATCACGGATTGCCATTCGCGGATCAGGCGGTGGGGTTCGAAGGATTGCACGATGCACTCGCGCGCGCTTCTGCCGATTTCCGCCCGCAACCCCGCATCCTTGAGCAGCGAAATCGTGTATCGGGCGAGGTCTTCGGGCGATTCCGAAACCAGGCAGTGCTCTCCGGGGACAACCCGCAATCCGCGAATTCCGGCGCTGTTGGTGACGACCGCCTTGCCGCGCCACATGGCCTCGACGATTTTCGTCTTGATGCCGGTTCCGTGCCCCATCGGCGACAGCAAAATGCCGAAGTCCTTTATGATGGAGTCAAGGTCGGCAACGTAGCCGGCAAAGAGGATTCCCTCGCCCTCCAATCTATTTCGCAGCGCTGCCGGCATATTGCCGCCGACGACGTGCAATCGTGCGTTGGGGACTTGCCCACGAACCAGAGGCCAGACCTGTCCGGCTATGAGCTTGATCGATGCAAGATTTGCCGGAGACAAAAAGTTTCCAAGAAAATAAACATCCACGTTCGAGCCGGGACCGGTCGGAGCGGCGGTGCTTCTTTCGATGATTCCGGGGATGAACTGATAGATAGCGGTGATGTTTTTCCTTCCCGTAGCATCCCGCAGCCGCTGCGCCTCGACATCGGAGACGAACACGACATGATCGAAGAGGCCGGGCATCGTCATTTCCAATTGCCGCATACAGCGGGCTTCGCGGCGCAGGATCCAGAAGCTGAGGCGGCGGGCGAGCGGAACAAGCGCTGCCGGCACCCGGCGCGCGAAATTTCCCAAGAAAGCGCTGCGTTCGCTGCTGCGCGCCAAATCCGAGTAGCGGAGGGAGAAGAGATCATCCGCGTCGAGGACGTCCTTCCGCCCCCTCTGAACGGGCATCGCCTGGCGAACGAGCAGGCTTCGAACCGTGTCGTAGAAAATCGCATCGAATTTCGTGTTCGCAGCCAGCGCCGATATGACTTGGATATTGCCGGAGTCGAAGCATGACGCCACCTGAAACGGCAGCCTCTTCGCGAAAGCGTACAGAATCCGTTCGAACAGCCTGCTTCCCGCAGGGGTACGCAGCAGCGTGCAGGAGACTATTACCGGCATCGCGCGACGAATTTCGGATTCAGCTCTCGCTTCATCTTGAGAAAAGACGACATGAACGTCGTGCTGCTTCGATAGCAGGTTGATCCGCATCACGATGCTGGCGGCGCGAGGAGAATCCGGAGAAAGCAGGTCTCGCGCCGCGATGTAGAGAATTTTCATGCGAAAGACCGCTTCTTGCCGCGCCAGTAGGTGAACATGTCGGCTATGGTCCGTTCGATCGGGATTTCCTGCCGCCAGCCGGTTGCATCGTGAAGCCGCCTAGTGTCTCCCCAGATGATCTTTTCGTCGGTCGTTCGCAACAGTTCGGAATCCACTTCGACGGTCAAGTCCTTTCTCGCGCATTGCGCCAGAACCAAGTCGGCGATTTGGGAAATCGCATAGGCCGTGCTGCCGCTGACATTGTAAATCTCGCCGGGTGCGCCACGGTCAAGAAGCAAAATGAGCGCGCGATTGAGATCGCGCACGTCGATTAAGGCCCTTTTTGCGCTGAGGTTGCCGACGAGCAGCACGGCGTCGCTGCGTCCGTTTTCAAG
>WNFT01004750.1_pt1 | contig 19223 bp, 15 predicted proteins | sample 5400191 | NCBI WGS metagenome assembly WNFT01 (sample SAMN13153359, study PRJNA577476) | soil metagenome | isolation source: 80 cm saprolite under Madrone tree | place: USA:California | collected 2016-06-14 | reverse complement strand
GCGGACGAAGGCGGCCAGGCTAGAAATAGTTTGTTGAAACCATTCGGTAGTCTGCCGAATGCTCTGTCGTTTTCCAACTCATTGAGAAAATTAAGGTTGGCTCTTCGACGGATGCCTGCCCACAGTCTGTAATTTGACCAGTCGAATGTGGCGAATTCTAAACACACTGTTTCCTGCTGTTTACGAGAGGATCGAATTTACGATTCTGTCCCCAAGAATAGAAGTTGCACCCAACTGCACCCAAGGTGATTGTTATCAATTTCAGCGTAAGGACCTGAAATCAAAGAGGAAGAATGGCTCCCCGGGCTAGATTCGAACTAGCAACCCTTCGGTTAACAGCCGCAGGTAAAAATCACTAAGTCGTTGCTTTGGCGTCATTTACGAATTTCGGATTGCGTTTGAATTGGCCAATTGGCCAACCACAGCTCAGAAAGGGTTTCCTTCGGCTGGAGGCCGACTCAATTTCCAGATTCCCTTTAATCCGGGGCAGCCGCGCGAAACTGTAAGCTTTTCGGCTGTGGAATCGTCTTCTTTCTTACCCGAAACAGAAAAACGTTGTCAAATACCTTTATTTCTGGATGCAGATCAGGTGACTGTTGCTTCCGAAGCTGTCGGCAGTTCTTTCCCTGAGAAAACGTAAAACGGATTAAGCTTGAGCCGCCCTGTATCGAAGACTTACCAAACTTTGAGAGTATCCCGCGAACGCGGGAGGCAATGTGCATAACCGATTGTCTGTTTGGCTGGAAACTATCAGGAGTGAAATTCGCACCAAGGGTGTGTGGACAGTGATAGTTTCGGCTGTTACGGCCATAGTTCTCGGAACGCTTCACCACTGGTTTTACGGTAAGACGCTCGAACTTGTGGAGCGAATGGCACCTGTCAGCCTTCAACCTCGTCAAAGAGAGACGGTATAAGAGCTGCAAGATCGGCCAGTCGGCTTGGCTGCAAAGCTTCAAATTCTTTCTGAGGGACCTTTACATATTTCCACTTTTTGTCAGTCAGCGTGCTTGCATTATCGCACCAGCGCACGGCGGCAACGTCCTTCCTCAAAACGTCTACATTCTCCTGCCCTTTGGACTCAAGAAGCCAATGAACTCCTGACTTATCAATGGCGACGAAGTCTGGCTCGTAGTTTCGGAGATTCATTGCCGTATCCGTGTATTCGATTGTGAACCCAAATGCACGGGGTAGTTTCGCGAATGCCGTTACATCCTTTGCATCATCCAAGAATTTCGCAAATTCGCGCTCGAAATCGTTGTCACATGGCACGAGATTGAAGATGCATTTCTGGCCTTCCCACACAGGCCGTGACCAAGGGAACGGTTGGCAACCGGAAAGTAGGCGGGCTGGTTCGAGGAGCTGTGGAGTCTGTTCCTCGATGGTCAAAGCCTGAAGCGCTTTCTTGAAAACGTCTACGCAGACGTAGTGAGCAACCGCAGTGCTCATGGCCTTGACGACGGCTGGCTCGCCCAAATTGGCGGGATGGCCAAAGGCCTTTTGCTCGAAAAACTCCCGGACTTTGGGAGCCAACGCTGCAAACTGTGCCGGGAGCTTCACGGCTTCAGCGATACGGCGAGCGTAATAGCCGATAACCTCTTGTGCTGTCTGGGGTTCGGGAATTGTGTACTCGCGTTCAAATTCCTTTTTCAGCGTTATTATGTCGTAGCCTTCGTAGGTAAAGGTTTTCGAGCGCGGGTCGTCTTCTCCCATCGGAAGGACAATGGATTGAAAGCTCATCACTCCAAGCGCCGCGATCTCCTCCGCTAGGCTTTTCTTTCGCAAAAGAAAAGGGGTGAGTACGGGCAGGCCGATGTCGAATTCCTTCCGATCCTCAAGGGGCAGAATCGTGATGATCCGCAGCTTGTCTTTGCCAAGCTCGAAGGTGTCTAGCTTCAATTCTTCTAGCTTTTCGAGGTCATCAACGAAGTCCAAGAATTTTTTGTTTCCAATGATGTCAACGCGTTCCGTGTACCCGCTCGGATCTTCGCGAAACATGAGTCGCAAACCGCGTCCAATCGCTTGTTCTGGCAAAATGTTGGCTTTCGCCGTGTACGGACGCAACCCGACGACGACAGTTACGTTTTTCACGTCCCAACCTTCACGGAGCATGAGCACGCTGACAATCGCATTGATGGGACTGTCGTCCAAATCAACGTCTCGGACAGCTTTTCGGGCTTCCTCAAGGTCGGTCTCTTTGATTTCTCCGTTGTTCTTGGTGTGAATGACCTGCGTGCAATCGCCGCCGAATTCGGTGGGATACTTTGTCCTTAGCCATTCGGCAACATCGTCGGCTTCGTCCGTACTGTTCAGCATCAGAAACAGAATCGGTTTCTTTTTAAGAGGTTTAAGTTGTTCCCGATATTCGCGCCATCTTTCGACGCCCGCCGCAAGATAGGCTCGGTACCGCACACTTGCATGGTCAGATTTTGCCTCCTCAATCTTTGCCAGTCCTTTAACTGGCCGCTTCACGATTCCATCGACAATCGCCTGTTTGAGTGGGTAATCGGAGATCGTCCAGGGGAAGATCGCACCCTTCTGGAAGCGTGGTGTTGCCGAAAAGTCTAGCTGTGACGCGATTGGGGTTTTCTCATGCAATCGACGAATGACGTTGTTCCATTCGCTTTCTTCGTCGTGAGTGTGGTGCGCTTCGTCATTTATGGTCACCAATTTGCCAGACCGCAGAGCGATCCGGTCGCCAAAGTCGGTCAATTCGAGCTTCCTCGTAGGCGGTTTTGATCCCAGGATGGCCGTCATTTCTTCGGGCTCGTCTTCGTTGGTCCGGTCCGGCCTTTCGTAGAACTGTTGAATGTTTGCGAGAAACAAAGTCCCCTCCGCGTGAGCTCTTTCGGCATCGCCGCGCATAACACAGTCGAAGTCCCAAAAGATTTCCAGTTCTCTTGGAATCACAGGGTCAGCACGAAAGATGCGCGCGCCTGCGAAGTCAGTTTTGAGACGTTCGAACACGATTACGTTGGGAGCGAGAACAAGAAAGGTCTTCGCATAGTCTTTGGCGATATCGTCTTGCTCGCGGGCGGCATTGAAAAATTGCCACGCCACGGCGAGAGCCATGACCTTTGTTTTTCCGCTACCCGTGGCCATCTTGACGCAGTATCGAGCGAAATCATCGAACGGAGGCAGACGCAGATCACGGAGGTCTTGCGCGTAACGTTCTAAGAGTCCCTTCCGGGTTCGGATTTTCTCGAACTCCCAGACGAAAACCAGCGTCTCAATCGCTTCCTGTTGAGAAGCGTGGTACTTGAACGGCAAACCGGTGGGGAGGCGATGATCCGTATAGAACCAATGGTTAAGCAATGTGCGCGTGGTGTCAGTGACACCCTTGTGGCCGCCTGCCTTCCACGCTTTTACTGCCTCTCGAAGGGCAGGCACGCAGGGGCCTGTGCGGAGCTTGGCAGTGATGTCCAGCAACTCAGTTTGCGACGGTGGAGTGGCTTCTCTCTTTTTACGAGGCATAGCTGGGCTATCTCACTTCACAGTGATTTCAAGCGTTTTGGTTGTGTCGTTTCCTAGAATGTCGATCACTTTGGCGACTATAGTGTATTTTCCAGGGGCAGAATACGCGTACTTCGTCTCCAGTTCTATCTTGGGCTCTGTGCGTGTCCTGTAGGCCTGCCATTGATTATGAAATGTGTCGTTCTTGAAGTCCCAATCGACGGCCCAATAGTCAATCAGTTGACTCCAATGTTTAATAGCCGTTCGAACCTCTTCAGGGATGTCATCCGTCGGGATTACGAAATCTGCCAGCTTGAGACCTGCTTCTCGACCTTTTTGTTTCATGTCGAGGGTCAATGCACCCAGTTCAAAGAATCTCACATCCCCTTTCTCGACAGCTTTTCTTTCAAGGACTTCACGCGGTATTTTCTTGAAAGCGACACTAACCCTTGACTCGGCGGCGACCTGCTTCGCCAATTCGTTCACTTCGAGAGCGAACTCCCAGCCCAGAACATCCACGCCAGCTTTTGTTGGTGAATCCTTATCCTTGCCAACAGCTTTCCATGCCTCTCTTGCGATTGCTTTTACATCGGCGAGGGTCACAGGGGCGTCAACAGCGCCTACATGAACCATCCGTCCGCCCTTCGTTCCATGAATCCATGCATGTCCGCTGAACGGCTTCGCGTGATACAGGTCGAGGATGAAACGCCTATAAGCAGTCTCCCGCTCTCGCTGTTCTACCAGGTGGTCCTTTCCATTGGCGGGGAACTCTGCTTCTTGCCACGCCTGACGTTCGTACTTGCCCAGATTCTGAACGACGAACGGTTTTACGTTAGAAGTGCCCAACAACCTCTTCCGGGTCGTGTGAATTGCGAACCGGCTTAGGTCGCAACCAATCCAGCGTCTTCCCAATTTTTCAGCAGCAACTGCGGTGGTACCGCTACCCAAAAAACAGTCGAGAATCAAATCACCTTCCTTGCTGCTGAGCTTTAGAACTCGTTCGAGAAGGGATTCCGGTTTCTGAGTGTCATAACCTGCTCTCTCAGCTGCCTGACTTTGGATTGGCTTGATGTCGAGCCACATGTCCTGTAAGGGCACACCCGGCATTTCATCCAAGTACCGCTTCTGGGCAGGAACTGTGCCCGGATTTGTTTGGACAATTCTGCCCTTCTCATACATTTCCTTCATTTTCTTTTCGGAGAATCGCCAGTATCGCGTCACACCCAAGAACTCGTAATAGGGATTTCCTTTGAGCGATTTTCCGGGGGCGGTTATGTCGCTGAGGCGGTATCGGCGACCTGTTCCAGGCTCAATGTGCCTATAAAACGCGTCGGTATATTCTTTGTCGTAAGGCGTGTATTGCATTTCCCAGCGATAGTGTTCTGATTTGGTGTACAGAAAAATCACATCATGGAGTCGCCCCAAGTGCTGTGATCCTTGGGTGACATCACTGTGAGCGGTCTGGCGCTTCCAAATGATTTGGTTCAAATATCGGTCGGGTCCAAAAATCTCATCCAGGATCAGCTTCACTCCATGAGAGACATTCTGGCCGATATGCACATAGATTGTTCCGTCTTCTGCTAGAAGCTCTCGAAGTAGGATCGCAGTGTCGTAAAACCACTCAAGGTAGGAGTTGAATGTGTCTCTGTACGCCTTCTGCTCAATGATCGAAGGTTCTTTTGTAAAATAAATTGCCTCGTCTTCAGCAGTATCAGGATTCTCAGGGATGGAAGCCGTGAAGGAGAAATCTGCGCCAGTATCAAAAGGCGGGTCGATGTAAATAAGGTTCACCTTTCCGGCCAACTCCGGAAGAAGTGATGGCAGCACATACTTCTTATCTCCCCAGATAAGGCGGTTGCGCCATTCAGTGTCGCGCCCACTGGCAAAAAGCTCAAGATTCCGCCGCCGGTCCTGCGTGCTCTCATTGACGGTCTCAATGGTCTGAAAGGGGAGTGCAATCCGGACCGGCGCTTGCTTCTTGCTGTCTTTGTACTTCCCATCCCAAATAAGTTCAGTCATCTCTTGGAATCCAACTCCGTTCTTATAACAGTAACTATCATGTTCAGCAAAACCCCGAGCTCGCGAAACACGTTACAGGGATTTCGTTAACTACTGCGAAGCTGGATCACTTTAGCGGAAGGCATGGTCCTCGCCACTGAAGGCGGGGCTTCTGCATAGCCGTCCATGAGGTCTTTCAGATAGGAAACGGAAAGGCGAGCATCCGAACTGAATCGCCCGTAGTCGATTGGATCACCGTAAACAACTTCTGCCATCTTTCGTAAGGCTCTTGGTCGTTCCTGGGAAACTGCGAGATTACTGGGCTCGTTTGCACGCCAACCTCTAGCGGAGAGCTGCTCGAATAGGTATCTGTGTTGGCGATTTGCGATGATGCCCAAGTCGTGCGCTCTACGTATTAAAGCCTGGAGCGATACTCCCCAACGCAGCTTCAACGGCGCGATTCTTGACAGAGTGACGGGCCTTTGAATTTCTTTATGCATCGCTGTCCCGGGCATAAGCAACTCCGCAGCAAACCGATCTGCTTGCTGATGCTCTCCGGGCCGTAGCCGCTTCAGCTCCCCATGTAAAACGAGGTGGCCAAGTTCGTGCGCTACGTTGAATCTAAGTCTGTCCCCTGGCTTGTTGCGACATGCAGCGATGATCGGCCTGTTGCTGGCGGAAGTCAGCCACGTTGAGAAGGCATCAATCTTCGCTAAATCAATCGGTAGAGATAAGGCTGTCACGCCTATCCGCTCCACTAAATCAATAAAGTTTGAGAGAGGCTGGTCAGGGCTGATCCCAAAGAGATGCCGGATATGCTGCGCAGCAACTTCGGGCGTCTGACTCGACTTTTGCAATCTGATTGGTATTTGTGTAACAGATGCTTCTAAGAGTTCGATCAATTCGAGAGAGACCTCAGCATGTCTACAGGCGGCGATGGTCTCGCGCCGAGTCGCTGAGGCCCTGGCGCGAAACATTAGAGTTTCAGCAGGGAAATGAAGTTTTGGTTGATCGCTGAAAAATGTGAGAGGGAAACGTGTTCGACTGGCGATGGACTCAGCAACCTCTGCAGACGGCTCCAGAAGTCCTGCCTCGATGTTAGCTATCGCTGCTTGTGATCTTCCAACGAGTTTTGCAAGGTCGGTTTGTGTCAAACTCAGCAGTTCGCGCGCTTGTCGTAGTCTCTCGCCGGAAAACATTAGTCCTTGTTTGATACTTTCTTCGCAGAATCTTTTCGACCGATTGGGAGATCCTGATAAGTCCTGTGTGCCGGTTCTGCTTTGATGGATTTGGTCGGATCAGGAACCGGAACGAACCAGTGGACTTCACTCGCGCGAGTCTCTGCGTCGAAGTCCTTTGGGCAAACGAGCCAAAGGGTCACACCGCCAGTGTGGTTAAGATTCCAAAGAATTATGAATTTGTTGTACGGCTCGCGATCCGAGAATTCGAGATTATATTGGTAAAAGGATTGCCTTGCCTGCGAACGACCCGGGTCCGGAAGATTGTGATCGTCTGATTTCCAAATTCTGACGTGCGTGTCCTTGTAGAGAAAATCGAGACCACACAAAGAATGATTTTCGATCGTAACGTCCTTCAGCCCGGCCTTCACAAGTCGGTCTTTAACATGTAGCCGGATGAGCATCGCCGCAACTGAAAGATCAAGTGCGATGTGCTTGACCTCAAAGTAGTCACGGGCTTCAAATATCCCGCTCTCGAACCCAGCGTATAGCTCTGGGAAAATAGGAGTCAGCTTCTCCAGCGACTCTTCCGGACTTGGGACCTTTGGCAGTTTCATCGTTATTTCATTACCTCCTAGAGGTTATAAAATTACCACCACTTTACCACTTACGTCAAACCATTTATCCCCCCGGGCACTTCTCGACCGCAGCGCTATCTGTTAGCCAGCCAATCAACCTTCCAACCCGACGGCATGCTGCCTCCAGGAGTTCATTGGGCGGACTCGATCGAAATTCAAGCGAGGTTCGGGCAAAGCCCGCATCGATATCAGTTGCTTCAAGGCTTTTTGCAGGCCGTCAAGGAATTGAAAGCTGCGGGTTGCAAGGAGGTTTTTCTGGATGGCAGCTTCGTGACCGCGAAGACCTCACCGAACGATTACGATGCTTGTTGGGGTACAGGTGGTGTCGATCCAGTCCAACTGGACGACGTATTTTTCGATTTCACCAACCGGCGGGCAAGACAGAGGGCGAGATTTCAGGGAGAGTTTTTCCCGGGGGATATGAAGGAGGGCTTGAGTGGGAAGACGTTTTTGGAATTTTTTCAGGTGGATAAGCAGACGGGCGATCCGAAGGGGATCGTTGGCCTGCAACTGTGAAAGGTGGGGATCGTGATCAAAAACGAGCGTCAATATCGAATCACGAAGTCTCAAGCCGACAAATTTGAGAACGCGATTCGGGAATTGGAGTCGGCGCGGGCGGACCCGCGGGTGCATGCAAAATTGCGCCAAGCGCAGATTGACGCCCTTCGTAGTCAGTGGACTGAACTTCGGGAGGAATTGGAGGAGTACGAATCACTGCGATCGGGGAAGCGGCGCGTCCTTGAGTTGGGTTCGTTCGAGGACCTGCCGCGTGCTCTTATTCAAGCGCGTATTGCGTCGGGTATGAGTCAAGAGGATTTGGCTGAGCGGCTTGGTCTTAAATCGCAGCAGATACAACGATACGAGGCGACAGATTACTTGGGAGCTAGCCTCTCAAGGGTTTCGCAAGTTGTACAGACGTTAGGGTTGCAAGTGCAACAGGACGTTTTGCTTCCGGGCGGGGAGTATTCCGTCGCGAACCTATTGAAGAAGCTCTCCGGGGTTGGTCTCGACGGCCAATTTGTGCGCAGGCGTCTATTGCCTGGGCCAACGGAAGGTATGTCGGGCGATGAGCAAAGGGAAGAACAAGGGGTAGCTCTGGAAGCAGCGGAAGGACTGCACCGCGTTTACGGATGGCTGCCGCCGGATTTGTTCGGTGCCAGGCCTCTTGAGCTGCAGACGGCAGCTTCGGCAGCCGCAAGATTCAAACTGCCGGCGCGAGTTCGGGAAGCGGGTCTTGGTGCCTATGTGATCTACGCTCATTATTTGGCGCTCTTGGTTCTTCAAACCTTGCCAAATCTGGAGAAAAAGAGTCTTCCCACGGACTGGAAGGAGGTCCGCCACTCCATCGTGGAGCAATATGGCGAACTCAGTTTTGAAACGGCCTTGAAGTATGTGTGGTCGCTTGGAATTCCGGTACTCCCTCTAAATGACACCGGGGCTTTTCATGGGGCTTGCTGGAGGTTGGGGGGCCGGAACGTAATCGTCTTGAAACAGCGCACAAGATCGGCTGCGAGATGGCTCCACGATTTGCTCCATGAATACTTTCATGCTGCACAGAATCCCGATCTCGAAGAACACCCGGTAATCGAGGAAAGCGAGATGTCTCCGAACAGAAGAAACTCGGCGGAGGAGAAATCCGCCAGCCGCTTTGCGGGTGACATCATGCTAGATGGTCGGGCGGAGGAGTTGGTTGAACAGTGCGTCGCTGCGGCCAAGGGTAGAGTTGAGCTTTTGAAGAATGTTGTGCCGGGTGTGGCGCAGAAGGGAAGAGTCCAAGTAGATGCTCTCGCAAACTACGTGGCCTTTCGCCTCTCACTGCAAGGGATCAACTGGTGGGGCGCCGCGAACAATCTTCAACCTGATGGCTCGTCGACGATGTGCACGCCACGGGACTTGTTGCTGCAAAAAATTCAACTTAGTTTATTGAATCCAGTCGATCGAGACCTTCTGTTGAGAGCCTTAGAGCCTCTCGTTTTGGGTTTTGCTGGCCGGATTGGCAGTGGGAAATCAGCAGTATCCGCCGAAGTGGCAAAGGCGCTCGGATGGCCGCGTGCCAGTTTCGGTGATTACGTGCGTATCGTCGCGAGGAGTGCCGGACTGGAGGAATCACGAGAAGTTCTTCAGGAGCTGGGAGCGTCATTGATTGAAGGAGGGGTTGACGATTTTTGTCGAGCTGTTTTGGCTCAAAGCGGTTGGAATGCCGGAGAGCCTTTAGTTATAGACGGTATTCGACATGCGGAGGTGATCGAATCACTTCGAAAACTTGTAGCTCCGCTCGAAATGCGAGTGGTGTATTTGGATGTGAAAGACGAGAAACGGCTGGAGAATTTGCGGAAACGCGAAGAAGCAGTGCCGGAAAACCTCAAGCTCGTAGAAGCTCACGCGACAGAAGAACAAGTGAAGGATGTCCTTCCGGAGCTGGCGGACCTCCGCCTGCCTGGGGATCGTCCAGTTCAAGAACTGGTCACAACTCTTGTGAGCTGGATCCATCAAGGGGATAGCGCACAAAGTATGTGTGCCGCATGAGGTGAACGTGAATACAACAAATGCATCTGAAGAATTGAAACCGCTCAAAATCAAGTGCACCAGTACGGATTGCAATAACAATCTGCATTGCTTCCAACTGACGCAGAAAATGAAAAAGAATGGGCCGGCGGGACGTTGCAGAACATGCGGGGTCCAGTTGGTCGATTGGGCTCGGGTGCATCGGGCCAACTTAGAGGATGTAAGCTACACGTTTGAAGCTCTGCGTTACGAGATGATTCGCCATCATTTCTGGCACATTCCAATTAAGGCGTACGCCATGAACTATGCTCGCCGGAAAGGTCGGACTGCGCTCAAGGAAGCGGCCAGAAACCAAATTGCGAAGGCGGTTGCCAGTCCGAACCATCCTCGGCAAGGACGGCAGACACATCGCGAAACGCATCCCCACGCAAACGCTATTCACTACGCGCAGCACGCAACGGCTTCGTGCTGTAGGAAGTGTCTGGAAGAATGGCACGGCATTGCGATAGACCGGGTTCTGACCAATCAGGAAGTCGGATACTTGACCGAGCTGGCCATGCTTTACGTGCTGGCGAAAGTGCCCGACCTAGCCGAAGAACCAGTCCATGTTCCAAGCCTCCGTGCGGCCGCGGTAGGGACGCCGCTCGCAAATGACAACGGTACTGAGGTGCCTCATCATGCCGCTTGACACGGAGGCTCTTGCTACAAAATACAGAGCCGCAACAATTCGAGTGGAGAGCCGAGAGCTTCTGATAACGAACTTCAGGAACTCCGAACAGGAACGCGATCTAACGGAGCCTGCAAATTGCGGGGGCGTCGGACGTATCAGACATTTTCGTCGATCGACGAGCAAAGGTTGGCCCTCGAATCCCTTGCCCCTTGATCCGGCTTGTACTGCGTTGGGGATAGAGAGACAAAATGAAATACGGGCTCAGGTTTTTCAAAACGCTGCTTGCAATTGGCGCTGCTGGTATTGTTTCGTTCCGTTTAATCTCTTATCGGCGGATCCGTCACGTTCGACCTGGCTTACGCCGCAAAAACTGGTTCAATGTTATCTGAGCGAATCTGATCGGGCCTCGGTGTTGGATCTGTCCGGGGGGCAACCAGAACTCGTCCCGGAATGGGTGCTCTGGACCATAGAGGAGCTTGAACGAAGTGGACTGCAAGAGAAAGTCTACCTTTGGTCGGACGACAACCTAAGTTGTGATCACTTTTGGCGGTTCTTGACTGCTAAACAACAGGAGCATGTAGCAGGGTATCCAAACTACGGACGGGTGGCGTGTTTTAAGGGGTTTGATGAGCAGTCCTTTGCATTTAACACTCGGGCGGAGACCGATTGGTTTGACCGTCAATTTGAGCTTATGAATCGGCTGGTTTGCTCGGGGATGGACATCTACGCCTATGTGACGCTTACGACTCCGCAAGCAGACAACATCGCCAGCGGAGTGCCCCGGTTCGTCGATCGCTTACAGGAAATTCACGAAAATCTTCCGCTTCGCACGGTACCGCTCGAAATCCAGAACTTTACTCCGATGCTGAAGCGTGTAAATGACATTCACGGCGCCGCAATGCAACACCAATGGCGCGCGATCGAAGTGTGGCAGCGGGAATTAGAGAGCCGCTTTCCCGCTTCTCAGCGAGAACTGCCCGTTACAGAAATTTTACTCGGGAAACCCAGGCCACTGGGCGAGCGGTGTCGAGGATGAACGAACAGCTTGCGTTTGACAAGGCCGTAGATCAGTGGGTGTCTGCCGGTCTGACAGAGCCAGTGACCTGGGATCAACTCCTCTATGCGTTGCCGAGCGTGTACCCCGCGACAGTTCAGGAATCGGCTCGACGTCTTTCGCTAAGCAACAAGATTCGCTTCACAGCCGAGCGGTCGCTGACACCTGGTGCAACGTCCTTCGCGTTGAAATTATGGTGCCAGGGGAAATTGCCTACCCCGCATCCTCAGGATAGTTTGTGGTGGTTTGGAGATATCGCACTTGAACGAGTGCTCGCACATATACATCAGTTGGTAGCGCATTCCGATGGAGTGTTGTTGTTGGGTACGCCGAGCCTCTTTCACTATTTGAAGGCACATAGCTTGGGACGCTCCGTGTTGCTTCTCGACAAAGACTGTTCGACTATCGCCGAGGGGCATTACCGTGCGCTTCCGTGTGACGTGCTGACCGACGCAGCAACCGACGAAAAGTTTGATGTCATCGTTGCTGATCCTCCCTGGTATCCGTCAGAAACACGCGGGTTCCTTATAGCGGCGTTGCAGAGATCCAAACAAGGCACAAGACTCTTAGTGAGTGTCCCTGGCGCAGGAACTCGGCCCGGCGTTCAACGTGAGTGGCAGGAACTACTTCTTTGGGCAGAAGGGAGAGGTTTGAGATTGTTGGATTACGAGGCGCGAGCTTTGCCCTATATTTCGCCTCTATTTGAAAGAAACGCTTTGCGAGCGGCCGGCATCGATGCGTATCCGGAGGATTGGAGACGCGGTGATTTGGCAATCTTTGAATTCGATGGCTCAGCTGGGGCAGACACTTTTACAACAAATGGTCAGCGCAGATGGACTGAAGTCCGCTTCGGGCGGGTCCGACTTCGCATTCGGGCTGAGTCGGGTAACGCCTGGAAAAGTCCACAATTGCGTACCATGGTCCCAGGCGATATTCTTCCTTCGGTAAGCCGTCGTGATCGACGGCTGAAGTCAGTAGGAGCATGGACTTCCGGGAATCGGGTCTTTTCGTGCGAGGGCTGTTTTGCGTTCTGGAATATAGCTGAGGCAATGAGCCTTGGTGAGTGTCCCGTGGCTAGGCTTTGTTCGGCGATTGGCACTGATTTGGACGCACAGCAGAGAGAGGAGGTCGGGAAAGTCGTTGAAAGATTGAAGGAAATTATCGTGATCGAAGAGCAGGAAATCGAGGATTGGAGAACTGAGCGGAATGACAACGTGGTCGAGCTCCCTGCTCGCCAGATTTGAAGAACATCTGAATTCCCCCCAATATTGGGAGGGGCGTTGTGGCTTAGTCTCTGCATCACCAAAACGTCGAAACAGTATTCATCTCGCGGTCTTTGTCGAACCTTTTCTACAGTTCGTTCTAGATGGTCGAAAGACCGTGGAATCCAGATTCTCCATTCATCGCCGCCCGCCGTTTGGCTGCGTGCAATCGGGTGATTTGGTTCTCGTCAAGGAGTCTGGCGGCCCCGTTGTCGCTGTAGCAGAAATCTCCGAGGTTTGGTATTACCAACTGGATCAAGAAGCCTGGGAGGTGATCCGAACGCGTTTTGCGAAGCAATTGTGCATCGAGGATCCCGAGTTCTGGCAAAGCAAATCGTCGTCATATTTTGGGACACTCATGCAGATCGGGAGAGTTGAGAAACTGGACCCGTTGGTGTGCTCAAAGCGGGACCGCAGGGGTTGGGTCGTGCTTGATGGGCACGAAAGACAGGCCGACTTATTCTCTGACCTCCATCGACGGTAAGAACGCGCCAGGGGCCGCCCGCGGGCTTTGGGGCTTTTCGCTGAAAACATGGTATCGAACAAGAACGCTCCGGCTGCGCTGCGGGTCGGTGATGCCCTCAAAATCGGTCGTGGCTCGTACCAGATCCCGCAGGCACTCCGACCGCGCTTAGAAAGCTGAACGCATCATTCAACACATCGACCACCGATGGCCTGCTAACCGTGTGCCGGGTTTGAATGCAACATGCTCATAATTGCATAACTTCAACGCATCCCTCTAAAATCGAACCATTCTCGAACGCAGGGATTATTGGGAGCAGGTCGGTGCTTCAGGTAAATCCTCAGCAGAAGAAAATTCAGGATTCTTGGCCCGCAATGTTGTGGCTCTTTACCAAACGGGAATGGTTTTCCTTGTTTCTTTCGACCAGCGCGGGAATTCTAGTGGCCCAGTTGATTCATTTGGTCAGGCAGGATCATGCGTTCAAAGATTCGGTCGCAACGCATTATAGGCCGTGGGTGTCATTTGACGATGCTCACTACTATCTGCCCTATTTCGTCACCGTCTTCGTTGTCGCCCTTCTAGCGCTTGTGCCGTTCTTCGGCATGAATGTCTGGCGCGGCCTAAAATCGTGGAGCAAAGGCGTAACCAGCGGGTTAGTTCTCGTGCCGTTTGCTTCCGCCTTGTCGATATCGCTGCTACCAGCGCCAAAATCATCCCTTCGTCTCATTCTCGGTGTTTGCTTTACAATCGCGTACTCCCTCGGAAGTTTTCGACTATTTCTGCGGGGCAACATCCGCGCGGCTAGAACCGTCAAGGAAGATGAATTTATTGTCCCGCCAAGAATGCGGTCTCTTGCAGGGTCTCAATTAGAGTGGTCGGATGATCCAATTCAGAGTTGGGCGCAGGATGCCTTAGGGCGAGCCGCCTTGGTCGATAGCCTTTCAGTCAAAATCATGATTGCGAAGACGCCGGTCATCTTGCTGTCCGGTCCATTCGGGTCAGGCAAAACATCGACACTCAACCTTCTGCGAGAACATCTTGAAAGCAAGGCCATCGTGGTCTCTTTCAGTACATGGCTGCCTGGGTCTCAAGAGACGCTGGCATCGTATCTTTTCGGTGATATAGCCAGGGAATGCAATAAACATTACCTAGTTCCCGGTTTGCGACAAAGCGCAAAGCGCCTAGCGACGGCACTCGGCCAGAAGGTTCCATTTCTCAGTGAGTATATGAAATTGCTTCCGCCAAGTACGCAAAAGGATGACATCAACAGTCTAAAATCTGCCCTTCTCCGACTTCCCAAACGAGTTGTGGTCCTTCTCGATGAAATTGATCGAATGGAGAAAGACGAGATTATGACCCTCTTAAAGGTAATCAGAGGGATGGCAACCCTGCCGAATGTCACCTTTGTGTGTGCGGGTAGCCTAGACACAATGGTGCAAATCACCGGCAAGGACCACGAATATTTCGAAAAGTTCTTTCCGGTTGTTAGGTCTGTTCCCGAACCCGATCCCGCTGCGCTCCGCAAAACGGGTGTGGAACGGTTAGTCGCCGCGTTCGCCAGTTGCGGCTGGTTAGAGATCAGCACTGAGGCTGATGAGTTCAAGAAGCGAATCGAAAGCGTGTGGAGCGCGCGAATCGCCCCGTTTTGTGAAAACTTGAGAGCTATCGGCTTGCTGGCTAATGATGTGAGCGTGGCTGCTGCCCCATTGCGGCGCGAAGTCGATCCCGTGGACCTGACGCTTATAGTGATGCTAGATCGATTCGCACCAGCGACTTATGGACTTGTCGCGAAAAATTCTCTGGCACTTACCGGTGGCGAACGTTTGGAGCGTGGTGGGCCATTTCAAACTGATGAGGATGAAACTAAGAACAGAAACAAGTTTTTGGCAGACCTAAAGAAGGCTGTGCCGAACGAAGACGAACTAGAGAAGGTCAAAGGTGTTCTCCACGAACTATTCCCGCTGTTGTCCAAGGGTGTCGGCCAATTAGAGCGACGACTGCGCCGCATAACAAAAGACGCGGACAAAGAAAACGGCAAGCGGATCAGTGAGCCTGGAATGTTTCCAGCCTACTTTCGGTACGAACTTCCAGACGCAATGTTCAGTTCCACCGAAATTGCCTCGTTGCTGCAACGTTTCGAACGCAATGAAAGTCGATCTCAAGGCGAGGCTATGTTCCTAGAGACGTTGCAATCGATGGAGAAGGGGTCGCTAAAGCGCGATGATTTTCTGCGCAAACTCTCGGAGTCCGCAAAGATCATTCCTGCCAACGCCGGGAAAACATTAGGTGAGGTCGCGGCGAAGGCATCGGCGAGTTACACGTATGACATGATGGCTCCATTTGGTGAGGCTGGTCATGTCCTGAGAATGATTCTTTTTGTTGCACAGAAGCTGTCAAAAACCGAGAGGATAGCTTTTCTTCGCCAGTGCATCCTTAATTCTACCGATGACACGATGGCATTTCGCATATTGACAATTTTGACCAAGCAGGAGGGCGACTCAAATCTCGACCTCTCCATCGCTGATCTGTATGAAGCTTTCGCCGAGCGGATGAGAAAGCGCTATGGCCGGGACGTTGACGCAGCCAACTTTGACCTGAGCACCTCAGACAGTTGGGCATTGGAATACTGGGGTCGCAACCCTGAAGACCGAAAGATACAGAACGGGTTTTGGCTGCGTTACATCGGAAACAGCAGGGCGCGCTTGGCATACGCGTTTCGCGAATTTTTCTTGCCGCTGGCTGCATACACAGTGGACCCAACTACGTTCGTACAAAACAGGATTCCCCTTGACGACCTGAAAAGACTCTACAATGACCTTCCCGATGATCCTGCGTTGACAGACAGTGACCATAAGTCGCTCAAGCGTCTTGGCCGATTGTTAGCCGGAGAGTTTAAGAATGGGATAAGCCCGACCACTGACGTATGGTCCTAATCCGCAAGGTCATGCGGATTTGAAGCCTTCATCGCCGCAACCTTTAGACCACGGACCCGACGCCGCCATTTTCTTCTCAGCATCCGTTCAGCATGGGCCAGCCGCTTACTGCCCCGGATGCCGGAAGCAATTTCAGACGAGGAATCAGTTCATGGACCATCTTGCGAACGATGTGCTGCCGGAAATTATTGGCGGCCTAAAAGCGTGAGTGGGCGCGTTTATCGTCGCTATTGCCGCCACAGGCGTTCAGCCGTCAATCAAAGAAGCGTAGTTCCAGTTGGCGTGGAATAAGGCTACCATTTGGCGTCCGAGGAGGTTCCGCGAAATGTTGGTTGACGAGGTTCTCAAAAAGCTGGAAACCCAGGGCATGACCCTAAAAGATAAGAAAAGGAACGGAAACGATACGGGTTACCAGCTTCGTTTCGCAAAAGGTGAAGTTGTGATCGTTTTTGACAACGGCACCGTGCTCGCCCAGGGAAAGTTTGCGGGCCACACTCGTGAAATTCTGGGAATCGGTACCCAAACCACGGCGACTGAGCAGCAGAAAACGAGTCGGAAGGTTTTTGTGGTCTATGGCCACGATACTGCAGCGAAGACCCAACTGGAGGCCATGCTGCGACGTTGGGACCTTGATCCACTGATACTCGATCAACTCCCATCTGAAGGCCAAACGGTTATTGAGAAACTTGAGAAGTATACTCAGAGCGATGTTGGCTTCGCAGTGGTGCTAGCAACACCGGACGACGAAGGTAACGTCGTCGGGAAAACGGACGAAAAGAAATTTCGGGCAAGGCAAAACGTTGTGCTGGAACTTGGTTTGTTACTCAGCAAATTAGGTAGGCCCAGGGTCGCCATTCTGTTGAAGAACCAGGAAAAAATGGAACGCCCTTCTGACATTCAAGGGCTGATCTATTTGCCGTTCACAGATGATGTTGCCGAGACAAAAGTACAGCTTGCCAAAGAGATGGAAAAGCAAGGCATAGTGATTGCAATGTCTAAGCTTTGATCAGCCAGTTGCCTTTGGCCTAGAGTCAGTCTTCCGTTCGATCTGTTCTGCGTACAGCGATTGCTGATCCCACCCTCGCGCGCAAACTGCACAGAGTTTGATGGACCCGAATCGGATTCGTGCGAAGCATCGTGTAACAGGTTGGCGAAATGAGCCAGCGTTAGTGACTTCGCATAGAGGCAAAGCATCCAAATCAATGACCGGGACTTCGCGGAGGCAGCCCATGACCGCATCTCGCACGGGAAAGCAGTATCCAAAGATGGCGGCTTTCTTGACGCTTGCCGTTCCCTGGGAACTCATAAGTGGCAGTTCGCAGCCGCACGTTGAGATCGGCTTGCGGGTGCCAGGCTACGTCAACGTTTCCGTTCCCGCCGCAGTCACTGGGGCCGCCGACGTTGCTGCGCAGGCGAGCGGTAGCGTTATTGAGCCTGAAATTTTACGTCCGCGCCAAACGGTACAGGCCGGGCCGCCGCACTTGCCCTTTCTGTCAAATTCTCTTTGCCCGGAGCCGCGTTGTTCTCTATTGCCCCACGAACGGGCGTACCTCCGTACACCAAATTTCGGTTCCCGGTTCCAGTTGCGCGGCCACAGGATTCGGGGCCGATGCTAACGGGACCGGAATTGTTAGAGCGGCGAAATACCCCTCGATTGCATATCAGCCCTGTAGAACTCAATCCCATCCGCGATTATTTGTTGAAGTCGGGAACCATCCGCAAGTCGATTCCCTTCATTACACAGCTTGAAAATCTCTCCGAAATACTGAAATGCGTTCCGCAAATAATCTGGAACGTTCATATCGTTCAGTATTTCTAAGCGCATCTCGTCTTGGTTGGTTTGCTCCATGCTCATTAGCATCGGCACATACGCGGTCGCATCCGAATGTTCAACACCTGACAGCGGCCTGTAAGCCTCCGCGTAATGTTTTTCCAGATCAACTTCGGTGAACATATCCCGCAATGTGTTTACCTCCGGTTGATACCATTGCGAGGGCATTTTGATGTTGCCTTTGCCATCTTGATACTCGAAATGTTTCTTGGCGCGGTCGTAGTGGCTCTGGATCATGGGAAGCACTTCGGGCGGCACACGGTGGCCGAACATTTCAGCATCGGACTGCACTGCAATCCAATACCACGCCAAATACTTTCTCGCCCTCCGATCCCGGTCCGGCTCAATCGAAATCCAACGGGTCACCACCAAGAGGTTCAAAAGGCTTCTTAGAATCACGCCCGTATCTTCACAATACGCCACCTCGCACAACCTGCGGATCGCATCGAAAGACTTGTAAGCCCTCGGGAAAATCAGCGTCAAGCAACGATGATAGGCGGTAGGCCAATTCCCTTGGTACTTGTACTTGGCGATTGCCTCCTGAGCGAACTCAAGCAACCTATTTACATGATTGAAGTGCTCGCGGTAATTGCTTACGATCCTCTCGCGGAACGCATCCTCAGTTATCGGAATCGCTGAAGCCATGTGGTATCCACCTCATCTGATCGCAATTATATCTCAGCGGAACGCCCATGCTATTGGCGTATGGACCGTGAACCAACTGATATAATGCGCGGTAAATGCCCTCCGTTCCGATTGGCACTACCTTTGTTGGCCCAAACAACGAAACGTTCAAGGTCACCGATTTCCTCGGGCAAGGTGTCTTTGGTGAAGTGTATCGGGCCGCAAGTGAAACCTCGGGAGTAGTCGTTGCTGTAAAACTCCATTCATAAACCAAGATTCCGTCAAACATCCGACTTAAATCCCATTTATCCGGATGCCCTGCCCCGCAGGAACAAGATGCCTGCAATAATTGCGATCCATCCGAGTATGAACGCAAGCCGTTCCCCTGCGCTTCCCGGTCCTGGGCAGCGTTTGTCGCCTATGATGATAACCTCGGATAGGTGAGATAAACTTCAAGTAATCGATGGCAACTAAGCCACAGAGAACCTAGAACCATAGGTAACGGGGAACTTTGGTCTCGGAGAAGCAAATAGCTTTGGGCGATCAAAAAGACATAGATCTTCGGGCCGCGATCAACGCCATATCCGACGTTGTGCAGAATAGGCCACGTCCTCTAA
>WNFT01001580.1_pt1 | contig 19223 bp, 16 predicted proteins | sample 5400191 | NCBI WGS metagenome assembly WNFT01 (sample SAMN13153359, study PRJNA577476) | soil metagenome | isolation source: 80 cm saprolite under Madrone tree | place: USA:California | collected 2016-06-14 | reverse complement strand
CACCATGTCGCGCGCCTCGACGGGATTGACGCCCGCGATCACCTCGTCGAGCAGGAGCGCCTTGGGAGCGCAGGAGAGCGCGCGCGCCATCTCCAGCTTCTTGCGGCCGGCCAGCGTCAAACGCGCGGGGTATTCGTCGCGGCGCTTGTCGAGCCCGACGAACTGCAAGGCCTCGCGGGCCAGGTCGCGCGCGCCGGCGTCCTCGCGCCCGGACGACTGCGCCGCCGCCACCGTGCAGTTCTCGAACAGGGTGAGGTTCTGGAAGGGCCGGACGATCTGGTGTGTCCGCACCACGCCCATCCGCGCGAGCCGGAAGGCCGGCTGGCCGGTGGTCTCCCGGTCCTCGACGAAGATCTTCCCGGAGGTGGGCGGAAGGGACCCGGCGAGCATGGCGAAGCAGGTGCTCTTGCCGGCACCGTTGGGGCCGATCAGGCCGAGGATCTGCCCCTTCTGCAGCGAGATGGAGACGTTGTCGTTGGCCTTCAGGCCTCCGAATCGTTTGGAGAGGCCCTCCGCCCTCAAGACGGCGATCATTTCGCTTCCCCCGTCTTCGGCGCGGACACCGCGGCGGTCGCCGCCGGGGGCTCGACGACGGGCCCGCCGACGGCCAGGTCCGGACGGGCGCGGTGGACGATGCGCAGGAACAGCCCGGTGAGGCCGAGCGGCTCGAAGAGGATCACCAGGACGAGCAGCAGCCCATAGATACCGAGATAGAGTTGGGGGTAATAAGCGATCAGGTTCTCTCGCAAGATCACGAAGATGATCGCGCCCAAGGCCGGGCCGGCGATGGTCCCGATGCCTCCGATCACTCCCATCAGCACCCAGGAGATCGAGCGATCGAACCCGAACATGTCGCCGGGCTCGATGTAGCTGAAGTACGAGGCGTAGAAGCCTCCGCACACTCCGATGGTCGACCCGGAGAGGAACAGCACCAGATCTTGAAGGCGCGTGGCGCTGACACCGACGTCGCTCGCCGCATCCACGTCGCTCTTGATGGCGAGCAGTGCGAGACCCATCGGAGACCGACGCAGTGCGTACGAGGCGCCGAGCGCCAGCGCCGCCAGCACGAGGGCGTACCAGTACATCGTATACTTGAGGTTCCCTTGCATGGGCAGCGACAGTCCGGAGGAACCGCCGGTGAACGAATCCCAGTACGTGGCGACCAGCCGGGTCGCCTCTCCAACTCCGATGGTCGCGATCGAGAAATAGGGCCCGCGCAATCGCAGGGTAGGATGGCCCCAGATCAACGCGAAGAGGCCCGCCACCACGCCGCCGACGATCCAGGCGGGCACCAACGGCAAGCCCAGCGACAGCTCGACGCGCGCGGTGACGAAGCCGCCGATACCGAACATGGCCGCGTGCCCGAAGCTGACCTGCCCGAGATAGCCGCCCAGCCAGTTCCAGGCCAACGCTGCGGCGATCCCGATGAAGGTCAGCGTGAGCAGATTATGGCGGTAGACGTTGCCGTGCAGGAGCGGCGCGAGCGCCAGCACCGCGCAGACGATCAAGAGGCCGACGGCCTCGCGGGGGCGGATCCAGGGCGCCAGTCGCAGCTTCATCCCAGCACGCGCTGTCCGAAGAGCCCTCCGGGCCGGACCACCAGGACCAACACCAGGAGGACGAAGCCCACTGCCGCCGTCAGGTACGCGGGGATGACGAGGATGGCGAAGACTTCCACCAGCGCCAGGATGAGCGCCGCGATGGCGGTCCCCGCCACGCTGCCGAGGCCGCCCAGCACGACCACCACGAAGGACTTGAGCAGCTCCGCGGCGCCGAAGCTCGGGTTGAAGGGGAACAGCGTCGAGCCCAACAGGCCCGCCGCGGCGGCGAGGCCGGTGCCGAGCCCGAACGTCAACGCATAGATCCGCTCGACGGGGATGCCTACCAGCGTGCAGCTGTCCGGGTTCTGCGCCACCGCCCGGATCGCCTTGCCCACGTACGTGCGGGTGAGGACCAGGTGCAGGATGGCGAGGATGGCGACGGCGACGCCGAACACCGCGATCCGGTTCACCGAGAGCAGCGCGCCGCCGACCGCGATGGCCTTGGTGGAATACGAGGTGCGCAAGGTCTGGTCGTTGCCGGTGAAGAGGAGATACGCGACGTTCCGTACGATCAGCCAGACCCCGAAGAGGAGCAGCAGCGACTGCACGCCGCCCGCGGCGCCGCGGGGAAGGCGATGGACCAACCCGCGGTAGATGACGATTCCCACTCCGAAGGCGGCCGCCGTCACCAGCAGCAGCGAGACGTACGGGTCGATGCCCAACGCGTGGTGCAGGTACCAGCCCGCGTAGGCGCCGGCCATGATCATCCCGCCGTGGTTCAGGTTGACGATCCGGAGCACGCCGTAGATCAGACCCAGGCCGTACGCCATGGTGGAGTACAGCCCCGCCAGGAGCACGGCGGCGATCAGCAGCTCGAAGAACCGTTCCACTTACTTGCAGTTGGGGTTGGGGGCAATCCCCTTCGCCGTGGCCGCGTCCGGCGGAGCGATCAGCGGTGCGCTGCCGTCCGGCAGGTTCTGCTGCACCACGAAGGGCGCGTGCGACTGCTGCCCGAACTCCGCGGGGAAGGTCAACGCACCGCCGGGCAGCAGCGAGGTGAACTTCATCGCCACCAGCTTCCCGCGGACCGCCTTCTTGTCCAGCGAGCCCGCCTGCTCGATGGCGGTGAAGAGCGCGCGCGCCGTCTCGAAGCCCAGCGCCTGGTACCACTCGGGGAGGCGCCCGGCGTACTTGGCCTTGAAGGCGTCGACGAACTTCTTCGCCAGGGGATTCTTGTCCGCGAGCAACGGGCTCCACCAGACGGCGCTGATCACGTACTCGACGTTCTTCTTCCCCAGCGCTTCGGCCGCCTGCTTCTCGCTCCCGCGCGCCCCGTAGCTGATGACCTTGTTGCAGAGGCCGGCCGTGACGAACTGCCGCTGCATGGTGATGTAGTCGGGGAGGTGCGCGTCGGCGAGGAACAGGTCGGCGCGGGCCGCCTTCACCTGACCGAGGAGCGCGCTGAAGTCCTTGCCGTTGAGCTCGAAGGACTCGTCGACCGCCACCTTGTAGTTCCCGCCCTTGTTGGCGAAGTCGGTGACGCCTTTGCGGAAGTCCTTCCCGTGGGAGGTGTTCTCCCAGAGGAGCGCGATGGTGGCTGGCTTGGGAATGCGGCCGGCCTGCTGCTCGGCGTCGATCCACTTCATCATCGACTCCGCCAGGAGCTCCACGGGGGCCAGCAGGCCGAACACCCACTTGTATCCGCGCTTGTAGATCGCGGTGGCGGCGCCGCCCCCGTTCACGTAGGGGATGGCGTTCTGCTCGGCGACGACGCTCTGCGCTTCCACCAGATTGGTGGCGTAGGTGCCGAGGAGGAAGTTGACCTTGTCGCTGTTGATCAGCCGGTCCGCCAGCGACGCGGCGGTGGCCTGCGCGCTGGTGTCGTCCAGGAGCATCAGCCGGACCGGCAGCTTCTTGCCGCCGACGGAGACTCCGCCGTTCTGCGTCGCCTGCTCGAAGGCGAGCTCGTAGCCTTCCTTGAAGAAGCCACCGATGCGCGATTCCGCTCCGGTGAGCGGAAGCGTGGCGCCGATGAGGATCTCGCTGGCGGAAGGAGCCGACGCGGCGGGAGCGCTGCCCTGCCCGGGCGCCTGCTGCTGGTTGGACGGCTTGCACGCGGCAAACGTCACCGCGCAGAGGACGGAGACGAAGGGGGTGGTTCGCATGGCGCGATACCAAAACCACTTCTCCTTGCTTTGTTCAAGCCGGCCCCCTGTAAAGAGATACAGTGCGCCTCCATGCGAACCCTCATCCTCGTCCTGACCCTGTCCTTGGCTGCCCGGGCCGAGGACGTCGTCCGCCTGGGAAACCTCAAGTTCGCCCACTACGGCGCGGTCTCGCACATGAAGGAGATCTGTCCGAAGTACGGCATCAAGCTCGAAGAGCGCATGTTCGCCAAGGGCCTCGACATCGTTCCCGGAATCCTCGCCGGAGAGATCGACCTGGCGGCCAGCGCGCTGGACGGAGCCATCGCCGGACGGGCCGCGGGCGCCCCGGTGTTCGTGGTGGCCGGTTTCGCCAAGGGCGGCGCGCGCATCCTGGCCCGGAAGGATTCCGGAGTGGCCAAGCTCTCCGACTTGAAGGGAAAGAAAGTGGGCACCGCGCGCGGCGGGGCGCAGGAGCTCCTCCTCTACGCCGAGCTGGACAAGGCGGGGCTGACCTGGGGCGACCAGGCCGGCAAGGACGTGCGCATCCTCTTCCTCGCCTATGCCGACCTGAACCAGGCGCTGCAATCGGGGCAGCTCGACGCCATCAGCCAGAGCGAGCCGCAGTCCACCCAGGCCATCCGGCAGGGGTACGCGGTGGAGCTGGTGAAGCCCTACGACACGCCGCTCGGCGAGCCCATCCGCGCGCTGGTGATGACCGAGAAGCTCTACGGCAACCACGACCTGGCCCTGCGCACCATGAAGTGCTTCGTCGCCGCCACCAAGGAGTTCATCGACAAGCCCGAGGAGGCGGAGAAGTACGTGCGCGAGAAGATGTTCAAGGGCGCGCTGAGCGTGGAGGAGTACCGGGACGCCATGACCAACGCGGCGTTCACCTACGACATCACTCCCAAGCAGGTGCAGATCACCTCCGATCTGATGGCGAAGTACGGCGTGGGGAAGATGTCCAAGCCGCCCAAGGCGGACGAGCTCGTCCGGCTCGACCTCTTGCAGGAGACGAAGCGCGAACTCGCCGTGCGATGAAGGCGCTGCGATCCATCGCCGTCATCGCCTTCGCCCTGGTGATCTGGGAGGCGGTGTGCCGGCTCGCCCACGTGAGCCCCGCCATCCTGCCCCCGCCGACGCGGGTGGCGGGCAAGTGGTGGGAGTACCTGGTCACCGGCGAGCTGCCGCGAGACGCCGCGGCCACCCTCTTGCGCGTGGCCGTCGGGTTCCTCATCGGCGGCGGGCTCGCCTTGCCCCTCGGGCTCTGGATGGGCGCCCGCGACCGCGTCTACGACGTGTTCAACCCGCTGGTGCAGCTCCTGCGGCCCATCCCGCCCATCGCTTACATCCCGCTCGCGATCCTCTGGTTCGGGCTGGGCAACCCGCCGGCCTTCTTCCTCATCTCGCTGGGCGCCTTCTTCCCCGTGCTGATGAACACCATCGCCGGAGTCCGCACCGTGGACGCGATCTACGTGCGGGCGGCGCAGAACCTGGGCGCGCCCGGCCGCACGCTGTTCTGGCGCGTGCTCTTTCCCGCGGCGATGCCCTCCATCCTCGCCGGGCTGCGGGTCGGAATCGGGGTGGCGTTCATCGTGGTGATCGTGGCGGAGATGATCGCCGTCAACAGCGGCCTCGGCTATCGCATCCTCGAGGCCCGCGAGTACTTCTGGAGCGACAAGATCCTCGCCGGCATGATCACCATCGGCGTGATCGGGCTCGCCATCGACACCGTCATGGCCCGCATCAACGGGCGCCTCCTCCGCTGGCACCGCGGCCTCGAGAATGCCTGATCGCGCCCTCCAGATCCGCGGCGTGCGCAAGCAGTTCGGCGCCATCGTCGCCCTGGAGGGGATCGACCTCGACGTGGAGCGGGGAGAGCTCGTCTGCCTCCTGGGTCCCTCGGGCTGCGGAAAGTCGACGCTGCTCAACGCCATCGCCGGATTCACGCCGCCCAGCGCGGGGGAGATCCTCGCCTTCGGGAAGAAGGTGACCCATCCCGAGCCGGAGCGGGCGATGGTATTCCAGGAGTACGCGCTCTTTCCCTGGATGACGGTGCGGGACAACGTCGCCTTCGGGCTCCAGATCCGCGGCGACCCTCAGGCGCGCTCCAAGGCGGACGGCCTGCTCGACAAGCTGGCGCTGCGCGGCTTCGGCGATCGGTTCCCCAAGGACCTCTCCGGGGGCATGCGTCAGAGGGTCGCGCTCGCCCGTTGCCTCGCCCTGGACGCGCCGATGCTGCTGATGGACGAGCCGTTCGGGGCTTTGGACGCATTGACGCGACGTTCGATGCAGGACGAACTGCTCAGGATCTGGACAGAGCTGAAGCAAACCATCGTCTTCGTGACGCACGGCATCGAAGAGTCGTTGGTGCTGGCCGACCGGGTGGTGGTGATGACGTATCGTCCCGGAACGGTAAAGAAAATCATTCCGGTGACGCTCGGCCGGCCCCGGGACGAAACGGCGCCCGGGTTCTCCAGCGCCCTCCGTGCTCTCACCGGGCTGGTCCGCGAGGAGCAAAAGCGCCACGAACGCGCGGAACAGACTTGAGTCCCTTGCAATTGAAAAATTCTCGTTTCTCGTGCTACAGAACGCGAGCGATTTTGCACGCTGTCGGCTCGCGCCAGCAGCGGAGAAGAATCCCTTCTTTTCGGTCCCCCCGGACCCTGTCTTGCGGCGCTGAATCCCAGAGGAGGACGGAATGAGCTCGGCTACCGAAGCAATGCCTGTCGGACGAACCGACGTCTCCGATTCCGCGGCAGAGCGACGGGTCATCGTCGCCTCGTCCGTCGGCACCGTATTCGAATGGTACGACTTCTATCTGTACGCGATCCTCGCTCCGTTCTTCGCGGGACTCTTCTTCCCGCCCGGGAACCAGACGGCGGCCCTGCTGAGCGCGTTCGCGACGTACGCGGCAGGCTTCCTGGTCCGGCCGTTCGGCGCGATCATCTTCGGACGGATCGGCGACCTGGTCGGGCGCAAATACACCTTCCTCGTCACCATCGTCGTCATGGGCATGTCGACGGTGCTGGTCGGCTTCTTGCCGACCTTCAAGACCATCGGCTACGCGGCCCCCGTCATCCTGGTCTGCCTCCGCCTCGCCCAGGGGCTGGCCCTGGGAGGCGAGTACGGCGGCGCCGCGACCTACGTCGCCGAGCACGCCCCGGACAACAAGCGCGGCTACAACACCTCCTGGATCCAGACCACCGCGACGCTGGGGATGTTCTTCGCCCTGGTGATCATCGGCGTCAGCCGCGGCGTGATGGACCCGGCCACCTTCTCCAACTGGGGCTGGCGCATCTCCTTCTGGCTCTCCATTCCCCTGCTGCTGATCTCCATCTACATCCGGCTCAAGCTGCAGGAGTCGCCGGTCTTCCAGCGCATGAAGTCGTCCGGCAAGCGGTCGAAGTCGCCGCTGCGCGACAGCTTCCTCAAGTACCCCAACAACAAGTTCGTCGCCCTCGCGCTGCTCGGCGCCACCGCCGGCCAGGGCGTGGTCTGGTACACCGGGCAGTTCTACGCGCTGTTCTTCCTCGGCCTCTACCTCAAGCTGCCTTACGACAAGGTGTACTTGCTGATCGGTCTGTCGCTGCTGATCGGGACGCCGTTCTTCGTCCTCTTCGGCGCGCTCTCGGATCGGATCGGGCGGCTGAAGATCATCCTGGCCGGCTGCTTGATCGCGGCGGTGACCTACATGCCGCTGTTCAAGGGCCTCACCCACTACGTGAACCCGGCCCTGGAGAAGTACCAGGCGAGCATGGACATCTCGGTGGCGGCGAGCGACTGCAACTTCCACATCTTCATCGGCCCCTGGTCGAAGCAGACCGCTTGCGACCGGGCCAAGGACTTCCTGGGCAAATCGGGTCTGTCGTTCCACTCGGTACCGGCCGAGCCGGGAGTCGACGTGGTCACGAAGGTCGGCCCCATCGAGATCCGCGGCTGGGACGAGGCCAAGTACAAGGCGGCGCTCGCGAACACCGGCTTTCCGGCCAAGATCGATCTAAGCCAGGTGAACTGGGTCATGACCGAGCTGCTGCTGGTGATCATGCTGATCTACGTGACCATGGTGTACGGCCCGATCGCGGCCTTCCTGGTCGAGCTCTTCCCCACCCAGATCCGGTACACGTCGATGTCGCTGCCGTACCACATCGGCAACGGCTGGTTCGGCGGAATGCTGCCGCTGCTGGCGACGGCCATCGTGGCGAACAGCGGCAACATCTACGCCGGCCTCTGGTATCCGATCGTCGTCTCGATCATGACGGTGGTCGTCGGCTTGCTCTTCTTGCGCGAGCCGAAGCACGTGAAGATCCGCGACGAGCAGTTTGCCTGACGGCCAGGTTTTGGGGACACCATACGTATTTACGCAGTGCGCAAATTACGTATGGTGTCCCCGTAAACGCGCACCGATCCGCAACGTGCTAGGGTGCGCGCCATGAAGCCCACTGCTTTCACGCGGCGGATGGGCATCCAGCACCCTTTGGTGCTCGCTCCGATGGCCGGTGGGCCGTCGACGCCGGCGCTCTGCGCGGCGGTCAGCGAGGCCGGCGGCCTCGGTTCGCTCGCCGGCGCCTACCTCGAGGCCCCAAAGCTGCGCGACGAGATTCGCGCCGTCCGCGCGGCGACCTCACGCCCGTTCGCGGTGAATCTCTTCGCCGATGAGGGCGTGTCGACCGACGACCGCACCCTGCGCGCCGCGCAGGACGCGACCGCTCGCTACCGCACCGAGCTCGGCCTGCCGCCTCCGGGACGCCCCGCGCCGGGCATCGCGCTGCGCGAAGCGTTCACCGTGCTGCTCGAGGAGCGCGTTCCCGTGTTCAGCTTCACCTTCGGCATCCCCCCTCGCGAGATGCTGGAGTCCTGCCGGAAGGCCGGCATCCTCACCATGGGCACCGCCACCACCGTGGCGGAAGCGCGCGCCCTGGAGCAGGCGGGCGCGGACTTCATCTGTACCCAGGGAGCGGAGGCCGGCGGCCACCGCGGGACGTTCGACCGCGACGCCGATCCCCCGCTGATCGGAACGATGGCGCTGGTTCCGCAGGTCATCGACGCCGTCGGCATTCCGGTGATCGCGGCGGGCGGCATCATGGACGGGCGTGGGTTGGCCGCCGCCCTCTCGCTCGGCGCCGCCGCCGCCTCGTTGGGGACGGCGTTCCTGCTCTGCCCGGAGGCAGGCACAAGCCCCGCATACCGCACTGCCCTGCGCGAGGCGCGCGACGACTCCACCGTCATCACCCGCGCCTTCTCCGGCCGCGCCGCCCGCGGCCTCGCCAACCGCTTCACGCGGGAGATGGCCGGAGCCGCGCTGGCGCCCTTCCCCGTCCAGAACGCGCTCACGCGGGAGATCCGCGCGGCCGCCAGCAAGGCGGGGGACTCGGGCCTGATCTCGCTCTGGGCGGGCCAGGGCGCGCCGCTCGCGCGCGAGGTGCCTGCCCGCGAGCTGGCAGAACGAATCGTTCGCGAAGCCGACGCCGCCATCGCGCGGCTCTGAAGCCTGACCCGGGAGGACGATGGCGGTCCTGATTCAGTCGATCCTGGGCGGCATCCTCATCGGCGGCATCTACGCGCTGGTCGGGATCGGCCTCACCCTCATCTTCGGCGTCATGCGGGTGATCAACTTCGCCCAGGGCGACCTCGTGATGGTCGGGATGTACGTGACCTTCTTCCTCTTCCAGCTCCTCGGCGTCGACCCCTTCCTCTCGGTGGTGGTGACGATGCCGGCCCTCTTCCTCCTCGGAGCGGTGCTGCAGCGGTCGGTGATCAACGCCGTGCTCGACGCCCTCCCGCAGAACCAGATCCTGCTCACCATCGGGATCGGCCTGGTGCTCTCCAACCTGGCGCAGCTCGCCTTCACCAGCGACTACCGGATCCTCTCCACCAGCTACTCCTCGTCCAGCGTCGCGCTGGGGATCATCCGCCTCTCCACGCCGCTCATCTACTGCTTCTTCATCACGGCCGCGATCACCGCGGTGCTCTACTGGTTCCTGGTCAAGACGGACACCGGCCACGCCGTCCGCGCCACCGCCCAGGATCGCGACGCCGCCCAGCTGATGGGAGTCAACGTCCGGAACATGGGCGTGCTCGCCTTCGGGTTGGGCTCGGCGCTGGCGGGCGCGGCAGGCGCGTTGGTGGCGCCCACCTATTACATCTACCCGCAGGTGGGCGGCGCCTTCACCCTCAAGGCCTTCGTGGTGGTGGTCCTGGGCGGGATGGGCAGCATCATCGGCGCCACTCTCGGTGGCGTGCTGATCGGAGTCGCCGAGTCGGTGTCCGCGGTGTACTTCGGCTCCGGCTGGAAGGACATCTGCGTCTACGTCATCTTCCTCCTGGTGCTGCTCCTCAAGCCCAGCGGTCTCTTGGGAAAGAGCCGGATGTGAAAGCGCTCGTCTTCACCGCAGCGGCCGTGCTGGTGCTGGCCCTGGTCCCGCTCTTCATCCAGAGCCCGTACGCGCTCCACATCTTCATCCTCGTCTTCCTGGCCGTCGCCCTGGGCGAGAGCTGGAACGTGATCGGCGGATATGCCGGGCAGTATTCGGTCGGCCATTCGGCCTGGTACGGGATCGGCGCTTATGGCGCCTTCATCCTGCTGCAGAGCAAGGGAATCGCGCCCTGGAAAGGCGTCTGGGTGGCGGTGGCCATCGCGGTCCTGATCGCGCTGGTGGTGGGCTGGATCACCTTCCGCCTGCGCGGGCCCTACTTCGTGCTCGCCAGCATCGCGGTGGCCGAGATCATCCGGCTCGTGGCGCTGAACTGGAAGGACCTGACCAACGGGGCCGAGGGCCTCTCCGTGGACGTGCCGCCGCTGAAGATCGGCAGCACCTTGATCACGGATTGGAACTCGAAGACGCCCTATTTCTACATGGGCCTGCTGATGGCGCTGTTCTGCGTCGCCGTGGGCGTCGCCGTGAAGCGGAGCAAACTCGGCTACTACCTGCAGGCCATCCGCGAAGACCAGGATGCCGCACACTCGCTGGGGATCCCGCTCACGCTCTGCAAGAACGCGGCGCTCGGCATCTCGGCGGCCTGCACCGCGCTGGCGGGGAGCTTCGCCGCATTCTACTTCGGGTCCTTCATCGAGCCCCAAGCCGTCTTCGGCATCGACGTCAGCATCCAGATGGTGCTCACCTGCATCATCGGCGGGATCGGAACGGTCACCGGCCCGCTGATCGGCGCGGTGGTGCTCGCGCTTCTCTCCGAGGCGCTGCGGACTTCGCTCGCGCAAGCCCACCTGCTCGTCTACGGTGTCCTGGTCATCGTGGTGATCCTCACCATGCCCGACGGGCTGGTCGGCTTCGCCGTCCAGCGGCTGCGCAGGAAGGCGGCGGCGCGATGACGGCGCTGCTGGAAGTGCGCAGCGTCAGCAAGTACTTCGGCGGGGTGCGCGCCAACCACGACGTCACCTTCTCCGTCGAGCAGGGGATGGTCCTCGGCCTGATCGGCCCCAACGGCGCGGGGAAGACGACGCTCTTCAACTGCATCACCGGCTTCTACCCGCCCACCCGAGGCGACGTCTTCTTCGATGGCAACCGGATCAACGGCTACCCGCCGGACAGGGTCTGCAAGCTGGGGATGGCGCGTACCTGGCAGAAGGTGCGGCCGCTGGCGAAGCTGACGGTGCTGGAGAACACCGTGGTGGGCGGCCTCCTCCGCACCAACTCGGTCGCGGAGGCCCGGGAGATCGCCTTCGAGCAGCTCCGGGTGGTGGGGCTGGAGAAGCGCGCGGGAGTCCTGGCGGGCGGGCTGCCCATCGGCGAGCGGAAGAAGCTGGAGCTGGCGCGGGTGATGGCTACCAAGCCGCGGATGATCCTGCTCGACGAGGTGATGGGCGGCCTGAACGCGCACGAGAGCGAGGAGATCATCCAGCTCATCCTCGACGTGAAAGGGCGCGGCCTCACCCAGGTGGTGATCGAGCACGACATGAAGGCCATCGTGCGCACCTGCGACCGGATCGTGGTGCTCAACTCCGGCGAGAAGCTCGCCGAAGGCTCGCCCAAGGAGATCGTCAACGACCCGCGGGTGATGGCCGCCTATCTGGGAGACAGCGGAGGCGCGAAGGCGTGACCCCGCTCCTCGAAGTGCGCGATCTCGACTTCTCCTACGGGGACGTGCAGGTCCTGCGCGGCGTCTCCCTGACCGTGAACGCAGGCGAGATCGTCACCCTGGTGGGGAGCAACGGCGCCGGCAAGAGCACCACCCTGCGCAACATCTCCCGCCTGCTCCGCCCGAAGACGGGGAAGATCATCTTCGACGGACACGATCTCGTCCGCCTCCACTCCCACGAGGTGGTCGCGCTGGGCGTCATCCAGGTCCCCGAGGGCCGCCGCGTCTTCCCGGAGATGACCGTCCACGAAAATCTCACGATGGGCAGCTACGTGAAGACCGCCCGGGCGGAGCGGCAAAAGAACCTCGAGAGGGGACTGACGCTGTTTCCCCGGTTGAAGGAGCGCATCGACCAGCTCGCGGGTACGCTCTCCGGCGGCGAGCAGCAGATGCTCGCCATCGCCCGCGGCCTGATGGCCAAGCCGCGGCTCCTGATCCTCGACGAGCCCTCGCTGGGGCTCTCCCCGCTCCTGGTGCGGACCATCTTCGACACCATCGTGCAGATCAACGCGCAGGGCATCTCGGTGCTGCTGGTCGAGCAGAACGTCTACCAGTCGCTCCGAATCGCCGCCCGCGGGTACGTGCTGGAGACGGGCCGCATCGCGCTCTCCGGCACGGGGCCGGAGCTCCTCAACAACGACCAGGTCAAGGCCGCCTTCCTCGGCGCCTAAGACTCAAGTCGGAGATTTGGGGACACAATACGCAACTCCCCATGCCAACGGCCACGTCACTTGCGCGCGGCCGCGGACCCCCAGGTCTCCCGATGCTCGGCCTTCCAGCGCATCGCCGCGAAGATGCGGGCGCGTCCGCTCGGGTGATCGTAGAAGACGAATTCCTCGACCGGTCCGGGGTCCAGCTTGCGGTACTCCGCAAGCTTGAGGGCGGACTGCGCGAATCCGTCGGGCTGGGCGGCCGCGTTGAGGCCGAAGAAGTCCGCCTCGGCTTCCTGCCCCCGGATGATCGAGTTCAACACCGGCGTCATCACGAACAGGTAGGTGGTGAAGAGCAGCGCGATCAGCGGAAGTCCGGCCAGGTCGGCGATGTCCCGGATGCGCCAGCGCGCCTCGTTCCGCTGCCGCGGCCGCTCGAAGAGCCGGGCCACCAGCGCGAATCCCACCACGATGACGATTCCCAGCTCCATCAGCCCTTTGTAGATGTGGTTGAGGACGTAGTGCCCCATCTCGTGGCCCATCACCGCCTCGATCTCCGGCAGCGAGGCGCGGTTGAGCAGGTTGTCATTCAGGGTGATGCGCTGGGTGCCGAGAAAGCCGCTGACGTTCGCGCTCACGCGCTTCGACTGCTTCGAGGCGTCGATCTCCCAGACCTCGTGCGCGTCGATCCCGTTGGCCCGCGCCAGCGAGAGGATGGGAGCGACCACGCGCGGGTCTTCCAGCTTCTTCGGGTCGTTGAACAGCGGCACGATCAGCACCGGCGCCACCAGCGTCCCGAAGGCCACCAGGACAACGCCGACGACGGCGCCCCAGATCCACCAGGTGCGCGTGAGCCGGCGGACCACCGCGTAGAGCGCCACCAGGGCGAGGCTTCCGAAGACGAGGGACACGAAGAAGCCCTTCATCTCCTCGGAGGCCCACCCGGCGAACGTCAGGTTGGAGAGGCCGTATTGGTGCTCGCGGAAGTAATCGCGATAGACGGCGAGAGGAAGCCCGAGCACCTCGAGCACGACGGCGAGCTGCACCCAGTAGAGCACCGTCTGCAGCGCGCGGACCTGGGTGACGCGCTCCGCCAGGTCGCGCATCCGCGCCGAGATCCCCGTCTGGAGCAGCAGCACGAAGATCGCGGCGCTCCAGAGGAAGCCCCAGAGGATGAGCCAGTAGCCGCCTTCGAAGTACGCGTCCGACCTGGCGCGCTGCTCGGCCGGAAGCAACTCGAGGTACGCGCGGGTCGCGGCGGCTGGATCGATCGAGCCCGATGCGCCGCTCGCCGCGGCCGGGGGCGGCGAAGGCGGGACGAGCTCGGCCGGAGCGGCCGAGAGGAGCACGGCGAGCAGCAGTGACGTCATGGTCTCACCAGACCTCGCACCGGTCGCCGCCCGAGCGCACCATCGCCTCGCCCGCCTTGCAGGAGAACGCCTGCTGGAACGAAGTCAGGTTCGAGAGCGGCCCGATCACCCGGTACTTCGCGATCGGATGCGGGTCGCCCTGGATCATCAGGCGCTGCGTCTCGGGCCGGGTCTCGTCGCCCCGGAACTGTCCCCAGGCGACGAAGAACTCCTGTTCGGGAGTGAAGCCGTCGCGGACCGGCTGCGGGTCCTGCCGCAGCGCCTTCTGGTACGCCGCGAAGGCGATGCGCGCCCCCGCCAGGTCCCCGATCGCCTCGCCCAGCACCAGCCGCCCGTTGTGGTGCAGCCCGGGCTCGACGAAATAGCTCTCGAACTGGTCCACCACGCACTGGCCGCGCTGTTGGAAAGATTTGAGGTCCGCGTCGGTCCACCAGTTGAACAGCCGCCCCTGGGCGTCGAACTGCGCGCCCTGGTCGTCGAAGCCGTGGCTGATCTCGTGCCCGATCACCACCCCGATGGCGCCGTAGTTCACCGCGTTGGTGGCGTTCAGGTCGAATGCCGGCGGCTGGAGGATTCCGGCGGGGAAGACGATCTCGTTGAGCAGCGGGTTGTAATACGCGTCGCTGGTCGGCGGCGTCATGCCCCAGCGGGCCCGGTCGGTGGGCTGGCCGATGGTGGAGCGGAAGTCCTGGGCAACGAATCGGCGGCCTTCCACCACGTTCTCCCAGAACGGAGCGTCGCGGCGGATCTTCACCGCGGAGTAATCCTTCCATTTGTCGGGATATCCGATCTTCGGATTGAAAGTGGCGAGCTTGTCCAGCGCCCGCTTCTTCGTCTCTGGGCCCATCCAGGCGAGCCCCTCGACGATCCCCTTCATCGCCGCGAGCTCGTTCTGGACCAGCTCCTGGACGCGCGCTTTGGCGGCGGGCGGGAAGTAGCGCTCGACGTACTTGCGCCCGAGGGCCTCGCCCAGGCGGAAGTCCGACGACTCCGCGCACCGCTTCCAGCGCGGCTTCAGCTCGGACACGCCGCCCAGGTACTTCTGGTTGAAGGCGAACGACTCCTCCACCAGGGGCATTCCGAGGGAAGGAGCGGCGGACGCCAGCATCCGCCACTTGAGATACGTGCGCCAGGCGGCGAGCGGCGTCTCCGTCAGCTCCTTCTCGAAGTGCGCGAGGAAGGCGGGCTCCTCGACGTTCAGATCGCCTGGGGGGACCTTCGCCTCTTGGTAGAAGGCCGCCCAATCGAAGTGCGGAGTCATCGCCTGCAGCTTCGCGAACGGGGTCGGGTGATCGGTGTTGTGCGGATCGCGCAGCGCGACGTTGTCCAGGGAGGCCGCCGCCAGCCTCTTCTCGAAGGCGAACACCGTCTGGGCCGCCTCCTTGCCCCCGGGCTGGCCGGCGAGCTCGAACATCCGCTGCACGTGCACGAGGTACTTCTCGCGCGCGTCCGCGAATCGCGGCTCGGGCTTGAGGTAGTAGTCGCGATCGGGCAGGCCCAGGCCGCTCGCCCCGATGTCCGCCACCGTCCGCGAAGGCTCGTGCTGGTCGGGCTGCGCCCCGAACGCGAACGGGGCGAGCACCAGCAGATCTTGCAGGCGCCGGATCGCCTTCTGCAGATCGCCCGGCGACTTCATCGCGTCCAGCTGCGCCAGCATCGGCTGGAGCGGCTGGATGCCCTGCGCATCCGCGCGCGCCTCGTCCATGCAGGAGGCGTAGTCGTCGCCGACGATCTGCTCGACGCTGCCGCGGGGCCAGTCGGACTTCTTGGAGACTTCCTCGAGGATGTCCTTGAGCCGCTCCTTGTTCTGCTCCCCGGCCTGCCAGCGCCGGCTCCAGCGCTGCATCGAGCCGGGGATGGGATTGGCCTTGCGCCAGGCGCCGTTGGCGAACTGGAAGAAGTCGGTGCAGGGATTCGCGCTCCGGTCGATGTCGGTGAGCTCCACGCCGTGCTGCTGTCCTTTGGCAGCGGGAGCCGTCGCCTTCTGGCTCTGGCCGGCGCAAGCCGCGAGCGTCGCCGCGATCAGCGAAAGAGGGGCAGAATGTCTCATATGGGGCGGACTACGCCCGGAGCAGAGACGGATTTCAAGCCATTTCGGCTGTGCCGAAGCGTTCGTCCTGCTCAATGCCATCCACGACCTGCCGGATACCCAGACCGCACTGCGACACGTCAGCGAGGCCATCCGGGGCGCATTGAAGCCGTAGTCAAGGAGGCCCGGGCGGGCTCGTGCCAGGGCGCAGCCGGCGGAGGTCGAAAAATCCGCGACGGGTCTCCTTGTTCTTGACCAGGAGGACGAGGGTGAGGGCGACGTAGATGCCGCAGTAGATGTACCGGACCGTCGGCGAGGGAAAGAAGAGCTGCGTCGCGAACAGCGCCCCGACGATGATGGCTTCGCCGAGCGAGAAGCTCAGTTTGGCGATCACCGCGACGGCGAAGAGTGACTGCGCCGCCGTCAGGAGGACCTCCTGCACCTGGCGGGTGTCCAGAACCATCGCCGAGATTTTCCCGGCCGACAGGCAGTAGGCCAGCGGCAGCATTCCGATCAGCAACGTCCACTGGTTCACCTTGGAGGAGACCAGCGTGCCGATGCTTGCTCCCGGGTTCCCGCGCAACGCGAAGAGGATGGCGACGATGAACTCCGGCGATTCGGACGCGAGAGGAGCGAGCCACTGGACGAGAAGGAACTCCTCCACGCCGAGGACCCGGCCTGTGGCGAGCAGGCTCTCCGCAAACGGCTCTGCCGCGAGAAAGATGGTGAGACCGGCGACGGCGAAGAGGCCGATGGTGACGATGCGGCGCTGTGCCGTGGGCAACTCCCCGATCAGCTCGGAAGGCCCCCCGAGCTCGGGCTCCGCCATCCCCGCCCTCGAAGCAGACACCATGTAGAAGCCGAAGAGGATCAACAGCGCGACCGTGTCGACCAGCGACAGCGTTCCCTTGAGCGGAATGAGGAACGAGTAGACGGTCGCCACCGTCAGGTACGAGATCTCCATCGAGTGCGACGGCTCCAGCTCCACCTTCTTGTTCCGCGTCTTCAACCAGTAGCAGATCACCACGGCTGCCCAGCCGAAGCCGATGAGGAGCCGGTTGGCGCCGGTCATGTTCGCGGTGGCGTACTGCGTGTACGTCGGATCCTCGCCGGCCTGCCAGGCGAAATACATGTCGACCGCATATTCCGGCAGCACCGCGATCAGGGCCAGGAATGCCAGCGCCAGGCTCTGCGGAATGTCGATCTGCGCGGCTTCTGCCGCCCACGACAAGAGGACAGCGGCCCCGAAGATGCCGACGCCGGAACAGATCGCCATCCAGAGATGCGGCAGGTGGGCGCCCGTCAGACGCAGCACGATCCATTGGGAGGCGACGAGGGTAGCCGCGGCAATCCAGAGGATGTGGCTTCGGCGTTTGTCTGCGCTCATCGTGCCTCTGTCGGGATGGATTGGCTTCCTGTTGTCGCAACGTCATCACCGAGCCGGAGATCACCACGATGAATTCGCGCCGGGATGACGACGATCCCGGCTCATCGACCCGCCGAAGTGCGTCAGGTGCACCCAGGTCGAGCCGCGGGCTTGGGCGGGTGGCCAGGTCAGAGCTGCCGCCCTGCGGAACCTCCATCGACCTTCGACTGTCCTGCCGGGGTCAGCGCTCCCGGCTTCTGTGCGCCGTTGCCACTGGACAGCAGCGCGGCCGCGCCTCCTGGACGCAGGCGCCGGATGTCGAAGAAGCCCCGCCGATTCTCCTTGTTCGTCGCCAGGAGCAGCAAGGTGAGCACCACGTAGGCGATGGAATACGCGTAGCGCACGGTCGGAGAAGGGAAGAAGAGCTGCGTAGCGAAGAGCGAGGCGACGAGCCCGGCTTCGAGCAGCGTGAACTGCAGATTGGCGATGACCGCGACCGCAAAGAACGATTGCGTGGCGGTGAGCAGGAATTCTTCCCGCTGGCGCGGGTCCAGCGTCATCACGCCCACGTGCCCCGCGGAAATGGAAAATGCCAGGGGGAGCGTGGCGATGAGCAACGTCCACTGGTTCACCGTGGACGACACGAGCGTCCCGATGCTCGCGCCTGGATTGAGGCGCAGCGCGAACAGGATGGCGACGATGAACTCGGGCGACTCGGACGCCAGGGGAGCGATCCACTGCACGAGAAGGAATTCCTCCACGCCGTAGGCCCGGCCCGTCGCGAGAAGGCTCTCGGCGAACGGTTCGGCGGCGAGGAAGATCGCCAGCCCCGCGATCACGAACAAGCCGATGGTCACGAGGCGCCGCTGGAGCACGGGCAGCGCGCCGATCAACTCCGAGGGCCCGCCCTCCAGCTCGGGTTCCTGCATGCCCGCCTTCGACGCCGAGATGACGTAGAAGGTGAAGATGGTGAAGAGCACCACCGTGTCCACGAGGGAGAGGGTGCCCTTGAGCGGAATCACCAGCGAATAGATGGTAGCGAGCGTGAGGTAGGACACCTCCATCGAGTGCGACGGCTCGAGATCCACCGCGCGTTTGCGGGTCTTGAGCCAATAGACGATCACCACCGAGGCCCACCCCAGTCCGATCAGCAGCCGGTTGGCGCCCGTCATGTTCGCGGCGGCGTACTGGACGTACTTGGGGTCCTTGCCCGCGGTCCAGGCGAAGTAGGCATCGACCGCGTACTCGGGAAGGACGGCGATGAGCGCGAGCGCGGCCAGCGCGAGGCTCTGGGGGATGTCCATCTGCGCCACGTCGGCCGCCCAGGAAAGCACGATGGCAGCCCCAAAGATCCCCACCCCCGAGCAGATCGTCGTCCATTCGTGCGAGAGATGTGCCCCGGTCAGCCTCAGCACGATCCATTGCAGCGGAAGGAACGTCGCGCCGAACAGCCAGAGGATGTGCCTGGTGCGTTTGTTCGCGCTCATCGTGCCTCTCTGGAGGTGGGAGGGGCCGCGGGCGTTCCCGGAATGGCGGCGATGGACCCGGGAGCGTGCGCCGCCGCGGCCGCCTGCTGCCGCTTGCGCCGCCAGAGCGAGAGGGCCGGCAGGGTGAGGAAGAAGACGGCCAGCAGGCTGATCACGGCGGCGATGGGCCGCTGGAAGAAGATCAGCAGCGAGCCCTGCGACATGATCAAGCTCTGGCGCAGCGCGTTCTCGGCGAAGTCGCCGAGGACCAGCGCGAGCACCAGCGGAGCCAGCGGGTAGTCGAGCTTCTTGAAGACGTACCCGATGACTCCGAAGATGATCATGTACCAGACGTCGATCATGTTGTTGTGCACGGCGTACGCGCCGATGGCGCAGATCACCACGATGAACGGCGTGAGGATCGCGAACGGCATGCGGAGGATGGCCGCGAAGAAGGGCACGAACGCCAGGACCATCACCACCCCGATGATGTTCCCGGTGTACATGCTGGCGATCAGGCCCCAGACGAAGTCGGGCTGCTCCTTGAAGAGCATGGG
>WNFT01001579.1_pt1 | contig 19230 bp, 15 predicted proteins | sample 5400191 | NCBI WGS metagenome assembly WNFT01 (sample SAMN13153359, study PRJNA577476) | soil metagenome | isolation source: 80 cm saprolite under Madrone tree | place: USA:California | collected 2016-06-14 | reverse complement strand
AGGGTAAGTAAGATTATCTGCTTCGCCGTTGGCGCAATGTTGGCTGCCACGGCAGCGGGTGCCGACGAAATCTCCATCGTCAGCAATACCCTTGGCCCCGAGGGTCCGTTATACGTTGACGGCAACCTTTACCTTTACTATGTTGGCTGGGTCTCAAACACGCTGTCGAAATGGGATGGCAAAACGACCACCGTGTTGAATCATACCCCGGGTTGCGGCCATAACGGGTTGGCGCTCACGAAACACAAGACATTCCTGCTCGCCTGCACCGAGGAGCATGGCGCCATCCTTGAACTCGACATGACCGCCAAGCAGCTGCGCCGTTGGGATGCCGACAAAAACGGCAAGCCACTCGACGGCGGCATCAATGATATTGTCGTGACCGCTAACGGCGGCGCTTATGCGACCTTCTTCGGTCCATATAAGGAAGTGCCAACAGCCGTAGCGGGGAAGATTCTCTATCTTGCGCCTGGCAGCGAGCAATGGGTTAAGGTAGCAGGCGACCTCAACTACGCCAACGGAATAGGCGTCTCTCCAGATCAAAAGACCCTCTACGTCAGCGAAACCGTCGGAAACTGCATGTTGAAATTCAAGATCAACGACGACGGCTCGTTGAGAGACAGATCAAATCTTGCTCTGCTAAACCTTCTCATAAAAAACAAGGTCGAATCCTGGTGGCTCGGACCTGATAGCATGAAGATCGACAGCAAGGGTAACATTTATGTTGCCCAACGACCGTAGTCGAAGCACATCTCAGAAATAAATTCTCCGATTTCGTCCTCTTCCTCTCGATACTCTGCCGTCGCTTCAACAACCGTGCTTGGTATTCCTATGAAGTAGCTTTAATAATTAAAATTTATTTAAAGGTAAAATCCATTTTAAGTCTTTAAATGGCGAATAGTTGACCTCTGATAAATTGCAAGTTGGGTCAAACATATATTGAAAGGGCTTACCATTTAAAGACACCTGAATGTCGGCCCTGATAATGGGATTTTTGATATCCGTTTGTTGTTTCAAGTGTTGGATATATTGAAACAGCATATAGGGAGTGTGCGCCATGGTTAATTGCTTATCGTTCAATCTCTCGGGAAAATAGGTGTAAACGTCCTTTGTCCGGGGATCTTCAATGGTGATGCTCCCATTAGTTTCATGGCGATCCGCCATCATACGCCAAGAAAAGTTGCTTCCTTCGTGTGTCCATTGCCAATTTCTCTTATAGAGCAAATGCCTTAATGGGATCAGAATTTGTAGAGATGTATAAATAATGACAAATCCGAGAATCCAGGGCGATCCTTTTATGGGCGTGCCTTCATTCCTAACCTTCATTTTCGTCATGTCTTATCCAATCGATATATATTTCAAGAATTTCCCGTTTGAAAAACGCGCAATGGATTCTCTTACAATAGGGGTTGGTAAAAACAAAATATAAGTCGAGAGCATTAAATAGGGAAACGTTTGGATTCTTAGACCGAAAAAAAAGATATTCATGCCGTTGAATAGGCAAAGCCAAATAAAACTTAACTTGTGCCAGCGATTGATAAATAACAATATCCCTAACCCAAAATCCGATAACATCCCTCCCCAACTAAGGACAACAGCCATCCATTTTTCTTGAAGAGGAAAGCCCAAAAAAGAAAAATGTTTGACTACATTTAAATAAATGGGCTCGGCACGGACTAGCCAGTCTGCATTCAATTTTGCTAGGCCACCAAAAAAAAACACCACACAAATTTGGAAACGTAACAAAAATAACTCCCAATAATCAACTTGTGCCCTTCGGGTATTTTTATTGATCAGACTATCGAAAGAAAATATGGAGCCCGAATGGCCAAAGCACATTAAAAATGAGAGCAGAAAAATGAGATAGTAATGATTGGTGTAAGGAGCGCTTTCCATGAAAAAGAAATATCCGAACGCCGAAGTAAAAACGATGAAGGATATTCGCGTAAATAGACCCAGCATAATACCAACAGTTGAGATTTGCAGGAGGTTGAAAATCTTCCATAGAAAAGGCTGAGGCAGGGGCTTTAATCCCAAAAGGTCGAAAAGTGGATAAGTAAAATGGAACAAGGGTGTAATGTAATAATAAGGAAAAGTTTCTCTGCTCAAGACGAGAAACTCAATACATAACAAAAATCCAAAAAGAAAACGAAAGATTCCCAAGGGCAGAGCATCAACGGGTTGGAATAAATTCTCTTTAGCAGGTCTCTTGAAGGATATGATCATGATTTATCGTCCAAATAATTTACTGTATTAAAAATTTAAAAGGCAAAAACAAGGCATGGAAAACAATTGTAAACTGGCGCAAATTTGGATTTGTTTTTGGATGTACGAGGAGAATCTTTTTGTTTATCTTTTAAACTTTTTAACTCTGCTTTCGGCCAATTTCGCGCCCTCCTCCGTTTCAGAACGAAGCAGGCATTCGGTTTCGAGCTTGTTCTCGTCTTCATCTCATTGGGTGGGAAAGTCGACGTAAAAGTAACCGAGATCGCTTTTAAGGATCAGCCTATCGAATGTCGAGCTTCGCCTGACACCCCCCAGATATTAGGAGGTGAGTGCCTGAGCGAAGCGGTGCGATGCTTTCGGCAATATTGCAGTCAACCTTTTCGCCCTTTTCGCCGCTCTTAAGTGCGTTTCACTTACTCACTACTCGCCGGAAAACTGGTCAACGTTTACGTGGAAGGTGCTCAAACACGGCCTGACGCGCAGCCGTCGCTTTATCCCTTGGCCTGACACGCAGCGTCTTTGGCGAGCGCATCTACCACTAGATCGCATCACATTTCTTGACCGCTTCCTGCCACCAGAGGAAGTCGCCGCTTAGGCAATGATCGGGCCAGATCTAATCTGACGTTACGAAGTCGAGTAGTTTGCGATCGCCTTCGCTACATCGAGCGTCGAATCCTTTCCGCCCTCGCCACGGCGAGTCCGTGTCGCCGCGGCGGCCGGGCATGTCGTAGGTGCGGAGTTTGGCCTGGATGGATGTTTGCCCACGAATCACGCCAATAACGCTAAAAGATCACCGGTCAGCAGAGTGATTGTGAGAAAGTCCGCGTCGATCTGCGTGTTTCGCGGGCCGACTCCGGTGCTTTGGCTGACACAGCCGCTGCTACAATCTGGCGGGCCAGCGAAGGATTTTTGCCCACGAATCACACGAATCACGCTAAAAAGAAATCAAGGCCTAAGAAAATTTCGCGTCAATTCGTGTGTTTCGTGGGCCGCTTTCCTCAGCTCGCGTAATCGGCAATGGCTTTGGCTACATCGAGCGTGGAATCTTTTCCGCCCATATCGTAGGTGCGCACTTTGCCTTCCGCGATGACGCGAGCTATGGCGGATTCCAAACGCGTGGCCATGTCCGCTCCCTTGAGCCAGTCGAGCATCAGCTTGGCAGTCAAAAGCATGGCGATGGGATTGACTTTGTATTGACCGGCGTATTTTGGTGCCGATCCGTGCGTTGGTTCGAAGACGGCGTAGTTGTCGCCGAGATTGGCGCTGGGCGCGAACCCGAGTCTACCGACCAGGCCGGCGCATAAATCGCTGACGATATCCCCGAACGTATTTTCCGCCACCAGCACCGAGTAATCCTGTGGATTCTTGAACATCCACATGCAAATGGCGTCGATGTTCACTTCGTCCGCCCAGATGTCGGGGTAACCTTTGGCTACGTCACGGAAACACCGCGTCATCAAACCGCCGGTCTCCCGCAATACATTCGGTTGCTGGAAAGAGCGCGCGCTCCAAGTGATTTGCACATGACCAAAGGCCAAGCGTCGTTCGACGAAGATGCAGTTACAGTGGAAATCGCTTATCTGCGACCGGTCGCTTCGCCGCTGCAATAAACGCAAACGTGACAGACAAAATTGAGAACCATAACAGACCCCTGCGCATTGCCTGGCGGGCTTTGGCTGCGCCCGTTCTTGGCCTAACGATCGCGAGTCGGATTCGCCTGCTTGGAATTCCACTCGAGCGCGACGAGGGAGAATACGCTTACGCTAGTCAACTGATGTTGCAAGGGCATCGCGCCGTACAAACTCGCCTACAACATGAAGTTCCCGGGAACTTATGCCGCTTATGCCGTGATGATGTCGATCTTTGGACAAACAAATCATTGGGATTGATCTGAGAACCAAATCGAAGAAGAATCTGTCTGTAGTTCTCCTTTGTGAATCCCGCGACACATGGGATGCCCGTTGTGCGAGCAATCTGAAGACTCGCACGAAGTCCGCAAAGGAACGGCTGGTCAGTCGCGCAGTGGTTCCGCGCTGCCGATCATTGGCTTGGGAATGCGATCAGTGCCGTCCGCTGATCGTGATATTCGGGTCGTTGGCCAGAGCCTCGGCAGGGGTCTGGGCACCCATTTTCCTCATCTCATCCGCCGAATAACTTCGGATGGGAACCGATGTTTTTGGTAACGGCCCTTTCGCTTCCTTCGCCGGCACGGGAATATTCGAGCCGGTAATCAACACGTATTTTTTCTTGTGCTTGCGCGGCTGAGGGTCGGCACTCACTGTCGCGGCACTTGCCGCTACCAAACCCAACGCGACGATTGAGGTAAGCGTCAGGCGCAGAAAGTAGCAACTTAACGAAAGAATAGGTTTTAGATTCATAGATAATTAGCTTTTCTAGTAATTAGACCCCACTCGCGGCCCAAAGTTTCGATTTATTACCATGGCGGAAGAAATCAGTGATCGGCGAGAGAATGCGCGAAGGCCAGATTATCCTTCGCCTCCACGAAATTGGGGCGAAGCCGCAGCGCCTCGTTGTAATGGCCAATCGCAGCGTCATACTCGCCTGCATTGCAAAGCAAGTCCGCCAGCTCCTTGTGAGCAAGAGACAAAGTGGGATTGAGCTGGAGGCTGTGTTCGTAGCGGCGGCGAGCCTCATCGAACCTGTGCTCCCTCACCAATACACTCGCGAGATTACACTCGGCTTTCGCATTTTTAGGATCCAGTGAAAGCGAACGCTCATAGTGTACCACGGCGCGCTCCCATTCCTGGAGATCGCTCTCGGCCAGACCGAGAAAGAACTCTGCCTCCGCGAGGGCCGGCTTTCGGGTGATCGCGCTCTCGTATCGGGGGATTGCTTCCTCCACACGTCCCGCCTCGTGCAATGCCTTGCCGTAGTTTAATTGTGCCTGGGCATCCTGCGGCACCACTTCAGCCACTTTGGCGAAGCGCTCGAGCGGTGGCACGGCTCGCCCGACGAGTTGTGCAGCACAGAGAAGGGCAAAAGGAATCGCCAACGCGGCCCAACGCAGGCCATGGCCAGCCCATCGCGGCAAGGTTCGACCCCGCAGTGGCGGGGCCGCGGATACGCCGGCGCCATCAATTCCAAGCATGGCGCGCGTTTGGGTTTCACGCACTTTCCAGATGAATCCGTCGTAGTAAAAATGGAGCAAAGCCGAGGCCGTGACTACACCGATCAATCCGTGCCGAATCCATTCCACCGCTGCGCTGGATTGCAGGAAGGCGATCGATCCGTACGCCAGCACCAACCCCACGTAAACGCCGATCAACGAGCCGCTGCGCCGAAACACGAAGCGCATGAAACCGCGAATGCTTTTATCTCGTTCCACTCGAGCGCGGTTATAAATCCAAACGATGGAGAGATATTGCACGTCGTGAAACACCTCGAAGAGCGCGACCCCCACGAGGATATTCTGGACGCCATTGTTGCAATACCACCAAAATGCGATGCTCGTCGTGAGCAGCGCCATTTTCACCGGGCTGGCACCGCCTTTACCCTGCCAATCACTCCATTGTCGCCACAAGAAGACTATCGTCACCAATCCAAGCCCAATCACCACCGCGGCGCGAATGGCCGCAACAGCTCCGGCTGGAATAATCAAGCCTCCGCTTTCGTAATAAACATCGAGAAGCGTACGGAGGCGCATCGGCGAGAGCAAGACGGCCGCCAGGAACCAGGCAAAGCAAAGCGCCAAGTCTGCGCGTGCCCGGGCTGCCGCCTTGGCCGACGCTTTCGCATCGTAAATCCGGCAAAACCCGTAGGTTTGCATCATGCCGTGCCAGATTCCCCATACAAGAGCGAGAAGCTGTATCGCCTGGATGTTATAAAGCGAGGCCCAGACAGAGACCGCCAGCAAAACGATGGGCGCGACAATGAACCGCGTCTTGAACCGATCAAACAATGCCTGGTCACTATAGGCGCGAATCATCCCGGGCAGGTGATGGCCCATCGCGCCGAAGGCGCTGACAAAAAGAAAAATGTCTTGCGCGCTCCACCGCACCTGGGCGGCCGCAAACAACGGAATTAGCAGCACCGGCGTGCCGACAAAGAGCAAGAGGTCCCGCCAGCGATCGAGAATCCACGGAGACGACTTTGGTCGCGATGCAAATTCCGCGCGCTTCGGCTCGCGCGCCGCCGAAAGAGGCACCGCGGCCGGAGCAAATGTTTGCTGCGTCGCCATCGCCGTTTGATTAAAGGTCACATCGGCAAAAAAAGCAAGTTTAGTAACGCGCGCGCGGCGTGCACAGGACTGTCCGCCCTACCTGGGACGCAACGATTGGCCTTGCGTGGGTAGGGCGCGTCACTCCGTGCGCGCCGTCGTCTCTCGCGAAGCGGCGCGCAGGGACGGATGCGCCCTACCTTTCGTATTTAATTGATTGCGCCGATTTCGTTACACTCCGCCCATGGATTTGCCCGTCCGCAAAAAGCTGCCGCACACAATTCCGCAATGGGTCGCTAAGGGCAGTTGGTTTTTCATCACCATCAATTGTGTGCCCCGGCGTAAAAACCAATTGTGCCGTACCGGCATCGGCGATGCCGTGCTGGCAGCGATAAAACACAATCACGAGAAGCTCGCGTGGCATTGCCGGCTGTGCCTGCTCATGCCGGATCATTTGCACGCCATCTTCGCCTTCCGCGCGAGCTTGGAATGCAAACCGTGATTAAAAACTGGAAGAAGTATGTGGCGGGAAAACACGGCGTGAATTGGCAACGCGACTTCTTCGATCATCGCCTGCGCGACCATCACGCAGTGGACGAGAAGACGGGTTACATCCTGATGAATCCCGTCCGCAAAGGCTTGTGCGAACGGGCGGAGGACTGGATGTGGATCTGTCGGCCAGACGACCGTCCGCCTCCGCTGCTCGGGTAGGGCTTCGGCGTGCAGAGGACTGCCCGCCCTACCTTGACGCGACGATTGGCGTTGCGTGGGTAGGGCGCGTCACTCCGTGCGCGCCGTTGCGTTGTGGACTTGGTGCGAGTCTACGGGGCGTAGGCCGCGCTCCTGACCGCTCGCGGGGCCGCGGCTACCTGATTCCGCTCTCCAGCACAAACTCGAAGTGAATTCTGTTAAAATCTCGCGACCTCTCGGAACCAACGCAAAGCGCGCTCCACTTCTTCCATTTTCACCTGATGCCCGCCTGCGAAGCGCTCAAGACGCACGCGCTTGAATCCGCTCCGCTCCAAGGATGACTTCACCCGGCGTGATCCTGCGGTGTGGCAACGTTGTCATCCTGGCCACTGCTCAGCCAGATCGGAATCCCGAGAAAATCTCGGCCAGGATGGTAGTTTGTGTAGGCGTCACTAAGCCGATCCTCGTTGATGCCGCTAAGAAAGAAACCGCACGTTTTGATTGATCCGGTCTTGGCCAGCATCACTCCCAACAGCGCACTGCGCTTCGCCCCACCCGAAAACCCGCCGAACGCTACCGGCCATTTGGCCGACTGCGGCCATTCCCTGCGCATGGATTCAAGCGCCGCTGCCAGCATCGCGAGGCGCCATTGCGTCGAGTCGAGTCGAGGTTTGATCGTCGCATCCGAAGCCAGGAGAACCCATCCTTCTGCCAGAGCAGGCCGACGGTACCATTCGGCATCCATCGGACTAGTGCGGTTGAAGTCGCTTGTCGAGGTAACGACAAGAATCGCCAGTTGCGTGCGGGATCAAAGTTGACGGGGAACGTTAACAGCGCCCGCCCTAGGTCGGGTCGCGGATTACCGCCTTGCGCCGCGATGTCTTGAAACGACTTCGCCACCGGGAAGCGAATCTCCACGGTAACCCCGCCGCGGTCCGATTGCCCGGCTAGCGTGGCACCTTGGGTTGCAATTACCAACAGCCGGCAACACAAGAAAATGCTCAAGAGGGCACGCATGATTGCTTATTCGACAAAGGGCGGGCGGCATTTCTGCCGCCCGCCCACTGCAAGCTTACCCTGATCGTCCCGCATGTGCGGGACTGCCCGCCCTAGAATTTCTTACTCAGAGCAATGTACCAGAAACGATCACGGATCGAGTAGAGCGACGTATCGTAGTTGTCGTTGAACGCTCCCAGGACCGTCGGTGGTTGGCGGTCAAACGCGTTGATCACGCCCGCGGTGACTTTGGTTCCCCAGAGCATCCGCTGGAAGAATGAGCCGGTCTCCACAGGAGCAGCCACTTCCTTGCTCGCTACGCTCTTAGCATCCTTTCCCTCCTTCGCATAACCAGGGACCGGCGCTTCCATTGGCGGCTTAACAAACTCGTAGCTCAATTGCAGGTCGAGCGTCATGTAATCCGTCACTCGCCGATGTAATTGGTACTGTTCTACTGCTCCCGGTGGGCTTATGATCACGTTACCAAGAATGAAGGCGGGATCATCCTCGTAATCGCCGATGTAATTGCCTTGGGCAACGAAATCAAGTTTCCCAGGCCCAAGTTTATATTCCCATTCCAGGCGCGCAAAGCCCTTGTTAAAGGGAATGGCCCCGGGAGCCAGCGGAAGCCTGCCGTTGTTATAGTTGCCCAGGAAGTCGTTGAAGCCCTGGCCCGGACCCGGCGACGCCTTCCAGGTGAAGAAGTGGTTCCAGCCAAGGGTGAAGGTGAACTGGCCGAAGTTTGTCGTCGGCAGCTGGTAGTTGGTTTGCACATCCAAGCCTTGGACGAAACGCGTCCCCGCGTTGCCGGACACGGAATCGATTGCTATCAGATTTCCGAATGAATCACGGGTTATCCCAAGGCCCGTGCCTCCGGGAGCTTCAGCGGCTCCAGAACCGTTGCCAAAACCATCCGGATCGACCACGCCCTGCGTTAGCAGGACTTGCGCGAACTGTTCGCCGTTTAGGATCAGATTCGTGGTGTAGATCTGATACCAATCGGCCGTTAGCGTGAAGCCAGGCACGAATTTTGGCGAATAGACCAGGCCGGCTGTCCAGTTAGTTGTTACTTCCGGCTTCAGCTGCGGGTTTCCACGAATCCAAACGCCTTCTGGCGGCTGAAGTGTGTTTGCTAAGTGCGGGTCGAAAACGACCGGGAAGTCCTGAAACGTCGGGAAAAAGAGATCGGCCGGTCGTGGTGACCGGAACGATTCGCCCCAGGTCCCGCGCAGGAGCACATCGGGGATCGGCCGATAACCAACCGTCACACGGTTGGTGCCGCCATTATCGAAGCTGCCGCTCAAATGAGCACCCGGATTTGTCAAGTCCGTATCATCAAACTTCTCGAAGCGGTAGGCGTAGTCCACCTCAAAGAAATTGACGAACGGAACGTTCATCGTTGAGGTCACGAAGGGGATTTTGATTTCACCAAAATAGGAGTTCACCTTCTGATTGAACTTAGCATTAGGCACTGCGTTGAATCCGAGCTGATCCCCCGCCGCCTGCACCGGATCGCCGATCTGCTGGTCCTGCCGCCATTCATGGACATAACCACCAGCCACATCGATTCCTCCGTTCCACAAGCTCGGAAAAAGATGCGCGTTGAGCGTAATGTCCCACTGAAAATTTTTGTTCCGAAAGAATGAGTGGCCGATGTAGGAAGCCCGTTGAGCGGCGGCCACGTTATTATAAGGCGCGGTAGTGCCCGTCGGAACACCGTCCACAAAGGTCGGGGCCGAGCCAATTTGGACCGCGTTCTGGCCGATGAATATGTCGAAATTGTTGGCCGCGATCTCGTTCAGTAACAGGCTTCGCTGGGCATCGCCACTGTCGATTTCTTCCTCCTCGAAGCGCTCGTAGACAAGGCCGGCGTCATACCCCAGATGGCTGATGAAATCGTTGCCCGCGAAGTCAAAGTCACCCTTCGCAGCCATCACCCAACGCCAGTAATCTTTATCGAAGGTACTTAGACGGTCGCCCAAGTCCGATTGGAGGCGATATCTCACCTGAGTGAGATTGGAGCCAAACGGGTTGAAGGGTGACGCTGTTGCTTCGGTCAATCCGTTGAAGTCGTTCGTTATCGCGAACGGGGCCCCCGCCAGACCGTTCTTCTGTCTTTCGTGCGTATACATCATGTCTCCGTAAACCTGGAGAGCATCGCCAAATATTTTGTATCTCCCAGTCACGTACGTCAGCGACTTTTCCATCGCCGGAATCGCCGGCGTAAAAGCACGGAAGTTGAATCGGGCCACATCGGTTCCGGACGGGATGTCAAATGGCCGGTAGCTGGCCACACCGGTAGGCGCATTATTTGAGAGATCGAGAAGGACATACTGTCCGTTGGGAGACGGACCCGTGGCAAGGTTTACCCGACCGGCAAAGGTGGGGCTATTGTTATTGATGCCGCCGAGACCCAGCGCGGTAACGCCAATAGGCGGATTAACTTCGATGCCGGGATTGTTGCTCGTGTCCCCAGTGACCGAGATCGTGCGATCGGCCGACATAATAGCTGCGCGATTATAATATTCAGCCGAGGCAAAGATCGCAACCTTGCCATCCAAGCCGGTGACCCCGCCGCGAATCCACGCCTGACGCACATTCGCATCGTGGTCGGTCGTAGTTCCGTAACGAACCTCGAACTCGGCGCCTTCATACGGCGCAGAGTAGTCACGTACGTCATTGAAAAACATAAAATTGACCACACCGGCGACCGCGTCTGAGCCGTAAATGGCTGAGGCGCCATCCTTCAAGATGTCAACCTTCTCAATCGCGCTGATCGGGATAAGATTGACGTCCGGGAAACCGTTGCCTAAAGCGGCGCGCCGGCCGTTGATGAGGACAAGCGTGTTTACGGCGCCAATGCCGCGCAGATTGACGTTGGCTGTGCCATCGCCGGCATTGGAGTCATTCTCCGTCGCAGCGTTTCCGACAAAGGTAGGAAGCTGACGCAATCCTTCCGTCGGCGTATTGGCGCCCGATTTCTGGAGCCACTGGGCTGTGTACGTTGTTACCGGAATCGAGGCTTGCTCTTCCGCGGTCGGAATGTTCGACCCGGTCACGATCACGCGTTCGGCGACAGCTTCGCCGGCCGGTGCTGGGGCGGGGTTCTGAGCGTAAGCGCTCGATGCGATAAACAAAGGAAATCCAACGCTCGCCACGAAAGCGACGCGAATGGTTCCCAACTTATTAAGCATGTTTCTTATCATTGGTTTCTCCATGGGTTTGGTTAGGTTTGTGTAGGGATTAGGCATGATTTTGGGGTCTGACAAGGTTTTTTTTCATTTTTTTTAAAATATTTTGAACGGGCGCCCCTGGTCGTTTGTCAGGCGGCGCCCCTGTTTTTTGCGGTTTTATCGGATTTCGCACAGGCTGCCTAGAAAAAAACTAAAAAAATTTTTGCGGGCGCGCCGCCCCTCGGGCTGCGCCAAATTTGAACGAAAAGTGGATCGTGCGCTTTTCATGAAATACGCAAATACGTGCAAATCGCGTGCCATACCTGCTCGCATTGACGGATTATTTTTCTCGGTATCAACTGCTCGCGACTTCGCGCGCCGGGATGCCGCAATGGCATTCCCAGCGCCAGACCCGCCATAAGCTGGAAACAATCAAGGCCGCCTCAAGAGGTTGATCCGGCGGCGGCGGCGAGCGTTTCCGCTTTCTCGACGCTGCCGTTCAAGCAGTAGAGATAAGTGAAGGAACGTGTCGTTGCGACCGGTGAATCCTTGAGCTCTCTCGCTTTCCAATAATCGAATCGCTCCGCTGACCACGTCCCGCCGCGCCAGCGCGGCCGCAACCAAATCCGGCGATGTTTCGGCCCGCGGCGTTGCCGACTCGGGGGCGACTCTCTCTGCGAGCAAGAGCCGGAATTCATCGCGGCCGAGAACATTTCTTAGTCAGTTTCTGGTTGCATGAGATTTGTTTTTGTCGCACCGCTGTGGCAATCGGAGCGTTCTTATGCAATCTCGCGTTTTAGCGGCCACCACGCTCGTCGAGCCGCATCCGCTGATACTGCTGCCGTTTGTGACAATGCTGCTCTGCATCGCTTTGCTGCCTTTTATTCTCAAGCACCATTGGGAGGCGAATTATCATCTCGTTGCGCTCTTTCTCGCCGCCACGACCACCGCGTACTATCTCTTCGGGATTCGGCAGCCGGAACGCATCCTGCGCGAAACCAGCGATTACATTCGTTTCATGGCGCTGGTTGGCTCGCTCTTTGTCGTTGCGGGCGGGATTCACGTGCAGATTCGCAGGCAAGCCACGCCAATTTTTAATTGCGTGTTTTTGTTTCTCGGAACAATCGCGGGGAATATTCTCGGCACGACGGGCGCGTCGATGCTTTTCATTCGCCCCTGGATTCGCGCGAACAAATATCGGTACACAGGTTTGCACACGGCGTTCTTCATCTTTCTCGTGAGCAATCTGGGCGGCGGACTAACGCCGATGGGGCCGCCGCTTTTTCTTGGTTATCTCAAAGGCGTGCCGTTTTGGTGGATGGTTCAGCACTGCTGGCTGGCCTGGTCGGTCGCGCTGCTCGGTCTGCTTTTGATATTTTATCTCGTCGATCGACATAATTTTCGCCGCGCCCCGGCTGTCGTTCGTGAAGAAGAAACCGCTGCTCGCAAGATCAACATCGAGGGACTGCGCAACATTTTCTTTCTCGCGATCATTCTCGGCGCGCTTTTCATCGAGCGCCCGCCATTTCTCCGCGAAACAATTATGCTCGCGGCTGCCACCGGATCGTATTTCGCAACACCAAAAAGTGTGCATGCGGCCAATGAATTCTCGTTTGCTCCCGCGAAGGAGGTGGGCTGGCTCTTCCTCGGAATTTTTCTCACCATGGTTCCAGTGCTCGATTACATGCAGCTCCACGCGCGCGATCTTGCCATTGACACGCCCGCGAAATTTTACTGGATTACCGGCGCTCTGTCCGCGGTGCTCGACAATGCGCCAACCTACCTGACGTTCCTGGCCAACGCTCTTGGCCGCGCCGGTCTCAGCATCGAGGATCCTGCCGCGGTGCAAGAATTTCTGGCCAGCGGCAAAACCGAGATGGCCGCCATTTCCATGGGCGCGGTTTTGTTCGGAGCCGCAACTTACATCGGCAACAGTCCCAATTTCATGATCAAGGCAATCGCCGAGCAACACAAAATGCACACGCCGAGTTTTGTTGGCTTCGTCATAAAGTTTTCCCTTCCCATCCTGTTGCCGGTACTTTTCCTGGTTTGCTGGCTTACGTTGCGCGGCTAAAAGTTGATCGATGTTTACCGGTCTTGTCGAGGAAGTCGGGAGCGTGCTTTGGATTCGCGCCAGCGATCGCGGGACGCAATTGCAAATCGCCGCGCCGCGTATCGCGAAAGAGATTCGAACCGGTGACAGCGTCGCTGTGAATGGCTGTTGTCTGACGGTCAGCGCGCATCGCGGCGAGCAGCTCACGTTCGATCTTCTCGAAGAAACGCTCGATCGCACGAATCTAAAAACATTGCGGCGCGAGAGTCCGGTCAATCTCGAGCGCGCCCTTGCCGCGGATGGGCGCATCGGCGGACATCTTGTGCAGGGCCACATCGACTGCACGGCGCGAATTCTGGCCTTGGAAGAGAGCGGTGCGGATCATCGCCTGGAAGTTGAATTACCCGCCGAATTTGCCCACTACGTAGCTTACAAAGGATCGATTGCCATCAACGGGATCAGCTTCACGGTCGCCGAAGTTTTGCCGAAAAGTTTCGCTGTTTGGATCATTCCCATTACGAAACGCTACACCAACCTCGACCGCGCCCAGGTTGGCGATCCGGTCAACCTCGAGTTCGATCTCCTCGCCAAGTACGTCGAAAGGATGCTGCCGCGCCAGGTGCCGCAGGAATAGAACGGACCGGCGCCCATTTCGCGCCCCTCTATCTCAATATATATAATGTACGCCCGTCACTTCGCGCCTGAGCCTAAAAGCACCGCCGGAATCGTTCGCAGCAAAATCTTGAAATCGAGCCCGAGCGACCAATGATCGATGTAATCAAGATCGAGTTTGACCCAATCGCGAAAATCTCGCACTCGATTGCGCCCGCTGATTTGCCAGAGACAGGTCAAGCCCGGCTTTACGCTCAACCGACGGCGTTGCGCCGTATTTTCAAACTTTTCCACCTCGTAAAGCGGCAGCGGCCGGGGACCAACCAGACTCATATCGCCCATCAACACATTCACCAATTGCGGTAGCTCATCAAAGCTGGTGCGGCGCAGCCAGCGGCCGAGGGGGGTAATGCGCGGATCGGCTTCCACTTTGAACACCGGCCCCTGCATCTGATTGAACGGCTCCAGCTCCGCCCGCCGCATCTCGGCATCGTCCGACATCGAACGGAATTTGTACATGACAAATGGCTTGCCGTGCTTGCCCGCGCGACGTTGCCGAAAAATAGCTGGCCCGCGTGAAGTGATGCGAATCATCAGCGCTACGATCCCCATCGGAATTGCAGAAAGCAGCAGCGCCACGAAAGCGCCCACGCGGTCGATGATCTCCTTGACGAGCAAAGTCCAGGAAACGTCCGGTGTCGAACGAAAGACCAGCATGGGACGTCCCCCGAATGCATCGAAATCCGGTTTCGCGATCGAGGTCCGAATAAAATCGGCGACCACCCACGCCGGCACGCCTTCCACTTCGCAGGCGCCGATCGCTTCTTCCACTCGATTGAGCTGGCTGTGACCGGCGGCAAAAATTACGCGCGCGACCGCATGGCGATGCATGGCTTCGACGAGATTAGAAAGCGGCTGCTTCTCGATGTCGATCCGCGCGACCACATCCATGAGCAGGTGCTGCTCGGGACTGAACGAGCGTTCCAGCGCCGCGATGTCCTCTGGAATTCCAGCCAAGAGCACCGGCTCACGCAACTCGCCCCGCAACGCTTTGCCCCGAATCCAATCGACGATGATTCGCTCCTTGATCAAGAGCACCAGTGTCGCGATCAAGATGAAGAGTAGCGGCACCGACCGGCTCACCAATGGGAAGCGCAAGAAAATAACGCAGCCGCTCACGATGATGCTGAGATAAATCATGGCCCGGAGAATCTGGACGAACGATTTCCATTTCCTTTTGTTGAGCGGCGATTGGTAGAAACCTTGCAAATCCAAAAGGATCGGGCCGAACGGCATGATCACGACCAGCAGCCATTGATAATTTCGGAATGGGTCGATGGGAGTGGTGAGATCGAACCAGGCCGTGCTGTAGTAGCGCAAGCTGTGCGCGGCCAGCAGCGAAAGCGCCAACAGAAAGGAATCAATCAACTGTTGCAGCTGTGTGTTTAGTTCCTGTCGTCGTGCAAGCATGCTAGAAAAAGGAACCTCGGCATCAACTTGATCGCCCGGAAACAGATAAGATATGGCAGCGCGCACATCGGTCAAAGTGGTTGCGACGCCTTCGTCGCAGAGGTCGCGGCGAGGCGCCGCGGCCACGGTAGGTGTAATCATGTCGCGGGCCGACCTGCGTTTCGCCATCCGAATGCGGAACCCGCCGGATTTGTTTGAACTGCGGCTGGATCATCTCGTCGGCATCGTCAACGAGCTGGAGAACAAATTGTCGATGTTACCCGCGCCGCTCATCATCACCGCGCGACATCCGCGCGAAGGCGGCGCGAATAACTTGTCGATCAAACAGCGGCGCGAATTGCTTTTGCGATTTTTGCCCCGAGCCCGCTATGTCGATGTCGAGCTGCGCTCGGCCAAAGCTCTCCGATCGTTTCTCGAAATCGCGCGCCGGAGAAATGTGCGACGCATCGTTTCGTTTCATAACTTCAGTTCCACACCAAGTGCGCGCAGCTTGCGTGCCAGGGCGCACGCGGCGAAATCATGCGGCGCAGATATTTTCAAGGTTGCCACGCGCACCGACATTCCGGCCCAGCTCGCGCGCTTGCTCGATTTCATTGCAAATAAAGATGTCGATCTTGCCGTGAGCGCGATGGGCATCGGCAAACTTGGCCGCATATCCCGGATCGAACTTATGCGGCGCGGTTCTGTCTTAAATTATGCGCACCTCGGCCGCGCCCGGATCGCAGGTCAGCCTTCGCTCCGCGACATTCGACGTTGGACGCTTGCCACGCCATAGCCTTGCGAAGGCGGGTTGGACGTTGAACGTTTGCACAACAATGAAGCTTCCTGATCAAGTGCCGGTCATGCCGCTCCCCGGTGCGGTGCTCTTTCCGCACGCGTTGCTCCCACTTTACATTTTTGAGCCGCGTTATCGCGGGATGCTCGAGCACGCGCTCCATCATCACCGCATGTTTTGCGTGACGCTAATCAAGCCGAGTTGTCCGGAATGGCACGCGCCAGAAGATTTTTTTCATCTTGCCACCGCCGGACTCATTCGCGCCTGCGTCGGACGCGGGGATGGTACTTCCAATTTGATTCTGCAAGGTTTGCAGCGCGTCCGTTTTGCCGCCTTCGAACAAGAAACGCCATTCCCGATCGCGACGATCGACCCGCTCGAATCTGAAGTTCAGTCCTCGGTGGAAACGGAGGCGCTTGGGGCGAAAGTACTCGAGCTTTACGACAAATTCAAAGGCAACGGACGCCAGTTCCCCAGAAAAGTTGCCCGCTATCTTTCCGATTTGAGTGATCCGGAAATGCTCGCCGATCTCATGGCCTCCACCTTCGTGAGCGATCCGCTGCGCCGCCAACGCGTCCTGGAAGAACTCTCCGTTAATCAGCGGCTCCGCCTGGTGATTCAATACCTGCACGAAGAAACATAGCCCTGTAGCCGCCGTCCCGTGAGTGGCGCGACGCGCGTGTAATTTTCATGTCCGCGCCGCGCTCGCCGCGGCGAGCGGCTACAGGCCGCGAATCCGCGCATATTCTTCCATCAAATACCGATCGGTCATTCCGGCGATGTAATCGCAGACCGTGCGATGTAATCCTTCCTTCTCGATCCTTTTCGCTGCCGCTTCGCCCAGCCGCTCCGGATCGACCAGATATGTTTCAAAAACTTTTCTCAACATTTCGCAAGCCCGCTCATTCACTTCCGCCACGCGCGGATGATAATAAACATTCTGATACAAGAATCGCCGCAGCTCGCGATTCGCTTCCAGCAATTCGTCGCTGTAACGAATGAGCGACGCCGGCTGCCGCCGCACTTCATCTGCGCTTTGGACGCCAGTATCCAGAATCGATCGCGCGCTCGTGGTGACGACATCCTGCACCTCCAGATCAATGATGTCGCGAATGATCAGCTTGTGCAGCTCGGGCTCGCGCGCATCGGGATAGCGCGCCAGCACCGCGCGATGGCTCGTTTGCCAGACCGCATTTTCTTCCAATTGCGCCGTGCTCAAGATTTCAAAGTCCACCGCGTCGTCGAGATCGTGACTGTAATAAGTGATCTCATCCGCCAGGTTCGCGATCTGCGCTTCCAGAGATGGACATTTGTATTTGAAGGTGGAGCAACGTTCCAAGTTGCTGCTCTGATTTCGCAAGTTGGAAACTTGCGCCACATCTTCAGGCATCTGGTAAAATGCCTGATGCTTTCGCAAACCTTCGCGCACTTCGAAGGTCAAATTGAGGCCGGGAAAATTCGGATAAACGTTCTCGAGCAGCTCCACTACACGCAAGCTCTGCCGATTATGATCGAACCCGCCATGTTCCTGCATACATTCCGCCAGCATTTCTTCGCCGGAATGCCCGAAGGGTGAATGCCCGAGATCGTGCCCCAGCGCGATCGCTTCGGCGAGATCTTCATTCAACGACAACGCCCGCGCGATCGTCCGGCTGATCGATCCGACTTCAATCGAATGGGTCAGCCGGGTGCGCAGATGATCGCCGGTCCCATTCAGGAAAACTTGCGTCTTGTATTCCAACCGGCGGAACGCGCGTGAGTGAATGATCCGGGCGCGGTCACGCTGAAATTCCGTGCGATAAGCGTGACTCGGTTCCGAGTATTCTCGTCCACGCGAGTCGCCCGACTTCTGCGCGAACGGTGCGAGCGCGGCCCGCTCGGTCGCTTCCATTTGCTCGCGCGACTTCCAGCCGCTATTCACGCCGCAATTATTCGTCGCTTGTCGATCTCGGCGAGTCCGGAGTTTCCGTCTGCGAGAACTTTTCATGCAACGTCCTTTGCACTTTCCGCGCTTCCACTCTCACCATCAGCAAATCGAAAACCGCCAGCAGAATCGCGGTCAGCGTCAACCATGCGCAAATGAACCAGAAAAGGATGAACCGCGTGGGATGTTCCTGCGGATTGAGCATCGATTGCAGAAATGTCGATCCTGAAAACAAGAGGAAGAGGGCAATCCCGAGCACCACGAACATCGCCTTGCGCCGCGTGGTTTGATTGCGGATCACGCCGCGTGTCGCGTGCGCCACGAACGAAACCGTCCGCAGCGGTTTTTCGTCGGATGAATTGTTGGTCATCGGTAATTCGATTTGCCAGCCAATGCGCGCTCGCTACTTGTCGATCTTACAATTCGAAAATTTCAAATCAAATATCCCGATGAAAACTCACACAAAAAAACAAGTCACGCCGGAACGTTTGATGCAATTCGGTTTCGCTTACGCGCCGCCGCTCGTCATTGGCGCGGCAGTCAGCAACAAAGTTTTCGATGCGCTCGAGGCCGGACCCAAGGCTGTTGGGCAAGTCAGTAAAGAAACCGGCGCATCCGAGCGCGGCTTGCGCGCGATCATGAACGCGCTCGTCGGCCTCGAGCTTTTGAAGAAGGATCGACAAGGGAGATATTCGCTCACACCCGAGAGCGAAGCTTTTCTCGTCAGCGGTAAGCCCGGCACGCACGCCGGATTTTTTCCAATGAACGTGCGCCGATTGATTCCGCTTTGGCTGAAATTGGATGAAATTGTTCGCACCGGTCGGCCGGCCGAATCGCGAAATCAAGAGCATCCGGGCACAGAATTTTTCACCGAGCTCGTCGAGAACATCATCCCGATGAGTTACGGGTCAGCGAATGCGCTCGGTGATCATTTGAAACTGGCCAGGGCGAAACAACCGATCCGCGTTCTCGATCTTGCGTCCGGTTCAGGCATCTGGGGAATCGTCCTCGCCCAAAAATCACCGCAGGTGCAAGTGACCGCGGTTGATTGGGCCGGAATGATTCCGACGACCAAGCGCATCACGCAAAAGTTCGGCGTCGGTGCTCGCTTCAAATTCATCGAAGGCGATTTGC
>WNFT01005608.1_pt1 | contig 19238 bp, 23 predicted proteins | sample 5400191 | NCBI WGS metagenome assembly WNFT01 (sample SAMN13153359, study PRJNA577476) | soil metagenome | isolation source: 80 cm saprolite under Madrone tree | place: USA:California | collected 2016-06-14 | reverse complement strand
TAATCGGGCCGTTCAGGATGAGCAGGGTTTCCGCGCCGGGCGTATTCCCGCTGTGCTCGACACCGTAATTCTCGTCGGCCATCGCCTCGGCCGCCGCTACCAATATCGGCATATATTCGGGACGGCATCCCGCCATCACGCCGTTGACCGCGACGCTCCAGATCGTGGCCTTGCGGTTATCGGGCAGCATCACGCCGATCACTTCATCGGGCGCGCGCTCCGTGAACTTCAGGAATTCGCGCACCTTTTCAATCGTCGGCGGTACGACCGGAAGTCCGTCGCCCCATTCGTTCTCGTAGAAGAAGCGGTTTACTTCCTCGAAGGTGCCGGTGAAGACGATATCTTCGGGCGCCGGCTCGGGTTCGGAATAACTGTGGCCGTTGGTCTTTTCGGTCAGCCCCTTGATGACGGACTCGACAGTGACATTGATGATATTGCGCCGAAGTTCCTCGGCGCTCTGAACATCGGCGACGAAGCCCTCGCATACCAGCGATACGCTCGGCAGCCCCGCCATTTCAGCGACTGCGCTCGCCCGCAACACGGCGGGCGTACAACTCCCTCAACATCCCATTCCTGAGATGACGGCGTCGACTTTGTACTCCTTGAGTTTGCCGGGCAGGCCGGCTATGACTTCGCGCTCGTCGCCGCCGTGGGTCGATCCGAATTCCTTGTAGTTAATGAACTTGGTACCGGGAAAGCGCTTGCCGATTTCCTCTTCGAGGATTGGAAAGATTTCGTCACCCCGGAAAATATAGTCCCACAATTGCGCAATCGTCTTGCCTTTGAGCGAGTCGAGACGGTCGGCCGACGGCGTGATCTTGACGGTCCGCGGGCTGCGCGGCCATACGACCTCATATTCACCCTTGCCACTCATTGCTGCCTCCTTCGTAGCCAGAAATCCGAACTGCGCCCGGTGCAAACCAGGATGCGAATTCCGATCAGGCCTTAGGCTTTGGCTCGGTCACCTCGCGGAATATGCGGATAGCTTCGACCGCGGTCGGAACACCGCTATATTGCGAAATGTGAATAATCAGTTCCTTGATTTCCTCTTTAGGAATACCAAGGTTGAGTGCGCCGCGCATGTGAATACGAAGTTCGGGTCCGCGTCCCAGCGCCATCAGCGACGCCATCGTGATCATCGAACGGGTCTTGATCGGCAGGCCGGGCCGTCCCCAGATTGCACCGAAGACCTGGTCGTTGAGGAACGTCGCGAGGCCCTCGTCGAATTGTTTCAGATATTCATTGCCGGCCGCCGCGGCCTTTTCGCCGAACAACTGGGTACGAACATTCATACCCTTCTTGGCAAGATCGTCAGCCATTTGCCTGTCAACCTCCGTTAATTGCGGCGTCGGGACGCCAGCACCCCAGGCGAATCAGTTTTCCGTGCGGACTTTCACGCCGGCGCGCTCTTCCTGGACCATGAATGCCGCCGAGGAATCCTTCTCGGCCCATCCCTTCACAATCGCCTCGATCATTCCCTGCTCGACCAGGTTCGCCACCGGCATCGGCACGTTATGCTCACGGGCGAGTTCGGTCGCGAGGCCGAGATCTTTGCGCGCGAGTCTCAATGCGAAGCTGGCCTTGTCAAAGCCGCCCTTGAAGATCACCCTGGGCATCGCTCCTCTGAGCATCATCCCCTGCCCGTAGGCGCCGTTCTGAACCGCGGTCAGCAGTGCCTGCGGATCGACGCCGGCCTTGACGCCCATCGTGAACGCCTCGGCAAGTATCTCGGTCGTGCAGATCGCGATCATGTTATGGACGAGTTTGGCGACCGCACCGGCGCCAATCGGCCCAACGTAGGAAACCTTGTCGCCGATACAATCGAGCACCGGCTTGATCTTGTTGTAGAGCGCCTCGTCGCCGCCGACCATCACGGCGAGCGTCGCGTTGCGCGCGCCGGGAGTGCCGCCGCTGACGGGGGTGTCGAGCACCGGGATGCCCTTTTCCTTAAACGTGTCGTGAATCCGCCGAATCAGCGTCGGCGAGCCGGTCGAGAGGTCGGCGTAGATGGCGCCCTTGGCCATCCCATGAATTAGTCCGCCTTCGCCGGTCGCGACGTGCTCGATCTCCTTTGGACCGGGCAACGACGTGAAAACGACCTCGGCATTGCGCGCCGCGGCGGCCGGGTTGTCGGCCCACGTCGCACCGCCCGACAGATGGGGCTCCGCCTGGGCCTTGCGCACGTCGAAGACCGTGAGGGTGTGGCCTTTTTTGATGAGGTTAAGCGCCATCGGCCCACCCATGTTGCCCAATCCAATGAATCCAATTTTCATAGTGTCCTCCAAAGGCGGTGGGGTCACGCACCATTACGTGGCGAAGTCGCGTGCCCTGACGGCGAAAATGATGCCGTCGTGAGTTCAGCCCCTTTAAAGCATTGGGGGTGAATAACCGCAAGGAAAATTAAGACTTTTAGTCCCGGATAGTCCCGCTTCTTGTCCGCCGTCCAAGCAGGCGGGCGCAACCACATGCGCCTCCAGCGTGCTAGGACTTCAATCGGACGTTCGCTCTGGATGCTTGGGCACACCGGGGTAAAATACGGCAGTAGACGATAAACTACCCCAATAGACTTTGGGTGGATTTTTTCGGGTGAATTATGGACGCGCAACTGGAAGGATTCCTTAACACTCTGGGCGAGGCTGAACGCGCCGGCGGGCGCGTACTCCACGAGCTGACGGAGCAGACCAAGTCGCTCGACCTCAGGGAACTCCTCAAAAAGGTGGGGCACGACGAGGGCTATTACGCGGGCGAACTGGTTGCGCATGTACGCAGACTTGGCGGCAGTCCCTCAAACAAGACCGGTGACTTCGTCGAAAAGGTTCGCGTGGTGCCTGACTTTCGCGGCAAGCTCGAACTACTGAATCGTGGCCAGCGATGGGTGATTCGTGAAATCGATATGAACCTTCCGAATATCGACGACGAACCGCTGCGTGCCTTTCTGCGCGTAATGGCCAAGGGCCACCACGTAAATATCGGTGCGCTCGATGATGCGCTGAAGGAAGGCATGCTCTAGGCAAGCGTCCATTTCAGTGCATGGGCGCCGCACAGAGGCGCGTTCTTGTTTGTTGAGCCTTGCGGGAAAGACAGCGGCGGGCGATCGAATCGCCCGCCGCCAGCGTCAGAGACAAAATTCGAGGAGCTAGCGTATACGCATCAGACGCGGACCGATTCGTCGCGTTTTGGCGCGCGCTTCAACGCCTCGAGGTCGACCAGCGCATCGCGCTTCGTGCCCGAGGTCAGCGGACGCGAGCCGGGCGCGCGCTGGAACGGATCGACGATCCCAAGTTCCTTCGAGATTTCGCGCAACGCTGGAACCACTTCTTGACCTAAGAGGCGGATACTCGTCATCCGCTGCTCGAGCGTGAGCGGCCCCTGCGCCTGGAAGAAACCGAGGATGCCCGGGTGCAGCACTTCCATGATGAGGCGCAACTTCGGGATGACGCTCTTCGGCGTGCCGATGATGATCTGCAGACCGTCCTGAGCCTTTTGGTAGTTGGCGTAGATCTTCTTCTTCGCTTCCTCGACGGTGACCTCGCCGCGCCGCAGCCTTTCGCGGGTGTCGCTCTTACTGCCGCGATCGGAGGCCGCTTCATTCAGAGTTTCGCTCGAGACACCAAGAAAGCCGTAGTTGCTTGCCTGGCGGGCGAGCCGGCGGGTTGCTTCCTTCGAATTATAGCCCGGCGGCAGAGTCCATTCGGGACGCGAGAAGTTCTGTGCGCCGCCGCCGAAGAGCGCGGCCTTGCCGAGTTCCTGCGCCTTCTCCTCGGTCTCGGCGACAAAGATCTGCTGCAGGTAGCCGAAGTTCTCAGTGCCGGCCTGGTAGCCCTCCTGCGCGGCCGTATCGCCATAGAGGTTCCACAGCTCGACCGTGGATTGCAGCGCGGTACCCAATCCGACGTACGGGTATTTATGCTGCGCGCACCATACGACGGTCTCGGGGCTGATGACGCCCGGGATCCAGATCGGCGGATGGGGCTTCTGATATGGCAGCGCCCACGGGTTGATGAAGCGATAGTTGAAATGCTTGCCTTCCCATCGGAACGGACCGGGACGCGTCCACGCCGCGATCACGACGTCGTGCGCCTCGTTGAAATACTCGCGGTTGTAGGCCGGGTTGGCGTTGTTGAAGAGCTGTTCGCTGCCCGCGCCGCGGACCCATCCGGGGACCAGGCGGCCATGGGAGATAAGGTCGATTTCCGCCAGTTCCTCGGCCATCCTGAGCGGATTCTTCAGGGTCGGCAGCGGATTGCCCAGCAGCACGATGCGAACTCTCTTCGTGATACGCGCAAGGATTGCGGCCTCGACGTTCATCACGGCGCCCATACAGAAAGGCGTGCCGTGATGTTCGTTGAGCATTACGCCGTCGAATCCTACTTCCTCGGCGTAGCAGTTTTCGTCGATGTACTCGTTGTAAAGGCGCGCGCCTACTTCGCGATCGAAGAGACTGTTGGGAACCCCGAAGAAGCTGCGGTTCTTGATAATCTCGTCTTCCGATACTTCGCGGTAAGGACGTTCGGTGAAATACATGAAATGCATGGCTTCTCTCCTTCAGCTCACGCTTATAGCCGTTTAAGCCAGGAATTCGCGTACGAGTTTAATGAACTCGGCCGACTTTTCAATTTCGGGCCGATGTCCACAATTTTCGAAAATGGTGACGCGGGTCTCGGTGTTTTTAAGGGCGCGTTTGTAGGCTTCCGCAGCACTTACCGGGACGAGGGCGTCGTTTTTGCCCCAAACTATTTGCACCGGCAGGCCGCTCACGCCCTCCAGGAAGTAGGGCAAGCTCCGGTTGTGCAGGAACGGTTCCCATGCAATGCGCGCGGTTTCGGTGCGCGCATCTTCGAAGGCCTCAAACTGCTCGGGGGTGCGCTCGCCGCCGTAAAGTTTCCCGAACTCCGGCGCCGTGTCGGTGTCATAGACGCTCATGTTCAACGGCGTACGCTGCGTGACCGCGAGGATATCGAAAATCTCACCCTCCGGCGGTTTAATCCCCAAAGGCGCGACCAACACCATCTTGCGAAATTGCGCGGGGTTGGCGACCGCCATCTCTGCCGCGGCCCATCCGCCGAATGAGAAACCGATTACGTCGATCGGTGCGAGATTCATCTCACGCAACACGCGTGAGTAGAACAGGCCGAGTTCGGTGACGTTGCGGATCACTTCGACCCGCGGCGACTTGCCAAATCCGGGTTGAATCGGAATGAGCAGCGCACGCTCTTTAGCCAGGGCGGAATGCCAGTTGAGCCATCCCGGATGCCCCAGCTCCTCGTGCAGGACGAGCAACGGCTTACCCTGGCCGCCCTTGATGATTGCGAGGTTAGTCCCCGCTACGTGGGTGATTTCCTCTCTCCACTCTTCTGCCATCTATAGTCCTCCGTACTCGCAGCGGCGGTAGGCGCGCTTTTCGGTCGCATCCGCCGGTCTATGCGCTGAAAATTTTCTGGCAGCCCACGCCCACGCAAAGGAGCGCGGTGGAGCGCCATTCGGTTCGATTGCAAACCTCTGTGCTCAGGACGGATTCCTCGCCGAGCCGCCGTCGGATCCCGCTTGCACCTTGAGCAGAACCCGTTCCGAGTATAGTTCCGCGATTTCGTCATCCGAAAGCCCGAGCATCTCGTGCAGGACCGCTTCGTTGTCCTCGCCCAAGAGCGACGCTTTGAGATCAGTTTCGTATTGCCAGTCCGAGAAGCGTACCGGCATCGACGGCATGTCGAACTCGCCGAGCCGCGGGTCCTTTACGCGCCGAATAGTCTTGCGCTCGCGCAGGTGCGGATGCTCCATCGCCTCCTCGAGCGAGAGCACGGGGCCGCATGGCACGCGCTCCTTGTCGAGCGCGGCAACGGCCGAGTCGCGGTCGGGAAAGGTCGCAAGCCAGTTCTCGATTAGCTCCTTGAGGGCGTCGTTGTTGCGGACGCGGCGGTTGTTGGTCTTAAAGCGTTCGTCGGTGACCAGCTCAGGCATCCCCATCGCGCGGGCGAGACGCGGGAACTCATGCTGCTGCACGAGCAGCATGATATAGCCGCCGTTATTGCACTTATAGACACCGGCGGGACTGCCGGTCTGATGCTGTGAGCCGGTGCGCTTCTGCGTGAATTGACCCTTGCGCAGCGACATGACCGGCACGCATAGCTCGTGCATGTGGAAGTAGGTGTCGAGCAGGGAGGCGTCGATACACTGGCCTTTGCCGGTGCGTGCGGCGTTGAGCAGCGCGAATCCGACGGCCATCGCGGCATTCACGCCGGTCGAAACGTCGCCAATCGCCATCGCGGGCACAATCGGCGGACGATCAGGCTCGCCGAGTAGGTCCGTTACGCCCGCGTACGACGCACCGATGAAGTCGTAACCGGGGCGGTTGCTGAGCGGGCCAGTCTGCCCGGTTGCCGAAACGGAGCACATAACCAACTTCGGATTTATCTCGCGCAGCGCTTCGTAACCGAAGCCCATCTGCGCGATCACGCCGGGAGCGAAATTTTCGACGACCACGTCGATCTTCGGGATCATCTTGAGGAGTAGCTCTTTGGCGCCCGGCCGGCGGAGGTCGATGCCGAGGCTGCGCTTGGTGTGGTCGTGCTGGAAATAGTAGGTGCTCATCCCGTCCTGCTTGAGCCCGAGTTCGCGGACGTGATCGCCCTCGAGCGAACGCTCGACTTTGATAACATCAGCGCCTAGTTCGGCGAGGATACGGGTGCAGGTGGGACCCGCGACGTAATGGGTGAAATCAAGGACGTGGTAGCCCTTGAGCATCAGTGCCTGCTGCTCCATCAACGAACTCCCATCTAACGGCCGGTGCGGTCAGGCCAAAGGGCAATCATATAGAGGTTTTTGGCCCGGTGTCCACGGCGCGACCGTTGCGGTAAAGTCAGCAGGATAGCATGGTAAGATGCGCTTCTGCGGATGCGAGATGGCTGTTCGAGGCGGGCGAAACCGTGGCTCTCAAAAAGACAGACTTCCGATTGGCATTGGACGTTATCGCTATGAACTCCCGGGGAAGAAACCGGTCCGAGTGAGAGGCAACGGTTTTAAGGATCGCAGAGGCAATCTATGGGAATGGGGCCGGACCGCGGTGGCCGGAATTTGTGAACACTGGGATGTGCAACATCCAGACGGCCGGCATTCGAGAGTCCGTCCAGATGGAGAGAAACACCACGGGACTCCCGCCCAGGAATATTTCTAGATGAAAAGAGCGGTTAAAACGCTCCGTGAGATTTTGCGCGGGCAGAGCGACGCTGAGCTTCTTTGGAACTTGGATGAGAAGCCAGCGGATGTTCAGGCAAAAATCTGCCTGGAACTCGGACGCCGACGAGCTAAGGAGGCCGTGGGGAACTTACGGTCGCGCCTCGGCTCGGCACATGAAGGACTTCGGGAGGCAGCAGCGGAGGCCTTAGGCGAGATCGGCGATGCATCAGCCGCCGAAGACCTACTCAAACTACTTCTGGACCGAGAGCAACCTGAAGGGGTGCGAGACACTTGTGCATTTGCGCTAGCCAAACTCAAGTACTCGCCAGCAATTGCGGAACTCGCGTCCGCTCTGAGCGATCCCGGCCCGTCGGTTCGCCTGTGCGTGACCGCCGCGTTGGCGGCCATTCGGAATCCCGTGGTACGCGAGCGAGTGGAACAGACCCTCGCGATCGAGTCAGAGCCTGTCGTCCGAGCTGCCATGGCGCATCTCCTTGATTTGTTACCGCGAGGGAGCGTCCAGAAAAGAAAGTTTATGGCTACGGTTTCGCGGACGTTGCGGAACTCGTCGAACATGACGGCCTCTGTGAGCGAACTCTCAAAAGAACCACGGCAGCAAATCGAAAGGCCCTCCTTAGTGTCTCAGCCGATGCCAAGTTTCGTCGACACGCTTCAAGGCAACTTCACTCAGAAGCTTTTGCCGACACGGGCGGTACGCCAAGGACTGAATACTCTCCCAAAAGCAGCATGAATACGGATACCGCAAAGGGCAGTCTCGCCGATCTCGCGAATCAGCTTTACGGCGGGAGAGGGCGTGAAGTCACAAAGATGCTCGCGGATCTCGATGTCTACTTTTCCTACGGCAAGAACGCCACCGGGGAGCCTGTATGGTCACTCGTGCCGTTCGCGGTGGAGGAAATCCCCGAAGGAATCTCCGTTCAGCTCTTGCTTACTGATCTTTGGCTGTTTGTTTATCACCAGAGGGAATTGAAGCGACAACCTGACAAGGAAAGCCTCTTTCAGTTGCTCCGGCTGAACACTCGGTATTCAGGAGCCAAGATTGGTTTTCTGGTTTCCGACCCGGCGGCTAGCGACCAGCTAATGGTAGTTTCCGAGATCTCGGCAACTCGGCTGAATCTTGAGCACGTGCGTGAAGCTTTAGCAGCAGTTGTTGGCGTCTCACGTGAAGTTTGGAAGATGTTGCCGGATTGACATTTTGAGAGGTTAGAAACTCCATCGAACTGGTTTGTCTGCGACTCACACCATGATGGAACGCCGATGGGGAATACCGCCGTGGCGGGGTGAGGAAGTCCCAACGCGGCCGTTGGAATCGTCAGTGCCGGACGTCGCGATCGTGGGCGGCGGATTTACCGGTGCGTCCGCGGCCTATCATATCGCGCGCCGCGGACTTCAGGTCGTCCTGCTCGAAGCGGACCGAATCGGGAATGGCGCAAGCGGGCGGACTGGCGGGCTCGTGCTCGAAGGCACTGCGCGCGGCATCCTCGAAGGGACCGAGGCATGCGTCCCCGGACTCGAGCACGTAGTCCGCGAAGCTCGAATCGATTGCAAACTTCGCCTCGACGGATGCTGGGAGATTGCGCATCGTGCGGCGCCAAGTGAGCGCGATGCGCTCCCATGGCGGGATGGCGGTTCCCCGATAAGCATCGCGAACACGGTCGCAGGTGGGACGGTCGAGCCGATGGCGCTGCTGACGGGGCTCGCGCGCGCGGCGGCGGGGGCCGGCGTCGTAATTCACGAGTATGCGCGCGTCAGCCGTATCGTCCCGGGCGAGAGAGCCGTGGTGGAAGTCGACGGGGCCGCGATACAGGCGCGATTCGTCGTAGTTGCGCTCAATGCATGGATGGCTGATCTACTGCCGGCGCCGCCTCCGATGCAAAGCGCGCTAACGATCGCGTGCGCTACCATGAAGCTCGACTCGGAGCGGCTTCAGGAAATCGGTCTCGCCGGCGGAATTCCTTTCTACACGATCGACACGCCTTACCTGTGGGGGAGGCTGGTCGGCGACGGACGCATAATTTTCGGGGCAGGACTCGCGTTCGGCTCGCCCGACGAGTTGGAGAAACTCGATCTGGACGCTCCCGAAGTTCGAAACCAGTTTGCGCGGCTGGAAGCGCGAGTGCGCGGGCTCAATCCCGCACTCAAACACGTTGACTTTTCGGCGCGATGGGCCGGGCCGATCGCATTTACCGACGACATGAGGCCGATTCTCGGCAGATTGCCGGATGCGCCGCGAATTTTCGTGGCCGGAGCCTACGCAGGGCATGGCGTGGCGCTCAGCGTGAAGGCTGGCGAGATGATGGCGCTCGCAATTGCCGAAGACCTACAGTTGCCGGGGTGGGGCTCGCCGGTTCGCTGAGCTCTTTTCACCTTTCCGCGCGGCTCCGCTATCGCCGCGCCAGTCTTATCGACGAAGACGGCCATCGCCAAGTTATCCCTTGACGGCCGCGACCGCGATGGCGCAAACATTTTCGAGCGCTCTGCTCGTCCCAGTCCTCTCCCGGGGACCAGAACGGAAAAGGAGAAGCGGCGATGCTGGTCGAGAATGCCAAGGGAAATTTTGCCTTCGTCCGCGGAATTCCACCATTTTCCTCGGGCGTAGTAGCGAGGCCCGGATTCGAAGTCGTTCATGCGACCTTCAAACCATTCGCTGCGCTCGCCCACGGTTACGAACTGGTCGAGCGCCATCTGCGCGACCTGCACCGTCCGATACACGCGCTGTGCGGGATGGAGTTGCGGCTTCCCAAAGCGGTCACACCGCAAGGCTTCGAGGAGTTCAATCGCCCTTATATCGAGAAACTCAAGTCATGGGTGCTCCACGTCGACGGCCTCAATCCGGTGACGCGCACCAACGTCGCGCTCGAGGTGAACCCGGTTGCGGAACCGTCTCTCGCCGGGTTTTTCTACACGATCCCGGCGGACGGCAACGTGCGGACTTTCAATCTTGCGGGCAGTGCTGATTCGAAGGCAGGCCCCTCAGGCGCCGAGATAGTCGCGCGTGGAGACACGTCGCCCGCAGGGATGAAGGCGAAGGCTGAATGCGTAATCGAAATCCTGAGCGGGCGGCTCGCCGAGTTAGGCGCCGGATGGGACGACGCTTCGGCTGTTAATCTCTACACTGTGTACGACGCGTATTCGATTATCGCGGCGACGCTGCTGCCCGCGATGCGCAATGGCGCTCGAAATGGAATCACGTGGCATTTCGCAAGGCCGCCGGTGATCGGACTTGATCTGGAAATCGACGCGCGCCGCGTCCGGCAGGAGTTGGTGATCACGGCGTGAGAATTCTTTTAGCCGGCTACGGCGCTACGGCTTCGCGCGGCAGTCGGCGCATACCCCGTAGAGTTCCATCCGGTGATGCGTCAAGGTGGCGCCGAGCTGGCGGGCGACGTCCTGCTGAAGCTGTTCGAGGACCTGGTTTTCGAACTCGATAATCCTGCCGCATCGTTCGCAGATGAAATGGTCGTGATGGTGCTCGTCGGCGACTTCGTAGCGCGCCTGCCCCTCCTCGAAATGGCGCTCGACGAGCAGGTCGCATTCCTTGAGCAGCTTGAGGGTGCGGTAGATGGTTGCGTAACCGACGTGCGGACTGACCTTCTTGACCTCGCCGTAAAGCTCCTCGGCGCTGATGTGATGGCCGAGGCCGAAAAAGACGCGCGCGATATCGTCACGCTGACCGGTCGACTTAAGCCCGTGCTCGCGCAGACGCGCATGGAAGGTCTCCATTCGCTCTTCCGCCTTGGGGTGGCTGGGCCGGTCAACCACCGTGCGGCCTGCCTCGATGCCTGTCTCGGCGCGCGCCATTACATTGCCTAGGTTTGCTCCGAACCTTCCTGCAAGGCCCGCCGCGCGGCAGGCGAGAGATAGAGGTCGTCAAGGTTGCGCGCGCGAAGGATTTCCACCAGCACCTCGACCTGCTCGGCCGGCGGCTGCGCACTGTCGAGGATGATGAGATCCTTTTCGCGCAGCCGGCACGCGCCGCCGCGCGCGCGGTAGCCCACTTCGCGCAGAATCTTCTCGCGCCGAACCTCCAGCCCCAATCGCCGTGCGGTTTCTGTCAACTCATCAACTAGTCTTAGGAGCCGCGATGCGCTGTTTTCACTCATCTGATGTTATGCAACTGTGAAATCTGGTTAACGCGAAGTTCCGCCCCCCTTGAGGATATTGTTTCGATTGAGGGTTCATTTTTCCATGATATATCAGGTTCGCTCGGACTTGAACCCTACCTCGATTTCTCCTCCAAGATGCGGGAGGTGCTGACCGCGCGAGGCAAGGCCGTGCTCGACGACTTCGCCGCGACCGCGCGGCGCGAGGGAGTGTCTGCCGAGACGATTCTCGACCTCGGTATCGTCGCCAACCAGATTTGCGAACGCGCCAAGAGCGTAGACCTCGTCACTATCGGTCATCGCGGGATCAACGAGCGCTTCTCGACCGGGCTCCTCGGTTCAACCGCCGAGAGTGTGGCGCGCAAATGTCCGCGGCCGCTCTTCGTATCGCCGCGGCGGTTTCGCGAAATTCGGCGCCCCGTGCTCGCCTACGACGGCAGCCTGCGTGCGTCGCGCGCGATGCACATGGCGGCCGAGTTTGCCACGGCGCTGGAGGTTCCGCTTGCTGTCATCACCGTTGCGCGCGATACGCGGCTCGGCGAAAAAACGTTGGCCGAGGCGCGCAGTTACCTCGAGCCTTACGCGATCAAGGCGGAATTCCGGCTGATCCCCGGCCACGCGCATGAGGGCATCGTAGGCTTTCTCAAGGAATACGACGGCGACCTGCTGTTTGTCGGCGCCTATGGCCATAGCCGGATAATTGAGATGGTGATCGGTTCGAATACCGAGTATGTGCTGCGCAACGCGCCGTGTCCGGTATTCATGTCGCGTTGAGCCGGCGGTCAATCGCATCGCCTTGCGCATCACCTGCACATCACATCACCTGCGCCGCCTTCGTGTCGCGCGTCAGCTCTGCGACTCCTTCCGACGCTGGTCCATGAAACGCCGCAACAGCATCCGCATCGTGTCGATCGGCTGGATACCAATGAGTGGGAAATCGCCGAGGAGAAAAGTCGGATAGCCAAGTGCCGAGAAACGATCCGCCTCGTTCTTATGCTCGACCAGCCGCGGCCCCATCCGGCGGCTCACGATATCGCCGCGAAAGCGCTCGCCGTCCATCCCGGCTGCGGCAGCAATTTCCCCAAGCACGTCGAGTCGCACAATATCGAGCCGCTCCTCGAAAGCAGCGCGAAAGACAGCCTCGTGGTAGGGCGTAAAGACGCCGGCCTCACGCGCGAGTTCCGAGCCCTGTAGTGCGGCGTCGGAGTCGATCCACCTGTCCGGCGGCGCGACCTGAATTCCGGTCTCCGCGACGACGTTCATCACCTTGATGCGTTCGATGGGGCCAAGCGAGTTGCGCGGACGGGCGCTATGATCGCGCAGCGAGATAGGCACGCCCTTCCATAGAGCGGTGAAACCCAACTCCCCCTCGAGTTCGCGCACTATCCGCCATGCGACGTAGCAGAGCGTCGAGGCATAGTCGAAATAAATTGGGATTACGACTTTGGGCATCCTACGGCACGGCCGCCGCGACTTTATTGCGACACGCGGCCTCTTTCCGGCTGAATATTGCGCTTCACAGAACTACTCGCAATTGACCGCGACGCCTGCGCCGCACGATTCGCCGCTGGCTTCGACTGACCTGCACGGTTGGAAATGCTATCCAGTTGGCGAGGTTCCTCGATATGGCTACGGATTCGTCACGGCGTCCCGTCCTAAAGCTCGGCGTGGTCGACCTCGGCGTGGAGACGGCCGTGCTGCCCAACGGCGTGACGGTCGACATGGCGATAATTCGCCATCCGGGCGCGAGCGCCATCGTCGCATTGGATAGCGACGGTTCTATCGCGATGCTGCGCCAGTGGCGTCATGCGATCGGCGGCTATATTCGCGAAATTCCCGCAGGATGCCGCAACGCGGGCGAAGACGGGCGGCAATGTGCCGAACGTGAATTGCGCGAGGAAGCGGGCCTGACAGCCCGCCGATGGGATCGTCTCGGAACCATCGTCACCATCCCGAGTTTCTGCGACGAACGAATCGAATTGTTTCTCGCTCGAGACCTCTCACCTGCCGAACGTGCGCTCGACGAGGACGAGGTAATTCAGGTCGAACGAGTTGATCTCGATAAGGCCCTCGGAATGATTCGTCGTGGCGAGATCGTGGACGCCAAAACAATCGCGGCGCTCCATCATGCGCGCGCGTTCATGGCAGAAGCTGAACTTTAGGAAACCTCGAGACGGCTAACGGCCTCCGCTCGATAATCCGCCATCCATCGGGTGTCGCTGAATGGTACGACAAAGATTTGCCGCGCCGATGCGCCGGATGCTCCGATTCTTGCCGCGCTAGCCCCGCAGGCGCAAATTAGGCCTGCGGCGACAGCACGAGTGCCGCCAAAAATCCTCGACCTGTGGGATTATTCGACGACTATTTCGTCAGGAAAGAGGAAAGTGGTGCTGCCGTCGTCAAACTGCACCAGGAACATGCGACGGTCCAGATTGTTCACCTCGCGAAGAATCCGGGGCTGCTCCTTAAACCGGCTGCGCCCCTGTTGATCCCGTACAAGTCCGAGCAATCGGCAATGCCGTCCCACCACCTCAGTATTGATGCTTACCATGGTCGATTCCACCTTTCCCATCCTTGGATGGGCTCCCCACAACCACACCTGAACATCCTAGCAATCTTCGCACCTAATAGTTAGACGCTTTCCGTTGGGTGCTGTATTCGTTTGTTCACAGGTGTTAACCCGCGGGCCTTCCCAGTATTCCCTCAGCTTTCTGATGCCTGGGAGCAAATGCTGAATGGCGAACCTGTGTGTAACTCTTGCTTTAGCAACCGAATCGGTACAGGAAGTAGACGGGCCGGGTTGGCGCCGGAACCGATAAGAGGCTCAGAAATATCGCAGTTTTTCTTGCCACAACGGGGTAAAGCAGGTATGGCCACTATCTATCCGCAGGTGATGGGTCGCCGGGCGATGGTCGCGACCGAGCACTTCCTCTCCGCCGCAGCCGGGGCGCGCATGTTCGCTCGTGGCGGCAACGCTATCGACGCCGCCGTCGCAGGGACATTCGTCGAGGGCGTCGTTAACCCCCATATGCACACGATCGGCGGCGAAGCGCCGATGCTCATTTATGTGGCAGGTGAGCACCGGGTGGTCGCTGTCAACGGCAACATGACCGCGCCCGCGCGCGCTACGATCGACCACTTCAGGTCGCTCGGTCTGTCGCTTATCCCCGGCGAGGGACTGCTCGCCGCCGGCGTACCTGCCGCCTTCGACGCTTTGTCCTCGGTCCTCAGGCAATTCGGTACGCTCACCCTCAAAGACGTGGTCGAGCCGGCGCTCGAACTCTGCGAAGGCGGCATGCCAATCCATGCAGGCCTTAGCGGGCATGGCGAGACGCCATCCGACCTCGCCGGGCTCATCGGAGTCTCCTCGATTCGCCATAACCAGAGGAAATTTCGCGAGCAGTGGCCCTCCAGCGCTCGCCTGTACATACCCGACGGCGAAGTGCCACGGCCCGGCGATATAATCAAAAACCCTGCACTGGCGCGCTTTTTCACCCGTCTTCTCGAAGCCGAAGCCTCGGCCCGCAATCGCGGACGCGAAGCCGCGATCGACGCGGCGCGTGACCGCTTCTACCGGGGCGATATCGCACGCGAGATAGTGGATTGGTCCGACCGCAACGGCGGATTACTCGCGGAAAGCGACCTTGCCGCATTCAAGACTAAATTCGAAGAGCCCGTCTCCGTCGACTATCACGGCGTGACAGTGCACAAATGCCAACCATGGTCCCAAGGACCGGTCTTTCTGCAACAACTCAGACTCCTCGAAGGCTTCGACCTGCGCGCGATGGGCCACAACTCGACCGACTACGTCCATCACATTATCGAGTCGACGAAACTCGCATTTGCCGACCGCGAAGCCTATTACGCCGACCCGGATTTCACCGACGTCCCGATGGACGGTTTGCTCTCCAGCCGTTACGGCGAATTACGCCGTTCGCTGGTTGATCCAAAGCACGCCTCGATGGAACTTCGGGCCGGTGACCCGGTCGGGATGCGCGCACAACTCGGCGGCAATGGCGTCGAAGCGCGATCGTGGGGTGCCGGCACGATTCACGTCACCGCCGCCGATGGTCACGGCAATATGATCGCGGTTACCGCGAGTGGAGGATGGATTCCTAGCTCGCCGGTGATGGATTCGCTAGGCTTTCCGCTCGGTACGCGTATGCAGACCTTCTACCTTGACGAACGCCATGCCAACGCGCTCCGTCCAGGCAAACGGCCGCGCACGACGCTCACCCCCTCGGTCGCAACGCGCAACGGTGAACCTTTCATGTCTTTTGGGACACCCGGCGGCGACCAGCAGGACCAATGGACCCTGCAGTTCTTCCTCAATCTCGTTGACTTCGGGATGGGTGTGCAGGAAGCAATCGAAGCCCCACGCTTCTCGAGCGGCCATTTTCCCTCGAGTTTCTATCCGCATAACGCACGGCCCGGTGTGCTTCGGGTCGAGGAGCGCATCGACAAAAAGGTGCGCGAGGAACTGGCTGGGCGTGGACATGAGGTCGTCGTCCGACCGCCATGGTGCGAGGGTCACGTGCTCGCAATCCGGTTTGACCCCGCCCGGCGCGTCCTTTATGGCGGGGCCGACCCGCGCGGTCATTGGTAAAGTGCCGGGACATGCCCGGACATGGTGATTCGTGAGTCGCGGACGGTGATTTGATCCTGAACGGGGTGGGGTGTTGGTTGTGGTAGAGAGACTCAAGTCGGCCGCATTGGCTATCGGGACCGTCGTCTGGGCCGTTATTCCGGCCGTCATTTGCATGAGCAACTCAAGTTTCGCGGCTGGCTCAATCAATACGTCGAAAATCGTGGATCTGACGTACACCTTCGACGCAACCACGATCTATTGGCCGACCGAGCCGCCCTTCGTTCACCAGTTCGAACATTTCGGCATGACAAGCGAAGGCTATTTCTATTCCTCGGCCAAATTCGCTGCCCCGGAGCATGGCGGCACCCACATGGACGCACCAATCCATTTCAATCGCGATGGCATGACTGTCGACCAGGTACCACTAAGCGACATGGTGGGACTCGCCGCGGTCGTCGATTTTTCCGCACGTGCGGCGCATGACCCGAACGCCATGCTGAGCGTCGAGGACATCCGGAAATGGGAAGCGGCACATGGTTCGATCTCCAGCGGCGCAATCGTCGTCGCGCGCTCGGGATGGGGCCGCTTCTGGCCCGACAGGAAGCGTTACCTCGGTACCGACAAGCCGGGCGACGTGGCGCATTTACAGTTTCCAGGCTTTTCGGCTGAAGCCGTCGATTTTTTGCTAAAAGAGCGCAAGGTACAAGCCCGGCTTCGAGAACCTCGCCAATGCCGATAAACTGCCCGAGACCGGCGCGACTATCTTCTGCATCCCGATGAAGATGGGCAAGGGCACGGGCGCGCCCACCCGCGTCTTCGCCCTACTTCCCTGACAGGGTTTCGAAGGCTCAAAAAATCTTAATCGCTCTGCTTTCGCTCTTGACACCTTGCGTGAAAACCGGCTTCGTTCCTAAACTCATCTCACGCATCGGGAGAGCCAGGACTGAGGCAAATCGGCTCTCAACTTCCGGCTGAGAGGGAGCAAGCAGTGCGAGCGGCATGTCAAGCCCGCGTATTCTCTTGCGAAAGCCTCTACTCAATACGAAGATGATGGTTATAATGCGGGACGGCTGTTTGAGCGGTCCTAGAAAAAATCCTGTGTCGTTATCAAACCTTTTTTCCATCTTGTACGAAATCGCAATTTCACTATCTGAAATGGGAGCAGATAGAGCTATGGAACGCCGTAAGATGAGGTTTAATTGGCTTTATTAACTTAACGTTGCAGGCACGGAACCTGCTGAGACTTCACCTCAAGGAGGAAGTGATATGAAGACCGCAACCAAAACCGCAGTCGCCGGTCTCTTAGTAGTAGTGGCGGTGGCGATGGCCGGATGCTCCGGGCAGCCGCTCACAACGCGTGAAAAGGGAGTAGGCATCGGCGCGTTGGTCGGTGCCGGCACCGGTGCGATAATCGGCGCCGCAGTGGGGGCACCTGGCGCTGGAGCGGCAATTGGCGGTGGCATCGGGGCCTTGGGTGGCGGGCTGATTGGCAATGAGATGCAAAACCATGAGGTTGCGCAGCAACAGACTCAGGGCCAGTTGCAGCAACAGCAGCAGGAGATCGAGCAGCAAAGACAGCAGATCGAGCAGATGAAGCATCAGCAGGAGACTGAATGATTGGGAGGTGTACCTTATGCAAAAACCTTTGATCGCAACTGCGGGCTTGGCCTTGGCGGCCTTGTTCCTGGTTTCAGGATGCTCTGGTCAGCCGCTTACGACCCGTGAGAAAGGAACTGGCATCGGTGCGGTGTTGGGAGCCGGTACTGGTGCGATCATCGGCGCGGCCGTAGGCCATCCCCTTGCGGGTGCCGCGATCGGCGGTGGCTTGGGCGCTGCTGGTGGTGCGGTGGTTGGTAATCAGATGCAAAATCAGGAAGTCCAAAACCAGCAAACGCAGTCACAAGTGGAATCACAGCAGCAGCAGCTGAATCAGCAGCGTCAGCAGATCCAGCAGCTCAGGCAGCAACAGCAGACCGAGTAGTAGATGGCAGGGTGGGAGGCCTATATGCCTAAACGAGTAATTACCACAGTTGGACTGGCACTGGCCGTCCTCTTCTTGGTTTCCGGATGCTCTGGGCAGCCGCTTTCCACCCGCGAGAAAGGAACTGGCATCGGCGCCGTGCTGGGAGCCGGTACAGGTGCGATAATCGGTGCCGCAGTCGGCCATCCGGGCGCGGGCGCTGCCATCGGCGGTGCGTTAGGCGCGGGTGGCGGGTCCAGGAGATTCAGCAGCGGCAGACCCAAGGGCAGGTTGAACAGCAGCAAGGCGAGATCGAGCGCCAGCGGCGCCAGATCGAGCAGCTGCAGCAGGAACAGAATACCGAATAGCAGCCAACCTTACTCTGGCCGGGGGAGGACGCGAATCTTCGCGTCCCTCCTTTTATAATCGATGCGTTTAATTGCTGACCGTTTCTACACGGGCCGGTAATTCCCACACGCCTGCATCCCAGAATTACACGCTTCGCGGTGCTGTTTCCTCAAACGGTGGTGGTAGGTCTAATTTCTGCAGGAACGCCGAAAACGCGAGCAGAATTGGCTATAATTTGGGTTCCCAGGGCTGCCGCGTCCACATCACGCAATTTCGCCAAAATCTCCAATGTTCTGATCACGTAGCCGGGCTCGTTGCGGCGCCCGCGGTACGGTTCAGGCGCCAGATATGGCGCATCGGTTTCGACCAGCACCCGGTCCTCCGGCACGAACCGCGCGGCCTCGCGAATCGGCGCGACGTTCTTGAAAGTCAGGATTCCCGAGAACGAAATGCAAAACCCCAGCGCGAGGAACTCGCGTGCTGCCGCCTGGTCACCCGTGAAGCAATGGATCACGCCGCTCCGTGGCGGTATCCCAATCTCCCGCACGATCTCGACCAACCGCTGCTCGGCGTCGCGGCAATGAATTATGATCGGCTTCTCCATCTCGGCGGCAAGCTCGAGATGGCGCCTGAACGATTCTTCCTGCGCGGCCGGCGGTGAATGCATGTAATGAAAATCGAGGCCGCTCTCGCCAATCGCGACGACCTTCGGCGCGCGCGCAAGTTCACGCAATTGCGCGATACGGGTCGAGTCGCAGTCCTTAGCGTCATGCGGATGCACGCCGATGGCGGCCCACACGCCGGGATTACGTTCCGCGATTTCGACCGTCATGCGATCGGTCTCGATCGAGCCGATCGCACCGACCGACACGATAGTCCGCACACCCGCCTCGCGCGCCCGAGCGAGCACGTCGTCGACCTCGCCGCGCAACTTGGGATCTGCCAGATGGCAGTGAGTATCAACCACCGCGATCATTTCATGTGATTCCGCCGCGCGAAGAGGGCGCCGAAGCACTACGCGGTCTTCTCGATTCGGGGGAAGAGT
>WNFT01007058.1_pt1 | contig 19245 bp, 20 predicted proteins | sample 5400191 | NCBI WGS metagenome assembly WNFT01 (sample SAMN13153359, study PRJNA577476) | soil metagenome | isolation source: 80 cm saprolite under Madrone tree | place: USA:California | collected 2016-06-14 | reverse complement strand
CCGAAGGACTGGTTCAACGCCTGCGCCAGGGGGCCGGACTTGTTCAGCGCATCCGGCTCGGGCGACAGGTTGCCGAAGTAGTACTCGTGCAAGACCATGCCGCCGTACTCGAATCCGAGCCGCCGGGTCATCTCGGCGAAGGCGGGATTGGTGCCTTTCGCCTTCCCTTCCTTGAGCAGGCCCTCGAGCTGCGCGTTCAGCTCGTTGGTGTTCTTGACGTAGCCCTCGTACAGCTTGAAGTGGTCCTGCAGCAGCGTGTCGGAGATGCCGGAGAGGCCCTTCAGCCTGGGGAACTGCTTCGGTTCGTACCGTTTCATGGATGGCAAGATGCGCATGGCGCGCCGCGGTTGCGGCAAGCGCCTGCTCCCTGAGTCGGATCTCTCTCGACGGAGCGATCCCGGGACGCTACTGTGCGCCCGGGAAATTTTCCCGAGGGAGGGTGGATGGATCCGAACGTATCCGAGTGGCTGAACCTCGTCTTCCGCTGGATCCACGTTCTGGCCGGCGTGATGTGGATCGGCCACCTCTGGTTCTTCAACTTCGTCAACGGGCAGGTGGCCAAGACGTACGACGCCGATTCGAGGAAGAAGGTGGTCCCCGAGCTGATGCCGCGCGCGCTCTACTGGTTCCGCTGGGGCGCCGCGTATACCTGGGTCACCGGCATCCTCTTGCTCTGGTTGGTGTACTGGGCGGGCAACGCGATGGGCAGCGAGCGGATGAGCAGCTACGCCTCGGGCGGGATCGCGCTCCTGATCGCGCTGATCGCGTTCGCCATCTACGACGTATTCTGGAAGAGCATGAAGAACGAGACCACCGGGGCGGTCGTCTCCGTGGTCCTCTTCGCGGTGCTGGTGTTCGTCTTCCACTTGTTCATGGGCGGACGGGCCCTGTTCATCTACGCGGGCGGCACCCTCGGCACCATCATGGCGGCCAACGTCTGGATGCGGATCTGGCCCAACCAGCGGAAGATCATCGCCGGCGTCAAGGGCACCGGGCCGGCGGCCGATCCCTCCGTCCCCGCCCTGGCGGCGCTGCGCAGCAAGCACAACACGTACATGTCGTTTCCCCTGATCTTCTTCATGGTCTCCAATCACTTTCCGACCGTGTACGGCAGCGACTACGCCTGGGTGCTCGCCATCGCGTTCCTGATCGTCGGCTGGGGAATTGCCAAGTTCTGCTTCAACAAGGCGGCCACTCCGGCACCGGCCAAGTTTTGACCGGTTCTAAAGCGTAGGCGCCAAGCCACCTTCGTGGCCGCGCCTAGGAGACTCAGTGCAGAGCGTGAACCTCATCGATGACGCACGGTACGCCGACGACCAGCCCGGCGTGCTGCATGCGGTGAAGACCGATCAGCTGCTGGTGGACGGCGTCTACCTCAAGGCGGGACAGAAGACGGGGTGGAAGAAGCAGCCCGACGCCGACCGCGCCTTCCTCTGCATGCAGGGGTCGGGAGAGCTGGTCCTGGAGACGATCGCCGTCGGGCGCGAGCTTCGCATTCCGCTCGGGCCCGGCGCGGTCGCCCTGGCGCCGCGCGGCGTGTTCCACGATCTGGTGGCCGGCCCCAACGGCATGGCGTGCTCGGCGTTGAGCCGGTTCCCGATCCGGGTGGTCGAGAAGGGATAACCGGGTGAAGGACAGGCGGCCGATGCGCTCCCGGCGGCCGCCTGCGCGCTTGCGCCTCGTGGCCGAAGCCGACGGCGTGCTGCTCGACTTCCTCACCCGCAAGGGAGCGATCTCCGAGCAGACGGCGCGAGCGGTCATCGCGCGGGGCGGCGCGTTCGTCGGACGCGAGCGGGTGCGCGATCCAGGCGCTCCGATCCGTACCGGCGACCGGGTGGAGGTGACGCTTCGCGCTCCGGCCGCTCCGCCGCTGGGGCGGGAGCGCATCCTCCACCTCGACGACCTGGTGCTCGCCGTCGACAAGCCGGCGGGGCTCGCCGCGCAGGAAGACCTGGCGGGAGGTCCCGCGCTGCCCGACCTCTGCAGCGCGCTTCTCCGCGAGGCGGGCGAGGCGCAAACGCAGGCGCTCCTGGTCCACCGGCTCGATCGCGGGACCACCGGGGTGACGCTCCTGGCGCGGACGCGCGCGGCGCAGGCGGCGCTGCTGGCCGAATTCCGCGAGCACCGCGCGCGCAAGGAGTATCTGGCGCTGGTCGCTCCTGCCCCTGCGGCCAACGACGGGATCCTGGACACGCCCGTGGACGGGCGGCGGGCGCTCACGCGCTGGCGGATGTTGGAGCGGTTCGCCGGAGGCGCCCTGATCGCCGCCGTCCCGGAGACCGGCCGCACCCACCAGATCCGGCTCCATCTACAGCGATCGGGGTCTCCGATCCTCGGGGACAAGCCGCATGGCGGAGCGACGTTCGTCACAAACCCGAGCGGATTGCGGCACGATTTCGCGCGGCCCATGCTGCACGCGCTCTCGCTCGCCATCCGCCACCCCCGGGGGGACGAGCTCCGCATCGAGGCTCCGGTTCCCGAGGACTTCCAAGACGGGCGCGACTTCCTGAACCGCTGATCGCCGGCCATTCGCGTTGAAAGCTGGCGGGGCGTCTGCTAGAGCAGCGCGCCATGAGCGAGCAAACCGAGGCGAAGAAGGACGGGGGCGGCCTACTCATCGTGCAGAGCAAGGTCCGCGATCTCATCCGCGAGAAAGAGATGCGCACCTCGGACGAGTTCATCACGGCATTGTCGGAGCACGTCCGCGCGGCGGTGGAGAAAGCCGTATCGCGGGCGAAGGAGAACGGACGCAGCACCTTGCGTCCCGCAGACTTGTAGCGGTGCGGGAGATCGCGCTCGACCTGCTGCGCGCGTGGGCCGAGCGGGGGACGCCGTTCGGCGGCGACTCCCCGGCGGAGGTCGGATGGGCGGCCTCGCCCGCGGGTCCTCTGCGGTACGCCGTGCGCGGCCGGCCCGATGCGCGTCCCGCGCTCGTGCTCCATGGACTGGGAGATTCGATCGCCGGCTGGGCCCGGGTGGTCGGGCCGCTCTCGCGCGGACTCCGGGTAAACCTGCTCGATCTGCCCGGCCACGGGCTTTCGGCGCGGCCCAGGGACTGGCGCTTTCCGACGCTGGCCGATGCCGTCGCGGCGTACGCCCGCCGCCTGCGCGACCCGATCCTCATCGGGCATTCGCTGGGCGGATGGCTGGCGCTCAGGCTCGCGCTCTCCGGGGCCGTGCAGCCATCGGCGATCGCCCTGGTGAACCCCGGCGGCGCCCTTCTCTCCAGCGACCTGTGGGCTCCGTTTCGCGAGCTGGTCTCCGTCAGCGACCGGGCGGGTGTGGCGCGCTATCTGGAGCACGCCTTTTGCCGGCCCCCGCTCCTGCTCCGCATGTTCCCCGGCGAGGTCTCGGGAGCGATGGCGGCGGAAGCGTGCCGCGGCATCCTCGACGCGCTCTCCGAGCCGGACTTCCTCCGCGGCCCGGAGCTGGCCGAGTTGAAGGCGCCCCTGCGACTTCTTTGGGGCGCCCACGACCGGCTGTTGCCTCCTGGAACGCTGGACTTCTTCCGCCGCGCCTTGCCCCGGGCGGAGGTGATGGTGCTGGAGGGCTGCGGACATCTCCCGCACCTCGAGGCGCCCCGCGCTCTCGCCCGCGCGCTGCTCCAGCCCTTCCCGGCTTGACGCCGATCGTGAAAGACGCGGCGCGACCCGCCGGGGGTTGCTAACCTAGGCCCGGTGAGACATGCGCTTCCCAATGGGCTGACTCTGCTGGTCGAGGAGAACCACGCCGCCCCGGTCGTGGCCATCCAGGTCTGGGTACGGGTGGGAAGCGCGGACGAACGGCCGGACGAAGCCGGCCTCGCCCACCTGCACGAGCACATGCTGTTCAAGGGAACCGCGCGGCGCGGCCCCGGCGAGATCGCCCGGACCATCGAAACCTGTGGCGGAGAGATCAACGCCTGGACCAGCTTCGATCAGACCGTCTACCACGTGGTCGTCGGCTCCCGCTTCTTCGCCGAAGGCATGGACGTCCTGGCGGACGCGGTCACCAGCGCCGCCTTCGATCCGAACGAGCTGCAGCGGGAGATCGAGGTGGTCTGCGAGGAGATCCGGCGCAGCGACGACTCCCCCACCCGGAAGCTCTCGCGCGAGCTGTTCGGCGGGGCCTTCTCCCGCCACCCCTACGGCAAACCGGTCATCGGCACCGAGGCCAGCGTCCGCGGCTTCACCCGGGATGGAATCCTCCAGTTCTACCGGCGCTGGTACAAGCCCGGAAATGCCGTGCTGGTGGTGGTCGGCGACGTGCGCGAGGCTGACGCGGTGGAGCTGGCGCAAAAGCTCTTCGCCTGGCCCGGCCCTGCCTTCGAGCCCTCTCCGCCGCGGCCCCAGGAGCCGCATCGCGAGCAGCCGCTGGCCCGCCTTCGCAAGGAGCCGCTGAAGGAAGGGTATCTCTCCCTCGCCTGGCCTTCCCCGCCGCTTCTCCACGGCGACGTCGCCGCGCTGGACGCGCTCGGTATCGTCCTCGGGCACGGCGAGGCTTCCCGCTTGCACCGCGCGCTCAAGCGCGACCGGCTGCTCTGCACCGAGGTACAGGCGAGCTGCTACACCCCGGTCGACCCGGGCCTCACCATCGTCGGGCTGACGCTGCAGCCGGCGACGGCGCGCGAGGCCGTGCGCGAAGCGCTCTCCCAGACCTACCGGCTGCGGGTGGAGGAGGTCACCGCCGAGGAGCTGTCGCTGGCGTGCCGCCTGCTGGAGAGCGACGCCGTCTACCAGCGCGAGACGGTGCAGGGACAGGCGCGCAAGCTCGGGTTCTACCAATCGAGCGCCGGCGGCGTGGAATTCGAGCAGCGCTATCTCGAGCAGGTCGCGCTGCTGACGCCGGCCCGCCTGCGCGAGGCGGCGGAACGCTGGATCGATCCGTCGGCCGCGGTCCTCGCGGGGCTCTTGCCGGAGGGCAACGGTCCCGACCGCGCCGAGCTGCTCGAGTTGCTCCACGAGGCCGCTCGCGCTCCGCGCCCGCGGCCCCTGCCCTCGTCTTCCCCGCCCGAGAAACGTCCGCCGGTGAGGTTCGCCGCCCAGGCGAAGACGGGGCCGCTGCTGCGCGAAGAGCTCCCCGGGGGCGGAGTGCTGCTCATCAAGGAGGAGCGCGCCGTGCCGCTGGTCGCGCTTCGCGCCGCCTGGCAAGGCGGGCTGCGCGCCGAAGACACGTCGAACGCGGGCATCAACATGCTGCTCGCGCGCCTGGTGTCCAAAGGGACGCAGACCCGGCGCGCGGAGCGGCTGGTCCGGGAGATGGAAGGGATGGGCGGCTCCCTGGGCGGGAACTCGGGACGCAACAGCTTCGGCTTGCGCGCCGAGCTGCTCTCCCGCCACCTCGCCGAAGGGTTCGACGTCTTCGCCGAGGCGATCGCCGCGCCGGCGTTCGATCCCGAAGAGGTCCAGCGCGAGCGGACGCTGCAGATCGACGAGCTGAGGTCGCGCGAGGACAATCCCGCCGGTCTCGCCTTCCTGCTCTTCGGCGAGACGCTGTACCGGCGCCATCCCTATCGATTCGACACCCTGGGGAGCGAAGCGAGCGTGGCGCGGCTCGAGCCTGGGCTGCTCGCTGCGTATCGCGCACAGCATTATCCGGCCGGAGCGGCGACGCTGTCGGTGGTGGGCGACGTGGACCCGGAACGGGTGCGCGAGCTCGTCCGGAGCAAGCTGCCGAGCGGTGGAGCGCCGCGGAAGCTCATCGCCCCGCCGCAGGAGGAAGGGGCGGACTCGCCGCGCTTCGCGGTGAAGACGCTGGAGAAGGCGCAGGCCCACCTGGTGCTGGGCTTCCCCGGCGCGCGCCTGACCGACGAAGCGCGCTGGCCGCTGGAGGTGCTCTCGGCGGTGCTCTCGGGCCAGGGTGGGCGGCTCTTCGTCGAGCTCCGCGACAAGCGGAGCCTGGCGTACAGCGTGACCAGCTTCTCCATGGAAGGCCTCGACCCGGGCTATTTCGCCGTCTACATCGGCTGCGGGCCCGCCAAGGTGCGGGAGGCGCTGGACGGGATTCGCGACGAGCTGCGCCGGATCCGCGAGGAGCCCATCTCCGCCGCCGAGTTGGAGCGCGCGCGCACCCACTTGATCGGCACGCACGCCATCTCCTTGCAGCGCAATTCGGCGCGCGCGGCGGTGTACGCGTTCGACGAGTGCTACGGGCTGGGGGCGGACGCGTCGGCGAAGTACGCCGAGCACATCTCCTCGGTGACGGCGGACGACGTCCTGGCCGCGGCGCAGCGCGTGCTGGCGCCGGCTCGCGAAGTGATCTCGCTGGTGGCACCTGCGGGCTCGGTCCCGGCGGAGTTTTCGAGGTGAGCTGGGCGCTGGTCTTGCTGGCGCCCCCGGAAGAGCTGGAAGTCCTCGCCGCCGAGCTCTTCGATCAGGGAGCGCTCGGCGTGGAGCTGCAGGAGCCGGGGATGCCGCTGATGCCGGGAACGCCGCCGCTGCCGGAAGGCCGCGGCCGCGCCATCGCTCACTTCGCCGAGCGGGCGCCGGCAGTGGACTCGGCGGCGTTGCTCGGCGCCGAACCTCCGGTGGAGGTCCCCGAGCAGGACTGGAGCGTGGCCTGGCGCAAGCACCACCGCACGCTGCGGGTCGGGCCCCGCTCCTGGGTCCATCCTCCCTGGGAAGAGCCGCCGAAGGGCGGGGTCGCGGTGGCGATCGACCCGGGGATGGCGTTCGGGACTGGAAGCCACCCGACCACCGCGTCATGCCTGGAGCGCTGCGACGAGCTGCTCTCGGAGCTGCCCGGCGCGGACGTGCTCGACGTCGGCACGGGAAGCGGAGTGATCGCGCTCCTGGCGAAGAAGCTGGGAGCGGGTCGCGTGGTCGGAACGGAGAACGACCCGGTGGCGCTGGAAGCCGCCCGCCGCGGCGCGGAGCTGAACGGCGTCACCGGCGTCGAGTGGATGCTGGTGGCGGATCCCGCCGCGGTGCCCGGCCGGTTCCGCATCGTGATCGCGAACATCCTCCTCAATGCGCTCGAGGATCTGGCGCCCTCGATCGCCTCCAAGGTGTCGCCTGGAGGGCGGCTGGTGCTCTCCGGGCTTCTCCCCGAGCAGGCCGCCGCCGCCGAGCGCGCGTACGTGGCGCAGGGGCTCTCGCCGCTGGCGCGTTCGGACCGGGAGGGGTGGGTGCGGCTGGAGCTTTCCCGGAACGGATCGGGCGCGGGATAATCGCGCCATGCACCGCTTGTACGTTCCGCCCGGGCAGCTCGCGGGCGCGCCGCGGGTCAAGCTCACGGCGGACCAGTCGCGGCATCTCTTGACGGTGCTGCGGCTCGCTCCGGGTGCGGAGATCGAGGTGTTCGACGGCGCCGGAGGACGGTTCCAGGCGGTGCTGGCGGGTCAGGAGCTCGAGATCGGCGCCCGCCTCGCGGCCGATGGCCGGAAGACGGACGTCGTGCTCGTCCAGGCGCTCGCCAAGGGCGAGAAGATGGATCTGATCGTCCAGAAAGCGACGGAGCTGGGCGTCACCCGCATCGTCCCGCTCACGGCGGATCGCGCCGTCGTCCGACTCGACGCGGATCGGGGAAGGTCGCGCGCCGAGCGCTGGCGGCGGATCGCGCAGGAAGCGTCGCGGCAATGCGGCCGCGCCGACGTTCCCCGCATCGACGAGCCCAGGGGATGGGACGGCGTCTTCGCCCTGGCGCGCGAGGAGGATCGTCGCGCCTTGCTGCTCGATCCCGAGGAGCGCGAGTTGCGCCTGGGCGCGGCGGCGCGCGGCGTGTCGCGGCTCCTGCTCGCCGTCGGCCCCGAAGGCGGTTTCTCCGGGGAGGAGAAAGCGGGCGCCGCACACGCGACCTTCGTCCCGGTCGGGCTGGGGCCGCTCGTGCTTCGGAGCGAGACCGCCGGTCTCGCCGCCGTCGCCGTGGTCCTGCACGTCAACGGCGAATTGGGTTGACTTTCCGCGCCGCGCACCGGGCCGGGCCTCCGTGCATCCAAGGCCTCGAGTCACAGGAGGACGCCATGCAGCGTTTCAGCTGGCTCGCTTTTGCGTTGTCGATCATTGCCTCACCCCTCGCGCGGGCGCAGTCGACGGATGCCGATCCGACCGCCGCCCCCGCGAATCTCCAGCTTGCGCTCCCCCTGGCCACGCAGCAGGCGGCGTGCGCCGTGCCCGCCGGGATGCAGCCCATCCCCGATGCGTCCGACCCGGTGTTTTTCGCCACCGGCCCGACGGCCCGTCTCGACTCGCAGGAGCTGGCGGCGGGCAAGCTGGCCCCGTTGATGGCCATCCGCTTCGACGACGGAGTCCTGCACCTTTTAGTGCTGGGCATGCCAACGCGTGCGACCTCGATCGGGTTCAGCTTCGCCGGGTGGCGCGCGCGCTGGCCGCTCTGCTGAGCCGGGCGCGCCTCAGTGTGCGCGGGCGTGCTCGAGGCAATACTCGGTGAGCTTGCCCCTGCACTTCTCCTGGCAGTCGCAGACGCGGAACTCGAGATTGGGATCGTCGGCGTCGCTGCGGCCGCACTTGGCGCAGACCCGGGCCTTGCGGACGGGCGGGGCGAACACCGGTGAGACCTTGCGGCGGGCGACGCCGGAGCCCCGGACGCGCGAGCGCAGGGTGGAGCCGCAGAAGAGCAGGAAGTCCGCCAGCGACACGCCCACGGCGGCGCGCGAGGCGAGGTCGCCGGTGACCAGCTCGTAGACCATCAGCACGCCGCTGAGCATGCCCAGGTACTTCACCTTGATCGGCAGGATGAGGAGCAGGACTTCGTAGTCGGGGAACTCCACCGCGAACGCCAGCAGGAGGGCCTCGGCGACGTAGCGTCCGGTCACCGGTCCGAAGACGAAACCGACCGCCAGCGTGCCCAGCGCGCCGAGCAGGAAGAAGAGATCGAATCGGAAGCTGCCCCACTGCGCTTCGAGGGCGCTGCCCATGGTGTGCAGGAACCAGAGCCCGAGGAAGGTCCAGAGCAGGCCGGTCCCGGTGACCGGCCCGGTGGGCGCGAACAGGAACGTCAGGACGCGCCAGACCTCGCCGCGCATGACCGCGTCCGGATCGAGCCAGAGGAGATTGGCCGCCTCCGGCCGGGCGAACACCAACAGATGCAGGACGCCGGAGAGGCCCACGATCCAGAGGATGATCCCTTCCGGCGCATACCGGCCCAGGCGGCGCTCGAGTCTGGCAATGACTTTCTCCACGCAAAGCTGATTAGCATCGCCGTGGTAGAAGGGCGACCCCAGATGGATCCGATCGCGCGATTCACCGAGCTGCTGGAGCGGGCGAGGAAGACTCCGGCCATCGCGGAGCCCACCGGGATGACGCTCTCCACCGTGGGAGCGGACGGGCGGCCCTCCGCTCGAATCGTGCTGCTCAAGGGCGTCGATTCCGACGGGCTGGTGTTCTTCTTGGGCGCCTGGGCCTCCGAACAGAGCGCTCCGCTGCGCGCTCGCGAGGATCTGGAGAAGCGGTTCGCCGAGCTGGAGCGCAAGTACGAGGGGAAGGACATCCCGCGGCCGCCGCACTGGTCGGGGTACCGGGTGGCGCCCCTGGTGGTCGAGTTCTGGCAGAACCGTCCGGCGAGGCTCCACCAGCGCGAGGTGTACACGCGGAAGGCGCCGGGCGCGCCGTGGACGATGACGCTGCTCAACCCGTAACGTTCAGTTCGCGGAGGGTCTTGAAGTATCGACCGTGGGTCTTCTTGAGGACTTCAAGGTTGGAGGCGACGAGCAAGGGAATCTCGACGTCTCCATTCGGCGTCGCATACTTGCGTTCCCATCGCTCCCGCTGTGCGGATGCCTCTGCCAGAGTATCCGTCTCGTAAGGAACCTCAACGAGGCGACCTTCCGAGCGTTTGTACGCGAGCACGAAGTATCGACTCACAGGAGCTCCAGTTCCCGTTTGAGTCTATCAAGTACCTCGCCGAGCTTGGCAACTGAATCATTCGTCGCGCGTCCTCCATATGCTGCCTCGACACGCTCGAACAGATCGATGTGGTCAGATAGCTCCCTCAAATATTGAATCGTCTGATCCCCTGGCTTGGCCGGGGGGATATTGGGGGCGCCGCCGTACCTGATCTGTCGGCCCCACCGATCGGCGAGCTTCTCGAAGAGGTCAGCCCACTGATGCTGGCGCTCTGTCCGTACTTGAATCTCCACCGTGCGTTGCTGTTCGCGAACGATGATGTGGACTGCCCGATAGCCATGCTGCGGCTTTTCCCTGCGATCTTCCACTGTATGGCTCGGCCATTGACGCAAGAGCTTCTCAACGAAGTCATCCTGGCCCAGCCTCCCTAAAGGAACTACGACCCTCGCCCCTGCAATGTCTTGGATTTGCGAGAGTCGAACCCTTTGGCGCCGCAATTTCTCGATGATGGTCTCCGTAGTCTTCAGGCGGGCCGTGATTTCATTTGACCGAGCTGGAACCAGGCGCAGCTTCTGAACGACATCTCCGAGAACTTGTCCATGGAAGTCGACATATTCCTTTAGGGCCAGTAGGTCGACTTGCGTCGGGGACGCGCCAGTCCGAAGGCGCTGTCCCAGCTTGTCAATCTGGGATTTCGAAACCAATTTATGACTTCGTCTTCGGAGGCTTCGGTCCGACCATGTCCTCTGGGCGGACCCACTGATCGAACTGCTCGGAGGTGAGATAGCCAAGCTTGAGGGCCGCCTCCTTCAGCGTGGTCCCTTCCTTGTGCGCCGTCTTGGCGATCTTCGCCGCCTTGTCGTAGCCGATGTGCGGGTTGAGCGCGGTCACCAGCATCAGCGACTCGCGCATCAGCTTGGCGATGCGCTCGCGGTCCGGCTCGATCCCGACCGCGCAGTTGTCGTTGAAGCTGCGGGCGCCGTCGGCGAGCAGCCGCACCGACTGCAGGAAGTTGTGGATGATCATCGGCTTGAAGACGTTGAGCTCGAAGTTGCCCATCGCGCCGCCCAGGTTGACGGCGACGTCGTTCCCCAGCACCTGGGCGCAGAGCATGGTCATGGCCTCGCTCTGGGTGGGGTTCACCTTGCCCGGCATGATCGAGCTGCCAGGCTCGTTCTCCGGGATCTTGATCTCTCCCAGGCCGGAGCGCGGCCCCGAGGCGAGCCAGCGCACGTCGTTGGCGATCTTCATCAGCGAGACCGCCAGTGTCTTCAGGGCGCCGTGCGCGAACACCAGCGCATCGTGGGTCGCGAGCGCCTCGAACTTGTTGGGCGCCGAGGTGAATGGATGGCCCGTCAGCTTGGAGATCTCCGCCGCCACCCGGTCGGCGAACTCCGGATGCGCGTTCAACCCCGTCCCGACTGCGGTGCCGCCCAGCGCCAATTCCCGGAGGTGCTGGAGCGCGCTCTCCACGTGCCGCAGCCCGTGATCGAGCTGCGCCACCCAGCCGCTGATCTCCTGTCCCAGCGTCAGCGGCGTCGCGTCCTGCAGGTGCGTGCGCCCGATCTTGACGATGTCCCGGAACTCCTCCGACTTGTGCGCCAGGGTGTCGCGCAGCTGGCGGACGGCCGGGATCAGCTGATCGACGATGGCGGGCACGGCGGCCACGTGCATGGCGGTGGGGAAGACGTCGTTCGACGACTGACCCTTGTTCACGTCGTCGTTGGGATGGACCAGTCGCTCCTCGCCGCGCCGGCCGCCGAGGATCTCGCTGGCCCGGTTCGCCAGCACCTCGTTCATGTTCATGTTCGTCTGCGTGCCCGAGCCGGTCTGCCAGACCGCGAGCGGGAACTCGCCGTCGTGCTTTCCGGCGATGACTTCGTCGGCGGCCTGGACGATGGCCTTTCCCTTCTTCGCGTCGAGCACGGCCAGGTCCATGTTGACCTTCGCGGCGGCGCGCTTCACCTGGGCGAGCGCCTTGATCAAAGCCGCCGGCATCTTCTCGGTGCTGATCTTGAAGTTGGTCAGCGAGCGCTGCGTCTGCGCGCCCCAGAGGCGATCCTCGGGGACCTCGATGGGGCCAAAAGTATCCTTCTCGATGCGGTTGGCCATGCGCGCCTTCCTGCGAGAGTGCGCGCGGTGCATAGCGCCGTTGGCCGCCGCAAACAAGCGGAGCGCCGATTTGTTGACCGGGCCTGGAACGGCCGTAGCGTTCGCCCCGTGCAAGAGCGATTCGACTCGGAACCAACTGCGCCGGTGGCGATTCCCATCTCCGATCCTCCGATCGCTCCAGTGGCCGTCTCGTTCGCCTCCGGTCCCTCGGCGGAGGACAGGGCGGACCGCCTCCCCCGCCGCGGAGGCGCGCTGTCCTCGCGCGGCCGCCGGGCCGCGGGATGGGCCGTCGACCTGGTCCTCCTGGCGCCGCTGGCTGCCGCCCACGTGGTCGTGGCGGCCCGTCTTGGAGGGCCTCCACAGCCGTTGCTCAGCGTGGTGCTCGCGGCCCCGTGGCTCTGGCTCGCTCTCGGGATGGGGCTTGCGCTCGCCTGGTCGTGGATCTTCGTCGCGCTCTGGAGCCGGACGCCGGGGATGGCGTGCACCGGCCAGCGGCTGCGGACGGCTCGGGGAGGCGCGCCAAACCCGGTGCTTGCCTTCGCGCGGGCCCTCCTGGCCGTGGTTTGCTCGGCCCCGGGGCTGTTCGGATTCGCGCTGGCGTTCTTCGACCGGCGGCGCCAGACCTTGCACGACAAGCTCTGCGGGTGCGTCGCCGACGTTGACTGATCCACTGGGCGGCCGTTAGGCTCCGCCGCCGTGGCAGAAGCGAAACAGTACGTCCTCCCCATGCCTCGCAAGCGCGGGGTGATCTTCTTCCTGCTGGCGAACGCGTTCGCGTTCGCGCTCTGCGGATGCGTCTGGGCGCTGTTCTGGTACGGCGACTTCTTCACCCCGGCGGCGCGCGCCATCTGGGGCTTCCTCGCCGCGAATTCCGGCTGGACGGTGGGCGCCGCGCTCTCTCCCCTCTTCGCCGCGCTGGTGCTGGGCTACGGCTACATGCGCCGCGCCATGGCCCGGCGCGCGCGGGAAAAGGCAGAGATGCTTGCGCTCGCGGCGCGGCGCGCGGGAACGGAGCTGCCGCAATAGCTCTGCTCGCTCTCCTCTTCGCGGCGGTGACGGTGCCGGCGACTGCGGACGTAGTGGTCTCGGTCGAGGACGCCTCCGGCGTGCGGGCCATGCTGGCGAAGGCCGGCACTCATTCGCCTTCGCTGTCGCCCGAGTCGATGGGCGCGTCGATGCAGCAGCGGGTGGGAGTCGATCTGCTCGCGGAGGATGCCGCCTGGGGGCTTGCACGGAAGGGCGCCCGGCTGCTGGTCTTCTCGCGAGGCGCGGTCGGGCTGAGCGCTCCGGTGAAGAATGCCGCCGCGGCGAAGAAGATGCTCTCCTCCTGGCTGGCGGAGAGGCCGGGGCGCGCGGGACGCGTCATCCGGTCGCGGCTGTTCACCGCGTCCGGACAGGGCGCGGCTGCCCTCGTCCCGGCCATGTCCCGCCAGACTGCATTGACCGGGGAGCTCGCCGCGCGCGCGAAGGGGCCTGTCTGGGTCTGGGCGCGGCTGGCGGATCCGCTGCGCGCGATGGTCCTGTCGTTGGACGCGGGCGGACAGGGTCTGGTCGCCCGCGGCACGGTGACCGCGACCGGTCCTCTCCTCAGCGGCCGCCCTCCAGCGGGATGCGAGGGCGCGATCGCCTGTGTCCGGGCCGGCCTCGCACCGGCGGGGCGCGTGACGCTCGCGACCGTGCTCCAGCGGTTGGGCCTGGTTCCGCAGCCCGAGCTCGCCACCGCCACGCGCGTCGAGGAGCGGATCGAGAGCGTCGAGGTGAGACAGCTCTCGGGACCGGGCTCGCTGGCGCGCGCGCTCCCGCTGAAGGCGGTGTTCGAGGGCCCCGAAGCCGATGGACCGGCTTTGCAGGGGCGGATCGACCTGAGCGCGATCGGCGCAGCGCTCGCCGAGCTGACTCCGCTCGATGCGCTGCGCGGGCCGGTGGCCGCCGGAACCTACGCGTTCCAGGTCGTGTACGGGCGGCTCCTGCGCAACGCGGGTCCCCTGACGTTCACCGGAGACCCGCGCGAGAACGGAGCGGACGTGGAAGTGCGGCTGCCGCTCCGCTAGTCTCCGTCGTAGATGCCGACCGCCCCCGACTGGAACGCCACGATGATGCGGCGCTTCGTCGTCGCGGTCGCGGGCTGCACCTGGATGTCCAGCACCGCGCTGCCCGCCCTGGAGCCAAGGGCGGCGGAATCGTAATGCATCACCGTCCCGTCCTGCTTGAGGCGCGTCAGTCCGCCGCCGTTCAGGTACCCGACCCAGATGCTCTCGTCCGTCGGATCCTTCGCGAGCGCTCCGACTCCGTTGGACTTGAGCACCTGGTTGTCCAGCTTCGCATCGGCGAGGAAATGTCCGTCGTGGTCGACGATGCGGATGCCGTTCAACGCGGAGCCGATCCAGGCGCTCCCGTCCTTCGTCACAGCGATGCCCCTCGCGGCGTCGATGACGAAATCGCCAGGATTGTCCTTGTCGGGTTCCTGCGACAACCAGTACTGGGGCCCAGGAATCAGGCGGCGCTCGCCTCTGGGGTCGGGCCAGATGTCCATCCGGTTCCAGAAAGCCGCCTGTGCGGCCGGGTCGTCCGCGATGTTGCCGGGATTGTGATCCCGGCTCACGTAGAGTTCGGTCCGGTCCGCGGCATTGAAGAAGTCGCCAAGCTCCTCGCCGAATCGGAAGCGCGTCGTCCTGTACTTGCCACCGAACCAGACGTCGTAGAGGGTGTTTCCCGAGCTGTCCACGTGCGGCACCGTGTCGACTGCGACGCCGTAGTAGTCGCCGGTCAGGAACCTGCCCTTGGCGTCGTTGATCGCCGGATGTGAGTGCTCCAGGTTGCCCGAGCAGCCGCGGTGGCCGTTACAGGCGGCGTTTCCGCCGTAGTCCGCGAGGCCCATCGCGTATCCGTGGTTCCCGCCGAACCAGATGAACCCGTGATCGTTGGGATCGCCGACGCGCCACTTCGAGCCGCGCTGCCAGACGATGCGGAAGATGGTGCAGAGCTTTTCCCGGCCGGCCTGCTCGTGGGTGACCTCGCCAGGGCCGCTGAAGATGTCGTAGTGGGCGACGTTGATCCCGCTGCCGTTCAGCACGACGCGGTCGGCGTCACCGCTCTTGTAGACCGACGGGATGGCGCATGAATGTGGCGCGGTACCATCAGGGCATTGCTTATCCCACTCGTCCTCGCAGTCGCCCTTGCCCTGGTACCCGACGTACGCGCTCGAACCCGGCCCGCCGGTGATGCTGATGGCCGGCGTCTCGCTCAGGCTGGGGTTCGAATCCGCGGGTGAGCCGTCCGGCAGAAAGCCATACGGATGCAAGCCGTCCGCGATGGTGAATTGCTGGAACCCCTGCGCGCCGGCGCGCTGGACGTAGATGCCGTTCGACCGGGCCGCGACCCAGATGTTCCCGTTCTCGTCGGCCGAAGCTCCCACCACGTTCCCCGAAGGCAGCCCACTGGACGCGAACGTCCAGCCCTTGCCGTCCTGGACGGTCATGATATCGCCCGGTGTCCACACCACGGTCCCGGCGTCCGTGCCCCCGTCGATGCCGCCGTAGCCGGCGTCCTGACCCGCATCGGTACCACCGTCATTGCCCGCATCGGCTCCAGTGTCGTGGCCGGCGTCGACCCCCGCATCCGCGGGTGGCAAGACTTCGCCGGAGCCGCCGCCGCCCCCGCAGGCAACCGCCACCGCTACGACCGCCGCCGCCGCCAACAGGCCAAACGTCCAACGCATGGTTCTTCCCCCGGGTCTGCTGCAGAGCAGGGGGCGTGCCAGCGGCCGCACGGGAGCGTGGGGGAGGCGTTGGGAAACGCGGTTCTCACCGGTGACGACGCGGCCGGAGCATGTCGGAGTGCCGCGATACAATCGGAGAAGGGCGGGGGCGCGGGGCCCCCTGTACAGAGTAGAGAAGGCGCGCCAGTGAAACATCGAGGTCCGTCCACGTCCAGACGCAGCCCGCAGCCGCTGCTATTCAATCCGGCCATGGATGCCGAGGCTTGCTACAGGGCGATCGAGGGCCGCGACGGGCGGTTCGCCGGCCGGTTCTTCCTCGGCGTCCGGACCACCCACGTCTACTGCCGGCCCGGCTGCCCGGCCCGCCTTCCCCGTCGCGAGAACGTGATCCTCTTCCCGTCGGCCGCCGCGGCCCAGGCAGCGGGATTCCGGGCTTGCCTGCGTTGCCGGCCCGACGCCGCGCCCGGTTCTCCGGCGCAAGCGGGAACGGCCGCCACCTTGTCGCGCGCGCTGCGGCTCCTGGAAGAGTCGGGAGAGGCGGCCGGCCTCGCCGACCGCCTGGGCATCACCGACCGCCACCTGCGCCGCCTCTTCGCGCGGCACCTGGGCGCGTCTCCGGCGGAAGTCCTGCGGACGCGGCGGCTGCACCTGGCGCGGCAGCTCCTGGAGAACTCTCCCCTCCGCATCATCGACGTCGCGCACGCGTCCGGCTTCCACAGCCTGCGGCGGTTCAACGAGGCGGTCCGGCGCGGATTCGGGCGCACGCCCTCGCAGCTGCGGACCCGGCCGGCGGAAGCGGGCGCGGAGCTCTCCCTCAAGCTTCCGTTCCACCCGCCGCTCGATTTCGAAGCGCTGCTGGCATTCTTCGCCCAGCGCGCCTTGCCCGGCGTCGAGGAAGTCGATGGCGGAGCCTGGCGCCGGCGGCTGCCGGAAGGATGGCTCCAGGTGCGGCGCGCCGGTCCGGCCCACCTGGAAGCGCGCATGCCGGCGGCGCTGGCTCCCCGCGCGCTGCAGATCGCGGCGCGCATCCAACGCGTGTTCGATCTGCGCGCGGACCCGCGGCCCATCGTCGAGCACCTCTCGGCCGATGCGGCGCTCGAGCCGTTCCTCCGGCCGGGTCTGCGCGTGCCCGGCGCCTGGGATCCCTTCGAGATGGCCGTGCGGGCGATCCTCGGCCAGCAGATCTCGGTCGGTCACGCGCGCGCGATGGCGGTGGACCTGGTCACGCGGTTCGGCGCCTTCCCGACGGCGGCACAGCTGGCGGACGCCGAGCTGCGCGGGATGCCGGGCGCGCGGGCGAGCGCGATCGCCGGATTCGCGCGTGCGGTCCGGGACGGCGCGATGCTCCTGGACGGAGCGCATGAGCTGGACGCAACGGTCGCTGCCCTTGGCGAGCTGCCTGGAATCGGAGATTGGACCGCCCAGCTCGTCGCGCTGCGCGGACTGGGGGAGCCCGACGCGTTCCCCGCCGCGGATCTCGGACTCTGCAAGGCGCTCCAGCTCACGCCGCGCGCTCTGCGCGAGCGCGCGGAGCGCTGGCGTCCCTGGCGGGGCTATGCCGCCGCCGCAATCTGGCTTTCTTGAAGGAGCAACGCATGCTGCGCATCGATACCGTCGAAACTCCCATCGGCCCGGTCCACCTCGCGGTGGAGGGCGACGCCTTGCGGGCCTTGCGCTTCGAGGAACCGTTCGAAGGCACCCACGAGCGCACCGCCGTCAGCGAGCGCGTGCGCGCGTACTTCGCCGGCGACTTGCGGGCGCTCGAAGGCGTTCAGGTCGATCCCGAAGGCACCCCGTTCCAACGGCGCGTCTGGTCGGCGCTGCGCGACATCCCGCCGGGAGAGACGCGCAGCTACGGAGAGCTCGCCCGCCTGCTCGGCACGCACCCGCGCGCCGTGGGCTCCGCCAACGGCGCCAACCCGGTGTGCCTGGCGATCCCCTGCCACCGAGTCATCGCCTCCGATGGAAAGCTCTGCGGCTACGCCTGGGGCGAAGAGCGGAAGCGCTGGCTCCTCGCGCACGAGCGCGGCTAGCGCCGCCGGGCGAGCGGCCCCTCGCCCGGCGATTGCCTGGATGAACGTTCGCCCCCACGTTCCGTACGCGGACGTACGCCGCGCGGGGGCAAGGAATGCGGCCGGGCGGGTGGTGGGGACTCGCGGCAGCGCTGGTGCTGGGCTGCGGCGGCGGAAGCGGGGGCGGCGGCTCGGTCGCCTCCGGTTCGCATTCGCTCGCCATCCATGTCAAAGGCTCAGGGACGGTGCAGAGCGTGGCTCCGCCCGTCTCGTGCCGCGCCGACTGCCGGCAGGACGTCGCGGGGGGCGGAACGGTGCTGTTGACCGCCACTCCCGACGCGGGCAGCGCGTTCGCCGGATGGCAAGGCGACTGCACCGGCACCGCGGCCTGCTCGGTGGCGATGGACGGCGACCGTTCGGTCAGCGCCCTGTTCACCGCTTCGGTCGCGACGTTCCGGGTGACGGTGATCTCGACCGGCAGCGGAACCGGCCGGGTGACCTCGAGCCCCGCTGGAATCGATTGCCCCGGCATCTGCGGCATGTCCGCTCCGATGGGCACGTCGGTGGCCTTGAGCGCGCAGCCCGCCGCCGACTCGAGGTTCTTCGGTTGGGGCGCGGCGTGCCAGGGCAGCGGCACGTGTACGCTGAGCGCTTCCGGGGACGCGTGGGTGGACTTCGAGAAGAACGCCCCGCCCGCGCAATGCGCGGGTCTCGCGCTCGCGCCCCCGGCGGCGATTCGCGTCTCGGTGGGCGGCCCGAACGAGCCGGGGTGCGGATCCGGAATCGGGGACTCCTTGGGAACCATCGGCCTGGAGACCACGGACTTCGTCCACATCGGCTCGCACGCGACGTTGCTGCACTTCATGGACGGGAACACGGGCCAGCAGCTCAACTGGACCGGTCACAACGGCTCCAACGGCTCCTCTACCCGATGGGCGCCGCAGCCACAGGGCTTCGTCGTCGCGTACTTCTCCGGCCCGCTCTCCGGCTCGTATCTCACCCTCGAGTCCTGGGACCATCGCGGCCAGCTCGCGCGCAGCAGCCCGGCGATGTGGGGGGACATGCTGACCAGAGGCGCGCCCCGGGGCGGCCTGCTGGTCGCCGGCAAGTTCAGCTGGATCACCGACACTCCGAGCAAACGGCAGGCATGGATGTTCGGGCCGGATCTGAACGTCCTCTGGGCCCAGGATCTCGCTTCACGGGGCGCCATCTTCGGGACGGGCTGCGACCCCGACAACCGCTGCTTGATCATCAGCAACGGCGGGGGCGGCGCCATCTCCGCCCAGTGGTTGGACGCGAACGGAGCGGCGCTCACCGGCGAGTTCACGCTGCTGGACAGCTTCCAGGCGGGGCCCAGCACCTGGTTCGAGACGGCGCCCTGGATCGGCGGCGGCCTCGCGGTGCGCCGGGTGGATCAACAGAACGACGACAAGGGACACGCCTATCGCACGGCGCAGTGGCTGGTGACGGTGGGGGCCGGGCAGCGGCGCGCCCTGGCCGCCCCACAGTGGCTCAAGGACCGGCCGAACACCAACCTCGCCTTCGCCCGCGGCGGCAAGGGGTACGCGCTCCTGCCGATGGGGGCGCCCGACGTCCAGTGCGCGCAGCGGATCGAGATCGT
>WNFT01006886.1_pt1 | contig 19245 bp, 15 predicted proteins | sample 5400191 | NCBI WGS metagenome assembly WNFT01 (sample SAMN13153359, study PRJNA577476) | soil metagenome | isolation source: 80 cm saprolite under Madrone tree | place: USA:California | collected 2016-06-14 | reverse complement strand
CATCAAGATGCGGAGATTTCTCGTGCTCAGAGGCTCGCTCGGCGCTTGCAGCAGGTAGCGTGGCGTACGGTTTTGACCGATCTCCGGGATTCAGCATGAGTTTGATATCGCTTGGGCGTGGTGCCGGTCATCTTTCGAAATGCGCCTGAGAAATGACTCTGGTCGGAGAACCCGACGCTGAGGGCTACCTCGCAAATGGCCATTCGGCCGGCGGCAAGCAGCCGCTGAGCTTCGTAGATGCGCTCTTGCAGCACATAGCGGTAGGGTGACGCGCCGATGGTGTGCTTAAACAGTAATGAGAAATAGTGCGGGCTGAGACTGACTTGATCGGCCAGCTCGGCCAGGCCAATGTCATGTCCGAGATTCGCCCGGATATATTCACGCACACGTCGAACCTGTGTGGGTGACAGGCACGGTCCGCGCTCGATCTGCTGCGCGTTGCCAACCAGGCGCTGGTTGATGTAGCGCTCGTTCGCTTGTAATCCGTCCTGACGGAAAAATTGACTCAGCAACATAGCGGCGCGTCCACAGCGCTCCGGGTGCGCGCGTTAGACTGGGACTCCAACCGACGTGAAAATACGCGCAGCCGCGGCCGAGCCGGAGCAGCTAAGTAGAGTACCAATGTGCGCCGGGACGTGTCTTTCATATTCCTGTATGGCTTGTCAGATTCTTGCGATCCGCCGCGGCGCAACGCAATGCCCCATTTCATCCTCGGAATTTCCGCGTACTACCACGACAGCGCCGCCTGCCTGACGCGCGACGGCGAGATCGTGGCGGCGGCCCAGGAAGAGCGCTTCACGCGCAAGAAGCACGACGCGCGATTTCCGGCCAACGCGATCCGCTACTGCATGACGCAGACGGCTGCGCTCCGTGGGCGGATCGGCCATGTCGCCTTCTACGAAAAGCCGCTCGTTAAGTTCGAGCGCCTGCTGGAAACCTACCTGAGCTATGCGCCGCGGGGCTTTCAATCCTTCGTGACGGCGATGCCCGTGTGGCTGAAGGACAAGCTGTTCCTTCAGTCCACCCTGCGCAAGGAGCTCGCGGCGGTGTTCGGGTGCTCGGTCGCGCAATTGCCGCCGCTGCTGTTCGCCGAACACCACCAGTCTCACGCCGCCTCGGCTTTCTTCGCAAGCCCCTACGATCGGGCAGCGGTGCTCTGCATGGACGGCGTGGGCGAGTGGGCAACGACGTCCGCGTGGCTCGGGGACCATCAAATTCTCACGCCGCTGTGGCAGATCGAGTTTCCTCACTCGCTCGGTCTGCTCTACTCCGCGTTCACGTACTTCACGGGATTCAGAGTGAACTCCGGCGAGTACAAGCTGATGGGACTTGCCCCCTACGGCGAGCCGCGTTACGTCGACCTGATATTCGACGAACTCGTGGACCTCAAGGATGACGGAAGCTTCCACCTGAACATGGAACATTTCGACTACTGCACGGGACTTACCATGACCAACGCGCGCTTTCACGCGCTGTTCGGGGGACCGCCGCGGCAGCAGGAGGCGCCCGTCACGCAGCGCGAGATGGACCTGGCGCGCTCCATCCAAGTGGTCATCGAGGAGGTCGTGTTACGGCTCGCGCACACCTTGCACGATCAGACAGATGCGAAGTTCCTGTGTCTGGCCGGGGGCGTCGCCCTCAATTGCGTCGCCAACGGCCGGCTGTTGCGAGAGGGCCCGTTCGAGGGACTGTGGATCCAGCCGGCGGCCGGCGATGCCGGCGGCGCAGTGGGCGCCGCGCTCGCCACATGGCACCAGTACCTGGATCGCCCCCGCACTCCGAACGGCGCCGACCTCATGCAGGGGAGCTATCTGGGACCGCGCGTCGCCGATAGCGAGATTCAGCACTACCTCGATGAAGTCGGGGCCGTGTATCAACGCATCGAGACAGCGGAGTTGCTCGAACGGACAGTCACTCTGCTGGCCGAAGAAAAGGTGGTCGGATGGTTCCATGGACGAATGGAATTCGGCCCCCGCGCGCTGGGAGGTCGCTCGATCCTGGGCGATCCCCGCAGCCCACGAATGCAGTCGGTGATGAATCTGAAGATAAAGTTCCGCGAATCGTTCCGGCCGTTCGCACCGTCCGTACTGGCGGAAGCCGCCTCGGAGTATTTCGATCTCGAGTGCGCCAGCCCGTACATGCTGCTCGTGGCGCCGGTGCAGCCGGCAAAGCGCCGGGAGGTCGAGTCTGGCAGCGAAGCCGTGGTCGGGATCGATCGGCTAAGGCAGCTGCGTTCGGTGATCCCTGCGGTCACGCATGTCGACGGGTCAGCGCGAATCCAGACCGTGCACCGCGAGACCAACTCGCGGTACTACGAGTTGATTGAGCGCTTCGCCGCCCGTACTGGATGCCCGCTGCTGGTCAACACGTCCTTCAACGTGCGTGGAGAACCCATCGTCTGCTCCCCTGCGGACGCATACCGGTGTTTCATGCGCACGCAGATCGACGCCCTGGTATTGGAGAACTTCCTCCTGTTGAAGGAGACACAGCCGCCATGGCAAGAGGCCGACCAGTGGCGCACGGAGCTCGAGCTTGACTGACGCGGGGAAGAGCGAGCCGTCGCCAGTCGATCGCAACTCGCTGCGCAGGTTCGCGTGGCTCATTGCGACGGTGGCCGTGGGCTTCGGCGCCTTGTTGCCGTGGTTTCGGGGACGGCCGGTTCCGGAATGGCCGTGGGTCGTCGGATCGGTCATGTTCTTGTGGGGATGGCTGCACCCGCGAAGTCTTCGCGGCCCGTTCTCGCTTTGGATGCTGGTCGCCAAGGGGCTCGCCTGGGTCAACAACCACATCATCCTGGCGATCGTGTTCTTCGGACTCCTGTGGCCGCTCGGGGCGGCCTTGCGCATCCTGGGCCGAGATCCGCTCGCCAGACGGTTCAAGGAGCAGACGCCCTCTTACCGGGTCAGGAGCCAATCGCGCCCGCGCGACCACATGGAGAAGTCGTACTGACGCGCCGGGCCAGGACGTCCCCGGGCGGCAGCGAAGGGGAGTCTGGCGCGCATTGACGCGCGGGATGGGTCCGGCAGCGACTCACGTGATGCCGGTAGACGGTCGACGCGAGCCGGACCAATTTCATGGATTCCGGACGATTCCACAAGACCGGCGATCGTGCGAGCGATATATGTCCTGTTTGGAGTGGAACCACCCCAAGGAGGGCCTGTATGCGACGCGATCGGCTCATCAAGAAGAGCATCTCGATCTTGTCCGCGGCGGTGGTTGTCTCATTCGCCGCGACCGCATCGGCCACGGTATACCCAACGGACAAGAGGCACCTGACCGGACCGCTGCGGATCTGCGACCAGGGCAGCTTCTTCGTCGGGGGCGTGCCCAAAATCACGCAGTACGCCAACTCCGTTGCGCCCAGCTCCTACCAGGAGCTCATCATCACCCAGATGTATGTGCAGTTTCAGGTGCCCCCAAATGCCCGCCGGTGGCCGCTCATCATGGTGCACGGAGGCGGCTATTCAGGGTCATGTTTGGAGTCGACTCCGGACGGGCGGGAGGGGTGGTTCTCCCGCTCGGTGCGCCGGGGCCTCGCCACCTACGTGGTCGACCAGGCAGGACGCGGACGCTCCGGCTTCGACCGTTCCTTTATCAATGAATCAATAGCCACCGGCAACCTGGCCGGGTTTCCGAACCTGGGCAATACGAGCAGCAGCGGCATCTGGACCGCGTGGTTCGGCTTCATCGTGCCTTCCGGCTCGGACATCATCACGGGCACCATGATCCAGCGCGGGGACCCTGGCGACCCAACGTGCGCGAGCGACCCCTTCCATTGCGCCCATACCGTGCAGGTGATCCCCCCGGTCCCGCATTCGGTGGACCCGAGCATCGAGGCGCGCGTGGGTGCCATAGGGCCCGCGGCTAACCCGGCCAACGATACCTATCTGGCTTTGGAGCACTACAAGTATGGAGTGCCCAACACAAACGTTACGCTCCCGAACTCCACGTGCTCAACCTGCAATCCGCCCACGATCAACGGCGCCGACACCTGGTCGGGGCGCGATCTGGCAACGCTGGTCGAAGGGCTGAAGGGCGCAATCGTGGCGACCCACTCTCAGTCGGGCAGCGTGGGCCATCATATGGTCCGTTATCTCAAGGAGGACGATGCGGCGGGCAAGTGCGGTGCGCCCGGCGCATGCCTGGCCATGCTGAAGGGTCTGATCACCATTGACGGGGTCTGTTCCTTTGCGAACACCGGGCTCACGGCAGCAGACTTCGCCAATATCCCCTACCTGGTCTTCAGGGGATGGTATCCATCGCCCATCAGCAACGGATGCGACGGCACCGTTGCGGCGATCAAGGCCGCCGGCGGAACGGCGGACTTCATCAAGCTGGACGACCCTTCCTTTGGAACGCGGTTTCAGGGCGTCACTCACATGATGATGATGAGCACGAAGAGCCTCGAGGTCTTCGACGAGATCCTGAAATGGGCAGACAAGAACATCAAGAATCCGCCCGCCGGGGGTAGTTGCGAGGACGGAGACGATTAGGGCGTTGGGCGCAGGGGGTCGCTATAAACAGGAGGTCACTATGCGAGATCATCAATTCAAGAGAAGAGCCTTATCAGCGCTGGTGGCGGTCGCCGCCGCTGCAATCGCCACGAGTGCATCCGCAGCGCGATATCCGACGGAACACAGATATCTGACAAAACCGTTGCAAATCTGCGATCAAGGTATCTTTTACGTCGGTGGCGCGCCTAAGGTGACGCCATTCGGAGCGAACTCTACGCCGGGCGCCTACACCCAAATCATCATCGGCAGCATGTTTGTGCACTTCCAGGTCCCGATGAAGTCCAAAAGCTGGCCTCTCATCATCGTGCACGGCTCCGGCTACACGGGATCATGTGTTGAGGGGACGGCGGCCGGGAGCGAGGGCTGGATGGACTACACGGTCCGCCATGGCATCCCGACCTACGTCGTCGATCAGGCAGGGCGCGGACGTTCCGGTTTCGACAAGTCGGTCATCCATGAGGGAGAACACTTGATTGGAACCGACCCCGCTGCGGCTATGGCCCTGCTCCCGACCTTCGGCGGGTCCACCAGTACGGCCTGGACGAGTTGGTTCGGTAGCATCGTTCCGGCAGCTACAGACATTACCGATGGTGAGATGGTCCGATTTGGCGCGCCGGCACTCCAGTCAAATGGTTTGCCCGCGCCCGGCATAGACCCGCTGTGCGCGACCCAGCCGGCCCGCTGCACCTTCTTGGGACGGATCCCGATGGAGCCGGAGGCCTCGTGGGCTGTCGACCAGGCCATCGCGTCGCGCACGGGAATCGCAGCACCCGCGGGATTGGGAACGGTCAAGCCGGATGTTGACGGCCACGTTAATCCGGCATTCCCAATGAACGACCGGTATCTGGCTCTGGAGGCTTATAAGTTCAATGTTCCCAACACGGAGTCCTCACTTCCCGCCTCCACGTGCCCAAGCTGCGTTCCAACCACCCTCAACGCCACCAATACCTGGACCCCGCGCGCGCTGGCAACGTTGGTCGAGGGCCTCGGCGGTGCCATCGTGGCGACTCATTCCCAATCGGGACAGATCGGTATGAATATGGTCCGGGTCCTTAGAGAGGACGGCAAGCTCGATATGCTCAAGGGCCTGCTTCAAGTCGAGGGAGGATCTAACACTGCAGCATCCGGCACCACGGCCGACGACTTCAGGTCTATTCCCTACCTGGCCTTCAAGGGAGACTATTCGGCGACCAGCACGGTAGCCCAGACGCTTGTCGACGCCATTAAGGCGCTCGGGGGAACGGCGGACTATATCCAGTTGGACCAGCCAGGTCCGTGGCAGGGTTCATATCAAGGCCCCTTCGGAAATGACTACGTAGGCCCTTTCAGGGGCGTGTCCCACATGATGATGATCGAAACGTCGAACCTTCGGGTCATGGACGTCATCCTGAACTGGGTGGCCAATAACATAAAGCAGCCGGAGCCGACCGGGTGCCCGGTGGATTTCGACGACAGCGATTGACGGGGTAGCCCATTTAATCGAGCGTTCCGCACTATGGTCGGGGACGACTGCGAATGCGCTTCGTTCGCGGTCGGCTCCGACCTTTCCCCGTGCTCCGTGTGACGCGTCGCGCGGCACGCCTAGGGCGTGGGGACGATTAGCGTGTCGGGGCGGATGCCATCGCGCCCTCCAGCGCGTGCTGCGCCTCGGCGGTCCTGCCCAGCTTCTGCAGGGCGTAGCTCAGTTTGTACAGGAGGTCCGCGGTCTTGGCGTGGCCGGTGTCCAGGTCGATCGCCTTCTGGAAGCTCTCCGCGGCGCGATCGAACCTTCCCTGGATGGTCTGGATGATCCCGATCGCGTGGTACGCATCCACTGCGTAGGCCGGATGAAGCTGAATGGCCTGCCGATAGGCCGAGATGGCCTCGTCGTACGACCGTAGCTGTGCCAGCGCATAAGCCATCGTGAGATACGCGGGTGGATGGTATGGCATACGTCGAAGGAGTTCGCGGCACTGAGCAGTGGCCTCGTCGAACTCTCCCATCAGGATGAGCGTGTCGGCCAGCTTCTCGCGAGCCGCATAATTGCCGGGCAAGAGCTCGAGCGCCAGACGGAACTCGGCTGCGGCAGCCGCGGGCTCGCGGCCCTCCAGCAGGACGCCGTAATTGAAGTGCAGCCAGCGATCGGCCGGGGCTCGGGCGAGCGCCCAGCGGTACGCCGCGGCGGTCTGCCCGGGGTCGTCGATCCTGCTCTCGATCTCACGCTGCAATGCACGGACCTGTTCGCCGTGGGTGAGCTGGTTCGTGAACGGAGCCTGACTCAGCGATGCGAGCACGAACTGAGCGACTCGGCGTCGATTAATCGGGGTGAACGCGAGCAGCTGCTCGGACTCCTCCTCGGAGGGCGCCTGCGCCACCGCGGCGGACCGTCCCACGGCCTGCGGCAGCAGGTCGACCACGCGCGGGAACACCGCGCGTGCCAGGAGGTAGTTGCCGTGGGGGCTCATATGCACGTGCTCGTAGAACAGATCCTGGCCGGGGATCCCCTGCGGGCTGCCACCTGCCAAGATCGCTTCCCCATCCAGCAGCTCGACTCCCGGGCCTGCCTGCTTTGCCACGGACCGGATAATCTGGTTGATGCTGCTATCGGCACGGAAGCGCAGCGCGTCCAGATCGCGGGCCCGCGCGAACTGCTCTCTGGCCGCGTCAAACTCGCCGAGCATCCAGTAGGAGCGGCCGATCCGGAACTGCAGTTCGGCATAGTGATCGTCGATCGCTGCCGCCCCCAGGTACCGCTTCAGCGCTTCGGCGTGGTGGCCATCCGCCTCGAGCATCGCCCCCTCGTGAACCCGGGCCTCCCAGGTCGCGCGGTCCTCACGAGCAAGATCGGTGCGGTGCAGGGAGGCGAACGGTGCGCAGTCTTTCAAGTTGACCCCTACCGTGCTGACCAGGACCCGGGCGCCGGAACTGCGGGCGACCTCGATGATGTCGTGCAGGTTGCTGCGGAAGTTCTGGTACACCCCGGTCATGGCGGGGGCGTCGGCCGCAACCTGCTGCTCCAGAAACATTTCCATCCCGCGCCACTCCCGAGGCTTGCTCGACCGCAGGCCGGCTTCGAGCAGCTGTCCCAGGCGCAGGGACTTGAAGTAGATGCCGGCCCGGATGAGCGCAAGGCTCGAGCCATGCGCTGTGAGCGTGGTCTGTGGTCCGAACGGACCTACGACTTCGTTATTGCCGATGTACAGCACGAACAGGTCGCCCTGGCGATGCGCCAGGTCCCGCGTGACGGGCAGCAACACGTGGGAGTTGATGGCGGTGATGCCGGTGTTGATGACCTCGAAGTTCGTCGCCGGGACGCGCTCCCGCAGCATGACTTCCAGGTAGCGGGCGAACCCGTAGGACGGCTCGGGGTCGCCCTGGGCCGCGGACTCGCCGACGATGAAGATCCGGAAGGTCCCCGGCCGCTTCTCGGCGGGGATCGCGAAGGCGGGCGGCAGCCGGAACGCGCCGGGCGGGAAGAACTGCCACGTGAAATGATCGTTGTCGCAAAACGCGTTGCGGCTCTGGACGATGCAGGGGACGGTGAACTCGCTGCGGTAGCCGTAACCGAACACACGCAGGCCCGCCTCGATGGTCGCGATCGCCAGGACGGGGACCACGATCGCCGTGGCGATCCGGAACACCCACAGGCGCACGCTGCGCTCCTTGGCGCTAGAAGATGGTGTAGATGAAGGCGGCAAGCGGACTGCTCTCCGTGAAGATGACCAGCACGCCAAAAAGCAGCAGCAGGATCACGATCGGCAACAGCCACCACTTCTTTTGCCGCGTCAGGAATTCGAAGTACTCAGCGATGATCCGCAGCTTTTCCATGCGTCGCTTCCATCGGGAATCACCTATCCCGGTTGCCCTGATCGGCAGCAACTAACATCGCGATACTAAGCTCTTCGACGATCTCGACATCCAGAAGTCCTACCGATGTGCCCGGACCAGAACATCCCTGGCGGAGACGAAGGGCAATCTCGCGCACGGTGACGCGCGGGGTAATGGGTCGGGCAGCGACTCACGTGATGCCGGTACGCGGTGAACGTGAACCGAGACAAATTTCATCGATTCCGGACGATTCCACAAGACCGCAAGCCGCGCGAGCGATATACGTCGCACGTCGTATTCATTCCGCTGTCATTCAGGGGGCTTGCATGCGACGCCATCAGCTCATGAAAGAAGGCATCTCGGTCTTATCCGCGGCCGTGGTGAGTTGGCCTGTTTTGTGATCTGAAGATGTTTGCCCAGCACAGGAGGGTTCGGTCATGACACGAAAACCTGATTTGACCATATCTCAAGGGCAATCTCACGGCGATGTCTCCGAGGCCAGCCCGTCGAATCCGTCGCGGCAAATTGGGATTGGAGCCAAGGTCAGGAATTTGATCAGCAGGCGAGGCTTCCTTGGTGCTGTGAGCATCGCTGCCGCCTTGCCATTCCTGAACCTACGCGAAAGTCTTGCCGAGGACTTCGGCTCAGAAGATTCGGATGAGCCACTGGTCATCAAGAAGCAAGGGAGTTTTTTCGTCGGGGGAACCAAGGTTCAAGTTCCAGGAACCCTCGATCCGTTCACCGCCAATGCGAACGCGTCAGACGCCGGTCAGATCTATCACTACGATCATCTCTATGCGCAATACCAGATTCCGCCCAACGCGCGACGCTACCCGCTGGTCTTAGTCCACGGAGGGGGAGGGACCGGGAGGGTTTGGGAGTCCACCCCGGACGGCCGCGAGGGCTACCAGAGCATCTTTCTTCGACGCGGGTTCCCGGTATACATCGTGGACTTCCCAAGACGAGGCAGGGCCGGTTATCCGTCGTTTAACGGACCGTTCGGAGAGCTTCTTGGCACGCCGATAGTTGCCGACAGGACCAATCGCAGTGGCTACCAGCTGGCTTTCGTCCGCTGGCGCCTCGGCCCCGCGTACCTCCAGTACTTTCCAAATTCGCAGTTTCCTCAAACACCGGGCGCTCTCGATCAGTTCTTTTCGCACCTTGTCCCGACAGTTGACAACACCACGGTGATTGTCAACGGCCTCGTCGCCCTGTTTGACAAAATCGGTCCGGCGATCCTGGTGACCCACTCGCAGTCCGTAACTCTGGGATGGCAGACTGCCATCCGGAGTCCGAACGTCAAGGGAATCGTCGCCTACGAGGGGGGATCGTTCTTTCCTGTAGGCGAGCTCCCGGCCGCGATCCCGAGGTACGACGGTTCTCCTAGCGTGCCCGGAACAGAAGTGCCACTCGCTGACTTTATGAAGCTGACACAGATGCCTATCCGGATCTTTTACGCCGACGGCATCTCGCAGCCGAGCCCATTTCCGGGGGTGGATTCCATGCGGCTGAATTTGCACTACTCGAGGGAAATGGCGGCCGCCGTGAACCGTCACGGGGGAGAGATGTCACTCATACACTTCCCTGACATCGGGATCTACGGCAACGGGCACTTCTCCTATGAGGAGCTCAACAATGTCCAGATCGCGGACCTCATGTCGACATTCCTCCGCGAGAACGGACTCGATCGCCGGTAACGCCTCCCCACGAATATGAAGCGTCGATCGCAGGTGGCGGCAGACTCCAGGCCAAGGAAGGCGGAGCGCTAATGCTTCGCCTTCCAACGCGAGTTAGAGGCGAAACCTGGAATTGCAGGGGGGAGATATGAATGCGCTGAAGAAGGTTTCCACGCATCGATTTGCGACCTACATCCGGGTGGCCATGGCCGCCCTCGTCCTGCTGCTCACCGGGACGGCCGGCTACGCGGACGATGCGCGTGAGAAGAAGGAACCCTTAACGCTCATCGAGCAAGGCACCTTCTACGTCGGGGGCAGCATCGAGTTCCGCAGCCCCAATAGTTCAATCACAGTGACGGGTGACGTTAGGTCTCTTCCGGGGAATATCGCAGTCCATCAAATGTATGTGGAGTACCAGATCCCGGAGAAGCAAAAGTACAGGTATCCCATTGTCTTTATGCACGGCGGTGGCCACACCGGTGAGTTCTTCAGGACAACTCCCGACGGACGCGAGGGATGGTTTACCAGCTTCACACCAATACGCAGTTTCCGCTCGCCCATGTGAACGACTACCTGAAAGAGATCCAGCCCGCCTACCGCAATACTCCCCAGAACGGTTATATCCAGGACGACCTGGGAGCACTCGTCGACAAGATCGGACCCTGCATTCTTCTTGGTTGGTCCACGGGCACGGGTAACGTCATGGTCGCTGCGACGTCTTCGCCTGCTCGGATGGATAACGTCAAGGGGATCATCGGGATCGAAGGTTTCCCGGGGGCTGCCGGAAATCGGCCGCCTGACAATTTGGCGGCGAAGATACCGTTTCTTGGTCTGGTTGGCGACAATACTTCGCCAGCCACATCCCAGGCATACACCGCGCTCCTGGTCAGCCTTGGCGGGGACGCCACGACCATCTGGCTCCCGGACGCCGGACTCTTCGGCAATGGCCACACGATGGCGGTGGAGCTCAATAACGAGAAGATAGCGGACATATTGGAAGAGTGGATCACGGAGCATGTGCCAGGGGTCCGCGCCGGTGATCAGTAGGACCCGCCGCGCCAACGACACCAGGCTCCGCACCCTCTAGTTGCTCAACTAAATCCGAGGCAGGAGGATTCCATGGCGAACATGATTCGATTTGCTGCGACAGGATTTGCTGCGGCATTGCGATTTGCCGTATTAGGTTCCTTTGTTCTTGCTGGCACGCTTGGCGCCGTGGATACGACTGCGGCCGACGATGGCGATTCTCGTGGCCCGCTGACCTTGAGAGAACAAGGGAATTTCTTCGTCGGCGGCGCGCATAACGCGAACGACCAGATCGTCGGCCAGATGTATGTTGAGTACTGGATTCCGCAGCATCAGGAGCATCCTTCCCCGATCATCCTGGTGCACGGCGGCGGGCAGATCGGAGCGGGTTGGAGCCAGACGCCCGACGGTCGAGAGGGCTGGGTGCAGTTCTTCGCTCGGCGGGGCTTCGCCGTGTATGTCGTGGATCAGGCGGCGCGCGGGCGCTCGCCGTACAATTCGCAGCTCGGTCCCTTAGGCGATCCGGCGAATTCGGTGAGAGCCCAGTCGCTCTGGGCGGCGATCGAACGCTTCATGCTCTGGCCGGCCGCTCGCTTCCACACTCAGTGGGTCGGCCCTGCAGTCGACGGCGATCCGACCTTCGAGCAGTTCCTCTCCTCGCAGGCACAGGCGATGACCAACGCAGCATTACAGGAGGAGTTGACGGCCGAAGGGTTGGTCGCCCTCGTGGACAAGATCGGCCCGTCGATTCTTGTCCCGCACTCGCAGCCCGGGTCGGCGGCCTGGCTCGTGGCGGACCGGCGTCCCGAACTGCTCAAGGCCATCGTCACCATCGAACCGGGCGGACCGCCGGTTTTCCGCGACGAGCCGCACCTCGGGTTCCCGCCCTCAGCGACGTTCCCCTGGGGCCTCACCCGCAACCCGATCACCTACGACCCGCCGGTGGCCAGCGCATCTCAGCTGAGCTTCGTCGCGCTGCCGAAGGATCCGGACGTGTCAACCTGCTATGTGCAGACCGCGCCGGCTCGGAAGCTCCCCAACGTCGCGAAGGTTCCCATCTTGTACCTCTCGAGCCCGTCGGGGTACAACACCGCCTGGGACCCCTGCACTACAAAGTACCTCACCCAGGCCGGCGTAAGGTACGACTGGGTCCATCTGCAGGACATCGGCATCGAGGGCAACGGGCACTTCATGTTCATCGAGAAGAACAGCGACCAGGTCGCCGGCGTCGTGCTGGACTGGATCAAGCGCCTTGAACGGGATCGATGAAACCAGCCAGCGAAACCTCTTTAGTCAACATCTCAGGTCGAAGGATCAGCCGATGAGCAAACTATCCCTCGGTGCAAACGCGGCGCATTCCGGGCCGGCGTCGGTCTTGGCGTTCAAATCCATGAGGAACACCCATCGAGTTACCAAGCAAGTGCGACACCCTGTGCTATCGGCGGGGATGCTTGCCGTCATGATGGCAGGCTCAGCTGCTGTGACACTTGGACAGGAAAGCGAAGGTCAGGCCGGACCACTGGTGCTGAAGCAAGGGTATTTCTACGTCGCCGGTGCCTACGACAATCCGGCGGCGCCGACCTCGATGTCGGGGCAGATGTACGTGGAGTACCAGATCCCGGCGGAGCTGCGCGCGGGCGCGTACCCGATCATCATGGTGCACGGCGGGGGGCACACCGGCGCGGGGTTCCAGAGCACGCCGGACGGACGGCCCGGCTGGGCCGACTATTTCATCGGGCACGGCTGGCCGGTTTACGTCGTGGACCAGCCGGGCCGCGCGAAGTCGCCATATGTGGACGCGGTCTACGGAGCCCTCGGCTCCTCCCCTGCCGTGACTCAAGCCGAGAACGTGTGGTCGGCCTCGGAGAAGGCGAGCCCGGCCGTTCAGTGGCCGCAGGCGACGCTGCACACCCAGTGGCCGGGCGACGGCAGCCACACGCACGGCGACACGGTCTTCGACCAGTATTACGCGCACCTGGCGCCCGGTATCTCCAACGGGGCTCTGCAGGAGAAGTTGACGGCGAACGCCTTGGTCGCGCTGCTCGAGAAGCTCGGCCCCTCGATCGTGCTGATCCACTCTCAGCCCGGCACGGCGCTCTGGGTGATGGCCGATACGCGGCCGGATCTGGTGAAGGCGCTGGTCGCGGTCGAGCCGAGCGGGCCTCCTATCTACGGTGAGATCGTCCCGAACCCGCCCCTGGCCGGCCCGCCGGTGGCGCGGCCGTGGGGGCCGTCGATCAATCGTCTCACCTACGACCCGGCGACGACCGACCCGTCCCAGCTCAGCATCGTGCATCAGGCCCAGCCGGATGGTCCCGGGTTGACGGCCTGCTGGCTCCAGGCCGAGCCGGCTCGGCAGCTTCCGCGGCTCGCCGGGTTGCCGATTCTCCACGTGCTGTCGCAATCGTCCTATCACGCCCCCTACGACCACTGCACGACAAAGTGGCTGAACCAGGCGGGCGTGCCGACCGACTTCGTGAAGCTCACGGGCCTCGGGATCTTCGGGAACGGGCACCTGATGGCCGTCGAGAAGAACCACCTCGAGATCGCAGGCGTGATCGAGCGGTGGCTGGTGCAGACTTTGGGTCACGCCCCCGGGGAACCGAGGAAGCTGCCCGAGACCGAGCGGTCGCTCGGGAATGTCGAGATCGCCGAGCAGGGCGTCTTCTTCGTTGGCGGCGCCTATAACGATCCAGTCAATCCGACGTTCATGTCGGGACAGATGTACGTCCGGTACCAGATCCCGAAAGAGCGGAACAAGGGCGCGTACCCAGTCGTGCTGGTGCACGGGGGTGGCCAGTTGGGAACGAGCTTCACCGGCACGCCCGACGACCGCTCGGGCTGGGCGGATTACCTGCTGAGCCACGGCTTCCCGGTGTACGTCGTGGATCAGCCGGGGCGCGGCAAGTCGCCGTACATCACTGCGGTTTACGGCCCGAGAGGCGTGCCGAATCTGCAGAGTATCGAGGACCTGTTCACGGCGCCGGAGCGGGCCAATCAGTGGCCGCAGGCGCACTTGCACACCCAGTGGCCGGGAACCGGTCTTCCGGGCGATTACGCGTTCGATCAGTTCTTCGCCTCGCAGTGGTCCGGCATGAACGCCACGATGCAGGAGCAAACGACCAGTCGAGCGCTGGTGGCGCTGCTGGAGAAGATCGGGCCGGCTTTCCTCATCACCCATTCCCAGTCGGGACCTCATGGGTGGGAGGCGGCGGACGCCCGGCCGGATCTGGTGAAGGGAATCATCGCCGTCGAGCCGAACGGGCCTCCCTTCTATGAAGTGAACTTCCTCGGGGCACCCAACTGGTTCAGCAATGGCGCCCTCGGCCGCCCCTATGGGATCACTCGGTTCCCACTGACCTTCTCGCCGGCGGTGACGGACCCCTCGCAACTCACGGCGGTGCAGCAGCCGGTTGCCGACGGCCCGAACCTGGTCCGCTGCTTCCTGCAAGCCGAGCCGGCGCACACGCTGCCGCGGCTCAGCGGCGTTCCGATCGTGATCCTCACGAGCGAGGCGTCGTTCCGGGCGACGTATGACCACTGCACGTCGAAGTTCCTCACTCAGGCCGGCGTCCCGAATACCCGTCTGCGGCTGGAGAGCGTCGGGATCCACGGGAACGGGCACATGATGATGCTGGAGAAGAACAACCTCGAGATCGCGGGCGTGATCTCCAAGCTGCTCGAACACGGCCTGCGCCTGCCGGGCAAGGACGGCGGCGGAGATTGATGCGAGGATGGGATGCGCTAAGTCGAAACCGGTCCTCAGCCGAATTAAAAGGGAGATATCTCATGAATGCCGGTAGTTCTAAAGCCGCTGGGCTCAGATCCATTTCAAAGGGGGAGTCTATGAAGACCGTATGGCCAGTCGATCGGTTCGGCAGATGGGCGGCATTTACCGTGGCCGCGCTTTCCTGTGTTGCGTTGTCGAGCGGCGCTGCCTTCGGACGCGAATCGGATGACGATCAAGGCGACGATGAGGGCAAGGTTCCTCTCACCGTAACCAAAGCCGTGTGCGGCCCCGAGGATCACCCCGAGACCGCACTGCAGGGCCAAGTGCCGGCGTCCTTGCGGGCGACCGGCTTCCAGGGCTTTAACTGCAACCTCAAGCTCGTTGGCCAGAGCCGGGGCGACGGAGCGAACTGGCAGTCGGCCGAATTCAAGGACCGAATGGGACACACCTGCGGCTACCACGGCACGGCGTTCAGCACCACCAATCGGACACATCTGGGTGCACCCGTCATCGACTTGACGGATCCTGACAATCCGACCCCTACCGGGCACCTTACGTCCATCTCGATGCTCGATCCGTGGGAATCGCTGAAGGTGAACGCGCAGCGACAGTTGTTGGCTGCAGACAACGCCCACAACGGCATGGGCGGCCCCGAGGTCGACATATACGATTTGTCGGGCGACTGCCGGGAGCCGCAGCTACTAGCGTCGGTCGCGGTCGGCACGGGCACCGATGGCGGCGATATCGCGCCTGTGATTGGCCACGAGGGCAGCTGGGCACCGGACGGGTTAACGTACTACGGCGGCAGTCCCGTTCAACATCTCTACTACGCAGTAGATACGGCGGATCCAACCGCGCCAAAATTGATCACGGTATGGCTCACACCATTCCAACAAGGTGTCGCGGGATACAACGGGGCGTCGCACGGTCTGTCGATCAGTGACGACGGCAATCGTGGATATATGGTGTCGATTGGATTTCCCGCGAGCTTGGCCTCTCTGACGGACCCTGCCGTGGAGCCGACCAATGGGCTGCTGATTTATGACTTGAGTGACATTCAATCGCGCAGAGCGAATCCGCAAGTCAAGTTGATCAGCTCCGTGCTTTGGAAAGACGGCTCCGCGGCACAGCATACGATCCCGGTAAAGATCCGTGGCAAGCCCTACATCATCTTCGTCGATGAGGGTGGTTCCGGCAGCATCACCAGTGCGACGCAGCTGCAAGCGGCATGCGCTGCCGGTCTGACGCCGTTTCCCTTGGCGCGCATCATCGACATCAGCGATGAGACAAAGCCGAAGGTCGTATCGCGGCTGGGTCTCGAGGTGCACGATCCCGCCAACTGTGCCAAGGTCCTACCCGACTTGGTGGGCTTGGCGATCTTCACTTACGGCAGCCACTACTGCAGCGTGGACAATAAGGACAACGCGACGACGCTCGCCTGCGGCTACTTCAACTCCGGGATCCGCGTTTTCGACATCCGCAATCCGCGCCACGCGAAGGAAGTCGCCTACTTCAACCCGGCCGGCACGACAACGCCGAGCCCTGGCTCCAACCACGTCACCACCGGGCAGTGGCGCGCCGGTGGGCCAGACTGGTGCAACGCCCAGGTTCACCTTGACGCAGCGCGCGGGACGCTGTGGACAACTTGCCAGGACAATGGCGTGCTCATGCTGAAGTTTGAACACCGTGTGTGGCCGTTCGAGGACAGCCGGACGCCACCGGGTGAGCAGAACTAGAAGACCGGTGCCGGACGCCCGGCAGCGATCATCGCCACTGTGTTCACGGCCCCGGCGGGTTACCCGCCGGGGCTGTGTTTTCTCGCGAGAGGCATGATGCGACTCTCTGGCCGGTAGCCCTTCGCTGAACGGCGGGCCAGAGGAGGCGGACGGACGCATCGCGTGGCTCAAGCGGCCTTCTCCACCGGCGCCTCGTGAGTGCAGACGCGTTTCCCCCTTCCACAGGGCGGCGCCCCTTCGTACGATCCCGCGACCGGTCAGTGCAGGTGCGTGCATGCCTCGATGATCTGCATTGCCGGAGTTCTTTAGTTCTTTAGGCTTGAAGTGAGCCGCGTCAGTCCCTGTGGCGCAGCGCATCGACAAGCAGGGCAAACGCCGGCGAGTTCTGGCGGCGGCTTGGGTAATAGAGGTGGAGGCCTGGAAACGGAGGACACCAATCCTCGAGCACTCGCGTGAGACGCCCACGGGCCACGTGGGGCTGGACCAGGTCCTCCGGGACGTAGGCCAAACCGAGTCCGTCCAACGCCGCATTGAGCATCTGGAACGTCCCGTTGAAGACGAGCTGGCCGTCGACCCGCACGTTCAGCTCGCGGCTGCCGCGTTGAAACTCCCACGCGTACAACCCGCCGTACGTCGGCAAACGCAGATTGATGCACTTGTGCTCGGTCAGGTCCTGCGGCTTGCGCGGTGGCGGCCGTTTCGCAAAGTACGAGGGTGTCCCCACCACCGCCATGCGCATGTCCGGGCCGATGCGCACCGCGATCATGCCCTTGGACACCTGCTCGCCGTTTCGAACCCCGGCGTCATAGCGCTGGGCGACGATGTCCGTCAGGCCATAGTCGATGGCGATCTCGACCTTGATGTCGGGATACCTCGGCAGGAATTTCGCCAGCCTCGGGCAGAGAATCGTGTCGGCCGCATAGTCGGTGGCCGTGATGCGGATCGTGCCGGCGGGCTTCTCCCGAAGCTCGCTCAAAGCTTCCAGCTCCGCCTCGATCTCGTCGAAGCGGTGGCCGACGTTGGTCAGCACGCGTTCGCCGGCCTCCGTCGGCGAGACGCTGCGCGTGGTCCTCGTCAGCAGCCGGAGGCCGAGTCGCTCCTCGAGCCCTCGAACCGTGTGGCTCAGCGCCGATTGCGAAACCCCGAGCTTTGCGGCTGCCTTGGTAAAGCTGCGCTCGCGCGCGACCGCCAGGAATGCAAGCAGATCGTTGAAGTTCTCGCGCTGCATTCATGATCTCCATTCATATGTCCATGCGGATTTTGCCACCTAGTTCGATGGCCGGCCCGTCAGTACATTGCGATCATGTCGTCCACCACCTTCCAGGCCGCGCCCGCCGACTTCGCACGGTCGGCGGTGATGCCGATCATGGCAATCGTTTCCGTTGCGACGGCGGTCCTGCCTCTCGATGCGCATCAATATTGAGGGACCGACGTGATGATCACCCCACAATACGGAGCCCTTCCGGCGACGCTAACGCCCGATGATGTTCGAAGCGTCGCGCCGGCTATTGAAAAATATGCGCAAGGCCCGGTTGCCGAGCTCTGGAAACGAGATGTCCGAGCTCATCACTCATCTCGCGTTCTACTCTGGCTGGGCGAATGCCATGTCGGCCGTGGCGATCGCGAAAGACGTCTTTGGCAAACGTGGCATCGGATCAGACCAACTGCCCCCGGCCTCGCCTCCGCTTCTTGCGATCGACGAGGCCGCGGAGACGCAACGGGCCGTGCGCGTTCAGGAGCAGTTCGGTGCCGTGGCGCCCGGGCTAGTGCAGTACACAACCGATGTCCTGTTCCACGACCTGTGGCTGCGTCCAGGTCTGGCACCGCGGGATCGGAGCTTGGTGACGGTCAGTGCCCTGATTGCTTCGGGTCAAGTCGCACAGATCCCGTACCACCTTAACCGGGCGATGGATAACGGTCTAACCCAGGCGCAAGCCGTGGAGGTCATCACGCACTTGGCCTTCTACGCGGGCTGGCCCAACGCCTTCTCGGCACTTCCCGTCGCCAAGGAGGTCTTCGAGAAACGTACCCGCTAGCGAAAGAGAGGCTTCTTCAAATGGAGATCCGACGAAACGGTTCACGGCCTTCCCGAAAGGGCCCGGCAGAGTATTTCACCGGCAGCGTGCGCATCGAGCCTCTGTTCGACGCACCCTCGCCCGCGCGCATGTCTTGTGGCTGTGTCACGTTCGAGCCTGGCGCACGGAGCGCGTGGCACACGCACCCGCTGGGCCAGACCTTGATCGTGACGTCAGGTTGCGGGCTGATCCAGAGCTGGGGCGGCCCGATCCGGGAGATCCGCCCCGGCGACGTGATCTGGACCCCGCCCGGGGAGAAGCATTGGCATGGCGCCAAGCCGAACACGGCGATTACGCATATCGCCATCCAGGAAGCGCTCAACGGCAAAGTCGTGGACTGGATGGAGAAAGTGAGCGATGAGCAGTACGGGAGGCCTTATGAGCAGCAATAGGACTGCTGGAAAGCGCGATATCTTGTTCGAGGGCAAAGTGGCACTCGTCACGGGTGCCGGATCGGGACTGGGCCTCGCGACAGTGAAGGCTTTTGCTGAATCAGGCGCTTCAGTGGTTCTGGCGGACTGGAACGAAACGTCGGTGCGTTCGGCAGCCGAGGCGCTGCAAGCACAGGGGCATAGGGCGTTGGCTATTCCTTGTGACGTCGCAGATGACGCCCAGGTGAAGGCCATGGTTCATCAGACTGTCACGACTTTCGGGCGGCTCGATGCGGCCTACAACAATGCC